>Ga0187863_10004024_pt1 | contig 10614 bp, 12 predicted proteins | sample June2016WEW_11_1_FD_132975 | JGI IMG/M metagenome (GOLD analysis project Ga0187863, IMG submission 132975) | Peatland microbial communities from SPRUCE experiment site at the Marcell Experimental Forest, Minnesota, USA - June2016WEW_11_10 | ecosystem: Environmental > Terrestrial > Soil >...
CCGCGCAGGGGCCTAATACATCATGACTTTGCCAAATTCGCCCCATGTCTTGCCGTCGAACCGCTCCAACTGCATTTGTTTGATCGGCGAGAAATCGGTCGGGCTCGTCATGACCCTAATCCCCGGATAGAACACGCCGATCGGCATATTGAGGTTCGCGGCCTGGCGCATGACGTTTTCGCGCGTGAGGTCGTCACCGCACTGCTTGAGCACCTGGACCAGCGTTTGCGCCATCGCGTAGCCGTACAGGTAATTGCCGTCCGCCATGTTGGCCTTCGGCTGATATTTGGCCATAAAGGCGCGGAAGTCCTGGAACGCCGGGTCGTTGTCCCAGCGCGGATCGTTCTGGTCACGCAGGTAGCCGGAAGAAATGAGCCCCACCGATTTCTCGGTGCCCGCCGCCTCCAGCACCGGCCGGGAGATCGCATTGTTGGAGATGAGCTGCAGGGGATGCCAGTTGATGTCGTAGGCCTTGCGGATCGCCTGCGCGCCGAATTTCGAGGTCGTGATGTTGATGAAAGCATCCGCACCGGAACTCTGCAGGGTGATGATCTGCGTGTCCACGGTCGCATCGGTAACCTCGTAGGCCTGCTCCGAGACGATCATCGTCTTGGCCCGCTCGCCGAGCACCTCCTTGACGCCGGCGAGATAGTCCTTCCCGAAATCGTCGTTCTGATACAGGATGCCGATCTTCGCGTCCGGCTTGTTCTCGAGCAGGTATTGGGCGTAGATTCGCGCCTCGGTCCGGTAGCTGGGGTTCCAGCCCATCGTCCACGGGTAATGCTGCGGATCGGCGAACTTGCTATCGCCGCTCGACACGAACAGCTGCGGCACCTTCTTCGAATTCATGTACGGCCGGATCGCCGTGTTCGAGGGCGTGCCGAGCGAGCCGAAGATAAGCAGCACCTCGTCGTGCTCGACGAGCCGGCGAGCCTGCTCGACCGCCTTGGGCGGCGAATAGCCATCGTCCGCGCTGATGAAGTTGATTTTGCGCCCGTTGATACCGCCCTGGTCGTTGATCATCTGGAAATAGGACGCTTCGGACGTGCCGATCACGGCGTAAGCGGAGGCCGGGCCGCTATAGGGCATGATATTACCGACCTTGATCTCGGTATCGCTTGCACCCGGATCGTATTTTTTTTGTGCCGCAGCCGGACCGGCCGCCCCGAGCGCCATGGTCGCCACGGCCAGCACTGAAATTTTGAGCCAATGCAGCATGATCGCCTCCATTATTTCGGAAATTTCAGAATTCCCTTTAGTGCGGCTAGCAGAAAAGCCGTTGAACCGCATTGAGGTGGATCAATTCTGTCACTTGCGCCAGCGCCGCACGCGCGCCGTTTTCCGCCCGCCTCGGTCAGGCCAGCGGCCGCGCTCGGCCCGCTTTGCGAATGGACGCGAGCGTTTGTCGGGCGAGGCCGGCCATTCCCGACGGCGCAACATACATGCAGACGATCAGCAGCAGGCCGTAGACCGCCCAGGGCGCCGCCTTCGAGACCTGACCGGCGAAATCCGGCACGAACTCGATGAACAGCGCGCCAAAAATCACTCCCGGGATCGAACCGAGCCCCCCCACCACGACCCCAAGCAAGAGGCTGATCGACAGCAAAATGTTGAAGGCGTCGGGTGAAACGAACTGGACGGCGATCGCGCCCAGCGAGCCGGCAATCCCCGTATAGAGCGCGCTCACGCCGAACATCAGCGACTTGAAAAGGCTGATGTCGACCCCCATCGCTGCGGCGGCGACTGGATGATCGCGGATCGCTATCATGGCGCGGCCAATCCGGCCGCGTAACAGGTTCCACGCGAGCACGAACATCGCGATGGTGATGGCGAGCGTAAACAGGTAGAGCCACTGGTCGGCGTTGACCGGCAAGCCATGTGGCGGGTCCGGCTTGATGATGACGATGCCTTGCACCCCGCCGGTCCAAGCACTGATCCCTTTATATTTGAGGATCTGCGGTGTGGCGGCCGCAAGGGCGAAAGTGGCAAGTGCGAGATAGAGGCCCTCGAGCCGCAATGCGGGCAGTCCGAACAGAAAGCCAACAACCAAGCAGGTCAGTCCCGAGATCGGGATCGTCCACCAATAATCGACGCCGAACCGAGTCATGAGAATTGCGGTAGTGTAAGCGCCGATCGCATAAAATGCGCCATGGCCCAGAGAGATCTGCCCGCTGTAACCGGTGAGCATGTTCAGCCCAAGAATTGCAATCGCGTAAACCAAGGTGAGGGTCAGTTGAAACACCAAGTAGCCGCTCGTAACAAACGGTAGCGCGATGGCGACAACGAGCAGCAGCAAAACGCCGATGATCAGTCGGGCGTGGAACACGACCGGGCGGGTGGCCGGAATGTGCCGCATGGTGTTGCCGAATGCCATCGCTATACCCGCGTGAGCACGGTCCGGCCGAACACGCCGGACGGTTTGACAACCAGGACCAGAACGATGATCACCAGCGCCACCGTCATCTTCAGCTCTGTGCCGATCAGATAAGCGCCAAGCAAGTTCTCCACGATGCCCAGGCTGAATCCGCCGAGCACCGCGCCCCAGGGATTGTCGATGCCGCCGAGGAGCGCCGCCGCAAAGGCATAGAGCAGAACGCCCGACATCATATTGGGGTCGAGGAAAATAATTGGCGCCACCATCATACCTGCGACGGCGCCAAGCGATGCTGCAAGCCCCCAGCCGAGTGCTACCATGCGAGCGACGCGGATGCCGACCAATCGGCTCGACACCGGGTTCTCGGCTGCCGCCCGCATGGTGAGACCGAGCTCGGTCCAACGAAAAAACACAAACAACATTGCCAGCAGAACGAGGGTGACGCCGATCGCGCCGACCTCGTGGGTCGAAATATAGCTGTTCGCCCAGAGCGGCTCGCTCGGAAACGGGCTGGGAAAGGTCTTGATGGTGTAGCTGAATATCCAACCGGCGATGCTGTTGAATACTAGAAGCAGACCGATGAAGACGATGACGGAGGCGAGAACGGGTGCGCCCGCGAGCGGCCGGATGATGGCGAGCTGAATGACGGCCGCGGCCAGAAACGATACGCCGATCGTCAGCAAGAATGCCGGCCAGTAGGGCAGCCCGGCATTGATCATCGACCAGGCCAGGTACGTCGAAAACATCGCCATCTCGCCCTGCGCAAAATTCACAAGCTCGGTTGCTCGGTAGATCATGACGAGAGCGAGCGCGAGGCTTGCATAGATTCCACCGGTCGCGAGGCCGGAAAACACCTGATGCAAGAGGCCACTCATGGTTGACCCGCTTCAGTAGCCCAAATACGACCGGCGTACCGCCTCGTGCTTCCGCAGCTCCTTGCTGGGTCCGGAGAGCGCGAGGCGGCCAGTCTCGAGAAGGTAGGCGTGATCGGAGAGTCCCAGCGCGAGGTTGACGTTCTGCTCCACCAACAGAATGCTCATGCCTTCTTCGGCATTGATGCGCCGCATGATGCGGAAAATCTCCTGCACCACGATCGGCGCGAGCCCTAACGACGGCTCATCGAGCAGCAGCAGCCGCGGCCGTGACATGAGCGCCCGCGACAGCGCCAGCATCTGCTGTTCCCCTCCCGACAATGTACCGGCCTGTTGACGCCGTCGCTCGGCGAGGATGGGAAAATAGCCATATAGTCGGTCGACATTGGAACGCCGCTGGCTCTTGTCACGTCTGACATGGGCGCCGAGCCGCAGATTCTCCTCGACCGTGAAGCTCAGGAAGGTCCCCCGGCCTTCGGGCACGTGAGCGATCCCCAGGCGAACGATGTCTTCGGTGGCCCTGCCGCCGATAGGGGCGCCGGCAAAGCGCACCTCACCGGAACTGCGCACCAGCCCGCAAATCGCCCGCAACGTGGTTGTCTTTCCGGCGCCGTTCGCGCCCAGCAGTGCGGTGATGGTGCCCTCGCCAACGCTGAACGCCAACTGGTGCAGCACCTCGGTGGAGCCGTAGAAAGCTCGTAGATCGCTAGCTTCGAGAAGCGAGGTCATGACCTTCCTCCCCGAGATAGGCTCGGACGACCTCGGGCTCGTTCCTCACCTCCGCCGGGGTCCCGTCGGCGATTTTCCGGCCAAAATTGAGAACGACAACCTTGTCGCAGACACGCATCACGAGGTCCATTTGATGCTCGATCAGCAGCACGGTCACGCCGAGCTGCTCGCGGACCTCGATAATTCGTCGGCGCAACTCGTCGGTCTCGGCTGTGTTGAGACTCGCTGCCGGCTCGTCGAGCAGTAGGAGCTTCGGCGCGGATGCCAGAGCTCGCGCCAGTTCCACGCGTTTCTGCATGCCGCGCGGGAGATCATGGACTGAGATATCCGCGATGGTGCGCAGGTCGAGGAAATCCAAGAGCCAGCCCGCGCGGTCGTGGAGCATGTTCTCCTCGCTGCGCACCGTTGGCAGCCGCAGCGCATTCTCAACGAACCCCGTCCGCGTGCGGCAATGGCCGCCGAGCAGGATGTTCTGTAGCACCGACATGGTGCGAAACAGCCCGAGGTCTTGAAAGGTGCGTCCGATCCCGAGTGCGGCGACGGCGTGGCGCGACTCGCGCAGCAGCGACTTTCCCGCAAATCTGAGATCGCCGCGTCCACAAGGATGGATCCGACTGATGCAGTTGAAGAGTGTGGTCTTGCCTGAACCGTTGGGCCCGATCAGCCCGCAGATCTGCTGTTCGTCGACAGAAAAGGTTACCCCGTCGAGGGCGACGATGCCGTCGAATTGCACTGCGACATCGATCAGCTCCAGCAACGGGCGCCGGCCGGCGGAAATCTTGGGCGGGTTTACGAGAAGCGGATGTGCTGCGGCACTAATCTCGATTAGATTGACCGACATAGGGTTCCTCTCGCTAGCAGCGTATGACTGCTCCAGCAAGATTCATTGATCGAGATCAACGCGGCGGGAGGAGCGCATCGGCGTTGGTACGATCGCCAGCGCCCGGCCTTGTTCGCCGCGACGCTGAAAGCGGCGAAAGCGACCTTGGATCCGCAGGCACTTGCTCAATCCGGGAGTGCTGATCGATCCGTAGCCGACGGATCTTGAAGGTGCGAACATCAAACGTTGCGCGCGTCTTGAGTATTGGCGCGCCCTACGGGAATCGAACCCGTGTTTCCGCCGTGAAAGGGCGGCGTCCTGGACCGCTAGACGAAGGGCGCGGACCACGCGCGAACGGCGCTGTGGGAAGCGCGCGACGTATAAAGAGGTTTGGTTTAGAGCGCAATCGAAGCGATTGCGCTCCAATGTTTTGATGGAGCCTGATCTTTTCGGAAAACCGGTTTCCACCCTCGGAACAAGTCCGAGAGCAGGCTTTTTCCGGATTATGCTCGTGCGGCAAGCAACCGATCGTGCGGTGGACTTGAAGGCCCTGGAAGCTCGCCCGTCACCAGTGCCCGGTATTGGGCATCGACACCCAGGGCTCCTTAGGCGGCAGCGCCGCGCCTTTCTGCAACAATTCGATCGAATGCCTGTCGGGTGAGCGCACGAACGCCATCATGCCGTCGCGCGGCGGCCGGTTGATGGTGACGCCGGCCTTCATCATCCGCTCGCACAGCGCATAAATGTCGTCGACCTCGTAGGCGAGGTGGCCGAAATAGCGCGCTTCGCCGTAGTCCTCGGTGTTCCAATTGTAGGTAAGCTCGACCAACGGGGCCGAGCGGCCGGCCGGTCCCTTGGCTACGAGGTCGGCGTCCCCCGGCGCCGCCAGGAACACCAGCGTATACTTATTCCTCTCGTCGACGCGGCGGCGTATCTCGTTGAGGCCGAGCTTGTTGCAATAGAAGTCGAGCGCCGCGTCGAGATCGCGCACGCGCAGCATAGTGTGCAGGTACCGCATGGTCTTGGACCTCCGCTGATGGGCGTTGCCGCTGTTTCGTAAGCCGCTTCTCCGCCGATAAATATGTATGATAATGCGCCGAGGGGTAGGAAGGATGATCGCACCCGATCTCGACACCGCGATGGCGCGCCTCCAGGACATAGTGCAGGAGGCCAGCGTCATCCTGCCGTTTACCGGGGCCGGCATCTCGACCGAGTGCGGCATCCCCGATTTCCGCTCGCCGGGCGGGATTTGGACCAAGAACCGGCCGATCCCGTTCGACGAGTTCCTCGCCAGCCAGGAAGCGCGCAACGAATCCTGGCGGCGCCGCTTCGCCATGGGCGATGAGTTCGGCCAGGCCAAGCCGGGACGAGGGCATCGGGCGCTCGCCAGCCTTTATCGCGCCGGCAAGGTGCCGGCGGTGGTAACGCAGAACATCGACAATCTGCATCAAGCCTCTGGCATCGCGCCCGAACATGTCGTCGAGTTGCACGGCAACACGACTTACGCTTTGTGCCTCGATTGCGGGGAGCGCTACGAAATCGCGTGGGTGCGCCAGCGGATGGAATCCGGCAATGGCTGCGCGCCCGACTGTCCGAGCTGCGGCGGCCACATCAAGACCGCGACGGTATCATTCGGTCAAGCGATGCCGGATTCCGCAATGCGGTGTGCCCAGGATCTCACCTTGTGCTGCGATCTATTCCTGGCGATCGGTTCCTCGCTCGTGGTTTGGCCGGCGGCCGGATTTCCCTTGATGGCCAAGCGCAACGGCGCCCGACTGATCATCATCAACCGCGAGCCGACCGATTTCGACGGCATCGCCGACCTCGTGGTGAGGCAGGACATCGGCACGGTGCTGGCACCGTTCGTCGCCTGCAGGTCATCCACCGATGTTCACAGGTTGTGACGCTTTTGGCTCAGGTGTTGCAATTTTGTGCTTTCCCCGCGGATGGCGAATGTTATCTTTGATTCGAGAGATTCGTGAAGCGCCCGCGCAGGGGGCGCCAGCAGCGGCAGCGGCCACGGCGTCATGGCGTCGGACGGAATCGAACCAAAATCCACCGGAGCGGGGCTCGGACCGGACGTCGATCTCAGCGACGAGGCGGTAGCGCGCGTCATCGAAGTTTCCGGTGTCATCAAGTGGTTCGATGTCGCCAAGGGCTACGGCTTCATCGTTCCCGACAATGGTATGACCGACGTGCTTTTGCACGTGACCTGTCTGCGCCGTGACGGCTATCAGACCGCCTATGAAGGCGCGCGGGTCGTGTGCGAAGTGCTGTCGCGGGCGCGGGGCCTGCAAGCCTTCCGTATCCTGTCGATGGATGAATCGACGGCGATCCATCCGGCGCAGATGCCTCCGCCGCGAACCCATGTTACCGTGACCCCGACCAGCGGTCTCGAACGGGCACAGGTGAAATGGTTCAATCGGCTTCGCGGTTTCGGCTTCCTCACGCGCGGCGAGGGCACGCCGGACATCTTCGTGCATATGGAGACGCTGCGGCGGTTCGGCATAACCGAGCTGCGGCCGGGCCAGTTCGTGCTGGTCCGCTACGGACCCGGGTCGAAGGGAATGATGGCAGCCGAAGTGCATCCCGAGAGCGGACCGCTCGGCCCCGCCTCGCACTAGCTGCATACACCGCCCGCCTTGGATCGCGGCGCCAGCCGGCGCCACGCTTCATCGCCGCTCTGCTGCTCGCCGCCTGCGCCTTGTTGTGCGCCTTCGGCGCCGTAGCGCCGGCGCAAGCGGCCGGACAGGCAACCCTCGAGATCGTCTGCAAGACCGGCGTTCATGCCTTCGCCGTCGAGCTTGCCAGCAATAACGAAGAGCGCGAACGCGGTCTGATGTTCCGCAAGGAACTGCCGGAGGGTCAGGGCATGTTGTTCGATTTCGAGCGCGATCAGCCGGTCGCCTTCTGGATGCACAACACCTACATCTCGCTCGACATGATCTTTATCCGCGGCGATGGCCGCATTGCGCATATTGCCGAAAACACCGAGCCCATGTCGGACCGTCTCATTCCCTCCGGCGGCCCGGTGCGTGCGGTGCTCGAAGTGATCGCCGGCACGGCGCGAAAGCTCGGCATTGCGCCGGGCGATCGCGTGGAGGGTTCGATTTTCGGCACCGGCCACTAGTGTCCCGATTCCGAATTTCGCATCATTATGCGGCACGCCCGTTTGCGAACTTCGGAATCGAAGGACACTAGCAACGTATTGATCCAGTGTGGCTTTGTTCAGAAGTCCGCATGACCAGTTCGCGGCAAAAATGATGCGGACTTCTGAACCGCCACACTAGGCAGGGGCGGAAAGACCCGTCGTCCTCGGGGGTCTGCAATGCCAGCCTCACGGCTTGCTGGGGGCTGGCGAAACATGTATCCAACAACGCGCCGGGCGGGGTATAGCGCAGCCTGGTAGCGCGGCAGTTTTGGGTACTGCAGGTCGCAGGTTCGAATCCTGCTGCCCCGACCAGCCAACGTCTTGATTTCTCATCATTTTCGAAAAAGGGTTCTGACGGGGTTCTGACGCCGGGTTCTGACGTTGTTCTCGTGGCGTTTTAGGCCTGTTCTTCGTCGCTTGCGCGCTTGCGGCTGCGCGCCTCGGCGACCGTCGCGATCTTGGCCGTGTTGCGCCGGATGTAGCGCAGCGTCGTGTCCTTCTTCGAGTGCGTGAGCGCGCCCTGGATGGCGTCGAGCGCGACCCCCGCTTCCTCGGCCTCGGTAGCGCCGCCGGCGCGGCTGTCCATGCTCCAAACCGTGCTGCGGCCCGCGCAATCTGCCTAAACCACTTCCGGTAGCTTCGCTCTCGGATCGGCTGGCCCTGCTCGCCCTTCACGATCGCGCCCATGCGCTCGTCGTGTGGCACCGCCTCGAGGAGAGGGAACAGCAGCGTGTAGCGCTGCAGGTCAAAATCGGCCGCCGTGCGGTACTTCGACTTCGACGTCTTCATGCGCCAACGCCAGCCCGGGATATTCTCCCAGGTGAAATAGCAGGGTGCGCAGTTCGCTCCCGCTGGCCACGTCCCAGAGCTTAATTGTTTCGCGGAAGGCCAGCATGTGCCCATCCGGCGAGAAGGCGACGGAGTCCCCGCTGCCCGAGGCCAGCACCTTCCCGTCCGGCGAGAAGGCGAAGGCGACATCCCCACTCAGGGTGCGGAGCTCACGTCCGCTGGCCACGTCCCAGAGCGTGATGCCCAGCTGTCCGAGGCCAGCACCTTCCCGTCCGGCGAGAAGGCGACGGATGGAACCGAATTCGTCTGCCCACTCAGGGTGCGCAGTTCGCTCCCGCTGGCAGCGTCCCAGAACTTTATGGTCCGGTCGAAGCTGCCCGAGGCCAGCACCTTGCCGTCCGGCGAGAAGGCGACGGATGGAATCCAATTCGTGTGCCCACTCAGGGTGCGCAGTTCGCTCCCGCTGGCCACGTCCCAGAACTTGATGGTGTTGTCCTGACTGCCCGAGGCCACTACCTTCCCGTCAGGCGAGAAGGCGACGGAGTGGACCCAATTCGTAACCCCCTCCACCTGCGCCATCGAATTCTCTTCCTGCCGCTTTGGCTCCCCATTCAGGGTGCGCAGTTCGCGCCCGCTGGCCGCGTCCCAGAGCTTGATGGTTTTGTCTTCGCCGCCCGAGGCCAGCACCTTGCCGTCCGGCGAGAAGGCAACGGAGGTGACCTTATCGGTATGCCCACTCAGGGTGCGCAGTTCGCTCCCGCTGGCCACGTCCCAGAGCTTGATAGTGCTGTCATAGCTGCCAGAGGCGAGCACCTTCCCATCCGGCGAGAAGGCGACGGAGAAAACCCAATCCGTATGCCCACTCAGGCTGCGCAGCTCGCGCCCGCTGGCCACGTCCCAGAGCTTGATGGTTTTGTCCCCGCTGCCCGAGGCCAGCACCTTGCCGTCCGGCGAGAAGGCAATGGAATTGACCCAAGACCCATGCCCACTCAGGGTGCGCAGTTGACGCCCGCTGGCCACGTCCCAGAGCTTGACCGTTTCGTCCCGGCTGCCCGAGGCCAGCACCTTGCCGTCCGGCGAGAAGGCGATGGAAAGAACAGGCCAGGAGTGTCCCAGCTGGGGGAAGACTGCCGGCTTGCTCTGATCTTGGGCGAGCGCCGTGCCGAGCCACGCGCAGAGCACGACCAGCGCAATCAAGATTCGCCTAATCATCGCCTCCTCTAGGCCGTGGCGCGGGCGTTCCACAGGGGAAATCGAAATACGCTCTCATGGTTAGACCGACATCACCTCTTCTTATGAGCCGCGGCGAGCGCTCCTGGTCGTGAAGACAATATCACGCCTCAACACCGAGGTCTGTGACACATTTCACAGTTCGCCAGGACCAACGGGATGTCTGGCGTTGGGGATCGGTGAAAAGGCTCCCTGTTTCTTTCAGTGCAAAGCGACGCACATGGTGAAGGTGAAGTTCTCCGCACTTTTTTTGCGGTGCATGGGTCCGTTCGTGATGCTGTGGACGGCTCCTCCACCGGCGCGAGAGTGCCATTGCTGAGAGGGCTGATATTAGGCATTTGCTCTTCGACTTTTTTGCAGCGCATGTCCGCTGCTGGCCCTTCGCGACAGATGCCCATGCCCTGACTTTGCGTCCGCTTTCGGGGTGTAGCGGAAATGGCTGGATTGGGTGCTGGTTCCACCCGGTCGCGATTGACCGTGCAGCGAGGCTAGCTGCCATTCCAGCGGGCGAGAGTCCCGCCAACAGAGGAGTCCAGTCGCTGTTGTAGTTATATCCAGCAACGGGGAGGAAGACCGATCCGTTGAAAGCCTGGAAGTAAAAGTCCCCGGTGGCTGGGGAAGTATCCCAGTCTGATCCGTACAGGGGGGC
>Ga0187863_10004027_pt1 | contig 10607 bp, 8 predicted proteins | sample June2016WEW_11_1_FD_132975 | JGI IMG/M metagenome (GOLD analysis project Ga0187863, IMG submission 132975) | Peatland microbial communities from SPRUCE experiment site at the Marcell Experimental Forest, Minnesota, USA - June2016WEW_11_10 | ecosystem: Environmental > Terrestrial > Soil >...
CTCATTTAAAGTATAGGTTTTCGAAGGAAACATTTCAAGAGATATTTTTGAGAGATGATTTGTGGTTAAAAGAGATCCTTTTTGTTTTAACCCAAGGATCTCCTATAAACGGTCGTTTTTAAGAGGGCGATGGTGAACGACGATTAGGTGTCATGGATCTTCTTTTAGATGGTGGATCTTCAGATGAAGAAGATCTGGAGCTTTCTTCCTCTTGAGAGGCTGATCTTTTTTTAGAGGTAGAGTTTTCCTTATCTTCAGCTGCTGTCTGGTCATATAGAGGTTTATCAAACCTATGTAATATAGAACCACCCATAGTTTGCCCAGACGGATCGGAAACATCAGCAATAGAACTATCAACTGCTGAATGTGAACCAACCCATGTGTATGTATCAGCAAGTTTTGCCTCAGCTGCAGCTGCTCTTCTTTCAGCTGCCATCCATTTTTCATAAAGTGGATTTTCTTCAGTAACAGCTTGCCCTATGATAGTTTTTATTTCATCAAAAGTAGGATTTTTTTGAGGTTGCGCAGCATATTGATTACTCAGTTTAGTATAAACTTTTTCAAAAATATTCTTCTGTGCTCTTAGCTCATGTCCACGTATGTTCAACGTTTCTAAGAACTCATACAATTGATCCTGATTTAAAATAGCTGCTAAAGAAGGATCATTACTCCTAATCAAAGACTGAATTTTTTTCACTGCATGTATATATTTTAACAATTTTTTAGTATCCTCATCAATTAATTTAATCCGCGCTCTTCTATCTTCAGGAGTATCAGTAGTTGAATGGCTTTTTTCACTGCTATCTTGACTACTACGTGTATATTCTTCTCCTCGTTTAGTTAAAAGCCCATAATATTTTTCCACAGCTTTCATTTGAGCATCAAGCATATCAGTTAATTTATTAGCTGTTAATTGAGCTTTTTTACCGACTTTATCATCAGCTGCTTTAGCCTTTAACTGTAACTCCCAGATTTCTTTTAATTGGAGCCAAATATTACTATATGCACCAACTACACCTTTACTATATCCTGGGTTTTCATTTTCAAACCAGTCATTAACAAATTCACCTAAACCCTTACCTTCACCATCATGAAGTCTACAATCAAACTCTCCAATTTTTACAATGTCACTAGGATCATAAGTAGCTTTGCAAACTTTTTTTACTATAATACCGTCATACAAACCACCAGCCTCATTTACGGCTTTTACAAAACGTTCACCCAAAAAAAGCTCTTGTTTCCTAAACCATTCTAGAGAGTCACTAGCACCTTTTTGTATATTACAAGCATGACATATCAGCAACAAATTGTCAATATCATTGTAACAAAGTTTAAAAAAGCGCCTTGTTCCTTGTACTTCATTATTTAAAGGATTACGACCAAAATAATCAGAAATACTTGTTATTTTTGAATCAATTGTTACTTTAGCTCTTAAAAATCCTTCTGTAAAATCCTCATTATTTGGATCATTTAAATAATTTAATAGTGCCTCTTGTTTTGCATAAATATATTTAAAAGGTACCGTATGATCAGTATCCATCATGTTTACTCGTTCAACTTCACCATCTGCAACACAAAATCGCAAACCAGCCAATTCAGCACCAAAATTCCCCTTGGCCGTTTCACTTTTTGCTGCATCCATCCCTTTAATAACCTGAAAACCTAACTCATTACGACTAGGAATATCTAATAAATCATTAAGATTTGAATCGTTTTTTAATTTTCCTAAAAAACGCATTTCTTTAATTAAAGATATCGCAGTTTTTTCTCCTAATGTTTGTAATGCTTGTCTATCTAAAGGCATTATTCTCTCTGTTTTTGTACGTTATGTGTATATAACCTATTAATATTTTATAATTTTTCATTATAAATACCACAAATATATGACTATTCAATGTTAAATTAAGTTCAATTAATCTTAGGAACTTACAATAAACTAAACAGTACTACCCTACAATTTAATAATTTTAACTATTATGATTAACATAAAAAATAATTTTATTTTTACAAACAATACTTTTTAAAGAATAAAACTAGTAATCATTAATATTTGAGTTTTTATAATTATTAATTTTAGACGTTTTAATCTGCAACCTTAACATTAATTGCTAACTTTCTACCTCTAATATCAGTTAAAATTTCATACTCCAATCGCAGTCCCTCTAAATATTCCCTAGTAACAGGAACAATATTTACCTTTTCTAATTCAGATACATGTATAAATACATCCTTACCACCTTCTGCAGGGGTAATAAAGCCATAACCTTTTTCAACCTGAAACCACTTAATAATACCAACTGCCACAAATGTTTTTACTCCTATACAAGCTCAAATTATATAAACGGACGTTAATGATGTAGTTCTATAATATTTTTTATTAAGCCGAATAATTTTTAAAAAAAATTATTCGGAACGCCACGTAGAGCGAAATATTAGTATAACGCTAGCTAATCATAAAATATCCAAAAGATAAAACTAATACTAATCAATAGTAACACAATAATTAACATCATTAGGAGCATCATTTAAATAGTGTAAATGACGCTCCATAGTTTTCTGTTTTTAATGCTATATGATCATTAATTTAATCACAATAACTAGTTTCATATTGAACATTTTTAAAAATTTTTTCTCAAGGCCATATTTAATAAGTCATGGAAATTTAAGAATTAGCTCAAAAGTAACTTCTTATTACTACTCCTATCACTACCCCCAATAGTATGCAGCCCCCAGCTATTGCAAAAAATAAATGACCACTCATTTGGTCATGATCTTCAGTAAGAACAGTAATTTTACTGGTTGCCTTATCTAATGTACGACAACAGTTACTTAAGTGATGACCAAAATGTTGATCAATAGTTTTCCCAATTAATTCAGATAAATCGTTCCAAACTTGATCGACTGCGGTATGATTTGTCTCTTGAATAATCTTAATGATCTGCGGGCCTAATTTATTTAATGCTTCTATAGTTTCATTAAGAACCTCAAGATTTTTGATTATATTAAGCTCTCTTTTAGTCATTAAATTATGTTCTACTGTTAACCGATCATATAGCTGCGTAAATTTTTCCAACAAAGTTTGTATTTTAATTGCTGGAGAGACTACTTCTTGTTCTTCTACTATCATAAAAGTTATACCCCTATAAACTTAATTCTCGATCCTGACCTTTGTCTAATTGTCTAGTTAATTCTTTTTGTTGCTCCAAACGTTGTTGTTCTAATTGGATAGTTTGCTGCAACTTTAATTCTTGTGCTCGATTAATATCACAACCACGTTCTAATTCGTGCATTAAACCCTTCTCATTAATCTTTAATCTTACCTCAGTTCCACGTTCCATTTCTAAAAAATTATTATGAGCAACCAATTTAATTTGATTGCTATGCTCTATCTTTAATTCTAACATTTTGCGACCATCAGGTAATACTATGGTATTACCAACCATTCCGCTTAGTGTCTTAGCTCCATCGATAATTTGATATTGATGTTTAGAATCGTTAGTATTTAAATAATTTTCCGCTAACCGATTTTGTTCTCTAAGAATTCGTTGTTGTTCCACTGCTGGTTGTTCTAATTGTTTTCTAAACAATTCAAAATCCCGATCAACTTGCTCTGGCGTTTTAAACTCTTCTAAATTTGAAAATTGATTTTTAAACGGAAATTCTTGTTTAACTAAAGGAATCATTGGCCATGATTGTTTTAGGGGTTTATTAATTTTTGATGATTCTTTAGTTACTTCTACCCCACAATTAACCGCAAACTGCTCACACTCAGTATAATCTACACTAAAATCTTTAGCACGATCTCTACTTAAATTATTTACCAGATCACTGTATTTAGGATATTCATCAAGACTGTAAAAAAGATCGACACTATATCGGTGTCGTGTCATTCCAACGTACGTAGCATGAGCATCTAAATATTTTGATGCCAACAAATAGCCACGATCTACCGTTACTCCTTGGGCTTTATGAATGGTTGCCGCATATCCATGATCAATGTGGTTATACAAATCAAAATCTACTACTACTTCTTTTTTGCTACTATCCAGTTCAACAGTCAAAGCTTTAGGGTTAACATTAGTGATAGCACCTAGGCTGCCATTCATAACACCTAAATTGCGATCGTTTTTTAAGAAATATACCCGATCATTTACCGCAAAATTCCGTTCACCTCTAAAAGTATTAAAATTACTTTCCGTACCAAGTTCGCCTTGATTGCGCCTTAGTTCACGCGCCCTTTGATTTAGATCCAGCACATCATCCTTGGTATATGCCAACATAATTTGGCTGCAATCTGGTTGCTGTAGTCTTACATCATTCCACATGTTAATCATTTCATTTTTAGCTAACTCTTTGGTTGACAACTCATGAATATGATTAGCGTGCGCATAACGATTTAAGGCGCTTGCAACGTTTCCGATAGCAAATTCTTTGGTCGCATCAATTTGCCAAACTTCTTTTTGCCTTCTAACCTCTGTTAACTCTATGTACCCAATTTTGTCGCTAATAGCACGAAATGCTGCTCCTGCTTCAATTGCCTGTAGTTGTTGTGGATCTCCTACTAACACTACTTTGGCCTTAGCTTTAGTTACTTCATCAATGATTCTGGCTAATTGTCTTGAGCCTAACATCCCTGCCTCATCAACTACTATCACATCTTTATTGGTTAATAATTGTTCACCACGATCCCAATAATAACTATGACTTGCGAGTGTACGGCTAGTGATCCCGCTGCCAGCTTCTAATGATTCTGCAGCTATTCCAGATAATGTTACACCTTGTACTCGCAATCCCTCTTGTTCCCAAGCCGTTCTAGCGGCTCCAAGCAAATAACTTTTACCAGTACCTGCGTACCCAACCAAGCATTTTAAATCGCCGGCTTTAGTTATATGTTCAAATGCTGCTTGTTGCTCGGTAGTTAATCCTAAATGTATTATGCTAAATTTTTTAGTAATCGCATGTTGTTGAGCAGCACCTAAAGCATTGGCTTGAGTTAACATCTTGCTTTCCAGCTCGATCATTTCCTGAGTGGTAAAGCGTTCTTGTTGTTTGTTATCTAACCCTAACTTAACAATGTTTGGTCGTGATTTTACCAACTCAAAAACTTGGGTAAATTGCTCTGCATCAATGGTCTGCCTATTTATAAATCTAGCTAAATCTTGATTGGTAAAGGTTGATTGTTGCTGGGTAACCGCTTTTAATGCGATCTGCGGTTCCTGCAATAACCTCTCTCCGTTTTCTTTGGCAATCCGCTGGTGATCAACAAATCGTGTCATGGCTTCTTTTGAGGCCTCTGGGCCGATTTTATGCTGAGGCTCTAGAGGAATAGCCTGCTCTACCAAGGTTCGATGGTCTACGCGCAAATCATGGCCGTTTAATGCCAAATATCGATTACAGTACTCTGCCCATTGTTCTCGCCAAGTTAATAATAAATCTTTACTGTTCCAGGTTCGCGCTTTCTGCCTAAAACCATCTTGATTAACTACCCTAGTTGTTAGCATCACGTGGGCATGGTAATAAGCTCCATCACTTTTTTGATCAACATGAACAGCTAAGTCAACTATCATACCAAGATCAGCAAAAGCTTTTTGGCTAAATTCCTCCGCTAGCTTTATGTTTTCTTGCAAACTAAGTTCTCTAGGCAAAGAAAAATTAAATTCCCTAGCCAGCTGTGAATCTTGTCTTGACTCTTTGCTCTCTACCGTATTCCACAACCTTTCTCGATCGCTTAACCATTCTGGCACACCAACTGGCGCTAAAATATTTTTATAAACTACATCTTCTCTTTTTGAATAATCTTGTAATTTTTGATAACGCTCATCAAACAATTTTTCCCCTGAACGATACGCAGCGCAGGCAACCACGCTGCGTCCTTGCGAACGAGAGATTATTGTTCCGCTAAAATGATATATTGCCATAATATTTTTAACTTACTTTTTAAGTTTTAACAATATTAAAATTTAAACTTAACATAACCATCGGTAGCTTTTCAAGCGCACGTCGCGCAGCGACGTATAAGCGCGCTCTTCGATTCTCCTTTTTCGCTATGCTTTATATTATGCTTGCTGTTTACTGTAGTCTTTGTTTTATATGTTTTTGGTTTGGCATTGGTATGGCAGTGGTGCTTGATCTGGTTTTTCTATAGTGGTAAAGTTTTGTTAATGATTAATTTTTGTGAAGCCTTATGAAAACTATTAGTGTTGAGAACAAGTTAAAAATGCTGCAAGATCGCAAATTAGCAATAACGGCTAAAATGCAAAAATTAGAGGCGTCCGTTAAGGTAACAATCAGAAAACAAGTATTGCAAAGGAAAATTTTAGTAGGAGCGTATTACTTGGAACAAGCTGCTAAGAACGGCACTTTAAGCGAGCTAAAGGAAACCATGTTAAAAAGCTTACCAAGGGAGAGCGATAGAAAACTTTTTGAGAATTTGTAACCTTCACCAAAAGCCAGGTTAGAGAACCAGGCTAGAACGACCTAAATTTGCGTTAAGCGACATTTTCTTGATATTGCCGTCCTGAATTAACAAGCAACTCCCACACAGCCCAAAAACCCACCAAATGCGCACCAAAACCAAAATTAAGTTTTTTGGCTTAAAATTTCAGCAACTCTAGTTGGCCAAACCACAACCTCAAAATGCTCTTTTGCTAGTTCAACAGCTTTCTTTTTGGCTAATGTTTGTTGAAGCGATTTAGTTAACCCTGCCATTTGCGGTTCATTGTTGGGATTAAATTCTGCCACCAACTCCAAATTTGTTTTTTGTCTTAGCCATTCTTGCAGTGCTAGTCCCTTAGCTTGGGTTTCTATTTCTAAAATTCTTGAGCAACGTTTGGTTTGTGCAATCACGTATTCTTGCATCGCCTCTTCTTGTGGTGACAGAACCTTGTCTGGGGTTTTGCTGGAATAAGGTTGTCCCTTTTTTAGCAAAGCAGTAAGCAAGACCACTGGCGATTGTTTAAAACTATCAGCAACATTATTGTGTTTTAAATCAAACGCTAAGGCATAAATAGAATTTTGAATTATCTCAGCAGATAGAGATAATTCAGGTTTTTTTGAATACTCTCGATAAATTTGAATTATATGGGATTCATCTAGACCATACCCCGACAGACAAGAAAAATCTATTTGCTTAAAATCATCTGGCAGGTAAGTAGTAATATTAATATAATTACTACTACTTACTATAGTGGATGTTGTGGTCGATTTAGTGCTCGATTCTGTGCTCGATTTAGTGCTCGATTCAATGTCTTGGTTATCGGTAAGCAATATTTCCTGATAAACATTTTCTGGTATTTCATATTTTCTCCACCCTTGACGCCCCCTTCTAAAAGATCGCAAGATTATTAAATTACTTTTTTCTAGTCGTCTCAACGTTGTTTTAACTGATTTTTTCTTTAAATCACAACAATTTGCAAATTCATCTAAAGATATGCTTGCTGATGTTTTGCTGAGCAACAATTTACAAGAAGTATATATATGAAACAAAATTTTCTTTTGAGATTTGCTCAGACAAGAAAATGTTTTTTCGGCTTCCAAACAGGATGATTTAGTGCTCGATTTAGTGCTCGATTTAGTGCTCGATTTAGTGCTCGATATGTGCTCGATATGCTGGTTTGGTGTGGTCGATATGTGCTCGATATGCTGGTTTGATGTGGTCGATATGTGCTCGATATGTGCCCGTTTTGTGCTTGGTTGTGTGGTCGATATGTGGTCGATATGTGGTCGATATGTGGTCGATATGTGGTCGGTATCCATTAAAGAGTTTAAGTTGTCCAAATCTAGATATGGTCGTAATATTTTTTTTTCGTCAATCGCTTGTTGTTTGCTTTCGGGAATGAAAATCTTTGGTATAATGTTTTTACTTTTTTCTAAGAGTTCAGCTAATGAATTCGTTGATTTTTTCTTTGTTGACATAAAGCAAACCCCATTTTTATTTATAATGATGCCTCGGTGTTGTTTGTTTGTATAGACTCTATATCTAACAATTCTTTCACTAGAGCATCTATGTCTTCTTGAGCATTTGATCTTCTTTTGGTTTCAAAAATGCTTTTTCTCATAGATTGAGATATTTCAAAAGTCGAATCTATTCTTATAACAACAGGGAGCGCATTGGAGTATTTCTCTTCATCTTTTGCTAATTGTTGAATGAAGAAAGGGGCTAATTTTTTTCTACCATCATATTTATTCCAAAGTATTTTATATTTTAATGGTAATTTATATGCGCTTTTTATTCTGTTGATTTCATCAATTGTCATATGCATCCCATCAATAGAAAATTGATCTGGATTAATTGGGATTATCGTTAAGTCTGATGCACATGTTGCCATTGTTGTGGTTTTACATAGCGAAGGGGGACAATCAATAACAATAACATCATACCTTTTTATAATAGGTTCTATGGTATCTTTTATGCTGTCTTTAATGTTGATAGAACTATTACTAGCTAATTCCATTTCCAGTCTGGAATTATTTAAGTTTGAAGGAATTAAATCTAAGTGTTCATCTATATTTATAACGCAATCTTCAACTTTTGCGTCCTTTCTTAAAATGTTTATCCATACTGGTAAATTTGTTGAATCAACATTGCAATAACGCGTTAAATTGCTTTGTAAATCCATGTCTATCATTAACACCTTAAAACCATAGTGGCTTGCTCTAACCGAAAAAGATAATGCTATTGTTGTTTTACCTACGCCACCCTTTAAATCATGGATAGAAAAAATTTTTTTTGGATATTTAAAATGGCGCATTTCAAATATTGTTTTTATTGAAGAAGGGGGGATTAGTTTTTTTCTTTTTGATATTTCAACAGAGGCTATATTTTTATTTTTAAGAAAAGCATATACAGCTTGGTTAGACTTTCTTAATATTCTAGCTAACTCTTGTGGGGTTAAATATCCCTTATTCTTCATTTTTATCCTTTGTTTTTTACTTAATAAACAAAATTTTACGTAATAAGTAAAATGTAACAAAACAATTTACATTTTTCAATACAACAATAATGGTTTATATAATAAAATTTATAAATACATTGTTACTTAACGAGCCTTTTGCCATTGGTTGGGTGTTTGTCTAACTTAAACTTCGCAGATTTCTTGATTAATTTTTAACAAAAGCCCCTGTATTTATGGTTTCGATCAATGTTTGTGTTAAATTATAATAAAATACTAACAAAAACGTTAGTTTTTGATAAAAATTAAAATTTCTAACTATTGATTATTATAATAATTTTTCATTTAACAGAATGTAAATCCAAATAATAGTATGTTGCTCAATTTAAAAATCTAGGTTTGATAGCCAAGAAAGATTTATAAAGTTGTGAGAAAAATGCCAAAATTAAATACTAGTGGCACGAAAGCGGTAGATTTTGCTAACCAAAATAGCATTGCTTTAGTCTAGGTTGCTGTGGCATATTACACTATAAAGTAGAATATAAATGTTGGAAAAAAATATATAAATTATGTTTTATTATCTTAAACCAAGAGTTAATTATCTAACAGTTCTATTTTTTATATCTACATTTAGATAGTGATAGTAATTTTTTGATTAGAGGTTTTATGACATATTGGGTATATGCTGTTAATAGAACAATTCACCAAAACAGTCGTGCAGTTGCAGTTGCAGATATCCGCATAACTTATACGGATAGAGAAGGTAATATAAAGGGGTTTAGTGAAAATGATACAGTTGATAAGATGCTGATTTTTGATACTCCAAAAAATTGGAGAGCTATAATTTTAGTTAAAGGGGATCCTTTTTGGGAAGAATCAAACCGAAAACAAATTTTAACAAATTTATCTAAAAATGAACAATTAAGTTCAGCTAAAAGTTTAAAAGATCATTTAATAGAAAAACATAATGATGGTTTTATAACTCTTATTGGTGATGGTATTCTTGGTATTATTTTTGTTAATTTAAATACAAAGGAAATATCAACTTGTAATGTAATTGTAGACGTTAATTCTGACAATATAAAAATTTCATTGACTGACCCAATTTCAACAACACCAGGACGATTTGGGTTCTGCTTTGATTACCAAGAATCTCGTATTGATCCAAAAAAGTTTATTTGGAAAGATAAAGATTTATCTGAATCAACCCTTGGATTTATGGACGATAATTTTGCAGAGAAAGCTATATCAGCTTTAGAAGGAGTTATTAAGCAATATGCAAGCCCTATTTCTAATCGTGATAGCTCTTCTATTGGCGGGGAGATGAAGCATTTTAATACAGTATCTTCCAGTGTTGATACGGTTATTATGTATTCAGATGGCAGAATTGTTCATAAAAAGGCTACAAGGCAGGCAAGAGGAGAAGAAGATTTTTTCCCAGACGAATTTAATCGCCCATCTGTTCTATCATCTTTACAATTGTTTCCGTTAGAACCACTGCTTCAACCCGAATTAAATAATGATACAGTTGAACTTACTTCAACTCATTCCCCCAAGTGCTGTTGTCGATGTAGTATTCAATAATTGTTTGCCCTTAAAAACGACCGTTTATAGGAGATCCTTGGGTTAAAACAAAAAGGATCTCTTTTAACCACAAATCATCTCTCAAAAATATCTCTTGAAATGTTTCCTTCGAAAACCTATACTTTAAATGAG
>Ga0187863_10004028_pt1 | contig 10606 bp, 6 predicted proteins | sample June2016WEW_11_1_FD_132975 | JGI IMG/M metagenome (GOLD analysis project Ga0187863, IMG submission 132975) | Peatland microbial communities from SPRUCE experiment site at the Marcell Experimental Forest, Minnesota, USA - June2016WEW_11_10 | ecosystem: Environmental > Terrestrial > Soil >...
CCCAGCCAATCCAAGTGACCGTTAGCACAGGAAAGGTTTCCAGCAAGGTGGGCCGACCTTGAGCGGCGCGGCGGCGAGATTCATGCGGCAATTATTCGGGACAGACGGAATTCGGGGAGTCGCAGGCGAGTATCCACTCGACCAGAAGACCGTCTTTGCGATTGGGCGCGCGCTGGGGCAACGGGTGGCGGCCCGCGATCAGGCAGTTCACGTCATTGTTGGCCAGGACACGCGCGAGTCGAGTTGCTGGATCGGAGCGGCCCTGGCGGCGGGTCTGGAGTCCGTCCAAGTCCAGGTTGTCAGCGCCGGAGTTATTACTACGCCGGGAATCGCGTATCTCACGCGCGCTAATCACTTCGCGGCCGGCATCGTGATTTCGGCCTCGCACAATCCCTGGCAGGACAACGGCATCAAGATCTTCGGCGCCGACGGCTATAAGCTCTCGGACGAACTGGAGCACGCGATTGAGGCGGAGATCTTCGCTCACATCGGGCAACTGGCCGCGGATGCCTCCCACAATGTGGTACCTCGTTCCGAGATGCTTCCGGGAGATGGCAGGCTGCGCGAGCAATACGCGCAGTGGCTGGCGGATTTCGTCACGGGAACGGATTTCAGCAACTTGCGAGTACTGGTGGATTGCGCCAACGGCGCAGCCAGCACCATCGCTCCGCTGGTGTTTCGCGACTGCGGTATTGCCGCCGACTTCCTCCACATTGAACCCAGCGGCCGCAACATCAATGCCGGCTGCGGAGCGCTTCATCCCGACCATGTCGCTCAAGCCGTCGCTGCCGCGAAGGGAAAATATAGCCTGGGCATCACTTTCGACGGCGATGCCGACCGGGCTTTGTTTTCCGATGCCGCCGGGCAGGTCATTAACGGCGATGGCGTGCTGCTGCTGGCCGCCCGCGACATGAAGACGCATGTCCGGCTGCATAACGATATGGTGGTGGCGACGACGATGTCGAACATGGGTTTGGAAGCCGCTCTTAAGCGCAGCGGAATCAGTATGTTACGCGCTCCAGTGGGAGATAAGTACGTGTTGGAGCAGATGCTGAAGACGGGCGCGACGCTCGGCGGCGAGCAGTCAGGCCACATCCTCTTCCGCGACATCGACACCACCACGGGCGACGGCATCCTGACCGCGCTGCGGGTTCTGGAAGTGATGGCGCGCACCGCCAAGCCGTTGGCCGAACTCGTCGCCGACATGAAGGTCTTTCCCCAGGAGATCAAGAACGTCCACGTGCGCGAGAAGCGGCCGTTCGAACAATTGCCAGCGGTGATGGAGTCGATCCGCATAGCGGAAAGCGAACTGGAAGGCAACGGCCGCGTGGTAGTGCGTTACTCCGGTACTGAGAAGCTGGCGCGGGTGATGATTGAAGCTGAGTCAGAACAACAGATGCGCCGGCATACCGATGCCATTGCCGTGGCAATACAGCAGGCGATCGGGTTGTAATGCGTAGGGTCTCAGCTAGGCAAGTTAGTCACTTTAGTTCTACAAAAGCGACACTATAGTGGATTGTATCCTCATAATTGGGAGGGAAATCGCGTAGAACAATGTCGCAAATACCTGCACAGGCAAATCTCAGAAGCGACGGGATTCATTGAACTTAACGTGGCACGAGGATTGCTCCTTGTTAGGACAGCCTCTCTCGCTATGGGGCAAATTGGGTCTGTACGTGAATTGAACCTAAAGGAGGGTTCGATCCTTGAAAATGCGTATCGCTTCGCTGTCACTGCTCGCACTATGTCTGACATTGGCGGCCGTTCCCGCTATGGCACAGACAGTCTATAGCAACGGTCCGACTAACGGTAACACCGACGCGTGGACCGTTAACTTCGGGTTTATCGTTAGCGACACCTTCAACACCAACAGTCCTAACACCCAGATCACTGGCGTCACGTTCGCGGCCTGGATGGCTCCGGGCGACGTACTGGACTCGGCTGAAATATCCATCACCTCTTCCGAGGCCGGCGGCACCAGCTACTTTGACCAGACGGTTAGCTTCACGCAGGGTACCTGCACCGGCAACCAGTATGGTTACAACGTCTGCAACGAGAACGGCACCTTGGGTGGCGGCGGCGTCAACCTGGCCAGCACTGGCAGCTACTGGCTGAACATTCAGAACGCCAGCTCAGCCGCCGGCGACCCAGTTTACTGGGATGAGAACTCCGGTCCGTCTTCGGCTTCGGAGAACACCGTGGGCACGATTCCTTCGGAATCCTTCACGGTTCTGGGCAGCGAAAGCACCACCACCAGCACCAGCACCAGCACGACCGGCACGACTCCTGAGCCCAGCAGCATCATGCTGTTCGGTTCTGGCGTCCTCGGCCTGGCCGGCATGCTGCGCCGCAAGCTGTTCTAATTCACTCGACCCTTCCCCCAGGTCTTTTCGAGCCGGAGCCTAGTGCTCCGGCTTTCTTTTTGCAGCTCGACGTTTCTCCACGGAATGCGTTTGGCGCCTGGCGTCGGCAGTCGGGAAAATCCTGATCAAGTCAGGGCGAAGTCCCTCGGCGGCTAACCGGCATTGATATTGCGGCATTTACGGACGGCCTGGAGGCCGTTCCCTTCGAGGAACTGGCTTGATCAGGGCTTCCTTAGCAGTCAGCAAGTCAAGAATCTACCACTCAGATTGTATGGTCGCGTCTTAGCCAAAGACGCTAAGTGACACGCAATGCCCAACTTGCGGATCGCATCAGCACTCAGGGCTGCTGTTGCCGAGTGGCCATATCGAGGTTCTTTTGCTCCTCGGCATGGTCGCCAAGCTGGTTGTAGGCGAAGCTCATATGGATGAAGGCGTTAGCCCTGATGGCCGGCATATGGTCGGCAGTGCTCTGGGTCAGCTCAATCACTTTCTGCAACTGCTCGATGGCCTCGCGCGGGTGATGATGCTCTTCCTCGTAGATACCGATGTGGAGGCGGGGAAATGGAAAAAGCGGGTCCATCGCCACCGCGGCTTGGAAATGCGCCAGGGCAGCCTCCCGATCTCCTCTCTGCTGCAAGGTTTCGCCAATCATGTTCTCGGCCATCGCGTTATTGCTTACGGCCTCGGCGGCATGCGTCCATAGGGTCAGATCGTCGGTCCAATAGCTGAGCTGGCGGCGCGTGGCCGATGCCAGTAACAGCAGGACGGCAATGGTACCGGCAGGCAGCCAAATCTCCGAAAAACGCCATCGCTCTGCCCAATCGGCCACGCCCCAACAGAAGGCGATGAACAATCCGACGAAGGGCACATAGCCGAAACGATCGGTCATGGCCTCTCCGTTGCCCAGTTGAATCAGCCCAATCATGGGAACCAGCGTGCCCAGGAACCACAGCCACCCTACGGCAAGGTATCGGTGAGTGCGGCTGGCGAGCGCCAACCCCGTAATCAGCAGCAATAACAGCAATGCTGCGGCAAGCTGCCCGGCGGGCGCCGAACTCCGCGCGTGAGGATAGAAGAATGACAGGTCCGCCGGCCAGAAGGCATGCGCGAGGTATCGCACATAGGTGAGGATGACGCTGCTCATGCGAACCGCAAAGGAATACGTGTTCACGCCGCCCAGGGTGCGATTGGCCCACTGCGCTTTCATCGTAAGGAAACCGCTGCCGGCGGAGAGCGCCAGCAGTGGCAGTTTCTCCAGCAACAGCCAGGAAAGGCTCTTGCCCGGAACAACGTGGCCCGGCATCTCCCCGGCCAAAGATGAGCTGCCGCTAGGGAACATTCGCCCCAGCGGCCAGTAGTCCCACAGCAGCAGCACGAACGGCAGGGTGATGATCTGAGGTTTGGACATCAAGCCCAGCGCGAACAACATTGCCACCACAAAGTAGCGGCTTACCGCCGGCTGGCGCGCATACCAACGGTACGTCATCAGCGTCAGCAGGAAGAAAACCATGCTCAGTACGGTCTTGCGTTCGGCAACCCAGGCGACCGCCTCAACATTGCAGGGATGCAGCGCAAACAGCGCCGCCGCCGCAAAGCTGCGCCCAACATAGCCGGTCGCTTGCCACAGCAGCCAGAAGAGCAGCAAGGCATCCAGAGCATGCAGCAGCAGACTGGTTTCGTGATGCCGGCCGGGGTCGAGGCCAAAGAAGTGGATGTCCAAGGCATGCGACAGCCAGGTCAGCGGATCCCAGTTAGCGTAATGGAAGGTGGTGAAGGACCATGTGACTGTGTCCCAGTTCAGCTGCTGGATGTGGAAGTTGTTGACAACATAACCGTAGTCATCGATATGGATGAAGGGATGCTGCTTCACCGGCGCATACACCGCCAGTGTCAAAGCCACAATAACGAAAGCCAGAACGGCGCGCCGCATTGCCGGCGAGAGGAGACGGCCTAGCTGGTGGCGGATTTGCAGGCGCGTCATACGTCGAAGATAACATTGCGACCCCGGATCGAGTCATACAACCTGTGAACAGGTGATACAAATAGGCACCGAATGTATGCGACTCCACGAGTGCATGGAAGGTGAACGAGATTGCGCCTGCTCTGTCGCTGTCGGCGAAACACTAGCTGGTGTCTTGGCAAAATCTTCTTGTAGGCCGTGGACCAACCCGATTGCCGTTAGCGCGATTTTGCGAGATAATCGTGCCCGCCACTCCTTTCATTCAGTCAAAGCCTCACGCCAGGAACCGGAGGTAGTATTGTGAAAGGCGGCGTTGTGTTGCAGTTCCCGCTGTCGCTGTCTATCGTTTTCTCAATTGAGAGCGCGCCCCGGTCATGAGCTTGCAGATCAAAGAATTTCCGGGCTGGCTTCCCTTTAGCCAGCGAGGCACGCTTTCCCGCTTACATCTGAATCTACACCGTGCGATCATGCTACGCGTCGGCAACTTCCGGAATAAAGCAACAGAAACCGGTAACGGACAAAACTACTTGACGCGGTTTCGTAGGCGGTTAGTAATTGGGCTACTCCTGTTTGGTGTCAGCTCATCCTATTTGTTCTTCTCCATCGCCCGCGGGCCGCGGGGGATGCACGGATATCCGACGGACGAGCTATACGCTCTGCTGGCAACGAACTTCCTGCAGGGCAAGACAGCGTTGCCAATAGAGCCGCGCCCTCAGCTGTTGTCGCTTCCGGATCCGTATGACCCGGAAGCAAATTGGCCCTACCGGCTGCATGAAGCTTCTCTCTATAAGGGCCACTACTATCTCTATTTTGGAGCCGTCCCGGCAGTCACGTTGTTCCTTCCCTACCGCCTTGTGACAGGCTTGGACTTACCAAACCGCATAGCCGTACCGATCTTTTGCATAGGCGGGTATTTGAGCTCTTGCGCCCTGTTCTTCTTGCTTGCAAGGCATAACCGATGGGCGCTTCCGCTTTGGCTGGAATGTGCGATCATCGTTTCGCTCGGGTCAATGTCGCTCGTGTCCGTGATGCTACGCAGGCCGAGTTTTTATGAGGTTGCTGTCGCCGGTGGCTATTTTTTTGTTATGGCCGGGTTCCTGGCCCTGGCTAGGGCGACGTTAGTGCGTCACGCGCACGGCAAATGGCTTTTGCTCACTGGCCTGTTATTTGGATTATCTGTGGGCTGCCGTCCGCATTTCGTGGTGATCTGCGGAATCGTTCTTGTGGCTTTTGCGCTCAGGGCCGGACGCAGTCCTGGACCTGTTATCGCAATGGCGGCCGGAATGGCAGCCTGTGGGATCCTTTTGGGCTGGTATAACTATGTTCGCTTCGATAATCCTTTAGAATTTGGCCGCACCTATCAGCTAACAGTATTCTCCAGTAATCCTAATTCGACCTATCTTGGCCTGGAACTTAATCCGCATGCAACTCTTCGTTCGGCAAAGAACTTCCTGTTTTTGGCGCCACAGATCGACACAACCCTGCCATTCTTGCATACGGCGACAATTTATCCGTTGATGGGAAGAGGCGGCCAGCCTCTGTGGACGGAAGGGATGGTAGGCCTGATTCCCGCAGCTCCGTTCGCGTTGCTCGGTCTTTACCTGCCGTTGTTCCTTAGCAGACGCCTGACCGCTCACCGATCGGTGGACGAACTCTCGGTCTGGTTGCTTTACACAATGTACTGGTCCGGCCTGGCGGTACTCCTGGTCCTATGTATTGTGGGGTGGGTTCTCGGCCGATATCTTGTCGATTTTGCAGCCATTTTCACATTTGGAGGCGTTTCGGTAGCAACTATGCTGTGGCAGAACATTTCCGGGCGGCCGGCTAGACTCATCTTTTCGTGTGCGGTCGGCGCTGCAACCGTCTACGGCGCGGTGTTGAATGTGGCATTTGCGACGCCTTCATTGGAGTCGATGCTCAAATTTCTTCGCAACAGCTAGGTAAGATGATCAGTACGCCTCTGCAAATCTCCTTGAAATGGGGGATACGACGACTCCGTAAAAAATGAGCGACCATCAACAGTATTCAACCAGAAAAAAGATCCTGAATGTATGAATGTGGCCCGCGAGGAAAAGCTGGAAGCTCGAACTCGCTGGCTCTCGTGGCCATACCTTGTCCTGGCTCTGCTTGCCATCGCAATGCTGGCACAAATGTGGCCCAGCGTTTCTCGGCTCTCAATTACTTCCGATGAAGCCGATCATCTTCACTCCGGCTATCGTTACCTGCAGTGCCGGGATTTCGGCTGGAATCCCGAACACCCGCCGCTGGTAAAGATGCTGGCTGCTCTCCCGCTGCTGGCGATGGAGATCATTGATCCCATTCCGTCGCCCTGCGGAATGGCGAGTAACAAGCTGAAGGATTTCCAGGTGGGCCATGACTTTGTATTTGCCAACCCGGAGTCGGTGCTGATGGCGGGCAGGATGGCCGCATCCGCCCTGACAATTTGCCTGCTGCTGGCGATCTGGTCCTTCGCGCGCAGAATGTTCGGCACGGGGGCGGCAATCATTTCCGGAGTGCTGATCGCTTTCGAGCCAAATCTGTTGGCGCACGGCAGTCTGGTTATGACCGACGTTGCGGCGGCGCTCGGTTTTGTGCTCGCGGTTTACGCTTTCTACGCTTATCTGTCGGCTCCCAGTTATAGCCGGCTTGCCTTAGTAGCTCTGGCAGTCGGATTTGCGCTCTGCCTGAAACACTCGACGATTCTGCTCGCCATAATTCTTCCGGCTCTGGCTGTGGCCGACGCTTTCCTCTCCGGCGGCCAGCAACGGACACGGACCGCACTACGAAACCTGGTCGCTTTGATGGCGGTCATGGTCGTGGCCCTCACGCTACTGTGGGGAGTGTACGGCTTCCGCTATGACGCGCGGCCGAACCAGGCGAAACCTTGGACGCCGTTGCGACTTGCGTCTTCTCATGGTCTGGTTGCCACCAAAGTCATCCCGGCCATTGAAAGCGCGCGATTGCTGCCACAGGCCTACCTCATAGGGTTGCAGGATATTTTGGTCGAATCCGAAGAGGGCAAGCGGACCTTCCTGGTTGGCCAGATGTATCCCACCGGACGCTGGTTCTACTTCCCGGTGGCGGCAACCATTAAGTTCACCTTGCCGACATTGCTGCTGCTGGTGGTCTCGGCATTCGCGGTCCCGTTCTGGCGAAAGCGCAAACGGGAAGCGGCGTTTCTCCTGGTCCCGGCTGCAATTTTGCTGGCCAGCGCTATGAACTACACGATAGATATCGGCATTCGACATCTCCTGCCGCTTCTCCCGTTTCTGGTGATCCTTGCGGCAGCGGGCACTTGGAGCCTGGTGCGCAACCGCCGGTGGCCGACGATTGCGCTGGTGACCTTACTTGTTTTCCATGCAGTCTCGTCCTTGCGTGCATTCCCGAATTACCTGAGCTATGGCAACGAGCTTTGGGGCGGCCCGGCAAACACCTATAAGTATCTTTCCGATTCCAACACCGACATGGGTCAAGCCCTCAAAATGACCCAGGACTACACCGCCCGAAACAAGATCACCCATTGCTGGTTGATACAGCCCTACAATGAAACCGCTCGCGACTATGGTATCCCGTGCGATGACATCTACGTTGGTATTCCGCCGCTGCACTTTGACGGCACACTGATCGTCAGCAGCGTCCTTGTGGACGGCATTATGAGTCCTTTTGGAGCAAGAAGCGCCAGTCTGTTCATGGGGATGCAGCCTACGGCAAAGCTGGGCGGCAGCGCACTGTTCGTCTATGATGGCAGCTTCGATATGGTCCCTATCGTGGCGGCGGAACGCTTAAAGCTGGCGACATCGATGGGCCCGCGCGATCCGCAATTTGCCATCAGCCAGGCGAACCAGGTGCTTGCGTTCGACCCAAATAACGGCCTGGCGCACGCCGTGCTGTGCTACGCTCAAGCCACCCTTGGACAGCAAAGTGCGGCTGAGCCGGAGTGCAATCTCGCATTGAAGCTGATGCGGGAGAATCCTTTCGCCCTGGCCCAGGACACCAGAGACGTGACCGCATTCATGCGCCAACATGGATTGCGAAACTACAGCGACCTAAATCCCTAGCAAAACAAGGACTCGCCTACCGGCCTTCACAGCAGTTCAACTATGTCATCAGCGCCCACTCTCGCTAAGAAGTCAAGCAGTCGAGGATACTGCGTGCTCCGGGCCAAATCATCAAGCTATAATCGCGAACCGAGGGTGCCGTGACTTCCATTACTCCGATAACAGCGCCTCACAATCGTTGGCGTTACTGGTCGTCGCCAGAGCGGGGGACGGTTCTAGCTAGTCTGGTTCTTCTAATTGCCACCATAGCTCTCTACTATCCCGTAAGTTATTACCCATTCATAAATTTCGACGATGACGTTTATGTTACGCGGAACCCCCAGGTACAGAAGGGCTTGACCTGGAGCACCACTGAGTGGGCGTTGCGATCGACCTACGTGGCGGACAATTGGCATCCGTTGACCTGGCTCTCGCATGCGCTCGACTGCCAGATTTTTGAAGGCAATGCTGGTGGTCATCATGCCATGAATTTGGCGTTCCACACGCTCAATGTCTTACTCCTGTTCTGGGTACTGTACCGTGCCACAGGGTTCACGGCACGCAGCTTCATGGTGGCGGCCCTCTTCGCCATACATCCGATTAACGTCGAATCCGTGGTCTGGATTTCGGAACGCAAGAACGTACTCAGCATGTTGTTTTTTTTGCTCGCGCTGGGGGCTTATCGCTGGTACGCGAGCCGGCCTGGGTTGCGCCGCTACCTTCTTGTCGCATTGCTCTTCTGCCTGGGGTTGATGGCCAAACCCCAGGTGATCACATTGCCCTTCGTCTTGCTTCTGTGGGACTACTGGCCGCTGGGACGGCTCGCTCTTCGCCCTTCGTCCTCCGCTCTTCGCCAGAATAGCTCAGGTGAAATCTCTGGCGAACAGCGAACAGCGAACAGCGAATGGCGATGGTTGCTGCTGGAGAAGCTTCCGCTCCTGGCCTTGTCTGCGGCGAGCGCCGCGGTGACCATGCGACTCCAGGCTGCCGGCGGCGCAGTAGTGGAGCATGCATTCCCGCTTCGGCTGGGGAACGCCATCTTTGCTTATGTCAGATATTTAGCAAAAGCCGTGTGGCCATCGCGGCTGACTATTCTGTACCCGTACCCTGTGAGCGGCATCGGTATCTGGAAAGTTTCGGCCGCGCTCGTGTTTCTGGTTGCAATTTCGGCGATCGTGATTGAAAAAAGGAATCGCGGATATCTTCCGGTGGGGTGGTTCTGGTTTCTGGGGACCCTGGTGCCGATGATCGGCTTAGTGCAGGTCGGCCCGCAGGCGATCGCCGATCGCTATGCTTATCTTTCATTCGTTGGCTTGTTCATCATGGTCTGTTGGGGGGCGGCCGACTGGTTCCAGCAAGTACGATGGTCTCCCAACATCCTGCGAGCGGGAAGCGTCGCAGTGCTATTGGTGTTCAGCGCCATCACCTATCGGCAAATCGGCTACTGGCGTGACAGCATGACATTGTGGTCTCACGCTCTACAGGTCACCAACGACAATTGGGTTGCTGACGACAAGAAAGGCGAATTGCTGATCGCCCAGGGAAAAGTTGAAGAAGGAATGCCTTACTTCTACCGCGCCGTGGCGCTCGCTCCAGAGGATCCCTTCACCAATCTGACGATTGGCTCTTACGAGCAGAAACAGGGGAAGCTGCGAGAGGCAATCGGGCGCTACAAGAAAGTGATCAATGTGGCGCACACAAGCCGAGTCATCAAGCTCCAGGCGTTTAACAGCATGTGTTATGCCTACCGCGGACTGGGAGATACCGGTCATGCGGACAAATGTTTCGAGGTAGTCGATAGAATGCGGGTCTACAAGTGAGACCGCCGTCGTCCCAGAATTTCGGATATACTTCCCGCCATCCTGCCGCTCTCGGGTCACGCAGGTAGGGAATAGGAAATCTAGTAATGATAAAGCCCTCGCAGTACTCTATTTACTACAAACTACTTGCCCTCCTCATTGTCGCCGCATCCTGCTTTCGAGTGTTCATTTGCTTTGTACACAACCCGATGGAATATCTCTCGTCCGATATGCTGCGGCACTGGAACAATGGGATCCATTTCCCGAGAGGTGGTTATACAGGCGCCGGGGACCCAATCGTTTATCAAGTGTATATATGGTTGCTACGCCATCTCACACGGGACAATAAGTTACTAATAGCTTTCGCATCTGCACTTCTTTCCGTGCTTATGCCCTGGACTTACTACCGTGCTGCACGGAATGTCGGACTGCGGAAAACATCGGCTC
>Ga0187863_10004033_pt1 | contig 10601 bp, 12 predicted proteins | sample June2016WEW_11_1_FD_132975 | JGI IMG/M metagenome (GOLD analysis project Ga0187863, IMG submission 132975) | Peatland microbial communities from SPRUCE experiment site at the Marcell Experimental Forest, Minnesota, USA - June2016WEW_11_10 | ecosystem: Environmental > Terrestrial > Soil >...
CATGGTCTGGGCGGCGCTCTGGTCCGGCGGCGGCGTCATCTGCACAGCCGGCGGCTGCACCGGGGATTGATCCGATGGCGGCGATGCGGTCTGCGGCGCCAGCATCGGCGCGGGCGGCGGCATTACCGTACCGGAATTGCCGTTCAAGGCGGTCTGGTTCTGCGGTTCGGACGGGCCCGTGATCATCGATATGAAGCGCTGCGCGCCGAGCGCGCCGAGCGACACGGCCATCGCAACGGCAACGGCGATCATCAGCGGCTTGCGCGAACGCTTGGCACGCAACGGCTGGGTGAGTTCGAGCGGCTCGTCGAAATCCGATTCATCTTCCTCTTCGGGCACGGCGCCATTCTTGAAGGACGGCCAAGGCGCCTTGGCTTCCCTTCTCGGCGCGCGGGAGAATTCGGGCTCGCCGTCATCCTCGTATGCCGGATGCGGTTCCGGGGCGGGGCGGCGTTGCTTGCGGCGCGGCGTCTCGCCGAGTTCGTCGCCATAAAGCTCCGGGGCCGGCTCTTCGGGCCAGCCCTGCTTCGGCAATTCTGCGCCCGCGGCCCGGCGGCGGCGCTGCGACATATGATCGAGAATGGTGCCGTGCGTCTCCGCCGATCCGGCTTCGGGCGGCGCGGCGATCGGATGCCGCTCCGCTTCCGGCCGCGGCGCGGCCGGCTGGCGCGGCGCGCGGGCCACGGCGATCAGCTCGGCGAGCGATTGGTCGATGCCGTTGCCGTTATGTTGCGGCGCCGGATTGAAGCTGGCGCGCGGCGGCGTCATGGGCGGCGCCGGCGCGGGTTGCGGCGCCTGGAAGGCGGCGGGATAGGCCCGGCGGATGGCGCGTTCGATCCATTGCTCGACCGGTACGCCGGCCCGGTTTGCCGCGCGCTCGGCGAGCTGGCGCGGCCCGGCGTCGATCTCGATGCCTTGCCAGGAGCTCATGAACGGCGCTCCATGCCGGGCAGCGAAGCGATGCGGCGCAACGCCTCGTCGACCCCGGCTTGCTCGGCCAACATCTGCTCGGCGGCGCGTTCCGGATCCGGCATGTCGAGCAGCGCATAGGCGTGGTTGCGGGTGAGGCGGCCGGACGAAACCAGTTCCTTCAGCTTTGGCGGCAGACCCATCAGCCGCAGGGTGCGGACGATATGCGCGATGTCGCAGCCGGTCGCGGCCGAGACGTCGCGCGGATCGAGCGAGAATTCGGTCATCAGCCGCAGATAGGCGCGCGCCTCGTCGATCGGCGACAAATCGCCCACGCTCAGATTTTCGGTGAGCGAGGCGAGCACCGCTTCGGGGTCGCCGAGATTGGTCACAACCGCTGCGATCTGCGTCAGGCCGAGACGCCGCGCCGCGCGCCAGCGGCGCCTGCCGGCGATGATCTCATAGCGGCCTTCGTCGCCCAGCTTGCGCCGCACCAGGATTGGCTGACGTATGCCCTCGCGGGCGATCGACGCCACCAGCGCCTCGGGCGCGTCGCTCTCGCCGTGACGCGTACCGACGGTGCCGAGGTCGAACACCGCGGGCGGCAGGATAAGGGTGGCGGCGTCTTCAGACGGCGCGCCTTGCGCGGGCGCATAGGATGCGGCTTGCGGCGCCGGCCGCAGCGGAATCGGCGGCGCGGCCGGACGAGGGCTCGCGGCGGGAACTGGACGCGGCATCTGTTCGACGACGCCGCGCGGCGGGGCCATGCGGGTTACCGGCGGCGCTGTGGGAATTGGGCGGGGGGCTTGTTCGATGTTGCTGCGCGCGAGGGGTCCGCGTGCGAGCATCACGCCTTCGGCGGCGGCGGTCTCGACGATCATCCGGCCCAACCATTGCGACAACGGCAGGCCGGCACTCTGCGCGGCGGACTCGGCCGCATCGCGCGCGATGGCAGAAACTCGATCGAGTTGCCACGACCCCGCCATCAGGCTATCCCTCCGAACCCGCTAACCTCGCATTAGTTCGACTATAAGACATATTAATGGTTAATGCTTCGTTATCAAAACCTCATATAAGTCCTGGCTTGCATTGACGATTCGTTAAGATCGGGCCTAAGCTAATGGCCTTAGCAAAGGGGGGCGTGCTCTGGGCAGAATCGAAGAAGCCGCTAAGCGACTCGAACAAGCGGTGACGCGACTCGAAGCCGCCACGCGCAGCCTGTCCGGCAAGCCCGCCGCCAGCCCGGCGCGGCCGGCGTCGTCGCCCGAGTCGGAGGTCGATGTCGCCAACCGGCTCGACGCCGTGATCAGCCGGCTCGATCGGGTGCTGGAGGGCTGATGCCGCAGGTCACCATCGCCATTAACGGGCGTTCCTATGCCATCGCCTGCGATCCGGGCGAGGAAGATCGCATCCGCCAGCTGGCGCGCATGATCGACGCCAAGGTGGTGGGCTTCGCCAAGGACGCCCCCCAGGCCGGCGAGGCGCGCCTCTTGGTGCTGGCCGCGTTGCTGCTGGCCGACGAACTGGCCGAAACCAAGGAGGCGCTGCGCCGCGGCCGCGAGCGCGGACCGGCTCCCAACGGCGACGAGGCCGCCCTGGCCTCCGGCATCGACCGGCTGGCAAGCCGCATCGAGACGGTTGCGGCGCGGCTCGAAGCGTCACACATATAAGCGTGGTATACAGAGTAAGAGGATGGGGCTGCGCGGTGCGTTAGGCCGCAAGAACCCCGGGGCCGATATGTAACTCTAGGGGACTGTCCCTACCGGGACCCTGGTCTCGGCATATGGTTCCCACCTGCGTAAGCGGGCCACGAGGGTTAAGCCATGCCGACGGCCGTCGCGGCTCCATCCTTTCTGATTTTCTATTTCTTCCATTGCTTGAAGGTTGCGCTCGCGGCATGAACGGGGCTGATGACATCGGCAAGCTGAAGGGCGCGTTGCGCGCCGCCGCGCGCGAACGCCGCGCCATTTTCTTCCGCGCCAACGGCGCCGCGGTGGCGAAGAAGCTGTGCGAATTCATGCCCGAGCTCTATCTGCCGCATAACGCGGTGATCGCGGGTTATGCCCAGCGCGGCAGCGAGCTCGATCCGCTGCCCGCGCTCACATATCTCGCCGGCCGCGGCCATCTCTTGGCCTTGCCGGCGGCGGTGGCCAAGGACCAGAAGCTGGTTTTCCGCGCCTGGAAGCCGGGCGATCCGCTCGAGCCCGACGCCATCGGCAATCCCGCGCCCTTGCCGTCTTCGCCCGAACTCGTGCCATCCGTGCTGTTTCTGCCCATGACCGCTTTTGACGGGCAGGGGCGCCGGCTCGGCAGCGGGTTCAATCTGTTCGGCCCCACCATCGCGGATTTGCGCGTGCGGGGCCCGCTGCGGGTCGTCGGCCTGGGCTTCTCCATCCAAGAGGAGCGCGCCGTGCCGTTCGAGTCCGGCGACGTCATGCTCGACGGCGTCGTCACCGAGCGTGGCGTGGTATGGTTCCGCAATAACAAATCCTGAGGAAGTGTCGATGCGGTTTCTGTTGCTGGGCGACGTGGTGGGCAAGGCGGGACGCGAGGAGGTGGTGCGCGAATTGCCGCGTCTGCGGCACGAGCTCGCGCTCGATTTCACCGCCGTCAACGGCGAGAACGCGGCGCATGGCTTCGGCATCACGCCGCAAATCTGCGCCGAGCTTTACGCCGCCGGCGCCGATGTCATCACCACCGGCAACCATGTCTGGGACCGCAAGGAGATCATTCCCTATATCGGGGGCGATCCGCGTCTGCTGCGGCCGCTGAATTTCCCCTCCGGCACGCCGGGCAAGGGTGCCGGCGTGTTCGCGCTCAAGGACGGCCGCAAGCTGGTGGTGGCGAACGCCATGGCGCGGCTTTTCATGGACACGCTGGACGATCCCTTCGCGGCGGTGGGCGCGCTCCTGGACGAGCATCCCCTGGGCAAGGGGACATCCATCCTGCTCGATTTCCACGGCGAGGCCAGTTCGGAAAAGACGGCGATGGGCTATTTCTGCGACGGCCGCGCCTCCGCCGTGCTCGGCACCCACTGCCACGTGCCTTGCGCCGATCACCGCCTCCTGCCCAAGGGCACGGCCTATGTGACCGATGTCGGCATGTGCGGCGATTACGATTCGGTCATCGGCATGCAGGCGGAAAACGCGGTCGCCCGCTTCACCAAGAAGATGCCGGGCGAGCGGCTGCTGCCGGCCGAGGGCCAGGCCACGCTGTGCGGCATGCTGGTCGAGACCGACGACGCGACCGGCCTGGCGCTGCGAATCGCGCCGCTGCGCCTGGGCGGCAGGCTCGATCCGGCTTGGCCGGGCGAGCGGATTCCGGCCGGAGCGCTGTCCGCTGGGTCAACCGTCGCGCCGTAATGCTGCCATATTGCGCGGCTAGGTAGCCTTGGGGTGAGTCGAAGGGCGAATGGCCGTTGATTCAGGCGATATGCTATGGTCCCGGGCCGCGAACACATGGCTTAGCAAACGACCATGGCTGGACATTCCCAATTCAAGAACATCATGCATCGCAAGGGCGCGCAGGACAAAAAGCGCGCCAAGGTCTTTACCAAGATCATCCGCGAGCTCACGACCTCCGCCCGTGCGGGATTACCCGATCCGGCGGCCAATCCGCGCCTCAGGGCCGCCATCATGATGGCGAAAGAGGCCAACATGCCGCGCGACACCATCGAGCGCGCGATCAAGCGCGGCGCCGGCGGCGCCGACACCGAGCACTACGAAGAGGTGCGCTACGAGGGCTATGGACCGGGCGGGGTCGCGGTCATCGTCGAGGCGCTGACCGACAACCGCAACCGCACCGCCAGCGAGATCCGCGCCGCCTTCGCCAAGGCCGGCGGCAATCTCGGCGAAAGCAACAGCGTCAGCTTCCTGTTCGACCGGGTCGGCCAGGTGGTCTATCCGGCGTCATCGGTGAAGGCCGATGCGCTGTTCGAGGCCGCGGTCGAGGCCGGCGCCGAGGACATCGAGAGCGTGGGCGGCGAACAGGTGGTGAGCTGCGCGCCCGAATCGCTGAACGCGGTGCGCGACGCGCTCGAGGCGCGATTCGGCCCGCCGCAATCCGCCAAGCTGGTATGGAAGCCCAAGGCGCTGTCACCAATCGGCAATGACGACGCCGTATCCCTGTTCAAACTCCTGGAGACCCTGGAAGATAGCGACGACGTGCAAAACATATCCGCCAATTTCGAGGTGGCCGACGACGTTCTGGCGCGGTTGAGCGCTTGAGCCCGCCAGCATCGCCTCATTCGGGAACCGTCATGCGCCTTCTCGGACTCGATCCCGGCCTGATCCGCACCGGCTGGGGCGTCATCGACGCCGATGGCAATCGGCTGCGCTATGTCGCCTGCGGCCTGATCGCCGTGCCGGAAAAGGATTCACTCGCCTCGCGGCTGGCTGGTCTCTTCCGCGCCTTGAACGAAGTGCTCGACCGCTTCGCGCCCGATCAGGCGGCGGTGGAGGAAAGCTTCGTCAACCGGAACCCGGCCTCGACGCTGAAGCTGGGCCTGGCGCGCGGCGTGGTGCTGCTGGCGCCGGCCGCGCGCGGATTGCCCGTGTTCGAATACGCCGCCAATCTGATCAAGAAATCGATCACCGGCGCCGGTCATGCGGAAAAGCGCCAGGTCGAGGCCATGGTGCATCGGCTGCTGCCGGGCGCGGCGGCGGATTCATCCGACGCCGCCGACGCGCTGGCATGCGCCATCTGCCATGCCCACCACGCAGCATCCAACCGCGCCTTGGAAAGCGTCGCGCGATGATCGCTCTCCTGGCCGGCATCGTCGATCAAGCGGGCGCCGACAGCCTGGTGCTGGACGTCAACGGGGTGGGCTATCTCGTCTTCTGCTCCAAGCGCACCCTGTCGCGCATCCCCGGCCACGGCGAGCCGCTCAAGCTCCTGATCGAGACCCATGTGCGCGAGGACCACATCCATCTCTACGGCTTCGTCGAGGAGGCCGAGCGTTCCTGGTTCCGGCTGTTGCTGACGGTGCAGGGCGTGGGCGCGCGCACCGCGTTGGCGATCCTCGGCGCGCTCGCGCCCGATCATCTCGCCAACGCCATCCTGGCGCAGGACAAGACGGCGGTCACCCGCGCCGACGGCGTCGGCCCCAAACTGGCATCACGCATCCTGGTTGAGTTGAAGGACAAGGCGGCGGGATTGGCGCCAATGCCGGCGTTGGCCGGATTGCCCGGCGGCGCCACCTCCGACGCGGTCTCGGCGCTGGTCAATCTGGGCTATCAGCGCGGCGACGCCTACGGCGTGATCGCCGAGATCGCGCGCAAGCTCGGCCCCGAGGCGCGGCTTGACGCGCTCATCAAGGCCGGGCTGAAGGAGCTTGGGCGATGAACGCGCCGCGTATCCTGTCCGCCGAACGTCGCCCCGAGGACGCCGAGCCCTCGCTGCGCCCGTCCACGCTCAAGGAATTCGTCGGCCAGCAGGCCTTGCGCGACAATCTCGGCGTCTTCGTCAAGGCGGCGCGGGCGCGCAACGAGGCGCTCGATCACGTGCTGCTGTCGGGGCCGCCCGGCCTCGGCAAGACCACGCTCGCCCAGATCATCGCGCGCGAGATGGGCGCGGGCTTCCGCGCCACCTCGGGCCCGGTGATCCAGCGCGCCGGCGATCTGGCCGCGATCCTCACCAACCTTGAAGTGCGCGACGTCCTGTTCATCGACGAGATCCACCGCCTCGCCCCGGCGGTCGAGGAGATTCTCTATCCGGCGATGGAGGATTTCGAGCTCGATTTGATGATCGGCGAAGGGCCGGCGGCGCGCTCGGTCAAGATCGATCTGCCCGCTTTCACGCTCATTGGCGCCACCACGCGTTCCGGCCTCATCACCCGGCCGTTGCGCGAGCGCTTCGGCATCCCCCTGCGGCTCCAGTTCTACGAAACATCCGAGCTGAAGGAGATCGTGGCGCGCGGCGCCCGTATCCTCGGCATGGAACTCGACGGCGAGGGTGCGGGTGAGATCGCGCGGCGTTCGCGCGGCACGCCGCGGGTGGCCTCGCGGTTGTTGCGCCGGGTGCGCGATTTCGCCGCGGTGGCGGGGGCGAAACGAGTCGACGCGCGCGTCGCCGACGAGGCCTTGAAGCGTCTCGAGGTCGACGGCCAGGGCCTCGACGCCATGGACCGCCGTTATCTCCTGTGCATCGCCAAGCATTACGGCGGCGGGCCGGTCGGCGCCGACACCGTCGCCGCCGCCTTGGGCGAGGAGCGCGATGTGATCGAGGACGTGATCGAGCCCTATCTCGTGCAGCAAGGCCTGGTCCAGCGCACGCCGCGCGGCCGGATGCTGAGCGATGCCGGATTCCTCTATCTCGGCCTCGATGTCGCGCGGCCCAAGGGCGCGCAGCTCGATCTGCTCGCCGCCAAGGATGACGCGGAGGAGCCGGCATGACTCTTCCGCGCGAAGGCCGCCGCGAGGGCGGCGTCCATCTCTATCCGGTCCATGTCTATTACGAGGATACCGATGCCGGCGGCGTCGTCTATTACGCCAATTATCTCAAATTCGCCGAGCGCGGCCGCAGCGAAGCGATCCGCGCGCTCGGAGCCCCGCCGCACGACCGGCTGCGCGAGGAAACCGGCGTGACGCTGGCGGTGCACAAGCTCGCCGCCGAATATCTGTCGCCGGCGCGGCTCGACGACGATCTGGTCGTGCGCACGCGCGTCAAATCGGTCTCGGGCGCGTCCGTGAGTCTCGAACAAGAAATCTGGCGTGACGCAACGCGGCTCTTCGCCATGAGCTGCACCGTCGTCTGCATCGGCCGCAACGGGCGGCCGGCGCGCCTGCCGCCCGTCCTTGCGCAAGCGCTCGCCAACACCGATCCCGCCACCCTCCGGCCCGCCCCGCGGCTGGCAAATTCTTCCCCCAAGACTCCCCCAAAAACTTCGAAAGCGATGAAAGCCCATGCAAGGTAATGCCGCCGACAACGCCGTGAATGCCCTCGCCAGCCCGACGACGCCCGTCGATGCCATGGCGCTGGGCGGTTCCGTGCCCCACGATCTGTCGATCGTCTCGCTGTTCCTCCAAGCGGACACGATCGTCAAGCTCGTGCTCCTGCTGCTGATGGTCTGCTCGTTCTGGTCCTGGGCGGTGATCTTCGACAAGGTCAGCAAGCTGCGCCGCCTCCACCGCGACGCCGAGCGTTTCGAGGAAAGCTTCTGGTCGGGCGGTTCGCTCGATCAGCTCTACGATCATGTCGGGGAGCGGCCGGCCGATCCTATGTCGGCGGTGTTCGCCGCGGCGATGCGCGAATGGCGGCGCAGCGTGGCCAAGGGCCTGATCGAAAGCACCAGCATGCGCGCCAATCTGAAGGACCGGGTCGAGCGCGTGATGCAGATCACCCTCGGGCGCGAAATGGACCGGCTCGAGCGTTTCATGCCGTTCCTCGCCACCGTCGGCTCGACCGCGCCTTTCGTGGGCTTGTTCGGCACGGTGTGGGGCATCATGGCGAGCTTCCAGTCGATCGCCGCGGTCAAGAACACCAGCCTCGCCGTGGTGGCCCCGGGCATCGCCGAGGCTCTCTTCGCCACCGCCTTGGGCCTGGTGGCGGCGATCCCGGCTGTGGTCGCCTACAACAAGTTCTCGACCGATTTCGGCCGCTATGCCAGCCGGCTGAGCGCCTTCGCCACCGAATTCAGCGCCATACTTTCGCGACAATTGGATGAGAAGTCCTAGGATCTGAGCCATGGCCATCATGCTGCCCAATTCCCGCGACGCCGGCTTTGCCGGCCGGACCGGCCAACGCCGCCTCATGAGCGAGATCAACGTCACGCCCATGGTCGACGTGATGCTGGTCCTGCTCGTCATATTCATGGTGACGGCGCCGCTCTTGACCGTGGGCGTGCCGGTCGATCTGCCGCAGACCAAGGCGCCGGCCATCAACGAGCCCAAGGAACCGCTGGTCATCACCATCGACGCCAAGGGCGAGGTCTATCTGCAGAACTCCAAGATCGACGCCAAGGATCTGGCCGCGCGTCTCGCCGCCATCACCAGCAACAATCCTGACGCCGCGATCTATGTTCGCGGCGACCGCGCCATCGATTACGGCCGTGTCCTCGAGATCATGGGCATCGTCAGCGCGGCGGGGTTCACCAAGGTGTCGCTGATCGCCGAGCTGCCGAAAAACGACAGGGTAGCACCACGTTGACGCCATGCCCGAACGGCGCGATTTCATTTATTCGGCGACGTTGCATCTGTTGGTGATGTTGAGCTTTCTCGTGACATTGCCCTCGCTGTTTCACCATCCCATCGATGAGGAGCCGCCGATCGTCGTCCAGCTGGTGAATCTCGGGCCGAAGACGATGGCGACGCAGCGCAATCTCACGCCGCCGGTCGAGAACAAGCCGGTCGACGTGCCCACGCCGGCGCAGAAGCAACCGACGCCGCCGACGCCGCCCACGGCCAAGGTCGCGCCGCCCCCGCCGCCCGAACCCAAGCCGGCCGAGGTGAAACTGCCCGAGCCCAAGCCCGCGCTGGTGAAGGCTCAGGACAAGCCACAGCCGCCCCAGGACCTGCCGAAACAGAAGCAGCAGGATATCGCCTTCGACGCGCTCCTCAAGAATCTCGCCGCCAAAAAGTTGCCGCAACAGGCCGCCCAGCAGGCCAACGCCAAGCCGCAACTGTCCTCGCAGCCGATTGCGCCGCTGGGCCCGCAGCTTTCGGTGAGCGAACTCGACCTGGTGCGCCAGCAGATCGAGCAATGCTGGAACGTGCCCGCCGGCGCGCGCGACGCGCAGAACCTGACGCCCGAATTCCGCGTCATCATGAATCCCGACGGCACGGTGCGCTCGGCGACGCAACTCAATCCCGAGCGCAACAGCGATCCCTTCTTCCAGGCCGCCGCCGACAGCGCGCGCCGCGCCCTGTTCAACCCGGGTTGTCAACCGCTGAAGCTGCCGCTCGACAAGTACGACCAGTGGCAGACTTTCACCATCACCTTCGATCCCAAGGACATTTCATGATCCGACGAGCGGTCTTATTCCGGAGCTTGTGCGCCTTTTTGCTGCTGTTGGCGCCGCTGACAATATCCGGTCCCGCCCGCGCCGAGCTGCATATCGACATCACCCGCGGCAAAGTCGAACCGATGCCGATCGCCATCCCGGTCTTCGCCTCGCAGGACAGCCAGACCGCCCAGAACGCGGCCGACATCACCCAGGTGCTGTCGGCCGATCTTGAACGCTCGGGCCTGTTCAAGCCGGTCGATCCGAACGCCTATATCGACCGCGATCCCGCGTCCCATATCCCGCCGCGCTACGGCGATTGGCGCACCATCAACGTGCAGGCGCTCATCACCGGCACCGTGGCGCAGGATGCCGATGGCAAGCTGCAAATCGAATTCCGCCTGTGGGACGTTTATGCCGAGCAGCAGCTGACCGGCCTGCGTTACACCACGACCCAGGCGAATTGGCGGCGCATCGCCCATATCATCGCCGACGCCGTCTATAAGCGCATCACCGGCGAGGACGGCTATTTCGACACGCGCATCGTCTACATCGCCGAAAGCGGTCCGCTCGACCGCCGCATCAAGCGGCTCGCAATCATGGACCAGGACGGCGCCAATCACAAATACCTGACCGACGGGAAAGCGCTGGTGCTGACGCCGCGCTTCTCGCCCTCGACCCAGGAGATCACCTATCTCTCCTATGCGCGCGGCACGCCGCGCGTCTATCTCTTCAACATCGACACCGGCCAGCA
>Ga0187863_10004034_pt1 | contig 10598 bp, 7 predicted proteins | sample June2016WEW_11_1_FD_132975 | JGI IMG/M metagenome (GOLD analysis project Ga0187863, IMG submission 132975) | Peatland microbial communities from SPRUCE experiment site at the Marcell Experimental Forest, Minnesota, USA - June2016WEW_11_10 | ecosystem: Environmental > Terrestrial > Soil >...
CAGGTTTCGCGCAGCGGCAGCGTCTGCCCGCAATTCCGGGAAGCCTAACCAGGTTCGATCAGCTGGGGCGCGGATGCGCTTTCGAGCCGCGTTGTTCTGCGAGAACCGTGAATTGCATGACCGAATCGCCAGAGGAAATCGCGCCGGAACCCGATCGGCGAGTGAGTTGTTTCAACTATGGCAACTGAAGCAGCCGCCACGCGTGCGCTTCAGCCCGCTCTGATGAGAGCAAGCGGGCTGACCAAGAGATATGTGCAACGCACGCCGTTCTCGCGAAAGAAATTCGAAGTCGACGCGCTCGTGGACGTCAATTTCGAAATCGCCCCGGGCTGCCTGACCGCGCTGGTCGGCGAATCCGGTTCCGGAAAATCTACGCTGGCAAGTTGTCTGGCGATGATGGAAAAGCCCGACTGCGGCGAGATCTGGTTTGAGGGAAACGAAATATCACACTGGAGCCACCGAAAGCTCGCACCACTTCGCCCCAAAATTCAATTGGTGTTCCAGGATTCCGCGGGGGCGCTCGACCCGCGCTTTTCCGCGGCCCAAATCATCGAAGAGCCATTGGAAATCCAGCATCGCGAAACCGGGCAACAGTTGCGTGCGCGCGCTCGCGAATTGATGGAAGAAGTAGGTCTGTCCTCGGATTGGGCAAACCGCTCGCCCTTGCAATTGAGCGGCGGCCAGCGCCAGCGGCTGGCAATCGCGAGGGCAATTGCCCTGAAACCAGCATTGTTGATCCTTGATGAGTCGCTTTCCGGTCTGGATCTGTCGACCCAAGCTCAAATCCTGAATCTTCTACTTGATCTCAAAGCCGCCCGTTCCTTCACATGTCTCCTGATCTCCCACGATCTCAGTCTCGTAGGCCAGGTCGCCGATTTCGTCGCAGTAATGCATCAGGGCAGAATCGTCGAATGCGGATCGACTCCGCAGGTGTTGACCGATCCTCAACATCCGCAGACTGGCAAATTGCTGGCATCGGTCCAGGTTATCGAGTCGGCCTTTCGCACAGCCCGAGCCGGGGGCCGAGCATGAAGCCCAGACCGGGATCCAGGTTGTGGTCGAGCAGGTTGTGGTCGAGCAAGTTGTGGTCGAGCAAGACGTGGCCAAGCATGAAGTACCTCGAGCGGCGACTGATTCAGGCCATCCTGCTGCTGATTGGCGCCTCCGTCCTGTCGTTCCTCTTCAGCAGCCTCGCCCCCGGCAGCTTCTTCGATGAGATGAAATTGAATCCTCAGATTTCCCCAGAAACCGTCGCCGCCTTGCGATCGCAATACGGACTCGACCAACCCTTGCCGGTGAAATACTTTCGCTGGGTCAAATCAGTTCTGCGCGGAGAATGGGGCTATTCGTTCGCCTATAACCAGCCAGTCAGAAGTCTGCTCATGGTGCGCGCCCGAAACACTCTGCTCCTCACCTCGCTGGCCATGGCGCTGGCCTGGCTGATTGCGGTCCCGGTTGGAGTCTGGGTCGCCAGTCGCCGCGGCCGGTGGGAAGATCAGGTCGCCTCGGCAAGCACATCTTTACTTCTTTCCGTGCCGGAACTCGTTCTCGCGCTCGGCCTTCTTTATCTCGTCATCCGGACGCGCGCGCTGCCGGTCGGCGGAATGGTCTCCACCAGATTCGATCGTCTCGGGCTTGCGGGACAGCTTGGCGATTTGGCAGCGCATATGATCGTGCCCGTGGCCACACTGGTGCTGGCGAGTCTCCCGCTTCTCGTTCGACACGTACGTGCGAGCATGATTGAGGTTCTGCAAGCGCCTTTCATCCAGGCCGCGCGCGGACACGGAATCGGCCGAGCCCGGCTGCTCTTCCATTACGCGCTGCCCGCCGCCGCTAATCCATTGATTTCTTTATTCGGATTGTCCGTCGCCGGATTGCTGAGCGGATCATTATTGGTCGAGGTCATTACCGGCTGGCCCGGGCTGGGACCGCTCCTGCTCGAGGCCTGCTTCTCCCGAGACATATACGTCGTGATTGGCGTAGTGATGGCGTCAACCTTGTTCATGATCTTCGGCAGTCTGCTGGCCGACGTCATGCTGGTGGTCGCCGACCCGCGCGTTCGAACGGATCACGCATGAAAACCAGAAAAAAGACGAGCCAGAAGAAACTGCTTACCGCCGCAATCTTTCTACTGGCGCTGCATCTGGCAATATTGCTGGCGGGATTCGTCGCGCCCTACCAACCCGCCGAGCAGAATCGAGATTTCCCTTACGTCCCGCCAACTCGCATCCATTTTGTGGATGCTCGCGGACATCTTCACGTTCGTCCATTCGTCTATCAATCAGTGGCTCGTCCCGACAGCCTCTACGAATACACGGAGGTACTCGACCAGGAATATCCCCTGCACTTTTTCGTCTCCGCATCGGAATATAAAATCGCCGGCTGGCTGCCATCCCACACGCATTTGTTCGGGGTGGAAGCTCCCGCGCAGATATTTCTCGCCGGCACCGACAACTACGGGCGCGACCAGTTTTCAAGAATCCTTTATGGTGGTCAGATTTCCCTCGCTGCCGGCCTGCTCGCCATGGTGATTTCGTTGTTCCTCGGCTTGTGCGTCGGCTGTCTTTCCGGCTTCTACGCCGGTTGGATTGACGAATCCGCCATGCGCGTGGCGGAACTGTTTCTCGTCCTGCCGTGGCTGTATGTACTGCTGGCCGTCCGCGCCTTTCTCCCATTGCACATCAGCCCGGCACAAACATTTCTCTTACTAGTCGCGGTGATAGGCACCATCGGATGGGCGCGCCCGGCGCGCCTGGTGCGAGGAATCGTGCTCAGCGCCCGCTCTCGAAAATATGTTGCCGCCAGCCGCGGTTTCGGCGCGTCGGACGCCTACATTCTCCGCCGCCACGTTTTGCCGCATACTTACGGCACTCTGCTAACTCAGGCCGCTCTGCTGGTCCCGCAATATGTGATCGCGGAAGTCACTTTGTCTTTCTTCGGCCTGGGCCTCAGCGAGCCCATGCCCAGCTGGGGAAACCTGCTGTCGAACTTGCAACAATACAATGTGCTGGTGTCGTACTGGTGGATGTTCGCTCCCGCACTCGCTCTGGTACTTGTCTCTCTTGGTTACCTCACAGTGGCGAACGCTTTTCATCAGCATTTACAATCTGGCTCAATCTGATAAACAGGCCCGCGGATCCCACATATGCCCCGTTTGGGTGGTCTCGCACTTCTCTTGCTCGCCGCGGTTCATTCCTTGGCGTTTTCCCCACCGCCGCAGCCCCCGCAGCGCGCCGAGGAACTACAAATTACTGACAATGAAGTTGGCCACTACGGCGGCGTTCTCACAGTCGGCCAGCGCAGTGAGCCAAAGACGCTGAATCCAGCGACCGCCGCGGACGCGCCCTCGCGTGAAGTGATCGGCCGCTTGACCGCAGACTTGATCCACATCAACCGCGCGTCGCAACAGACCGAGCCCGCCCTGGCGAAATCATGGACCCTCTCCAAGGATGGCCGAGTGTTCACCGTGAACCTGCGCCACGGCCTGCGCTTTTCCGATGGTCAACCCTTTGACGCCGACGACGTTGTGTTTTCCTTCGAAGTGTACCTCGACGAGAAACTGCACTCGCCGCAGCGCGATCTTCTGATCGTGGGCGGAAAGCCGATCGCCGTCCAAAAGATCAACCAGTACACAGTTCGTTTCACTCTCGCGGAACCTTACGCCGCCGCCGAGCGCATCTTCGACAGCCTGGCCATGATGCCTCGTCACCTGCTGGAGAAGACCAATCAGGATGGCAAGTTCGCGCAAGCGTGGACTCTCAACACGCCTCCTGCGGAAATCGCCGGCATGGGACCGTTTCGCTTAAAAGAATATGTGCCCGGCCAGAAAATCGTGCTGGAGCGGAATCCCTATTTCTGGAAAGCCGATCGCAACAAGAATCGTCTTCCCTATCTCGACGAACTCGTTTTCCTGTTCGTCGGAAATGAAGACGCGCAAGTGCTCCGCTTCCAGGCTGGCGATACCGATATCATCAGCCGCCTCAGCGCCGAAAACTACGCCGTTCTGTCCAAAGACGCGGCGAAACGCGGAATTGAGCTCTTCGATCTCGGCCCAAGCCTCGAATACAATTTCCTGGTTTTCAACCTCAACGATCTCGCGTCCAAAAACATGAATGAGATTTCTGCGAAGCAAGCATGGTTCAGGGATCTAAAATTCCGGCAAGCGATCTCTTCGGCCATCGACCGCGACGGCATCGTCAAGCTGGTGTACTCGGGGCGCGGTGCGGCTTTGTGGGGAAATGTGAGCCCGTCAAACAAGCTTTGGGTCGATCAGGTTCTCCCTCATCCCTCCCGCTCAATCGATCGCGCGCGCGACTTGTTGAAATCAGCCAGCTTCTCCTGGAAGGGCGATAATCAGCTCGTCGATGCTCAGGGCCGCCCTGTGGAATTCTCCATCATCACCAGCACCTCCAACGCGCAACGCACGAAAATGGCCACCATCATTCAGGACGATTTGAGCAAGCTGGGAATGAATGTTCACATTGTCGCGCTGGAGTTTCGCGCCGTGATCGACCGTGTTTTTCAAACCTACGACTACGAAGCCAGCATCATGGCGCTGGGCGGCGGCGACGCTGATCCGAATCCCGAGATGAATGTGTGGCTGTCGAGCGGCGGCACGCACCTCTGGCACTTGGGCGAGACCAAACCCGCAACGGAATGGGAAGCGCAAATCGATCAATTAATGCAGAAGCAGATGGTGCAGCTCAACTACAAAGCGCGAAAGCAGCTTTACGATCACGTGCAGGAAATCATCGCGGCGAACGTCCCTTACGTTTTTCTCGCCACGCCCAACATCCTGGTTGGTGCGAAAAAGAATCTGGCAAATTTCAAACCCGCGATTCTCGAGCCGACCACGCTGTGGAACGTCGAACAACTTTACTTCCTGAGCGGAAACGGCTCAGCATCCGGTGCAATACAGTGAAAGCAGCTCCCGCGGCGCGCGAACAGTCGTGGTCCGACGAGCGACTGGTTCGCGAATGTCGCAAGGGTAACCAGGCCGCATGGTCGGCGCTGATCGAGAAATACAAGAACTTGATTTTCTCCATCCCTATCAAGTTCGGTTTGCCGCGGGAAGACGCAGCCGATATTTTTCAAGCCGTTTGCGTCGACCTGCTTTCCAGTCTGCCAAAGTTGCGCGAACCTAAGGCGATCGCGAAGTGGCTGATGCAGACCAGCTTTCATAAATGCCTGCGCTGGAAAAAAGACCGGCTCAATCTGGTGGACGGCCTGGAAGTTCTCGACAACGAGCGCGACGCCAGAGCCAAAGACCTTCCGGAGGAGATACTTCATCAGGTGCAGCGGGAACAGAGCGTTCGCGAAGCGCTGGCAGCGCTGCCTCCCCGCTGCGGCCGAATGGTGACCATGCTCTTCTTTGATGACCCGCCGCGTCCTTACGGGCAAGTTGCCAAGGAACTTGGCCTGGCCTCGGGATCGATCGGCTTCATTCGCGGCCGGTGCCTGAAGAAAATGCGGCAACTGCTGGAAGAAAAGGGATTCCAGTGACTCCGGCGCGAAGCAACCCTCGAAGCAATACTCGTGGCAAGCCCGGTCGCGAGCAACTGCTACAGGAGCTCGCGGGCCTCACTAACGATGCCCGCAGGCAAAAGTTTCTCCAACAACACCGTTCTCTGTTGCAACCCGACGTCGTCTCCGAACTCGCTGAGAAAGTAAGAGAGCAAGTCCGAGTGGATGTACCTCGGGCACTCCGCCTCGCCGATTCTGCCATCGCCATTTCGCAGAAGCTTAAAAACAAGGGATCCAAGGCCACAGCTCTGCGGGCAAAAGCAAATGTCTTCTATGTAAAAGGCGAACACTCCGCTGCAGCCGATCATCACCAGCAAGCCGCAGCACTTTTCGAGGCTGCCGGAGAAACCAACCAGGTCGCGCGAACCCTCAGCAGCTCCATGCAGCCGCTGCTCCTCATGGGTGAATACAATCGCGCCTTCGCGGCCGCTGAGCGCGCGCGTAAAATTTTTGCCGACGAGGGCGATTCCTGGCGTCTGGCTCGCCTCGACATCAACCTTGGAAATGTTTATTACCGGCAAGATCGCTTCGACGAAGCGCTCGCCTCCTACGAGCGTGCCTACAAAGGTCTGCCCCCGCAAAAAGATCCCGAGGGAATTGCCGCCGTCCTCAGCAACATGGCCACCTGCTACATCAGCTTGAACATGTTTTCCAAAGCTCTTGATTCCTATGCTCGAGCTCGCCAGTTTTGTGAAGAACACGGCATGCCGCTGCTGGTGACCCAGGCGGATTACAACATTGCCTACCTTCATTACCTGCGTGGTGAATACAGCCGCGCCATTGAAATGCTGCGGACGACCCGGGTCAACGCCAAAAAAATTGGCGATGCGTATCACCAGGCCTTATGCAATCTGGATTTGTCCGAGCTTTATCTCGAATTGAATCTTGGCGCTGAAGCCGCCGAATTATCGCAACAGGGATACCAGGGATTCCGCAAACTCGGCATGGGATACGAGACCGCGAAGTGTCTGGCATTTTCGGCGATGGCCGCAGCCCAGCAGGGGCACGCCTTTGAAGGGCTCAAGCTCTACTCCGAGGCGCGGGAAATTTTCGTCAAGGAAAAAAATCGGGCGTGGCCTTCCTTGATCGATTTGTATCGGGCCCTTGCGTACTTCGAGGAAGGCAGATACTTCGAGGCGCGGCGCTATTGCGCGCAGGCCCTGAAATCGTTTCTCTCCCTCAATTGGAAGAATAAGGCCGTGATGGCTCAGCTTTTGCTGGCAAGGATCGCAATGCGGACGGGTGAAACCGATCAGGCCTTTCAGCACACCACCGCCGCCCTCGAAAAAGTTCCGGAACTGGAGTCACCAGTCCTCACTTATGAGACGCGTCTCCTGCTGGGCAATCTCTACTCGGCGAGGGGCGATCGTGAGCAGGCCACCGCGTCCTACCAAAACGCACGCCAGTCACTGGAGACGCTACGCGGAAACTTACGCGGCGAAGAACTGAAGGTCGCCTTCATCAAGAATCGGCTGGAGGTCTACGAAAATCTGGTCGAACTTTGCCTGGCTCGGCACGATCGTCGGCACGATGGCCCGAACGCCGCCGAAGAAGCCTTCACCTATGTGGAACAGGCAAAATCGCGCAGCCTCATGGACCTCTTCGCCCGGCCGGCGCCGGCTTTCACAGAAAAAACTCCCGGGCAGAGCGAACTCGTGCGTTCGATTCAGGATCTGCGCGAGGAACTGAACTGGTATTACAACCTGATTGAACGCGAGCAACTTCAACCGGAGCAACAGTCGCCAGATCGCATCGCCGCTCTCGAAAAAAAGGCGCAACGTCACGAAAAGGAATTGGTGCGCATCCTGCACGACGCCACCGAGGCCGACGCGGCGCAGGCTGGCCTGCAAATGCCCAGCCACGTGCCCATCGCAACCATTCGGGCCGCAATCCCCAAAGATACCTTGCTGGTCGAGTACTTCCAGGTTCGCGACCGCATACTCCTGTGTTTGCTGGGACGAGAGACTCTCGAAATTGTTCCCGTCACGCTGCAACCTAGAATCGCCGGTCTGCTGCGACTGCTTCAATTCCAACTCTCAAAGTTCCGGCTGGGGCCGCAATATCTCGAAGCGGTCCACGATTCCTTGCTTCAATCCACGCAAGCGCATCTCAAAGAACTTTACGACGAACTGATCGCTCCCGTGGCGCCAAAGCTACAGACAACGCACCTGATTTTCGTTCCGCACGGTCTGCTCCACTACGTTCCCTTTCACGCGCTCTTTGATGGCGCGCAACACTTAATCGACCGCCATACTGTCTCCTATTCGCCCAGCGCCAGCATCTACGCGCTCTGCCAGACCCGGACTGTCAATTCCTCGGGAGCTTCTCTAGTATTCGGCATCCCCGATCCGCAAGCGCCCGCAATTCTCGACGAAGTCCAGGCGCTCACCGGCGTGCTCGACCACGCGGAATTGTTCGTCGGCCAGAACGCGACGGTAAATATCCTGCGCGAAAAAGGTCCCGCGAGTCGCCGCATCCACATCGCGACCCACGGCCGCTTCCGCCAGGACAATCCCATGTTCTCCGCGATCCGCATGGGCGATTCGTTCCTCAGTCTGTTCGATCTCTACCAACTCCGCATTCCGGTCGAGCTCATCACGCTCAGCGGATGCTCCACCGGCCTCAACGTGGTTGCCGCCGGTGATGAACTAATCGGCCTGGCGCGAGGTCTTCTCCATGCTGGGGCGCAGTCTTTAATACTTAGCCTCTGGGACGTCCACGACAAGAGCACGGCGGAGTTCATGACCGCGTTTTACCGCCGCCTAGGCCAAGGCGAGTCCAAAGCCGAGGCCTTGCGCTCGGCGATGTTGCAGCTAAAAGCCAGCTATCCCCATTGTTATCAATGGGCTCCATTCATTCTTGTGGGCAAAGCCTGACTTCCAGGAATTATTTCTTCACCCCTATATTTTTTCACCCCGCCACTGCCCTTATTCCACAGAGCCAAGATAAAAGCTCAAGAGTCGTAAAGAAAAACAAAGGCAAGAGCGTACCCAGACAGTTTCTGGTCCGCTCCCCCGGCGGAGATTCTGATGAAGCACTTCAGTGAAGCAACCTGGGCAGATTTTGCGAGGAACCTGGTGGCGCGGGACACGAAAATGACCATGCAGAAACACATCGACGAGGGATGCAGGAAGTGCGCCAACGTATTGAATACGTGGCAGATCGTCCATTCTGTCGCCCAGGCAGAAAGCGCGCTCGCCCCGCCTTCCGACGTGGTTCGCGTCGTTAAAAGCCAGTTTGCGGCAGTCGCAGCCGAAAAAAGCCTCGGCTTTCGCCTGTTGTTCGATTCCAGTCTCGCGCCCGTCCCCGCAGGAATGCGCGGTTCGGTCGCGGCGCGGCAATTTCTGTACGAGACCGACGAATACTACATTGATCTGCGTGTGGAGGCCGTTCGCGTCGAGCCGCACCGCCAAGCGCATCAGGCCGCCCTGGTGGGGCAAGTCCTGAACCGCAAGGGTAAACGCGCCGCTCCAGGCCTGGCCGTGCTCTTGCAAGATGGCAAGCGCCCGATCGCGGAAACCGCCACCAACCAGTTTGGTGAATTTCAGTTCGAATTTAACGCTTCAAACAGCCTCTCCATCTCGGTCAGTCGAGACAAGTCTGATGCCATTGTTCTCCCCCTGTACGGAATCCAAGGCAAGCCAACTGACAGAAAACGCTTGGATTAGGTGGATGCTTTCAGGCTGGATGGCCTGAAAGTAACCCCGAAAAGTAACCCGTACGAATTACGCGTGTAAGTTTTGAAGTTTCTAACTATTACGTAGACTCGATCAGAGCAGATACCTGGCCCGGCCGAGTCAAAAGGGGAACCCGTGAGAACCATGCGAAGCAGTCAATTTTCGAACAAGCTTAGGAACGCCCATTTCTGCCAATCGAGGACTTTCCGTACTTGTCTGGCCCTTCTGCTGTGCCTGGGTTTCGGAGCCCAGAGTCTAAGCGCGCAAACCTCGTCGGCTCAGTCGGTTCCGCAAACCCGCCTGGTGGTCAGCGACAGCCTCGGCCTGAACGGCATTCTGAATCTCTGCGTCCTGCTCAATTGCTCGACCGTGGAAAGCCTGGGCGATCCGCAAGGCCAACTTTTCATGATCGAGATTCCCTCGGCGCTCGCCCCGCTCACGTCTCTGCTCAACCTTAACCTGCTGGGACTGGTCTCGGTCGAAACCGACCAATTCGTCCAGACTCAGGGAGCCTCGGCCGGTGCGGTGCCAACATATTTGAGCGATGAAGCTCCCTACACTTACTACGGAACCACCGTGTGGCACGGCTATGTCTACCAGCCGGCGAACACGCTCATCCGAACTGGAACGACGCAAGCCGCGTTCAACACAGCCGGCTCCGGAGTGGTCGTCGCCGACATCGACACCGGAGTTGATCCTAATCATCCCGTCCTGAAGAATGTTCTTTTGACCGGCTACGACTTCACGCGCAACCAAAGCGGCGGGTCGGAAATGAGTGATGTGAGCCAATCCACCGTTGCCGTTCTGGATGGCGACAACGTTCAGACCGCGCAGGTCAGCCAGTCTACGGTCGCCGTGCTGGATCAATCCACCGTCGCGGTTCTGGATGGAAACCCCAACTACTCCGCCTTTGGCCACGGCACCATGACGGCCGGCATCATTCACCTGGTAGCTCCGCAGGCCCAGATTCTGCCGTTGAAGGCTTTCCAGGCGAACGGAACCGGTTACAACTCCGACATTCTGCGAGCCATTTACTACGCAGTCGCTCACGGCGCCAAAGTAATCAACATGAGCTTCAACTACACCACCTCTTCGCAGCAGCTGGCGAACGCGGTGAATTACGCGACCGCGAGTGGTGTGATCTGCGTGGCCGCCGCGGGCAATAGCGGCGAGCAGGCTACCGTTTATCCAGGCGCGCTGAAAGGCGTGATTGACGTGGCCTCCACCAGCAACGAAGACACTCAATCGACTTTCTCCAACTACGGAGCGCCGCCTGTCTGGCTGGCTGCCCCCGGCGAAGGTGTCATGACCACTTATCCCTACGGGACCTACGCGGCAGGGTGGGGAACTTCGTTCTCTACGCCGCTGGTCACGGGAACAACCGCTCTGATGGTTTCG
>Ga0187863_10004036_pt1 | contig 10592 bp, 7 predicted proteins | sample June2016WEW_11_1_FD_132975 | JGI IMG/M metagenome (GOLD analysis project Ga0187863, IMG submission 132975) | Peatland microbial communities from SPRUCE experiment site at the Marcell Experimental Forest, Minnesota, USA - June2016WEW_11_10 | ecosystem: Environmental > Terrestrial > Soil >...
GAAGCGGCGTCCGGCGGCTGGATACGCCAGAGGTGGTGAACGGTGCGGGCCAACAATCGCAGCATGCCGCGCGTGCGTTGGAACGTGCTGAGCGAAGCGGTCTTCTCGGTCAGCATTTCGAGCAGCTTGGGATGGAGCGGGTAGCTGCGCGCGAACTGGTCGCGGAGTTCCGGGTCGGCGGCATCGGCCGGCAGAGCGTCGCGGTTCGCGTTCCAGACCTGCGAATATGCCGCGATTACGGACTGCGCGGCGTTCAGATCGACGTGCTCGAACAGACGCGCACGCAGCACGTTGGGAGTTTCGTCTTCCTCTGTGGGATTGAGGGGCGTGGTGCTTCGCACGGCGACGCTTTCAGCCTCGGTCATGGCCGCCGCGGCGCGCTCGTTTTCTTCTTTGTAAGCGTCGCCCGCCTTGTCGTCCTTTCCGACCGCCAGGGTGTAGACCAACGCGACCTGCGGCGTGGAAGCGACGGCTTTGAACAGGTCGTGCACGAACGCCGCAAATTGCTTGGAGGCGTCCGGAAACGCGCGCTCCACTTTGCGCAGATAGACGGAGATCTCGTCGAGAAGAATGAGCGTGGGCTGGCCGCCGAACAGTTCCCGAATGGTGTCCGCGCCCGGCGCGATATGCTTTTCGTCGCTGACGCGAATGCGCTCGTAGCCGTCGCGGCCGGCTAGGCGGTATGCCATCTCGCCCCACAGAGAGCGGGCGAGCAGTCCCGGTTCGAGCGTGAGTCCATTGGCGGGGTCGGCGTTCTCTCCGTCGAGCGCAGCGATGCGGACTGCGCCAACCGGGAGAATCGCAGGATCGACGAAGTCGGCAAGGTTGGCAACGTCCGTTGCGCCGCGCGCCGCATGCACGAGGGCGATCAGTGCGTGCGTCTTGCCGCCCCCGTACTGGGTCCCCAGCCGGATGATCGACGAGACTTCGCCGCCCTTGCCGGACAGGCGCAGGCAGACTGCTTTGAGCAGCTCTTTCATGCCGCGCGTAGGGTAGCTTTTGGCGAAGAATGCCGCGGGGTCGAGATAGTCGGCGGGGGCCGTGCCGTTCACCACGCGCGAAAGGTCGGCCATGAATTCATCGTCACGAACGGTTCCGCCAAGCACGTCGGCTCGAGGGCGGCAGGTTGAGAATATCGTTGGTAGGCTCATGGCGGCCAAGATACTCCAGTGTATGCCTTCGGCGAGGTTTGTGGGGCAGGCTCTCAGCCTGCGCGGGGCTCCCAGCCCCGCAGTCTTACCGCAGCTCTTCCATGACTTCGTCGAGCACTTCTTTGGGCGGCCGGGTCTTAGATTGCGGCAGGGTGGCCAAGGGCTCTTCGGCCAGGTGCAGCATCTCCAGGAAATTCGGCTTCTCGGTATTCACGTAGAAAACGCCGGTGAGCACTTCGTGGTTCTTCTCGGCGTCTTCGAGAGCCGTCAGCGCCGCCAGGCGGCTGGTGAAATCGTAGTCGCGATCGAGCTTGCGGATGCGCAGGTGCGATCCGTCATGCAGCTCGACATCGCGCACTTCGCCTTCGGCGATCTCCACGGAGATTTCCTCGAAAGAGGGCACGAAGGACAGGTCCTGGAGCATCTCTTCGTGCTCCTTCATATAGCTGTAGCTCTTGGTGGAACCTTCGTGATCGTTGAAAGTCACGCACGGCGAAACCACGTCGATTACGGACAGTCCATTGTGCGCGATGGCAGTCTTGATGAGCGTCTGCAACTGCTTCTTGTCGCCCGAGAAGGAGCGCGCCACGAAGGTGGCGCCCCATCTGAGCGCCAGGGCGCAGCAATCGAAGGGCGGCAGATCGTTGATCACGCCGGTCTTCAGCTTGGAGCCGACATCGGCCGTGGCCGAAAATTGCCCCTTGGTAAGACCATAGACGCCGTTGTCTTCGATGATGTAGATCATCGGCAGATTGCGGCGCACCAGGTGCATGAACTGGCCGATCCCGATAGATGCCGTATCGCCATCCCCGGTGACGCCCAGGCCGAGCATGGTGCGGTTGGCCATAATGGCGCCGGTGGCGATGGCCGGCATGCGGCCGTGCACGGCGTTGAATCCGTGCGAAAGGTTCAGGAAGTATGCGGGAGATTTCGACGAACAGCCGATGCCGGAAAACTTGCCTACGCGCCAAGGCTCCACGCCCATCTCGTAGAAGCATTCGATGACGCGCTCGGAGATGGAATTGTGGCCGCAACCGGCGCACAGGGTGGTCTTGGCGCCCTTGTAGTTGATGACCTCCAAGCCGATGTGGTTCACCTTCTTGGGCGGCGATGGGGGTGTGGCGACGGTGCTCATTTGCCCTCCTGGCGGACGATTTCATCGGTAATGGTGCGAGCGTCCAGAGGCAGCCCGCCGTAATATCGTATGCTTCTGAGTTTCGAGATCTGTTCAGGCGTCATTTCCAGGCGCATCAACGAGAGCAACTGCGCATCGCGGTTCTGATCGACAACATAGACGCGCTCGTGGCGCTCGATGAACTCGACCAGCTCCGGGGTGAAGGGATAAGCCTTCAAGCGCAGATAACTGGACGGGATATCGTATTCGGCAAGCAACTGATCGCAGCTTTCGCCCACCGCGTAGTGGGATGTGCCGCAGGCCACGAAACCGATTTCGGCGTCTTTGCGAAAACGAACTTCGGGCGCCGGAAGATGCTTGCGCATGGTCTGAAACTTGTGCGCCAGCCGGTCCATGTTGTTGATGTAGTCGTCTTCGCGCTCGGTATACTGGGCGCGGTCGTTGTGGCCGCTGCCGCGCGTGAAGTAGGCCCCGGCCGGGTGGTTGGTGGCGGGCAGGGTGCGATAGCCGACGCCATCGCCATCCACATCTTTATAGCGCGCGAAGCCGCCCAGCTTGTCGAGGTCTTCGGCGGTCAGCACCTTGCCGCGGTCAATCGGTTTATCGGGATACGGGAACGGATCGGACGGCCAGTTATTCATGCCCAGGTCGAGGTCGGTCATGACGAACACGGGAGTCTGAAAACGCTCGGCGAAGTCGAAGGCTTCGAGCGACATGCCGAAGCACTCTTCCGGAGAGCAGGGGAAGAACATGGGGTGCTGGGTATCGCCATGCGAGAGCAGCGCGGTGGAGAGCAGATCGCCTTGCATGGTGCGGGTCGGAAGTCCGGTGGAGGGACCCACGCGCTGCACGTCGTAGATGACCGTGGGAACTTCGGCGTAATAACCGAGGCCGACGAATTCGGACATCAGCGAGATGCCGGGACCGGCGGTGGCGGTCATGGAGCGGGCGCCGGCCCATCCCGCGCCGAGGGCCATGCCGATGGAAGCCAGTTCGTCTTCGGCCTGCACCACGGCGAAGGTGGCGCGGCCGGTTTCCGGGTCGATGCGGAAGCGCTTCAGGTAGCCGATGAGCGATTCGACCAGCGAGGAAGACGGCGTGATGGGATACCAGGTGACCACCGTGACGCCCGCGAACATGGCGCCCAGCGCACAAGCCGCGTTGCCTTCGATGATGATCTTGCCGGTATTGGCCTGCATGCGCCGGACCTGATAGGCATTGGTCTGGGTGAAGGTCTTGGCGGCGTATTCGTGGCCGGCCTTGGCCGCGCCCCAGTTCAACTCGGCGGCCTTGGCCTTGCGCTTGCCGAATTGCTTGACCAGCGCCTGGCGGATTTCCTCCATGTCGATGGAGAGCAGCCAGGCGACGACGCCGTCGTAGACCATATTGCGCACCAGTTTGCGCAGCTTGGCGTCGGGGCAAACCGGCGCCACCAGCTTGTCGAAGGGCACCGGGTAGAAATGCAGATCCGAGCGCAGGGCGTTGAGCTTGAGCGGTTCGTCATAGACCACGGCGGCGCCGCTATCCAGCTTCATCACGTCTTCGCGCGCGGTTTCCGGGTTCATGGCGACCAGCAGATCGATTTCCTTCTTGCGGCCGATGTAGCCGTGCTTGCTGGCGCGTATGGTGAACCAGGTGGGCAGCCCGGCTATGTTCGAGGGGAACATATTCTTGCCGGAGACCGGCACGCCCATCTGGAAAATGGAACGCATCAGGACGGTGTTGGCAGTCTGGCTGCCGCTTCCGTTGACTGTGGCGACCTGGATGGAAAAATCGTTGACTACGGTATGGCCGGGATCGCTCACGCGAGGCTCCACCGGCGATACTTCTAGCGTTGACATCTATAGCAGTCCTTGTTTGGGGTGGTGACCCTGTTCACTACGGTTCTTATCTATTATACGACGTGGCGGGCGCACTCGCGCGCCGCACGGCACCGCGCACGGTCAGGCGGCCTGAGAGGCCGCTGCAGGCCGAGGGCCTGCCCCACGACTTCCGCCTGATATCCTGGGGACAAGGATGCTATTCGGAGACTTCACATACGCGGCGCGGACCCTGGCGAAGAGTCCCGTGTTTGCCGCCACCGCCATCGTCACTATCGCGCTGGGAATCGGAGCCAGCACGGCCATCTTCAGCGTGACCAATGCCGTGCTGCTGCGGCCGCTTCCTTACAAAGACCCGGAGCGGTTGTTCTTCGCCATTTCGGACATGCGCAAGCGCAACGTGAAGGACTTCCCGTTCTCCAACGCGGATTTCATAGACCTGCGCAACGGCGCCGCCAGCATGTTTCAGGAAATAGGCGCAGTGACTACCGGGCGCATCACCGTGCCGCGCGAGGACGATTCGCCGGAACAGATCCGGGTAGCCGCGGTCACGCCGAACTTCTTTCGCTTGATGGGCGGCCAAATCGCGCTGGGCCGCGACTTCAACGATGCGGATGGACAGCCGCAGCCCGCGCCAGCCGCTGGCGGGGTCGCTGCGCCGGCCGCACAGGGTCCGCCGCCGCTGCCGCAGATGGCCATCCTGAGCTACCCATACTGGCAGCGGCGCTTCGGCGCGAGCCGGGACGTCATCGGCCGTCCCATGCCCGGCCGGCAGGGAGGCACGCAAATCGTGGGGGTGCTCAAGCCCGGCTTCGAGCTGCTGTTTGCGCCGGACGCCAACATAGAGCAGCGGCCGGACGTGTGGTTCGCCAATCGCCTGGCCTACGATAACGCGGGCCGCAACAGCGTATCGCTGCGCGCCATCGGGAGGCTCAAGGATGGCGTCACGCGCGAACAGGCGCAAGGGGCGGTGGACCGGGTCGCAGCGGAATTGCGCCGCAGCTTCATCATCCACGAAACGTCCGGCTGGTTCATCCGCCTGGAACCGATGCACCGGCATGTCGTCGAAGAGGTGCGGCCCGCGCTGCTGGCGCTGATGGGCGCGGTGATCTTTCTATTGCTGATCGCTTGCGCCAACGTGGCCAATCTGCTGCTGGTGCGGGCGTCGCTGCGCGAGCGGGAACTGGCCATCCGCACGGCGTTGGGCGGGAGTTGGTGGCGCCTGGTGAGCCAGACGTTGGCGGAAGCCATGCTGCTGGCCTTCGCGGGCGCGCTGCTTGGCCTGGGCCTGGCGTGGGTGGGCATCCACGAGTTGCGCGCGATTGCGCCAGCCAGCCTGCCGCGCCTGGACGCCATTGGAATCGATCCTGCCGTGCTGGGGTTCACCGCGCTGGCGGCGCTGATGGCGGCCGCGCTGTTCGGTCTGGCGCCGGCGGTCCGCGCCGCGCGGCCCAGCGTCGCGCCGCTGCTGCGCGCCAGCGGCCGCAATGCCGCACTCAGCGGCGCAGGGTTGCTGCGCAACTTCGTGGTGGTGGCCGAGGTGGCCCTTTCCTTCGTGCTGCTGATCGGATCGGGCCTGATGTTCCGCAGCTTCCTGGAACTGCAGCGCATCGACCCCGGCTTCAATCCGCACGGGCTGCTGACATTCCAACTGCTGGGGGGCCGGGGCGGGCAGCAGCCGCAAGAGCGCGCGGCCCGCCAGCGTGAAATCCAAACGCGCCTGCAGGCCCTGCCAGGAGTAGACGCAGTCACGGCCTCGTTTCCGCTGCCGCTGGCGGGAGGCTTCAGCCCCATCCGTTGGGGACTGGAACCGGCGCTCACCGACCCGAGCAAGTTCCAGGCCGTCGATTTCCAGATCGTGCTGCCGGGGTACTTCGAGGTGCTGCACACGCCGCTGATCGCCGGGCGCACTTTCACGGATGCCGACAACGCGCCCGACCGCAAAGGCGTGGTGATCGACCAACTGCTGGCGGCCAAGGCATTTCCCGGCGAGTCCGCCGTGGGCAAGCGGCTGCTCATCCGCATCCGCACGCCTGAGCCGGAGTGGGTGGAAGTGATTGGGGTGGTGGCGCACCAGCGCGATACGTCGCTGGCGGTGGCGGGCCGCGAGCAGATCTACTTTGCAGACGGTTTCCTGGGGCACGGCGCGGTCGGCTATTGGGCGATTCACACGGCGGGCGATCCAGCCAAATACGCGCTGGCGGTGCGCGCGGCGATCGCCAAGCTCGATCCGCACCTGCTGGTGGCGGAGATGCAGCCCATGGACGCGTTGGTGGAACACGCGCAGGCCTCCACGCGGTTTTCCCTCCTGCTGATCGGCGTGTTTGCCAGCGTGGCCGCGCTGCTGGCGGGCGTGGGACTGTATGGCGTGCTCTCAACGGTGGTGCGGCAGCGCACGCCGGAGATCGGCGTCCGCATGGCGCTGGGCGCGGCGCCGGGGACCATCTTCAGCCTGGTGGTGGGACAAGGACTACGGCTCAGCGCGGCGGGCATCGCGCTGGGACTGGCGGCGGCTTTAGAGTTGACCCGCGCGATGACCAGCATGCTGGTGGGCGTCAAGCCGACCGACCCGGCGACGTTTGCGTCGATGGCGGTGTTGTTCTTCGCGATTGCGGCGGTCGCCTCGTGGCTCCCCGCGCGGCGGGCGGCGGCGTTGGACCCGACGGCGGCGCTGCGGGAGGAGTAGGGTTGGGCGCACCGCGCGCGTGAACCTCGCGGCCTGATTTATACTTGAAGATCACTGGAGGCGCTTCAAGCATGCAACCCCTACAACCCGATCAAGCCACATTTCTATCGCAGATGGCCTTGCCGGCGCTCAAGAACGAGCACCGCATCACCCGCAAGGTTATCGAAGCGATTCCCGCCGATCAGGGCGATTATCGCCCAGACAGCGTCTCAATGAGCGCGCTGGAACTGGCTTGGCACATCGCCTCGGCAGAGAACTTCTTTTTGGACGGGGTCGCTGGGGGTGCCTTCAACTATCAGGACGGCGGCCGGCCGGATTCCATCCGCAACGCAGCGGACGTGGCCGCCTGGTATGGCGCCGCGTTCCAAACCAATTTCGACCGCCTGACGCAGTTATCCAGCGCGCAACTGCTGAAAGTCGTCGATTTCCACGGCCGGTTTCAACATCCGGCAGTCTTGTATTTGCAGTTTGCCATCAACCACTCGATTCATCATCGCGGACAGTTGTCGGTCTATTTGCGGCCGATGGGCGCCAAGGTCCCGTCGATCTACGGCGAGAGCTACGACGATGCGCAGGCCCGCAAAGCCGCTACCGCCCAGGCGGGATCCGCATAGGCGGCGATGACCGAACAACAACTGCGGGAGCAGTTGCGCAAAATCTCCGCGTTGTACGAAGGCGCCACCACTCCCGGAGAACGCAGCGCCGCGGCGGCGGCCATCGAGCGGGTCAAGAAGGCCATCGCGGCCATCGCGCAGACCGAGCAGCCCTCCGAATTTCAGTTCACGCTTCCCGATCTGTGGCAGCGGCGGTTATTCTCGGCGCTGTGCCGCCGCTACGGCCTGGAACCGTTTCGCTACAAGCGTCAGCGCTATACGACGGTGGTCTTGCGGGCTCCCAAGACGTTTGTGAACCGCACCCTCTGGCCGGAATATCAACAACTCAGGGAGGCGTTGAATCGTTACCTGAACCAGGCCACCGACCGGATCATCCGCGAAGAGGTTTATGGCGATATCGATGAAGGCAGGGCACGTTAAGATGATAAGTACACTGCCGCTGGCTCACCGGGGTCCGGGAAACGAAGGGAATCGCATCGCATGCCGAAGGCCAAAGAGTTTACCGTAACAATTGAAGACAAACCGGGCGCGCTGGGGAAGTGCTTTCTCGCTCTAGCAGAACGGGGAGTGAACATCCTGGCTTTTCAATCTTACGTAGAGGAGGGCGAGAGCCTGGCCCGATTAGTGGTGGACGATCCGGCCAGCGCCAAGGCGGTGCTGGGCGGCCTGCGCATGATCTTCGAGGAGACGGAAGTCGCAGTGACCAGGCTTGCGCACCGTCCGGGTGAGTTGGGCCGGGCAGCCGCGCGGTTGGGCGAAAAAGAGATTAACATCGACTACTCCTACTGCGGGTTGGAGCCCGGATCGGAGCGGGCCCTGGTGGTCTTCGGGGTAGACAACCTCACTAGCGCCGTCAACGTGCTGGACAAGCTGGCCAGCGAAAATGCGTCTTGAGTTTCGCTTAATACAGTGACAATTCTGGCGACAAATGTGCCACAAGATCTCGCGCCCGTAAACTCTGCCTTAACTCCGGTAAAACTTAACTAATGTAACAAAGATGGCTCGACCGGCGTGCTAACATTGCGAACAGAGGTACTATGCGAGCCATTCTTGGAATAACCGTTAGCTTGATCTTGGCTTCGCAGGCTACCGCAGCGCCGGTCGCCGTCATCCCCAACGGAGGCCCCAGCGCCGGAAGCTTGAGCGTCATCAATCCCGCCACGGGCAGGGTAGAGCGTAACCTGATGACGGCCATCGCCCCCACCGCGGGGATTACGAATGCCAGCTTTGCAATCACCAACACAGGCGACCATGCCGCGGTCTTGAGCTACGCGGGGTTGTATATCCTGTCTGTTGTGAACCTGAGCACAGGGCGCATTACCGGGCAGCAAGAGCTTTCGTTTGTGCCGCCGCGAGGGGGGCCTCTGGGAGGCGGGATCGAGCCCATGATAGCCGCGAACCCTAAATTGAGCGTCCTCTATCTCGGCTATCTCGATGCGAGCCGCAACTTTCACATCCAGACGGTCGACCCCGCGACTCTCCATGTGATCCTGGAGTCGAACCTGGGCGCCCACGGCGGCCTATCCATGACCGTCTCGCCGGACGGGGAAACCATCTACCTCAGCGGGTACGGTTATGCCGCCGTGGCGGCGGTGCGCGCCTCCAATCTGAAGCTGATTGGCACGGTTCCCCTCTCCGACCAGTGTTGTGCAGCCGTTTCTCCCGATAGTTCGACGTTATATGTCGCGGCCGGCAATTATCCCGACATGGCCGTGACGGTAGTCGACACTGCCACATTCCAGGTGACGCAAACCCTGCCCCTTGTTGGCGTAAGCGTCCTTTTCGGCCTCGCCATTTCGCCCGGCGGATCTCAGCTCTACATGCCAGGTCAAGCGAATTTTCAAGGTACGGACATCTTCACGTTGGATCTCGCCACCCAGGCTTTAATGGCCGTTCCGGTCGCGGTCAACGGCGGCATCGCGGTTTCGCCGGACGGAACAGTATATGTTGGGAACACCTCGAATAACATTCAGGACGGATCGCAGGTGTTGGTCTTCGATCCGGCTTCGCAGTCGGTGACGGGGACATTGTCGGCCTATGGCTATGGCCCCTTTGCGCCGAACCCCACGGGAAGCCGGCTCTACTACCTGAATCAACAGAGCTCGACCATGGCTGCGACCGCTCCGCCTCCCGAGCCAATCGTCCTTGGCGCGGCCGCCACCGGGCAACTTGATAGTGCCGCCTACGACGCGATCAACAACCTTCTTCTGGTGGCGGACACCGCCAATAACATCGAGGTGCTTGACGCCCGTACTTTCGAACCTGCCGGCCGTCTTTTTGTTCCGCTTTTGAACTCTACGAATCCCTACATGACTGCCAGCGGCGGTTCCGGATTTGTCACCTTCGTGGGCCCGGTCAGTGCCACCCAGGGCTGCGATTGCGCGCAAGTCCTGCGGTTCGATCCGGGCTCGCTCCAGTTAACCGGAGCTGTCACTCTTCTGAATAACGCGAACGACAATCTTATTAGTTACTCGCAACCGGCGATGAGTGGAAGCACGCTCTACGTGCCCCTCTCCGCTAGCCAGAACGGCGGCCCGGTCAGGTTAGCCGGCAGCGCCGGAGCTCCCTCGGCAGGCGCGCCAAACAGTGCCATTGCGGTTATCGATTCGCTCCAGATGAAGCTCGTGGCATTGTGGCCGTTCCAGGCCCTACCCCTGCTCGGCTTGACCCCGGGGAGCGGTGTGGCCTACGCAGTGGTTCCCGCAGGGTCCATACTGGATATGGACGAAATCGACCTGAGCACGGGCAAGATCGCCCTGCAGGTCCAGGTACCGGGCGCCGGCGGGAGCACCTACTCGAACCCGGCGGTTTCACCGGACGGCAGCACAATCTATTTCTCGTCGAATAATACGCTTTACACGCTCAATGCGCAGACTCTCGCCATCACCAATACGGTAGCCGGCATCGGTCTCACCAGCCTGACGGTCAGTCCGGATGGTAATTACCTGTACGGTGGCACGCCAGTTCCCTGCCAGGACTGCTCCGAACAGATCGTTTCCACGTCCTCGCTCCAAGTGATCGGAACGATACCGGTATCCACGGCATACCCGCAACCCGTTCTGTTCCTCGGCAATTGAGGCACGCCAACACAAATTGAGGTTCGCCTAATACGGTGACAGGTTCCTGTCACAAGTAAGTAATGTGGGGCGGGTCCCAGGGCGGGTCAGCCGACGCGGGCGAGGGCGC
>Ga0187863_10004037_pt1 | contig 10591 bp, 7 predicted proteins | sample June2016WEW_11_1_FD_132975 | JGI IMG/M metagenome (GOLD analysis project Ga0187863, IMG submission 132975) | Peatland microbial communities from SPRUCE experiment site at the Marcell Experimental Forest, Minnesota, USA - June2016WEW_11_10 | ecosystem: Environmental > Terrestrial > Soil >...
CAAGAGCTCCGCATCGGCGCCGTCGCGCCAGATGTTCTGTACAAAATCGACGCTCGCCGCGCCGCGCTGCGCCGGCTCACAGCTGATCGCGATCAGATCATCGAGCCGGGCCGGGCGTCGATACTGCACCTCCAGAGACACGACCGAGAAAACGACGCCGGGTTCCGCGGCGAGGGCTCGCTGCGAGATCCCGCGCGAGCGCAGCCATTCGCTGCGTGCGCGCTCCAGGAAGCGCAGATAGTTCGCATAGTAAACAATACCGCCGGCGTCCGTGTCCTCCCAGTAGACGCGCGCCTGCCACCTGAAAGCCGTCAAGCGCCTTCGCCGAACAATGGCAGGTTGGCCGCTGCGCGCTCGGGCATGCTCAGACCCAGGTGTTGCCAGGCCAGGCGCGTGGCAACGCGGCCACGCGCCGTACGCGCCACCAGTCCCTGCTGGATCAGAAACGGCTCGATGACATCCTCGAGCGTGCCGCGCTCCTCCCCGATCGAGGCCGACAGGCTCTCGATGCCGACCGGGCCGCCATCGAACTTCTCGATGATCGTGCGCAGTAATTTGCGATCCAGTGCATCGAGCCCCTGCGGATCGACGTCCAGCAGGTCGAGCGCGGCGCGCGCGGCGCTCTCATCGATGCCGCCATGGCCTTTGACCTGCGCATAGTCGCGCACACGCCGCAGCAGGCGGTTGGCGATGCGCGGCGTGCCGCGCGAGCGCTGCGCGATGCGCAGCGCTCCGGCTGCATCGACCTGCACGCCGAGAATGCCGGCCGTGCGGTGCACGATGCGCTCGATCTCGGCGATCGTGTAGAACTCCAGACGCTGCACGATACCGAAGCGATCGCGCAGTGGCGAGGTCAGCAGGCCCGCGCGAGTCGTGGCGCCGACCAGTGTGAACGGCGGCAGATTTAATTTGATTGAGCGCGCGGCCGGCCCCTCACCGATCATGATGTCGAGCTGGTAGTCCTCCATCGCCGGATACAGGATCTCTTCGACAATGGGGCTCAGGCGGTGGATCTCATCGACGAACAACACATCGCGCGCCTGCAGATTGGTCAGGATCGCCGCGAGATCCCCGGGCCGCTCGAGCACCGGCCCGGAGGTTTGACGCAGATTCACGTGCAATTCCGTGGCGATGACGTGCGCCAGCGTGGTCTTGCCCAGGCCCGGCGGTCCGAATATCAACACATGATCGAGCGCCTCGGCCCGCATGCGAGCCGCGTCGATGAAGATGGAAAGCTGCGACTTCACCTGCTCCTGGCCGATGTACTCGGCGAGCGCGCGCGGCCGTATGGCTCGATCGATGGCGTCCTCGGGGACGCTGGCCGCAGGGCTGATCAGCCGTTCGCTCCCAGTGGCGCTCATTAGCGAGCCGCCCCTTGCAATGCCCGGCGAATCAGTTCCTCGGTGGAGAGCCCCGCGCCCTCCCTGCCCAAAGTCTTGAGCAGTCGCGTTGCCTCGACTGGTTTGTAGCCGAGCCCGACCAGCGCGCTGTGGGCCTCGGCCTGCGCCCCAGGCGGGGGTTGCGCGCCGTCGAGGCTGCTCGCTGCGCTCGCACCTGTCCCCGCCAACTCCTCGAGCCGATCGCGCATTTCCACGATCAGCCGCTCGGCGATCTTGCGCCCCACGCCGGCAATGCGCGTGAGCACAGCCGTATCCTCGGCGCGCACGGCCTGCGCAAAGCCGTCGGCCGTGACTCCTGAGAGGATGGCCAGCGCGATGCGCGGGCCGACGCCGGATACCTTCAGCAGAGCACGAAACAGCGAGCGCTCCTGCGCGGTGGCAAAGCCATAGAGCACGTGCGCATCTTCGCGCACGACCAGGTGCGTGAGCAGCTGCGCTCGCTCGCCCACCGCAGGCAGGCTGTAGAACGTCGACATGGGCGCCTCGACCTCGTAGCCCACGCCGCCGACCTCGAGCAGCAGATGCGGTGCAGATCTGTAGACCAGTACACCCGAGAGCGAGCCAATCATCGTGTGCTCGCGCGCGCAGGTGCGGTGCGCTTGTCCCCGAGGTCCTGCAGGCCGCCGAGCCGCCGGCTCTGCGCATGACAGAGCGCCGCGGCCAGCGCGTCGGCGGCATCGGCCGCAAGCTTTGGCTCGAGCCGCAGCAGCGTGCGCACCATGTGCGCGACCTGTGGCTTGGCGGCCGCCCCATAGCCGGTCACCGCCAGTTTGATCGCGCGCGGAGCATACTCGTGCACACTGGCGCCGAGCGCCGCAGCCGCACACAGCGCGACCCCACGCGCCTGGCCGAGTTTCAACGCACTATCGGGATTGCGGTGTACAAATACGCGCTCGATCGCGATCACATCCGGGTGATGCTCGCCCACCAGCGCACTGAGCGCCGCATAAATGCGCTGCAGACGCACGACCATCGCGCGCCCGGCAACATTGATATGGCCGCTGACCACGTGGCGCTCGCCGGCCGCATCGCTGTCTATGATGCCGAAGCCCGTGCGCTGCGAGCCCGGATCCAGTCCGAGAATGCGGCATTGACTCGCCACCAGCGTGATCGCCCCGAGCTCGCTGCGCGGCCGAAACGCACGCCACGCCTTGCTCGTGTATCGCGGCACGGAGTCAGACCCTCAGACGCACTTGCTGTCACCGCTCATACCTTGAATGATAGCCGGAAGCCACCAGTCACACAGCATGGAAACCGCAACGCAGGCATCGCCGCAGATCGCCGCAATGATCGAGGCGGCGCGCGCGGCGCTGCTCGAGGATGGCGGCGAGCCGGCCGCATTGCAAAGCGCGCTCGAGGCGGCCGCGCAAGTTGCAGCGCTGACCCAGGATGGCGATCTGGCGCTGGCCACGGTGCTGCACTGGGCGCGCCGCCTGGGCGCACTGGCGCGCGAGCCCGCAGCGAAGACACCATGGCTGAGCCCCGCGGCGCTGAGTCTGGCCGCCGGATTGGAGCGCCTGGGCGAGCTGCACCTGCCCGCAAACTGGTCGGCGGGCCAGAGTCTGAAAGCCTCGCAGGCCGAAGTGCTGCGCAAGATGCTGCTCGCGGTGGCCGCCGACCCTCGCCTGGTGGTCGCGCGCCTGGCCGAGCAGCTGGTGCAGCTGCGCCACGCGCGCGATGTGGCGGCGAGCGAGCAACAGCGGCTCGCGCTCGAGGCACGCGAGATCCTGGCACCGCTCGCGAATCGTCTCGGGATCTGGAATCTCAAGTGGGAACTCGAGGACCTGGCTTTCCGCTATTTGCAGGCTGACGAGTACCAGCGCATCGCGCGCGCGCTGGCCGAGCCGCGCGTGGAGCGGGAGCGCTACCTCGAGGCCGTGCGCACTCTGCTTGAGCGCGAATTGCGCGAATCGGGCATTGCCGCGACGATCTATGGGCGTCCCAAGCACATCTACAGCATCTACCGCAAGATGCAGCTCAAGCACGTGGAGTTCGAAAAGATCTTCGATGTGCGGGCGCTGCGCATCGTGGTCGAGTCGGTCGCCGAATGCTACGCGGCGCTCGGCATCGTGCACGGCCTGTGGCGCTTCATCCCTGGCGAGTTCGACGATTACATCGCCACGCCGAAGGACAATGACTACCGCTCGATACACACCGCCGTGATCGGGCCGCAGGACAAATCGCTCGAGATTCAGATTCGATCGCACGATATGCACGCCAAGGCCGAGCTCGGCGTGGCCGCGCACTGGCGTTACAAGGAAGGCGGCGCGCGCGATGAGATCTACGAGCGCAAGATCGAATGGGTGCGCCGCGTGCTCGACCCGGCGCAAGCGGCGGGCATGGAAGCGGATCCGATCGAGCGCCTGAAGGGGGAATTGTTCGCCGATCGCATCTACGCGCTCACACCGCGCGGTGAGGTCGTCGATCTGCCGCGCGGGGCCACAGCACTGGATTTCGCCTATCACGTGCACACGGACCTGGGACACCGCTGCCGCGGGGCAACGCTCAACGGGCGCATCGTGCCGCTCAACCAGCCGCTCGCCAACGGCGCGATCGTGCAGATCATCACCGGCAAGCAGGCGGCGCCGAGCCGGGACTGGTTGTCGCCTGAGCAGGGGTTCCTGGTCTCGGCCAGAAGCCGCGCCAAGGTGCGTGCCTGGTTCCGGCGGCTCGATACGCAGCAATCGCACGAGCGCGCTCGCCCGAGCCTCGAGCCCGAGGACGCGCCAGCCGAGCCGGAGCCGGCAGCACTGGTTGCGCTGCGCACGCGCCGCTCCAGCCGCTCGAGTCGCTCGAGTCGCTCGCCGGTACAGATCGAGGGCGTCGGGGACCTGCCGATCACGATCGCTCGCTGCTGCAGCCCGGTACCACCCGAGCCTATCGCCGGCTACGTGACGCAGGGTCGCGGTGTCACGATTCATCGCGCGCAATGCGCGAGCATGCAGCGCATGCGCGGCCTGAATCCCAAGCGCGTGCTCAATGTCGAGTGGGCGCTGGATTCGGACGACCTGCAGCCGGTGCGCATCCGCGTGGAAGCCTTCGACCGGCGCGGCCTGCTGCGCGATGTATCGGATGTCATGGCGCTCGAGAAACTCAGCATCGAGGGCGTCAATTCCGATACCGACCCGAACGATCGGATCGCAACGATCGTGATGCGCACGGCCGTACGCGACCATGAGCAGCTCGGACGGGTATTGCAACGTCTGAGCGCAGTGCCCAACGTATTGCGCGCCCAACGCGTGCCCTGACAAGACACCCACCAGTGCGATGGCACGCCGTCAGCGCCCTGCGCTATCATGCTGCGCATGATTATTCTTATCACTGGTGCTACTGCTGGGTTCGGGCTCGCGATCGCACGTCGCTTCGGCGGGGAGTCGAATCGAATCATCGCCGTGGGACGACGCAAGGATCGGCTCGATGCTCTGGTCAAGGAGCTCGGCGCGAACGCCGTGCATCCGATCGTACTCGACGTGCGCGATCGCGCCGCCGTCGCCAACGCAGTGGCCGCACTGCCCGCCGAGCTCGCGGCCATCGACCTGCTGGTGAACAACGCCGGTCTTGCCCTCGGGCTCTCGCCGGCATACCAGGCGAATCTCGATGACTGGGACACGATGGTAGACACCAACATCAAGGGACTCATGTACATGACGCGCGCCGTGCTGCCGGGGATGGTCGCGCGCGACCGCGGCCATATTGTCAATCTCGGCTCCATTGCCGGTGCCCATGCCTACCCCGGCGGCAACGCGTATGGCGGCACAAAAGCCTTTGTGCGTCAGTTCTCGATGAACCTGCGCGCCGACCTTCTGGGCAGCCGTGTGCGCGTGACCAGCGTCGAGCCGGGGCTGGTCGGGGGATCGGAGTTCTCGCTGGTGCGCTTCGGCGGGGACAAGGAAAAGGTGGAGAAGCTCTACAAGGGCGCCGATCCGCTGACTCCGGAGGACGTCGCCGAGGCTGTGCATTGGGTGGCGACCCTGCCGCCGCGCGTCAATATCAACATCATCGAGATGATGCCGGTCACACAGACCTTCGGACCCCTACCGGTACATCGCTACAGCACCTGAGCGCGCCCCTCGCGGCAGCAAAGCACCTGACAAGCGCTTAACGCCGGTTGATGGTGTCGATCGCGCGCTGATCGGCCGCGAGGGCCGCTTCGTGCAGCGCCTCCGACAGTGTCGGATGCGCGTGGATGGTTCGCTGCAGATCCTCGGCACTGGCCTCGAACTCCATGGCGAGAGTGGCCTCAGCGATGAGCTCGCCGGCCAGCGGGCCAATGATGTGTACGCCAAGGATGGTGTCGGTCTCGCGGTCGGCCAGAATCTTGGCGAAGCCCACCGCCGCCTCCATCGCGCGCGCGCGGCCGTTGGCGGCAAATGGAAACACACCGCTTTTATAGGCCGTGCCGGCGGCCTTGAGCTGCTCCTCGGTCTGTCCGACCCAGGCGATTTCCGGCGCCGTGTAGATGACCGAGGGAATCACGGCGTAGTTGACGTGCGCATAGCGGCCGGCGATGCGGTCCGCGACCGCGATGCCCTCCTCTTTGCCCTTGTGCGCGAGCATCGGACCACGCACGCAGTCTCCTACGGCCCAGACATTCTGTGCGTCCGTCTGGCATTGCTCATCGACCGCGATGAATCCGCGCTCATCGAGCCTGACGCCGCTATCCGGCGTGAATAGATTCGTGCTGTAGGGGCGCCGGCCCACGGCGACGATGATTTGCTCGGCGTTGAGGGATTGCCCGAAAGCGGTCCGGTCGCTGAACTGCACGCTGACCATGCCATTGGCGATCGTGGCGCCCTCGACCCTGGCGCCGAGGCGAATATCCAGTCCCTGTTTGCGCAGGTGGCGCAGAGCCTCGAGCGCGAGCTGCTGATCGGCCATGCTCAGCAGCTGATCGAGCGCTTCGAGGACGATCACCTCGGCCCCAAGGCGAGACCAGACGCTGCCGAGCTCCAGGCCGATCACTCCCGCACCGATCACGATGAGCTTGCCTGGTACTGCGCTCAGCTCGAGAGCGTCCCACGAATCGATGATGAAGCGATGATCGAAGGGCAGGCCTTTGAGCTCGGTTGGTATCGAACCGCTGGCCAGCACGACATTGCTGGCCGAGAGCTCCTGCGTCGTTGCGTCCTCTGCTGTCACTTCGACGCATCGGCCAGCCAGCAGCCGGCCTGTGCCATGCACCGCGTGCACACCGGCTGCCTTGAGCAGCGAGGCAACTCCGCCGCTCATCGTGCGCACGACGCGCGCGCGGCGCTGCTGCATGACGCTCAGATCCAGTCCGATGCTGGCGGCCTGGATGCCGTGAACCGCGAACTCCGAGCGCGCGCGCTGATACAACTCGGAGGACTCGAGCAACGCCTTCGAGGGAATACAGCCGGCATTCAGGCAGGTGCCGCCGAAGGCGCTGCTGCCGTCGCGGTTCTTCCAGGCATCGACGCAGGCCACGCGCAGACCGTTCTGCGCTGCGCGGATCGCCGCCGGATAGCCAGCCGGACCGGCCCCGATCACGATGACATCAAAGGCTTCGGCCACGCTGCTTCAGACCCCGAGCAGCAGCCGACCCGGATCCTCCAGGCATTCCTTTACTGCGACCAGAAACTGCACCGCCTCGCGCCCATCGATGAGGCGGTGATCGTAAGTCAGCGCCAGGTACATCATCGGCCTCGCCGTCACCTGGCCCTTCACGACCATCGCCCGCTCCTGAATCTTGTGCATGCCGAGAATCGCGCTTTGCGGCGCGTTGACGATCGGTGTGGACAACAATGAGCCGAAGATACCGCCGTTGGTGATGCTGAAGGTGCCGCCGGTGAGCTCTTCGAGCGTGATCGAGCCGGTGCGGGCGCGCGCCGCAAATTGCGCTATGCGCTCCTCGATCGCCGCGAAGCTCAGCAGATCTGCATCGCGCAGCACCGGAACCATCAGGCCGCGCTCGGTCGATACCGCCACGCCGATATCGAAATACTCGTGATAGACGATGTCATTGTTCTCGACTGACGCGTTGACCACCGGGTAGCGTTTGAGGCCCTCGATCGCCGCCTTGATAAAAAACGACATCAGGCCGAGCTTCACGCCATGCTCGGCCTCAAAGCTCTCCTTGTAGCGCGCGCGCAGCTCCTGCACCGCTCCCACATCCACCTCATTGAATGTCGTAAGCAGGGCCTGAGACTGTTGCGCCTGCAACAGCCGCTCGGCGATGCGCGCACGCAAACGCGTCATGGGCACGCGCTTCTCGGCGCGTCCGGCGCGCGCTGCGGTGCTCGACGCGTCGGCCGCTTGTGGCGCGGCGACCTGCGGGGCGGCGCTCGGCACAGCGGCCGCCTGCATCGCATCGGCCTTCGTCACACGACCCCGGGGCGCGGTGCCGACCACACTTTCTGGTGCGAGCGAATTCTGCTCGAGGACGCGCCGAGCAGCCGGGCCGGTGCGCGGTGCACCAGCGTTCGCAGGCGTAGCAGGCGCCGGTGCGGGCGCAGGTGCAGGTGCGGGCGCAGCGGCCACGGGCGATACCTTCTTGGGCGCTGCGGCGCTCGTGGCCGCGGCATCCTCGATGATGGCGAGCAGATCGCCACTCTTGACCGTGCTGCCGTCCGCGACTTTGACCTCGCGCAACACGCCGCTGATCGGCGCCGGAACTTCGAGCATGACCTTATCGGTCTCAAGGTCAGCCAGATTCTCATCGCGCGTGACGCTCTGGCCCGGCTGCTTGCGCCACGCGACCAAGGTGGCATCGGCGACAGACTCGGGCAACTGCGGCACGCGGATCTCAACGCTCATGAGCTCTGCTTCCTGATTGGCACCGCATTACGCTCATCGAGGGCCGTGCCCGCGAGTGTCAGCCGCGGCGTAGGTATATTGCGCAGCGTCTGATCGACCGAGGTCGCGTTGAGCGCGGTCTCGACCAGGCGTCGCTGTTCGGCCTCGTGTATTTTATGAATGCCCGTGGCGGGCGCCGCCGCAGCGGGACGGCCCGCAAAAAACACCGCTTGCGAGGGCGCCAGGTCCTGCAGCCGATGGCGAATCTGAAACCAAGCGCCCTGATTCTGCGGCTCCTCCTGGCACCAGACCAGAGAGGTGGCATTGGCGTAGCGCGCGAGCACGCCCTGGTACTCCTCGACCGGGAACGGATAGAGCTGCTCGATACGCACGATCGCGATGTCGCGCTGCCCGGACTGGCGGCGCGCCTTGAGCAGATCGAAATACACCTTGCCGCTGCAGAACACGACGCGCTGCGTCTGTGCCGCGTCGATCGCATCGATCTCATCGATGATGTTGGCGAAGCTGCTCTGGCTGAGCTCGGCCAGCGCAGATACCGAAAACTCGTGGCGCAACAGGCTCTTGGGCGTCATCACGATCAGCGGCTTGCGGAATGAGCGCAGCATTTGACGGCGCAGCAGATGAAACATCTGCGCCGGCGTGGAGGGCACGCACACCTGCATATTGTTCTCGGCGCACAATTGCAGAAAGCGCTCGAGCCGCGCAGAGGAGTGCTCCGGACCCTGCCCTTCGTAGCCGTGCGGCAGAAATAGCGTCAGACCGCACAGCCGGCCCCACTTCGCTTCGCCGGAGGAGATGAACTGGTCGATCACGACCTGGGCGCCGTTGACGAAGTCGCCAAACTGCGCCTCCCAGATCACGAGGCAGTCGGGACTGGTTGTGGAATAGCCGTATTCGAACCCGAGTACCGCCTCCTCCGAGAGCACCGAATCGATGATCGTGAAGCGCGGCTGACCGTCGCTGACGTGCTGCAATGGTATGTAGCGCCGCCCGCTCTTCTGATCGTAGAGCACCGCGTGTCGATGAAAGAACGTGCCGCGCGCGGAGTCCTGACCCGAGATGCGCACCGCGACGCCGTCCTCCAGCAGCGAAGCATAGGCCAGAGTTTCGGCCGCGCCCCAGTCCAGCGGCACTTCCCCGCTCATCATGCGCTCGCGCTGCGTGATGATCTGCAGCACGCGCGCATGCAACACGAGATCGCTCGGGACTTGCGCGACACGCTGGCCCAACGCCATCAGGCGCTCGGGCTCGACACCGGTGTGCGGATGCTCGGAAAAATCCGTATGCGCGTAGCGCGACCAGTCCACCGTGTATTTGTTGCCCACCAACCCGAGTGCCTGATGCACTTCGAGGCGGCCGGCGTCGAGCGCGTTGCGGTATCGCTCGACCATCTGCTCGGCCTCGCCGGCATTGATGATCCCGTCGGCAAGCAGCCGCTCGGAATAGAGCTGGCGCACCATCGGATGCTGGCGTATCACCTGATACATGATCGGCTGAGTCGCTGCTGGTTCGTCTGCTTCGTTGTGGCCCAGTCGTCGATAACAGACCAGATCAATGACCACGTCCTTATGAAAGCGCTGCCGATAACGCAGGCCCAGCCGTGTTGCGAACACCACGTCTTCGGGATAGTCCGCATTGACGTGCAGGATCGGCGCCTCGATCATTTTCGCGACATCGCTGCTGTAGGTGGTCGAGCGCAGATCGCGCGGATCGGAAGTGGTAAAGCCGAGTTGATTGTTCACCACGATATGAATTGTGCCGCCGGTGCGAAAGCCGCGTAATTGCGAGAGCTGCAGCGTTTCCATGACCACGCCCTGGCCCGAAAATGCCGCATCGCCATGCATGAGGACCGGCACGACTTTGTCGCCGTGCGCATCGTTGCGCCGTTCCTGGCGCGCGCGCACCGAGCCCTCGACGACCGGATCGACGATTTCGAGGTGCGAGGGGTTGAAGGCCAGCGCCACATGCACGTTGCCGCCCGGCGTGCGCAGGTCGGCGGAGAAGCCCTTGTGGTACTTGACGTCGCCCGAGCCCTGTATATGGTTTTCGTCGAGCTTGCCTTCGAACTCCGAGATCAGCTCCGCCGTAGATTTCCCGAGCACATTGACCAGCACATTGAGTCGGCCGCGGTGTGCCATGCCGAGTACGAATTCCTGGATACCGGCGCTGCCGCCCTGCTGCAGCAGGTCATTGAGCTGCGCGATCAGCACATCCGCGCCCTCGAGCGAGAAGCGCTTCTGGCCGACAAATTTCGTGTGCAGGTAGCGCTCCATGCCCTCGGCGGCGCTCAGTTGCCAGAGCAGATTGCGGCGCTCTTCGGCACTGAAGTGCTGCTGCATGCGTCCGAGCTGGAACTCATCCTGCAGCCATATGCGCTCGTTGGTGTCCGACACATGCGCAAACTCGGCGCCGATGTG
>Ga0187863_10004038_pt1 | contig 10587 bp, 9 predicted proteins | sample June2016WEW_11_1_FD_132975 | JGI IMG/M metagenome (GOLD analysis project Ga0187863, IMG submission 132975) | Peatland microbial communities from SPRUCE experiment site at the Marcell Experimental Forest, Minnesota, USA - June2016WEW_11_10 | ecosystem: Environmental > Terrestrial > Soil >...
CTCGCCTACGCTGAAGGCGTGAACGGAGCCCCGATGAAAAAGGCAGCGCTCGACTTGGTCGACAAGCTGCCCCAGGACTCGGTGGTTGTGCCTGTCCAGGTGCTCGGCGAGCTCTTTCAGGTTCTTGTTCGCAAGGCGGGCCGCACTCCCGCCGATGCCCGCTCCGCCATCCTTGGCTGGCGCGATGCCTTTGCGCTTATCGAGACCTCCGCCGCCGTTATGCTCGCCGCCGCCGACCTTGCCACCCGCCAGTTCGGCATTTGGGACGCGGTCATTCTCAGCGCCGCTGCGGAGGCGGATTGCCGCCTGCTCCTTTCCGAAGATTTGCAGGACGGATTCACCTGGAGAGGAGTCACGATCGCAAATCCCTTTGCGCGCAACCCACACCACTTGTTGGACGCTTTGCTCCGTCCGTAGCCCTGACTGCCGCGCGCGCCCGGATACGGTAGGCGGGAACGTAGGTAATTTGTGATCTCCCCTGAGTGGGAGGAATGGAACCGGCACCGAGGAGTTCGTTGAAAGTGGGTGTAGAGTGAAACGGGATTCCCGGACGGTGGGAATGATCAAGAAACAATCGGTCGTGGCACTGGTTCTGTTCCTGCTGATTCCCCTGGTCCTGAGGCTCGGGGGAATGCTCTCCAATGCGATTAATCCTGAAGTTGCGGCCGGTCATCCGGACTACGTGCGCAACTACCAGCGGCTCAGTCTGCTGAAGCACGGTTTTTTTTGGGGATCTGTCGCGGTTGTTGCCTTGTTGTGGCTCCTGGTGTGCCTTCTGGTCATCCGCTCGAAGAAGCGATCTTACCTATGGCTGATTCTGGCCGCGTTGGGGCCGCTCGGGTTCGCCGTCCTGTCGATGCTGGACGACCGGGCGCCTGCGGAGACAGACCGATATGCCCGGTTCCTGCGCAAACTGAACTGGTATTTGCGGGGCGCCTGGGAACTTTGTACTTTCGTGATCGTATGGATGCTCGCTAATGAGGTCATGGTCCTCAAGCGCACACTGATGATCCGGCATGAGGCCGCCACTACTGGAGTTTCGATCGCGCAGATCATGAGTATCCGGGACGCTTCGGGCGGAATGTGGGCGTTTGCCGAGGGGAACGAAGTGATCTACTTTATGATTCTTCTCTACCTGCTTCGTCCTATGATCTTCTCCATCGTGGGCCATGTGGCAGCGATGAGGGCATCGCCCAGGGCACGCTGAGTCTCACCAGGCCAGGGCGAATCGCTGCGTAAAAAGCCCGGTCGTTTTACGCGCTGATGCGATCGATTACAACGAAACCACGGGAGACCTCAGGGCCCGGGGGGGTGCAGACCCTTTTCGTAGCGCCGTGGCCCGACATCAGGTACAAGGCCAGCCAATCGTGCTCCATCTTGCGGAACGGGATGCTGCCATGGGATTCGTCCTGGGCGAGCGGCAATGCGGAAACTTCGCCCTCGACGCCGCGAGACTTCCCAATTGCCGACAATCCCGCAAGAATCCGTTCCTGATGACATTGGCCTGATAGCGCCAATTGAGAAAGCGATGCGTCACTGGCCTCAATTTAGAACCGAGACCAGGTATGCTTCTCTCCTGGGGTGAACGGGGCAGTCGCATCGTTCCCTAAGCAAAGGTCCTGTTGATGAAGCAGAATTTCGCCGCAATGATCCTCGGTGGTACCGGGCAAGTCGGTGGTGCAGCCGTTGCGGAGCTGCTGGCAATTCCGGAATGCCGGGAAGTGGTGATGGTCACCAGAAAGCCCATTGCGGCGCGATCGCGGGTGCGCAACGCCGTTCTTGATACCGGCGCTTCTGACTTTGCCGAGCGCACTGCTGCCCTTGCCCGCGAAGTTTTGAGCCAGGGTCAAGTCAGCGCGGTGAGCTGTGTGGGTGTCGGTTCTGGATCGATGCGCTGGAGCGAAGAAGAATTGCAACGACTTGAACTCGGTGTCGTCGGTGCCTTTGCGCGTGGCTGTCATGACGCCGGAATCGCCCAGTTTTGCCTGCTTTCTGCGGCAGGAAGCACAGCCGGCAGCCGGTTTCGCTATGCCCGCGTAATGGGTATGAAGGAAGACACCGTACGCAACATCGGTTTTACCCGCCTCGCCATCTTTCGCCCCGGCATCATTGTCGGCAACGCTCATACCCCGGCCTGGGTCGGTTGGTTGGGAAGACTCGTGCCGGGGCCGTTTGGCAATATCGATCAGCGAATTCTCGGTCGCTCCATCGCTGCCGAGATAGCTTTGCACAGTCGAGAGGCCGGTGAAGTTAGCCGCGAAAATGCGGCAATGAAAAAACTCGCTGCGCAGTTCCAATAGCGTGACTTGGAATTTTTGCGTGGGGTCGTATGACCGGCAACACGGAAGTAGCCGGGTTCCGTGTCCCACAGCCTCTCCCAATTGAAGACCCATTCCTTCGGCTGAACCGTCTCCGACGGTGCGCCTAACCTGGTTTGCGGCGAACGGCCAGGTAGAGGAGCGCGAAAACGAGAACCAGGACAACCAGCGTGGCCAGCGGGTGGATCACTCTGCCCCCATGGGATCGGCCGGGCAGCCATCGGAGCCGCGCGAAGGCGAGGCTAAGGGAAGCGGAAGTATGTTTGGCGATCACGATGGTCTGCCGAATTTTCTCATGAAGGCGCCATGGATGCCCGCAGTGCGGCTCTTCGACGCGCGTGTCGGCCGCCCACGCCGCACCCTGCAGCGCCCCAACTGCAGAGCTTGCGGAAAACTCGCCGTTTTGAAGGGGCACAGCTTCAGCTGTGAGGTGAAGGTCGCAGAATCGGTCCGGCTTTAGCCGCGGAGGGACGGTCTCTTCTCCTTCCACCGATTTTTCCGCAAGCTGTTCAAACACAAACCGGCGCTCCTCTGGCCCAGCATCAGCAACCGCACGCCGCGCAAATCCTCGCTGGCCGCTCTCAGCTGGCCGCCTTTCGCGAAATCCGCCGAAATGTGGAAAATTTGTCAAGCTTTTCGTGTTCGGTACGAAAGTTTTGTCCAACATTCCACACCACTTCCACCACAATACCCTCAAAGAATTTTGGCCGGTTTCCTACTCAGACTTGGTATCCTGATAATAGGGGGCAAAGAATTTTTTTCCGCCCCACAGATCAGGAATAGGCCGCCTTTTTTGGGCGGCCTTTCCTTTGGAAAGGAGGTCCGGGCTGAAGATGCGGAAGACGATCGATGAGCTTTGTGGCACGGCGTACGTGAACGTCGCGGGCCTCTACCCGCTCCCGGCTCCCAGCTCCCGGCTCTTGAGCTTTGGGGCACGGGGTACACGAACCCCGCCGCGCTCTACCTGTACCCTGTAACCTGCACCCTGTACCCTGTCCCCTGTACCTGACCAAACCCCACACTCTATCCCCTGTCTTTCCAGCAAGATGCCACAGTCAAAAAGGGCCCTCCAGCAAACCTCGCTGGCTCAGCTACTTGCCACAGCCCCACCCCCCAGGGGGGGGGTACACCCCTTGCGAAACCCCTTGCTACCCCACGCCCACAAAAACCTTCACAACAAAACAGTTCACAATAAACCCATGGCCGCCACCACCACGCCCGCGCTCCTTACCCTCGACGCCTTCCGCGACGCCCAGGCCCGCATCCGCGGCGTCGCCGCCCACACCCCGCTCGTCCGCCTCTTCATCCCCGGCTTCGACTCGGCCGAAGTCTACGTCAAAGCCGAAGGCCTTCAGCCCATCGGCAGCTTCAAGCTCCGCGGCGCCTACAACAAAATCGCCCAGCTCACACCCGAGCAGCGCAGCCGCGGCGTCATCACCTACTCCAGCGGCAACCACGCCCAGGGAGTCGCCTACGCCGCCCGCGCGCTCGGCCTGAAAGCGGTCATCGTCATGCCCTCGAACGCGCCTGAAGTCAAAAAGCGCGCCACTGCAGCCCTTGGCGCCGAGATCGTCGAAGTCGGCCCCGCCAGCTCCGACCGCAAAGCCAAAGCCGAAGAGCTCGAAGCCGCGCACGGCTACGTCATGATCCCGCCCTACGACGACGAGCAGATCATCGCCGGCCAGGGCACCTGCGGCCTCGAAATCCTCGAAGACCTCCCCGATGTCGACCTCGTCCTCTCGCCTGTCTCGGGCGGTGGACTCCTCAGCGGCGTCGCCACCGCCATCAAGCTCTCCAACGACGCCGTCCGCGTCATCGGCGTCGAGCCCGAGCTCGCCGCCGACGCCCAGGAAAGCTTCCGCTCTCACCAGCTCGTCACCTGGCCCGCCGACATGACCACCCGCACCATGTGCGACGGCCTCCGCACCCAGTCCCTCGGCGAGCTCAACTTCGAGCACATCCGCACCTACGTCGACGACATCATCACCGTCACCGAAGCTGAAATCCGCTCCGCCATGCGCACCCTCTTCTACTCCGCCCGCCTCACCCCCGAGCCCAGCGGCGCCTGCTCCGCCGCCGGCATCCTCTTCCACCGCGACCAGCTCCTCCCCTTCAGCAAAGTGGTGGTGGTCATGAGCGGCGGCAACGTCGAGCCAGGCGTCCTCAAGTCCGTCCTCGCCGAGGAAGACCCTCGATGACCCCCATGATGAGACGAACCGCCCGTTTCTACCGTCCTATCCTCGTCATGCGTCTCTTCTCCGCCTCATTCCTGCTGCTGGCCTTCGCCGCACCGCCATTCGCCCAGAAGCCGTTGCCGCCCGTCAAGATGCCGCGCAACGGCACTCTCGCTACGCTGGTCCGCGAGGCCAACCTCTACGCCAATCCCGACGACTCCGGCGACGGCCCCATCGCCGACCTCCTCCCAGGCCGCGAGCTGGTCGTGGCCGAACGCAACGGCAAATGGCTTCGCGTCTTCGCCAATACCGACGTTCCCGACACCCGCGTGGCCGATCGCCCTGTCTTCGGCAGCGAAACCGAGGCCCAGCCCATCTCCGGCTGGATCGTCGACAAGGGAATCGTCGACACCAATACCCCCCACGGCGACCTCGTCCTCTTCGGCGCAGCCGACAACCTCGAACAACAGGCCGCCGTCCCCGATCCGCCTCCGCACATCGCTCAGGAAGCCCGCCTCCTTTACCGCCGCGTCGTCGTCATGTACCCGCAGTCCCCCTGGGTGGCCGAAGCCATGTACCGCGCCGCTGACATCCGCTGGCAAATTCAGAAAGTCGATGCCTCGTCGCTGCCATCCGCCCACGAAAAGGAAAACTACCTCCGCGAGCAGATGGATGAAGACGAAATGCGCAAGGTCATGAAGTACTTTGCCGGCACCAAATGGGCCGGTATGGCCGCCTTCGACCTCATCGACAACAAGCTCTGTGGCGACTGGCAGGGCTCAGAGAAATGTCCCGAGCAGGAGACCGACTACTACCTGAAGTATGCCGACGAGTATGCTGCCTCGCCCAACGCCGCCGAGGCCCTCTACGATGCCCTCTGGCGTCAGGCCGCCGCCGGCGACATGTGGGCCGCCGATGGCAATGGCAAGCGCGCCGACGAAGACCGCGGCCACGCCAAAGCCATCTTCGACCGCCTTCAGCAGAAATATCCTGACTCCGCTTACACAGCGCGTGCGGCCAGTCTGATATATAAGGTGGATCAGGGAATTGCCGTTTACGGCAGCAGCCGCGAATGATTCCCTGTTTCCTTCCTCCCCCGAGGGAGCGAGATTGAACGATTATGTGATCTCCGTACTTCTCGGGATCATCGAGGGCCTTACTGAGTTTCTCCCCGTTAGTTCCACCGCTCATCTGCGCATCGGCGAAGCCCTCTTCGATATCGGACTCAACGACCCCTACTGGAAGATGTACACCATCGTCATCCAGCTCGGCGCCATCCTCGCTCTTACCCTGCTTTTCGCCGGCCGCGTCATCGAGTTCATCCGCACCTTCCCCAGCGGCGAAGACGGCAAGCACACCTTCTGGAACCATCCCCTCACTCTCACCTCCGTCGCCTTCGTTTGCACCGCTATTCCTTCGCTGCTGCTCACCAGCGTCATCGGCGCCCATCTGGAGAGCCTCCGCGCCATCGCCATCGCCCTTATCGTCGGCGGCATCGTCATGTGGGTGGTCGACGCGTGGAGCGTCCGCCATGACTCCTCGATCACCGAGATCGAGCAAATGTCGCTCCCTCAGGCCATCTGGATCGGCCTCTGCCAGATCACCTCCGCCGTCTTCCCCGGAACCTCGCGCTCCATGTCCACCATCGCCGCCGGTCAGCTCGCCGGCATGACCCGTGCCGCCGCCCTCGAATTCAGCTTCCTGCTCTCCATCCCCACCATGATCGCCGCCACCCTCTACGATCTGATCAAGTCACTCTGGCCCACCTTCCACGTCTTTCGCTGGACCAAGCCCGGAGCGGTTCCCGGCCTGCACAACGCCCTCGCCCCCGTCCACATGGACGCCCACGGCTGGACCGTCCTCGCCATCGGCTTCGTCGTCTCCTTCTTCGTCGCCCTCGGCGTCATCGAGTGGTTCCTGCAGTGGGTCCGCAACCACGGCTTCATCCTCTTCGCCGTGTATCGCCTCATCCTCGGAACCGCGCTGCTCATTTACATGGGCCGCCTCACCACTTGAACGCGGGCGCACAGATCCCCCGGATTTGATTCCGATCAGGCTTCAATCGTCCGGAATCCAAGCTGCTCCGCCGCGTCCAGCAGCCGTGCGTCTCCGCAGATGAACACGCGTCCCCTGGGATGCCCGCTAGTCCACGTCATCGCTGCTGCCAGTTGCAGCGCATCCGCTGCGCTTAGAGGAAATCGCGCCAGCAGCATCTCCGCCTGGTCGCGCAGGATCTCCGTCGGCGCCAGTTCGCTCCAGCCTTTACGCAGACGATCAAGGCGCTTTTCCGCGCCCGTACGTTCCGCCGCGCTCAGGTCTCCGGTCCGCAGCAAACGTTCCAGAGCGCTGCGCACTTCCACGGGTGTGGCCCACCATACGACGACCGAATATTGCCCGAGCAGCCGATGGGTGTTGGGGCTCGCTTTCTGCCGCGCACAGAACGGAACCAGCGCGCTGCTGTCCCAAAACGCGGGCTTCAACGATCACCCCTACTCTCAATCAGAGCCTTGATCGCGACTTCGCGCGGAACATTCCCCGTGGGCAGCGAGAAGAACTCATCCCAGTCCATCTCCCGCTCCGGCAGCTTCATCGCCCCCGACGCCACCAGCCGCGCTTCCTCGTCCGAAATCGTTCTGTCGTCGAATGGCAGAATCCGCGCCACCGGCTTGTCCCGGTCAAGCACCACCACTTCTTCGCCGTTCCGCACATGGCGCAGATACGCGCTCAGCTGGTTCTTCAGCGCGCCGATCTTCACGGTTCTCATAGAGTCAGTCTACGTCAACTTAGCTAACTTAGCCAAGTTCTCATCTTCGCGCCGCCTCTCCATATCCACCTCGATTCCCCTGCCCCTTTTCTCCCCTCCCGCCACCCCGATCTGGGATAATAGTCCTGCTCTGGGGTTCCGGCCTGTCTCTCGTTCATCGAGACGCGACCTGTCTGCCCCAAATGAAACCCGTCCGTCTGGTCCTTACGCCGACCCGCAACCGCCGCCTCAATGAGCTGGTCGGCCTGCTGGTCCTCGCTTCCGCTGTCCTCCTTTTTCTCTCCCTGGTCTCTTACCGCCCCACCGACCCTTCTCTGAACACCACCGGCTCCGGTCCCGTCCGCAACTGGATCGGTCCTGCCGGCGCCTATGTCAGCGACTTCATGCTCCAGATCGAAGGGCTCTCCACCTTCATCCTGCCCATTCTCCTCGGCGCTCTTGGCTGGACGTGGATGCGCTCTCGCCCTGCCGGTTCCCCCGGCTCCAAGACCATCGGCGTGTTCCTTAGTCTGCTGTTTGCGCCCGCGCTCTTTGGCCTCATTCCTTCGCACCCCACCTTCCTCTATGGACTGCCCGTCGCTGGCCTCACTGGCCGCCTCGTCGCCGATCTCCTCGTGCGCTTCCTCAACTTCCCCGGCGCTTGCATTGTCACCGTCACCCTGGTCGCCGCCGCCGTCTACCTCTCCACCACCTTCAGCTTCAACACCGCGCGTGAGTGGTTCGGCGTCCAACTCGCCTTCTTTCTCGCATGGCGCGACCGTTTCACCAACTGGCGCCGCACCCGCGCCCAGAGTCGCGAGCTCAAAGCCGCCGCCCGTCTCGACCGCATCCACGAGAAGGAGCTAAAGAAGGCCCGCAAAACCGCCGAAAAAGCAGCGGAAGGAAAGGGCGCGGATCCCGCCATCCCCGTGGCCGCCATCGAGGACAACCCCGACGACGTCCCGCATCGCCAGTACGGCTTCGCTGAAACCTTTGCCACGACGCCCGGGTCAAAGACCACCGGCATGTGGGACCAGATGCCCCGCACCGTCGCCGTTGAGGCGCCTTCAGAGCCTGCCGCGCCGCTGCGCCCGCAGCTCATTCCGCGCCGCGACGCTCCGCCCTCCCCTGCGATCGGTGAGCGTGCCGACACCGAACTCCGCACCGTCACCGTTGCTCCCAAAAACGTCAGCGGATTCCGCCTCCCGCCCAGCACCCTGCTCCATCGCAGCGACGATCCTTCCCCCGTCCGCGAAGATGAGCTTCGCGCCACCGCTCAGGTCCTCGTCGAAAAATGCGCCGAGTTCGACGTCCTCGGCCAGGTTGTCCAGATCAACCCCGGCCCCGTCGTCACCACCTTTGAATTCCGTCCCGACGCCGGCATCAAATGCAGCCGCGTCACCGCCCTCGCCGAAGATCTCTGCCTCGCGACAAAAGCTGAAAGCATCCTCATTGAGCGCATGGCCGGCAAGAACACCGTGGGCATTCAGGTGCCCAACTACGAGCGCGAAACCATCTGGCTCCGTGACGTCATCGAGTCGGAAAGCTTCGCCACCTCGCGCTCGAAACTCACCCTCTCCATGGGCAAGGACATCAATGGCCGCATCGTCGTGGCCGATCTGGCGACCATGCCCCACGTTCTCATCGCCGGTTCCACCGGCAGCGGCAAATCCGTGGCCATCAACGCCATGATCATGTCCCTGCTCTACAAGGCCACGCCCGAGCAGGTGCGCCTCATCCTCGTCGATCCCAAACGCGTCGAGCTGGGCATGTACGAAGGCATCCCGCACCTCTTCACGCCCATCATCGCCGAGCCCAAACTCGCCGCCAATGCCCTGCGCAACGCCGTTGTCGAGATGGTGCGCCGCCTCAAACTCCTTGCCTCGCGCAGCGTCCGCAACATCGAGCAATACAATCGCCTCTTCGACGGCGCCACCCCCTCGCTCTTCGACGACGCAAAGGACGAGCAGCCCCTCCCCTACATCGTCATCATCATCGACGAGCTTGCCGACCTCATGATGGTCGACAAAGCCAACGTCGAAGAATCCGTCACCCGTCTCGCCCAGATGGCGCGCGCCGCCGGCATCCATCTGGTGCTCGCCACCCAGCGCCCCTCCGTCGACGTCATCACGGGCCTCATCAAGGCCAACGTGCCCTCGCGCATTTCCTTCCGTCTGGCCACCAAAGTCGACTCGCGCACCATCCTCGACTCCAACGGAGCCGAAGCCCTCCTCGGCCGCGGCGACATGCTCTTCCTTCCACCCGCCACCTCGCGCCTCCATCGCGTCCACGCGCCTCTGGTCACCGAAAAAGAAATCGCCGCTGTTACAGATTTCTGGAAGAATCAGGGCCAGGCCGAATACGTCGAGGCCTTCCTTGAAGCGCCCAAAGATGCGGGCAGCAGCGACTCCGGGATCGGGGACGAAGAGGGCGACGAGGCCAGCGACGATCTCTTCGAGGATGCCGTCCGCCTCGTCCTCGAATTCGGCAAGGCCTCCACCTCGCTCCTTCAGCGCAGGCTTCGTATTGGTTATGGCCGCGCAGCGCACCTCATCGACATGATGGAGCGCGACGGCATCGTCGGCCCCGCCGAAGGGGCCTCCAAACCCCGCGAGATCCTCAAACCCCCCGACTGGCTCAACGAAGTCGAGCCGACCCTGCGCTAACGGCGCAATAGGCGCTCCAGGTTACGCTCGAATGGCCAAGCGTAGAATGTTGTGCCATGAAAGCTCGCAGGTTCCTATACAGCAAAGTGCTTTCTAGGTGCTGTGGCGCCAGATCCTTGTTGGTTCAGAGTCGGCCGGGAGGATTCGTATCGCAAAACTGCTTGAAGTGCGGGAAATCCACCTACGTGAAGCCAATCCATTTACCGGAGCTGGCCTGTGAGTTTTGTGATAGGCAGCTTCAAGTCGCCACTAACGAGGACGATAACTACACGTACGCGTGTGGCGCGTGCCAAAGGGAATGGGTGCTCGGTGAATGCCTTCCTGTTTGGTCGGAGCTCTTCGATTATTGCGGACTTTTCGCCAAGGTCGGACCGTGAGAACCTGGATCTGACCGCTGGCCCGTTTTGAAGGGGCACGACTTCAGTCGTGCCGTAAGGCCCACAAGAGATTTGGGCTTCAGCCCCTGCGGGAACGGCTATCAGACCTTCGGGGCCTCTTTCGCCGTCCGCACCGCCACCACCCCCAGCAGCACCACCACCAGCACCAGCGCCACCCACAACAGCGCCGGATGCCTCTCCGTAAACGGCCGCGCGTCCGGCCGCGCCTCGTACTCCGGATTGGCCTGCTCCGGCCCCAGCGTCGCCTGCGCCGCATCCGCCTCCGGCACAAACAGCGTCGCGTAGTCA
>Ga0187863_10004039_pt1 | contig 10586 bp, 9 predicted proteins | sample June2016WEW_11_1_FD_132975 | JGI IMG/M metagenome (GOLD analysis project Ga0187863, IMG submission 132975) | Peatland microbial communities from SPRUCE experiment site at the Marcell Experimental Forest, Minnesota, USA - June2016WEW_11_10 | ecosystem: Environmental > Terrestrial > Soil >...
AAGCGCGCCTACGTGGCCAACTCGGGTTCCGCCAACGTCAGCGTGATTGATCTGGAAAAGCGAGCGGTGGTGGGAACCCTTCACGTGGGCGCATCGCCAGGACTGGCGCGGGTTTCGCCCGATGGTGCGACCGTGGTGGTCAGCAATCGCGGCGACAACAGCGTTTCCCTCATCGATGCCAGGCAGTTGCGGGTGCGCGCCACCCTGCCGATTTGCCAGCAGCCCGAGGACATCGCCATCCTGCCCGATTCCAGCAAGGCCTTCGTCGCGTGTTCCGGATCGTCTCAGGTCGCATCCATCGACCTGAAGCATGACCACGTGCTCGCGCTGCTCGACGTGGGACGCACGCCGGTAAATCTGGCGCTGAAGCCGGATGGCGGCGAGCTGATCGTATGCGATTTCGATTCGAACGGCATCTCGATCATCGAGACCGGCAACGATGAAGTGGGTAGCAGCCCCGTCGTCGGGCAACATCCCTCGCGAGCGGTGGTCACGCTCGATAACTCGCGGCTCTACGTGAGCAACTTCGGCTCGGACAGTGTCGCCATCTATGACATCGACATCGGCAAGCTGATCGCGACCATGCCGGTCGGCAGCCGTCCCGACGCTCTGGCACTTTCCCAGGCGCAGAATTATCTGCTCGTGCTGGATACGCAAGCCGGAGATGTGACTGTGATCCAGAAACGCCGTCCACGAAAGCTGGAGCCCACCGAGTATTCGCTTCTCACCATGATTCCCGTAGGCGTGCAGCCGAACGCAATTGTGGTGAAGGCATTCATGATGAGCAAGCCGGGGAAGAAGTAGGCAGCAGCCTCGCATCGGACGTGCAGAAAACGAAAAAGAGACGTTGCAAGCAACGTCTCTACCTGAGATTCGTCGTAGAGACGTAACTTGTTACGTCTCTCTCACCACTCAACCTAAGCCTGCGTCGCCGCCGGCTTCGCGCAGATCTTCTCAAACGCCGCGCTCAGGTCGGCCGCAATGGCAGGCGCCTCGCGGCTTTCAATGTCACGCCGCGGCATCATGTAAGCCAGCTGCCCGTCGCGAAAAATCGCAATCGAGGGCGACGACGGCAACTGTCCCGTGAAATGACTACGCGCGCGGTCGGTGGCTTCCCGGTCTTGTCCGGCAAACACCGAGAACATTTTCTCCGGCCGGGTCGCATTTTGCAGAGCCATGCGCACCGCGGGACGCATTCTTCCGGCGGCGCAGCCGCAAATCGAATTCACTACCACCATGGTCGTGCCCGCCTGCTGGGCGAGCGCGCGGTCCACGTCTTCGGCAGTGCGGAGTTCTTCAACGCCCAGGCGGGTCAATTCCTCACGCATGGGGATCAACATAATTTCAGGATACATCGGCATGTTTCGTTTTCCTCTCTGCTCTCTTCTTCAGATTCGATTAGTCTAGGTCGATTCGTTGGTCGGTCGATTCGTTTCTTCGTCGCCCGCTTCTTTTTGATTGTGCTGGCTACCTCAATTGTAGCGTGAAGGGAGTGTGAACGCGCGGCTCATGTTTTCCCCATCAGTGCCGCTTTCAACACCTGACCTTTGGCTATGCGCCGATCCGCGGAGCCGTGTGTATATTGAAGGCAATCCTAGTTCAGGAAAAAGTTCTGGAAAAAGTTCTGGAAAAACGGTTCTGGAAAAATGCTGCTCGAAGAAAATATCCCGCTGGCGCCGCTCACCACCTTCAAACTGGGAGGGCCGGCGCGTTATTTCGTCGAGGCCAAAACCACCGGCGAGGTGCAGGAAGCCGTCGCCTTCGCGCGCTCGAAAAATTTGCCCATCTTTGTGTTGGGCGGCGGCAGCAATCTGGTGGTCGCGGACGCCGGCTGGCCAGGGCTGGTGTTGAAGATCGGAATTCTTGGTATTGAACAGCTGGGGATCGAACAGCTTGCGGAGCCGAGCCGCGAACACGCCGGCAGAATTCTTTTCGACGTCGGCGCGGGCGAATCCTGGGACCGCTTTGTCTGGAACGCTATCCGCGCGAACTGCGCGGGCGTGGAGTGCCTGAGCGGAATTCCGGGCAGCGTCGGCGGCACGCCGGTGCAGAATGTCGGCGCCTACGGACAGGAAGTCGCGGAGACCATCGAATCCGTACACGTGCTTGACTTGAAAGACGGTCAACTGCGTGAGTTGTGCCGCGAAGCCTGCGGGTTCAGTTACCGCTCGAGCATCTTCAATACTACGGAGCGCGGCCGCTTCATTGTTTTGCGCGTCACCTACGCGCTCACTCCCGGAGGCGAGCCGCGCATCACCTATGCCGATCTCAAACGGCACTTCGAAGGCCGCGAGACTTCGCCTAACCTCGCCGAGACCCGCGAAGCCGTGCGCCACATTCGCGCGCTCAAGGGAATGCTCATCGTCCCCGGCGACCCCGATTGCCAGAGCGCGGGCTCGTTTTTCAAGAATCCCGTGCTCACCGAAGAGCAACACGAAGAATTGAAAAAACGCGCCAGCGCCCGCGGACTCACCGTGCCCAGCTATCCCGCGCTCGAAACCCGCAAGAAAGTTTCCGCCGCGTGGCTGGTGGAGCGTTCCGGATTCACCAAAGGATTCGGCTTCGGCCACGTCGGAATTTCCTGCAAGCACGCGCTCGCCATCGTCAATCACGGCGGCGCGACGGCGGCCGAAGTGATCGCTTTGAAAGACCAGATCCAGCATCGCGTGGAAGAAGTTTTTGGCGTGCGGCTGGAGCCGGAACCGGTGATGATCGGGTTTTAGGTCTCAGCTCTCAGCTGTCAGCTCTCAGCTTCTAGCTTCTAGCTTCTAGCTCCTAACTTCTAGCTGCGAAGCACTGCTTTCTCTTTGGCGATGTCATCCCGCACCTGAGCGAAGCGACGGGGAGGGACCTTACGTCAGCCGCCGTCACCTCTGCAGCAAACGGGATCTGCAAGTAATCCTCGCCCGCGCATTCTCCTAAAGAAATTCCTGAACAAACGCAGCCCCTGGACGGTCTTTATGGGTGAGGGCAGACGATTGGTGGCGGGAGAGGCAATTCTGAACGAGGCGGCGAGCGTGGCGCCCAGCCGGGAAAAAGGTCGAGAGCGAGGTCGTGAACGGGGTCAAGACGACGTACTCGAACACCTGCTCGAAAAAGAACTGCTGCAAAAAGAACTGCTCGAAAGAGAACTGCTCGAAAATCTGGTTCGGCAGCATACCCGCCTTGTCTACCGCATCGCCTATGCCGTGCTGCGGCGCCATCACGATGCCGAGGACGCGACGCAGGAAACTTTCATCCGCGTGTTGCGGTACAGCCGCAAATTGGCGGGCGTGGAAGACCACAAGACGTGGCTGGCACGCATCGCCTGGCGAGTCGCCGTCGACCGGAACCGGCAGCAGGGGCGCAAGCGGGAGATTCCGCTGGACGATCCGGAAAAGCCGCTGCCGGAAGTCTTTTCATTGGACACCGCCGCCGATGATGCATTACACGGCGATCAGGTTGGCGATGTGCTGGAACGGATGATCGCGGCCTTGCCCGAGAAGCTGCGCCAGCCGCTGATTCTGTCGACGATCGAAGAGATGTCGCCGCGGGAAGTGGCGGCGACGTTAGGAATCAACGAAGCGGCAGTGCGCTCGCGAGTATTCCGCGCCCGGCAGATGCTGCGGGAAAAGCTGGCCGGCCGAGTCGAGCCGAAAATGAGTCGGTAGTGGGAACACGAAGTCACGGTGAAAATATGGCGGATCAGGATCACAAGCAAGATTCAAGACAAGAAGATTCGGATCGTCGACCTCCGCGAGACGACCGCCTCGATCGCGAGCTCGACGCGGCGCTGGCGAAGTATGCGGCCGTAGAGCCGAGGGCGGGGCTGGAAGATCGCGTTCTAGCGAACCTGGGCGCGGAGCGGGAGCGTGCTGCGAGCCGAACTTGGTGGCGAGGTCCGGCTCTGGGCCTGGCTGCAGCGGCGCTGGTTGCGGCCGTATTCCTCATGTCGAAACCGGGCATGTGGAGACCGGGGAAGACAGCTCCTGATATCGTGGCGCATCCCCCGGCAGCGGCGGGCCAAGGCGATAAGCATCCTGGGACGCGCATTGCCTCGAACGGCGTGATGAGCTCGTTTCCTCCGACCGTGCCGGCGGTTACGAAGAGTCCTGCGAGGCGCGGCGTTCGCCCTCCTGATGCCATCGTGGCAAACGGCCGCAGGCGCGATCAATTCCCGTCGCCCCGGCCGCTCAGCGAGGAAGAAAAGCTTTTGGTCCGCTATGTCCAGAATTTTCCCCGAGACGCGGTCATGATCGCGCAAGCGCAGGCCGAATCTGAAGCAGAGATAGAGAAACTTATGAACCGCCCTTAGGAACGCCGCTGGATCAGAAATCTGGATCAGCAATCTCGATCAGCAATCAAGTCGAAAGGAAAGGTAAGGCACACATTATGAGAAAGAGAACCGCGATGCGGTTTCTTGCAGTAACCATGGTCCTGTGCTCTGGCGTGAAGCTGGCTCGGGCGCAGGACTCAACCCCCAAAGCAGACCACTCCGAAAAATCAATCCATGCCTATCGTCTGGATTTTTCACTCAACGAGCTGGAGGGCGACAAGAAAATCAATAGCCGGCGCTATTCGATCGATCTGGACGTCCCGGGGGACAGGCAAGAAGTCAAGATTGGCACTCGTGTCCCGGTCGCCACTGGTTCATTTCCGGCAAGCGCTTCGTCGGGCTCGACAGTTGGCTCCGTGATTAACACACAATTTCAGTACATAGATATCGGCACACACATCTGGTGCTCGCTCAAGGAACGCGGGGATGAACTGGAGCTGGATGCGGGCGGCGAGATCAGCAACATCGACGCCGCGCCGGTCCATGAGGCGTATGGTGTATCGGATCCGGTGATTCGCCAGATTAAGATGGGCGGAAGCACCCTTGTGGTTCCCGGGAAGGCCATCGTTATTGGCAGTGCGGACGACCCTACTTCCAATCGCCAGTTCCAGCTCGAAGTGACTGTGACGAAGATGAGGTAGGAGTCTGGCAGCCTGAGGGAAGAGTGCTCGTTTGGAAATGATTATGTGGGGCGGGCACTCTTGCCCGCCTGCGTCCGCAATTTCGCTATTCAAGGTTCACCACCCGTGCAGAAATCCGTGGTTGTTCCTGGCGGCCTGCTCGTGGTGAGAGTTGGCGGGCAAGAGTGCCCGCCCCACACGAGCAACCTACCCTCTACTCACCCGCGAGTCTTGCTGCTTCCTGAAAAATCTTCAGGAACATTTTTCGCGTGAGCTTTCCGGTTTGCGTGTTCTGGTTTGAAGGGTGATAGGAGGCCAGCAGCACCTTGCCGTCGGGCGTGCGGTAGCTGGCGCCGTGTTTGAAGAGATAGCCTTTCTTACTCGCGAGCACGCCGCGGCGCTTCAAGAAGTTGAGGTAAGCGTCGAAGCCGATTTTGCCCAGCGCCACCACGACCCTCACATTTTTTAGCCCGGCGATCTCGCGATCGAGAAACGGAGCACACGCGGCCAGTTCCTGCGGCGTCGGCTTGTTGTCGGGCGGCGCACATCGCACCGCCGCGGTGATGTAGAGATCCTTCAGGGTAAGGCCGTCGTTGCGATCCGTGGCCGTGGGCTGGCTGGCGAATCCAACTTCGTACAACACTGGATACATGAAGTTGCCGCTGGCATCGCCGGTGAACGGACGTCCGGTGCGATTCGATCCATGCGCTCCGGGAGCGAGCCCCATGACCAGCACACGCGCGTAGGGATCGCCGAATCCTGGCACGGGCTTGCCCCAATAGTCCCAGTCGCGATAGGCGCGGCGTTTCTCGCGCGCGATCTGCTCGCGGTAGGCGACCAGACGGGGGCAGCGCGTGCACGCAATCACTTCGCGGTTGAGAACGGTGAGCCAGTGGGGCATGGGTTGTTGAGCCGGTGGGACCATCCGCACTCTACACTTCGGCACCCTCCTCAGCCAACTATCGGGCAATGTGCTGCCCTGAACGGGAAGCTTGCGGAATCGCAGAAGTGTTCCTTCAGGAACGTTTTGTACAGGCCGAAATGTACGTACGTTTCTGTACGTATCCGTAAGTGGAAGTATGAACACAAGTTAGCGGGGACGGGAGGATGGCCGGAGGACAAAAAAATGGGGCCCTGCGGACAGGGCCCGGTAGCAGCAAGTTCAGGAGCCCCCACTATACCATAATGTCCATCGACTTAGTGTACTTTGGATAGAATCATTTCTCAGGGCCGGATTTCAATCGGAGTGCCGTCCGCCACGGCTCCCCATATCTCGTCGATTTCGGCATCGGTCACGGCGATGCAGCCGTCGGTCCAGTCCTTCAGGCGGTGAGCCGCGCCCACATAGCCGAAGCCATTGGGCAGTCCGTGCAGAAAAACATCGCCGCCCGGCGACACGCCCTGCTGCTGGGCCGCTGCCCGATCGCGGCCGCTGGGATACGAAATGTGGATCGCCTTGTAAAACTTGCTATGCGCATTGCGGTAGTCGAGAACGTAAATGCCTTCCGGCGTCTTGTGATCGTTCTGCCTGGTTTTGGCGCCAATCGGGTCGCCGCCCAGCGCGACCTTGTACGTCTTGATCACACTCCCATGCCTGAGCAGTTGCAAAGTGCGCTCCTTCTTCAGGACGACAACCCGGTCGGCATGCAGCGGCGCAACCGCCGTCTGCGCCGCGCACTGCCCACATAACAACCAAACCACCAACCCGGTGAGCATTCGGATGCGCATTCCCCGCGATTATAGGCCCGGCGCAATTCCTAGGAATGCTACGCTGATGGTGTGCACACATTGAATCGCAACCAGCAGTTCGGATTGGGCCGCCGGGCTTCGCTCCGGCGGGACAGCCGAGGCGGCTGTCGCTACATGAGCTTATTCGGAGCGCATTTACGTTGCGTGAAGCGGATCGCGTTCGGCGCCATCGTCTTCTCTATTTTCTTCTCCTGCACCGTGTTCCCGGCCTCCGCCGGCAACTGGACGGCGCGGGCGCAGCCAGCGCGGCTGGTCAACGGAGCTCCGGTGCTGTTTCAAGTGAAGGCTCCGGCATCTCTCGAATCGCTGACCGGAAGCTGGCTCGGCCATCAGGTACCTTTCAGCTTCGACGCGGCCAGCAAAACGTGGTTCGCGTTAGCTGGTATCAGCCTGGAGACTGCCCCGGGTACTTACTCTTTGGATTTGACGGCTGAGCGGCCGGCGAGTTCAAGCAAAGGCGCGCTCCCGAAACTTTCTTTCAGCGGCAAGTTCGCGGTTTTCCGCGGCAAGTTTCCCAAGACCGAGGTCAAGCTCACCGTCGAAGGAAAATTTACCGAGCCCAGTCCCGAGCAGCAGCAACAAATCGCAGAAAGCGTGAAGATCAAGGACGATTACCTCAACCGTGTAACGCCAACGCGCGAGTGGGATGGCAAATTCACGGCTCCTGCCGACGCCGCTATCTCCGATGTTTTCGGCTCGCAGCGAATTTTCAATGGCAAGGCGCAGCGCCCGCATCTCGGGCTGGATTTCCGCGTCCCCAGCGGAACTCCCGTTGCCGCGATGAACAGCGGCACGGTGCTGCTGGCGCGCTTCTTATATTTCGAAGGCAATTGCGTCGTCATCGACCACGGGCAAGGGCTGCTTACACTGTATTTCCATCTTTCGGAATTCAAAGTGAAGGAAGGCGACGCCGTGAAGCGCGGGCAGGTAATTGGTTTGAGCGGCGGCACCGGACGAGCGACCGGTCCGCATCTTCATGTGAGCGTGCGCTGGCAAGGAATTTCTCTTGATCCGGCGCGGCTTCTGGAATTGCCACTGCCTTAACACCTGCGCGAGACCCAACCTACGCCGCGCCCTTCGACATTCGGCTCAGGCCGGCGTTGCCGCTGCGGGAGTGGACATGTACGGAATCCCTTGCGGCGTCACGCACGGCGTCTCCCTGGGCATCCCGCAAGGCGCTTTTCAGTTCGTCCTTCAGACCCAGGTTGCGAATCAGCCGGTGCAGGTAGTTGGGATGCACTCCCAGAATCGCCGCGGCCTCTACATAGTTGCCGCGAGTCTGTTCCACCGCTTCGAGAATCAGTTGCTTCTTGAGGTCCTTGATGCAGGCGTGGTAACGGGCTTCACTCCTCTCCGGCGAGGGCCTGCGTTCGAGAATCGATTCCGGCAGATCCTCGGGCAGTAAAGTGTCGGTACGACCCAGCACCAGCGCGCGTTCGATCGCATTCTCCAGTTCGCGCACGTTGCCCGGCCAGTCGTGATTCGCCAGGCAGGCCATGGCCTCGCGCGAAACCGGTTTGGCTTTTACCCGGCAGCGTTTGGAATATTTCTGCACAAAGTGGCGCGTGAGCAGCGGAATATCTTCCCGGCGCTCGCGCAACGAAGGCATTCGCAGCCGGACCACATCCAGACGGTAGTACAAATCCCGGCGGAACATTCCCGTGCGCACGGCTTCGTTTAAGTCACGGTTGGTGGCGGCAATCAACCGGATATCCACTTTGATGGGATGGGTCCCGCCTACACGCTCGAATTCGCGCTCCTGCAGCACACGCAACAGCTTCACCTGAAGCGCCGGAGCGAGTTCCCCGATCTCATCCAGAAACACCACGCCCCCATCGGCTACTTCCAGCCTGCCCTTTTTCTGCAGCACGGCTCCGGTGAACGAGCCGCGTTCGTGCCCGAACAAATCATCTTCCAGCAGTGATTCGGGAATCGCGGCGCAGTTGATGGCCACGAAAGGTTGATTCCCCCGGGCGCTGTTGCGATGCAACGCGCGGGCCGCCAGTTCTTTTCCAGTTCCGCTTTCGCCCTCAATCAGCACCGTGGCGTCCGACGCCGCGACCCGCGTCAGGAGCTGGTACATCTCTCTCATGCGCGGGCCTTCTCCCACCAGGCTCCACTCCCGGCTGGTTTCCAGCGTAAGTGTCTGGGTTTCTTTTTCCAGCCACTGCAGGCGTCGCGCGTTGTCCAGGGCCGCGGCACAAATGCCGGCGATGGCTGCCATCAGCTGCAAATGCTCTTCGTGAAAGCGTTGTACCGGCCGGGTGCTGTCCAGGTAAATGCATCCGATCACCTTCTGAAACACAGTGAGCGGGACACATAGAAGTGAGCACACGTGGGCTTGGGGCACATGAGCTTGGGCCAGGCTTTCCGCCTTCTGCAAGGTCCCGAAGCCAGCCACGTCGGTGCCCAGCATCGCAACTCCCTGCTCCATCACCTGGCGGGCGACCGTACGGCTGATCCGGACCAGCGACGGTTCCCCGGGACGCCGGGTGCGAGCGTGCAGCGAACTGAATTCCTGCTCGCCTCCGTCGGTCAGCAGAATCGCGCCACGTCCCGCAGGCACCACTTCAAAAATCAGGCTCAGCAATTGCCCCTGCAATTCTTCGAGATCCTTCACGGCATGCACCACCCGGCTGATCCGCAGCAACACATTCAGGTTGCGCGCGACGTCCGATGTCTCCGGCAACTCGCTGAGCAGCCAGTCCGGCGGCAGACCATCCACTTCCTTTCTCGGATGAAACTGCATGGTTTCGGCGAAGGGATGGCCCTCTTCGAATTCCACCCGCGCCGGAGGGGGCGACTCTCGTTCGGTTTCGTCGTCGGCTTCGTCGTCGGCTTCGTCATCGACGAGAAACACAAACACCGAGTCGCCGGCGGCAATCTCGTCGCCGTGATGCAGCCACTGTTCTTTTACCGACTTCCCGTTGACTTGGGTCGCGTGGCCGCTCTCCAGATCGAGAAGATGGAATCGTCCGTCTTCCTGCCGCATACGAAAATGCTTCTGGGAAATCGAAGGATCGGCCACCGCTAACGCATTCGATGGTTCGCATCCCAGCGTGGCGTCGCCCGCGGGCAGTGGAAATATCGAATCGGTGAGCGGTCCGGCGATGGCGAAAAGTCGGGGATGCATAGGTCAGGGCCCTCAAATCGAGCGACCTTCTTACCATGCGAAAGGGCTGAACCTAACCGGCAGCAGGATTTTGTTACGATATCCGAACAGATAGTCGGACTATCCGGCCGGATAGTGAATCCGGAATAGGACGGGCGCAGCAATGAGAAGCGCGGCAACCGGGCCAACTCGCAGCTAAATAATTGATAAATATAAGGTTAAATGGTGTCGGCGGGCGCGAGATTTTGGCCTTTGAAGCGTTGGGCCAAAACGTGCATAGTCTGGCTTCGCGGTGTCGGCAAAAAGCGACGGGGGAAGCGCTTTCTGTCAAATGTCGTCGGCACCTGCAAAGTCAGGGACGCGAAGGGACCCCCTCGTCGCGTCCTTGATTTTTTGCGAAAAAGATTTCTTGCCGCGGAAAAGCATCAGCTCGCGGTCAGCCAGCGGCCGCTTCTTGCTGTCCTGAAGATTCAAGCGCCTGATTGGAGTGTTGGCTGGATGGTTCGCGGGATGTTTCGCTGGCTTGTCCGACAGCATCTTGTGCGATGCCATCGCGATACGTAACGCTTCTACCCGAGATCGCCGCCACCCGCTCGCCCGGCACCAGGATCCCGATCAGATTCAGTGGATCGGCGGCCGACACCGTCACCGCCTCGCCAGTCAGCGGACTATTGCGCATCGCCCGCACCGATTCCACGGCTACCGGCAAGGCAAACTGCTCGCCCAGAAATCCGTCGACGAAACGCCCGCCGCGAATTTCTCCGCGATCTTCGAGCCGGCGGAAACCCAT
>Ga0187863_10004043_pt1 | contig 10581 bp, 6 predicted proteins | sample June2016WEW_11_1_FD_132975 | JGI IMG/M metagenome (GOLD analysis project Ga0187863, IMG submission 132975) | Peatland microbial communities from SPRUCE experiment site at the Marcell Experimental Forest, Minnesota, USA - June2016WEW_11_10 | ecosystem: Environmental > Terrestrial > Soil >...
GGTTTCGTTGGGTTCGAGGATGAATTCGAGCACGGGCATGGTCGTCCCGGTGATGCGGCTTTGCATGATTTCTCTCCTGGATACGGTCGCAGCTTTCCCGCTGGAACCCCAGAGTATATACGGGCGGGCGGGAGTCGAGGTTCGCTGGGATCAACCACGGGCGCTGCGAGGGTCTGATGCGCCCCCCCGGCGTCTTTGCCAGTGAATGGACATCGTAAGGTCCCCCTTCGACCGCGCTCAGGACAGGCTCTCACCGGGCCGCTTCGGGATGACAACTCCTATTGAGTTGAATCGCTGTGTACTATGTGTTATAGTACAGTCGTGATTCCGTTCCACGTTCATTTCCGGCCCGGACTTTCGCTCTACGAGCAGGTTGTTTATGCGGCGAAAAAGGCGATGATCGCTGGGCAGATGCGCCCGGGCGATCCGTTTCCTTCGGTGCGCGTGCTCAGCAAGGAACTGAAAATCAATCCCAATACCGCGCACAAAGTGGTGACCTATCTGATCACGACCGGACTGCTGGAGACGCGGCCGGGAATCGGCACGGTGGTCGCCGTGCTGCCCGAAGCGAGCGCGGCGGAGCGCACGCAGTTGCTGGGACAAGAGATTGAGGAACTGGTGGTCGAAGCAAAAAAGCTGGGGATCTCGCTGGAGGCTATGGTTGCGTCGATCGGGGCGCACTGGAAGCGCCTTGGCGGCGACGACAAAGACACGGACGATTCGGGCCGGGGAGGGCGCGGGAAACGATGAGCACAATCACGATGAAGCCGGTGACGATGAGCACGGTCATCCGAACCGACAATCTGGTCAAGAAGTTCCGCCGGGTGGACGCCCTCAACGGGCTGAATCTTGAGGTGCCGCAGGGCGCGATCTATGCGCTGGTGGGGCCGAACGGCGCGGGCAAAACGACCGCCATCAAGATTCTGATGAACATTTTCGGCGCCACCAGCGGACGCGCCGAGGTTCTGGGGATGGACTCGAAGCAAATTTCGGGAAAGGCGCTTACTTCCATCGGCTACGTTTCGGAGAATCAGCAATTGCCCAACTGGGTGCGGGTGGACGCGTTTCTCGCATATCTGCGTCCGTTTTATCCATCGTGGGATCGGGAACTGGAAAATCAGCTGGTGAGACAGCTGGCGTTGCCTCTCGACCGCAAGCTGAGCGACCTTTCCCGCGGCATGCGGATGAAAGCGGCGTTGGCCAGCGCGCTCGCCTATCGCCCGCGGTTGATCGTGCTGGATGAACCTTTCAGCGGGCTCGATCCGCTGGTCCGCGATGAACTGATTGAAAGCATGCTGGAGCGCGCGGAGGAGGCGACCATCTTGATTTCTTCGCATGACCTGGCTGAGATCGAAAATCTTGCCAGCCACGTGGGCTATCTGGATCAGGGTCGGCTGCGGTTCTCGGAAGAAATGCCGGCGCTGGTGGAACGCTTTCGAGAAGTCGAGATCACGTTCGATGCGGCCCCAGCCGTGCCCGGCAAACTTCCTGCCAGCTGGATGCGGCTAAGTTCCTCCGCGGCGGTGGTGCAGTTCATTGAGAGCCAATTCGACGAGCAACGGACGAGCGCCGAGATTCGCAACCTGCTGGGAGAGGCGCGAAGCGTGACGTTCACTCCCATGTCTTTGCGGTCGATTTTTCTGGCGATGGCCAAGAGCGGGCGCGATGCGGCGTGAGGAATGTCCGTGAGAGGCGTGGCGCGAGAGACGTGCCGTGAGAAAGGATTGGCGATGAAACAAATCATCCATATCTTTCGCAAAGATGTTCGTCATTTATGGAGGGAGATTGCAGCGTCGCTGGCGCTGCTCGCGATTTATGTGTGGAGCGAACCGGCGACCTGGGGTTATCCCGAGACGGCGCGAAGCTCGATCGCGGCGTTCCTGACCGAGCTGCTGCCCATCAGCTGGTGGCTGCTGGTAGTGCGCGTGGTGCAGGATGAGTCGCTAGTGGGTGACAGACAATTCTGGGTCACGCGGCCGTACGAGTGGAAAAAACTGCTGGCGGCGAAAGTGCTGTTCATCGCCGCGTTTGTAAATGTCCCGCTGTTGATTGCGCAGCTCAGCCTGCTGTGGCTGGGGGGATTTCCACCGACGCTGGCGCGCGTGACTGGAATTTTGTGGATGCAACTGATGTGGGCGCTTGTTCTGCTTGTGCTGGCCACGCTGGCCGCGGTCACCACCGGCATCGGTCAGATGACGCTGGTGATGTTAGGGATTGGGGCATACGTCGCTCTATTCAGCTTTCTGTCGGACCTGCTGCCGCAAGGAGTGCCGCGAGCGGAGGGAATCCCCAATGCGCTGGTCTACGCCGTGCCGCTGGCGATGTGCGCGGGAATCGCGGTGTGGCAGTACGCGCGGCGGCAAACCGCGACGGCGCGGCTGGCGCTGGTGGGCACCGCACTGACCCCGTTCTTGATCGGCGCGGCCACGCCACATCGCTTTCTGCTGGATCGCGCCTATCCGGAGCCGGCCGCGATGCAGCTGGCGCCGGCGCAGATTTCCTTCATTCCGATGAATACACCGGGAAACAGAAGCATTTACTGGCAAGGAACGACCCGCCCGGAAGGGCTGGTTGTCATTCAGCCAGAGCTGCACGTTACGGGCCTCGCCGCGCACTCGATGCTGTTGGCGGACGGGAACCGGGTGGAAATTGAGGGCCCGGGCGGATTCCGGTGGGATTCGGGCTGGGGCCCGGATCGGCTGCGGCTGCACGATCAAGAGTATTTTCGATTCAGCATCATGCTGGAACCGGCGCTGTATGAGCGCTTGAAAGACGTTCCGGTCAAGCTGCGCATTTCGTTTGCCATGACAGACTTCGATACACAGGAAACACATGAAATAGACGTTTCCGAGGACGAATTCCCGGTCAAGAACCTGGGGCTGTGCGGGCTTTCGAATCATCGCTGGGATATAACCTGCCGCTACGCTCTGCGATTACCCGGGTATATTGCGGCAACATCGGCCACTCAGAGCACCTGCCCTGGCGTGGACCGGGTGGGATCATCGGAGGGCGCGAAGAATGAAATTTGGCAGCCCGCATATGAATCGGGACCAGCAGAATTCGGAATCACTCCGGTGCATACCATCAACATTTCTATGATGAATGGAACGAACAAACCACTCTTGTGTGCGGGCACGCCAGTGAGATTTACGTTTCCTCGCGAAACAGGACGCGCGCGCACCTCGGTGGAGATCGACGGGATTCAGCTTTCCGATTATCGACGGAGGGACGATACCGGCGTTCCAGCGGGGACGGCGCGGTAGCTCGGAGTCACCCTCTTCGGTGCGAGAGAAGCGTCGAGCTGCGCTCGACGGACGGGCAAGAGTGCCCGTCTCCACACGAGCTCATGCCCCGGCTGCCGCGGCTTGCTCCGATCTGCTTGGCTGTGAAAAACTACCAGTTACGCGTTAATGTTCTCAGCGCCGCCTGGGGCGGCGCTATTCCTTGCCATGACAGCGAAGCGCACATTATTCGAGAAAATCTGGGACGCACATCTGGTGGCCCAACCGGGCGGGCGCTCGCCGATTATTTACATCGACCTGCATCTGGTGCATGAAGTGACTTCGCCGCAGGCGTTCGACGGGTTGCGGGTTGCGGGACGCAAAGTGCGTCAGCCGGCGCGAACTGTCGCCACTGTCGATCACAACATTCCGACCGAGCCGCGCGGCACTCCGATTACCGACGAGATCGCCGCCAAGCAGATTCGGGCGCTGCAAACCAATTGCGAGGAGTTTGGCGTGCGGCTGTTTGACATGGATTCGCCGGACCAGGGGATCGTTCATGTCATCGGCCCGGAGCTGGGGCTGACGCAGCCGGGGATAACGATTGTCTGCGGCGACAGCCACACCAGCACGCACGGGGCATTCGGAGCACTGGCGTTCGGCATCGGAACGTCCGAAGTGGAACACGTGCTGGCGACGCAGTGCCTGGCGCAGCAGAAACCGAAAACGATGAAGATTGAAGTGCACGGCCGGTTGGCAGATGGCGTCACGGCAAAAGATCTCGCGCTGGGAATCATCGGGCAGATCGGCACCGACGGCGCGACCGGGCACGTGATCGAATACGCTGGAGAAGCGGTGCGCGGGCTTTCGATGGAAGGGCGTATGACGCTGTGCAATATGAGCATCGAGGCCGGAGCGCGCGCCGGAATGGTGGCGCCGGACGACACTACAGTCGCTTACGTCAAAGGAAAACGTTTTGCGCCGGGCAAAGACGAATGGGAGAAGTCGGTCGAGTACTGGCACACGCTGGCGACGGATGAAGGCGCGATCTTCGATAAAGTTGTCGAGATTGATGCGGCGCAGCTTTGTCCGTTTGTGACCTGGGGAACGAATCCGGGGATGGTGGCTCCGGTGACGGGACGTGTGCCGGACGCGGGAAGATTGAAAGAGGCCGACCGGCGGGCAACGGAACTCGCGTTGCAATATATGGGGCTGGAAGCGGGCGAGCGCATTGAAGATATTGGCGTGGACCGGGTCTTCATTGGCTCGTGCACGAATTCGCGGATTGAAGACCTGCGGGCGGCGGCGCGGGTGGCGCGGGGACATCATGTGAGCCCGAAGGTGAGGGCGATGGTGGTGCCGGGGTCGCAATCGGTGAAGCGCGCGGCCGAGCAGGAAGGACTGCACCGCGTTTTTCTGGAAGCGGGATTTGAGTGGCGCGAGTCGGGATGCTCGATGTGCCTGGGAATGAATCCTGATATTTTGCAGCCGGGCGAGCGCTGCGCTTCTACCAGCAACCGCAATTTTGAAGGCCGGCAGGGGCGCGGCGGGCGGACGCACCTGGTGAGTCCGATGATGGCGGCAGCGGCGGCGATTGAGGGGCATTTCACGGATATTCGGAACTGGAAGTTTCAGTGAGGGGCTTTCGGAGAATTGTTTGCGTGGCCGCTGTGCGCCTCAGGGGCTAAAGCCCTAGTTGGGGCGAGGCACTTATCGCAGCGCTGGAAGCGCTGCGCCGCCCCAAGGCGATACCAAGATAACGGTGGAGGAGGGCTATGAATCCGTTTCGTACGCATCGTGGGCGAGTCGCGCCGCTCGATCGGGTCAACGTGGACACCGACCAGATTATTCCCAAGCAATTTCTGAAGCGGATCGAACGCACGGGCTTCGGCCAGTTCTTGTTTTACGATTGGCGCTTTTCAGCGGACGGAAAGAAGAATGCCGATCCTGTTCAGGGTCCGTCTGCTCAGGAGCAGTTTGTCCTTGATCAGCCGCGCTACAAAGGCGCGAGCATTCTGGTGGCGGGAAAGAATTTCGGCTGCGGGTCGTCGCGGGAGCATGCCGTCTGGGCGCTGGCTGACTTCGGTTTTCGAGCAGTCATCTCGTCTTCCTTCGCCGATATTTTTGCCAACAACAGCACGAAGAACGGGTTCCTCACCGTGCGGTTGAGCGAGAGTGAAGTCGCCGAATTGATGAGCCGCGCCCGCGAGACCAACGATTACCAGCTCACGATCGACCTGGAACAATGTGAAGTGCGTGATGAGCAGGGATTTCGCGCGCAGTTTCCGGTCGATGAATTCGTGCGGCATTGCCTGCTGAACGGACTGGACGATATTGGGCTCACCTTGCAGCATGAAGCGGAGATCACAGCCTACGAACTTCGTCATCCCACACCGGCGGCGCTGAGCGCGGCCGAGCGAGCCAGTTCGTAGTGGTCAATTCCGAGATCAATCATCATTCACACAAACCAAATCGTAGAGATCAACTATCAATTCATAAGACCCCGCTCACAAACATCGACGTTTGAAGATCGACGCGAGAAGCTCAACGCGTGAACATGCGTGCGTAAAGATCCACGATAAGCGAGTAAAGATTTGTAAAACTTTCGCCCCACTCTTGACCTGTTGCTGGGGCACCGTTGATGCTGGTTTTGCGCTAAGTTCTGATGTTGCAAACTGTGATTCGGTTCCCACGTGCTCCCGGAGGATCCCCGCTGGGGCAGGTGAGTTTCGCGGTTTTTGCGCGTACATTAGCGAAACCGAACGGAACTTGCAAACGTCTAATGCTTGGCAGGTCAACTGCATGTCTGAGGAATATCTGCTTCGCGAACCGACATCATAAAATTATGAGTGACTCCCGCCGCATTTCGATTCAAACCAAGTCGACCCAAACCAAGCCGACCAAAACTGAGGCAACTCAAACTCAAAGGGGAAAAAACTGTTGTTCCTCGTTGGCGTCGTGTCTGGCCGTGGTTTTGGCCTTGATTCTGTGCGCCGCCTTCGTGGCCTGTACCGGCGGCGACGCTAAGCAGCAGCAAGCACAGGCGGCGGCTCCGCGCGCTGTCTCGGTGGCGATCGCTCCGGTCACGCAGCAGGATGTACCTGTTTACCTGGTGGGCCTGGGCTCGGTGACTGCGTTCTATACGGCGAACATAAAGAGCCGTATCGATGGGCAGATCATGCGCGTCAACTTCCAGGAAGGGCAAACGGTGAAGGAAGGCGATCTACTCATCGTGATCGATCCGCGCCCCTACCAGGTGCAACTCGAACAGATGCAGGCGCAACTGTTCAAGGACCAAGCCTCGCTGCGCGATGCCCGGCTGAACTTTGACCGCTACACTACGCTGATTCCCTCCGGAAGCATCGCCCAGCAGCAAGTGGACACCCAAAAATCCATGGTGGACCAACTCGACGGCCAGGTGCGAACGGACCAGGCGCAGATCGACAACGCCAAGCTGTCGCTGGTTTACTGCAACATTACGGCGCCGTTCACCGGCCGGGTCGGCCTGCGGCAGGTGGACCCGGGAAACATCGTGCACGCGGCGGACACCAATCCGATGCTGATCCTCACGCAACTGCAGCCGATCGGCGTAATTTTCACGCTGCCGGAGAATGTGTTGCCGACTGTGGCGCAGCATATGAAGAACGCCACGCTCGAAGTGGACGCCTTCGACGCGGACAACCAAACCAAGCTGGCCACGGGAAAGCTGATGACGATCGACAACCAGATCGATCCGACCACAGGCACCGACAAGCTGAAGGCCGTGTTCGACAACAAAGACAATCAGCTGTGGCCCAACCAGTTTGTGAACACCAAGCTCCTGCTGGAAACGCGCAAGAACAGCACGGTGGTGCCGACCGCCGCGATTCTGCGCGGACCGCAGGGAACATTCGTTTATGCCGTGAAGCCCGACCAAACGGTGGAGGCGCGTCCCGTTACCATCTCGTTGCAGCAGGGAGATTTGACGGCAGTCGCCAGCGGGCTTAATCCCGGCGACACGGTGGTGACCGACGGGCAGGACAAGCTGCAAAACGGCAGCAAGATAGCGCCTCGAAACGTGCCTGCAAAGGCAGGCGCAAGCAGCCGGCAACCGGCAGCTGCGGGAACTCGAGGTTCTGTAACCCCAGGTTCTGGAACCCCAGGTTCATGACGGCTTCGTTCATGAGCCCGCTTTTGCCAGTAGTTCGTGAATCATTCGTGAACCAGCCATGAGCCCATCCCGATTATTCATTCTTCGCCCGGTCGCGACTACGCTGCTCATGGTGGGCGTGCTGCTGGTGGGGTGGGTTGCATTCACGCAGCTTCCAGTGTCGGCGCTTCCCGAAGTCGATTATCCGACCATTGAGGTATTGACGTTTTATCCCGGCGCAGATCCCGACGTGATGGCGTCTTCGGTGACTTCGCCGCTGGAGCGGCAATTCGGCCAGGTCCCGGGACTCACCCAGATGACCTCGACCAGTTCCTTTGGCAGTTCCGTGATCACGTTGCAGTTCGGGCTTGATCAGAACATTGACGTGGAAGAGCAGCAGGTGCAGGCCGCGATCAATGCAGGGTCCACCTATCTGCCGACGGATCTTCCGAATCCGCCAATCTACAACAAAGTGAATCCGGCGGACTCGCCGATTCTCACGCTGGCCATGACGTCAGACTCGCTGGCCTTGTCGAAGGTGGAAGACCTGGCCGACACGGCGCTGGCGCAGAAAATTTCCCAGCTGCCGGGAGTGGGACTGGTTTCGATCAGCGGCGGTCAAAAGCCGGCGGTGCGGATTCAGGCCAACCCCACGGCGCTGGCTTCCTACGGGCTGAGCCTGGAAGATTTGCGAGCCGCTCTGGTGCAGGCCAATGTGGATCAGGCCAAGGGAGTGATCGACGGTTCGCGCCAGTCCTACACCATCGGGGCCAACGATCAACTGCTCACCAGCGAACAATACAAACCGATCGTGGTGGCTTATCACAACGGCGCTCCGGTGCGAATCGCCGACATCGCCAACGTCATCGACGGAACCGAGAACATTCGGCTGGCCGCATGGATGAATCTGACGCCGGCGGTGATCGTCAATATTCAGCGCCAGCCCGGCGCCAACATCATCGGCGTGGTGGACCGGATCAAGAAGCTGCTGCCGCAATTGCAGGCGTCGCTGCCATCGGCGGTGAAAGTGCAGATTCTAACCGACCGGACCACTACCATCCGCGCTTCGGTGAAAGATGTTGAGTTTGAGCTGATGCTGACCATCGTGCTGGTCGTGATGGTTATCTTTTTGTTCCTGCGGAATCTTTCCGCGACCGTCATCCCCAGCGTGGCCGTGCCGCTCTCTCTGATTGGCACGTTTGGTGTGATGTACCTGCTCGGCTACAGCCTCAACAATCTGACGCTCATGGCACTGACCATCTCCACCGGATTCGTGGTGGACGATGCCATCGTCATGATCGAGAACATCGACCGCTTTCTGGAGATGGGCGACGAGCCGCTGGAAGCGGCACTGAAGGGCTCAGGGCAGATTGGCTTCACCATTGTTTCGTTAACGGTCTCGCTGATTGCTGTGCTTATTCCGCTGCTATTTATGGGCGACATTGTGGGGCGCCTGTTCCGCGAGTTTGCGGTGACGCTGTCGGTGACCATCCTGGTGTCGGCGGGAGTGTCGCTGAGCCTGACGCCCATGATGTGCGCCAAGTTGTTGAAGCATCGCAAAGAAGGAGAAAAAGGCCGGTTCTACGACATTTCTGAAGACTACTTCAATCGCGTGGTCGCTTTCTACGGGCGCACCGTGAAGTGGGTGTTGCAACACCAGACCGCAACCTTGTTCGTAACCCTCGGAACTCTGGTGCTCACACTGGTTTTGTACGTGGTTGTCCCGAAGGGATTTTTCCCGGTGCAGGATACGGGCGTGATTCTGGGAATTTCGGAAGCTCCGGACGACGTTTCATTTGACGCATTGGCACAGCGGCAGCAGGAGTTGGCGAAGATCATCCTCAACGATAAGCAGGATGTGGAAAGCCTGTCATCGTTCATCGGCGTGGACGGCACTAACACCACGCCGAATGTGGGCCGTATTCAGATCAATTTAAGGTCGCTGGACGAGCGCAAGGACGACGCTTCCACCATCATCCGAAAGCTGCAACCCCAACTGGCCAACGTGCACGGCATCACTCTCTACATGCAGCCGGTGCAGGACCTCACCGTGGAGGACCGGGTGAGCCGGACTGAGTTCCAGTACTCGGTGGAAGATGCCGACGCGCAGGAACTGGTGGAGTGGACGCAGAAACTTGTCGACAAGCTGCATACCCTTCCCGAATTGCGCGACGTGGCCACCGATCAGCTCAACAACGGACTGAAAACAAACATCACGATTGACCGCGACACCGCTTCCCGCCTGGGCATATTTCCGCAGGCGATCGACAACACACTTTATGACGCGTTCGGGCAGCGGCAGGTTTCGACCATCTTTACGCAGTTGAACCAGTACCACGTGATCCTTGAGGTGGCCCCGAGCTTCGCGAAGACGCCGGCGGATCTGAAAGATATTTACATCCGCCCCAGCACGGTGACGCCGAACTCGGGCGCACCCACAGCCAACGGCGCGGCCGTGGCCACCAGCGGAGCTCCGGTTCCAATCTTGACGTTTACTCGAATGCAATCGGGTCCCGCGTATCTCGCCGTGAACCACCAGGGACAGTTTCCGGTGGTGACGCTCTCGTTTAATCTGGCGCCCGGCGCTTCGCTGGGAGACGCAACCCGCGCCATTGAAGCGGCGGAGAAGGAAATCCAGCTCCCGGCGAGCATACACACCGCATTTCAGGGAACGGCAGCGGCGTTCCAGAACTCGCTGGCCAGCGAACCGTATCTGATTCTGGCCGCGGTGATTACGGTTTACATCGTGCTGGGCGTTTTGTATGAAAGCTACATTCACCCCATCACGATTCTTTCCACGCTGCCTTCGGCTGGGGTGGGCGCGATTCTAGCCTTGCAAATCACGCACAACGATCTGACGGTGGTGGCCCTTATCGGCATCATTCTTCTGATCGGCATCGTGAAGAAAAACGCGATCATGATGATCGACTTTGCGCTTGAAGCTGAGCGCGTGGAGCACAAGCCGCCGGAAGAAGCGATCTTTCAGGCGTGCTTGCTGCGCTTCCGTCCCATCATGATGACCACCATGGCCGCGCTGCTCGGCGGTCTGCCCCTGGCCTTAGGCTCCGGGACGGGAGCGGAGTTGCGGCGTCCGCTGGGCATCACCATTGTGGGCGGACTTCTGCTTAGCCAGCTGCTCACGCTTTACACCACGCCGGTGATCTACCTGTGGTTTGACCGGCTGGCGCGCAGGTTTGAACGATACAAGATCGGCAACGAAATCACCGAGGA
>Ga0187863_10004046_pt1 | contig 10578 bp, 17 predicted proteins | sample June2016WEW_11_1_FD_132975 | JGI IMG/M metagenome (GOLD analysis project Ga0187863, IMG submission 132975) | Peatland microbial communities from SPRUCE experiment site at the Marcell Experimental Forest, Minnesota, USA - June2016WEW_11_10 | ecosystem: Environmental > Terrestrial > Soil >...
CGACTGCGCCAGGGCCTGGATGCGCCGGCTGATCGCCCAATACAGGTTCTCGCATTGGCAGCGCTGTTCGAGCGACAGGTAGCCGAGGCTGAACAGGTTCAGCGCCTGGTCCAGCGCCTGCTGCGCGTCGTGATAGCTCTCCAGCAGGTTCTTTGATCGGCGTCAACTATTTCTTTGGGTCGACGACAACTATTTCTCCCTATCCCGGAGATCTAATTGTCGCCGATCAACACTCCCACTAACCGGCGGACGATGTCTTTCAGCAGGGGATCATCAGCCGAGGGAGGCTTCGTTATCTCCGTCTGTGCGTTTGGCATTGCCTGGCTCCAATTATAGTTTGCCACAACCCGCCGCCAAGATTCGTGCTCTGTTGAGCAGTCTTTGCTCGACCCACCTCCACCTGATGAACAGCGCGGGTTGCGGACAGTTCTTGCTGCCAGAATCGACCCTGCAATCGAAGCACGATCTCTTGCAGGTCAATCCCATGTTTATGCGAAAACCCCTCTCCCCCAGAGCATGATAAGAATCCGGACACTCCAGGGTGCCGGTGCAAATCGCGGCCGGGAGGTCACTGCCCGTTTTACTGCACGTCGGTGAGGCGACCAGCCCCCCTGTTACGGTGGCCGTGGAATAGGCAACGGACCAAGGTGGCACATCCCGCGTTCGATAGGTTTAATGAGGCCATATGTCTGAAATTGCGGAGCCCATCAATCCGAGTCACCCGGCGAGTGGACTCCTGGTATGGCCCGACGCCATCTGATGAACCCTTACAGCAACTTCCGGAACTGTTCAGGGCTCAGGCAGGTATCTCGCACAATGCCGCCCATGGTATGAGCGTCAACAGGATCATGTCGTGGGATTGTGATGATGCGCACGCCGTCGGTCATCACGATATGCTTCCCCTGCCGCGCGATTCGAAATCCAGCCTTTTCCAATGCTTTGACGGCGCGCAGGTGAGCGATGCCCGGGATCTTTCCCATGCATTATGCCGGTACGTCCACTTCCCGCGCCAGTGCCCCGGAGGCTAACTGCCGGGCCACTTCCAGGTACTCGTGAATGGCGTCGCGAATGTTCGCCAATGCCTCTTCTTCGGTTGTGCCCTGCGACCAGCAGCCAGGCAGTCCCGGACAGCATACACTGTAGCCCTCTTCAGTTTGGCTGAGCGCCACCGGATACTTCATAGCTTAATGTTACCAGATGCCGCTTGGCTCACCCGGTGTGGTCATGCCTACACCCCCATCGTCGAGGAAACCATGTCCGGAGGGCAACGAAATCGGCCCTGAGGGTGCGCAACAATCGGCTGCAAGCCGCCGCCCTCGGGAACTGTCGCGGTCCCTTCCGCCGGTCACCGCACCTCCACCGGATGAACAGCGCGGGTTGCGGACGGTTCTTGCTGCCAGAATCGACTCTGCAATCGAAGCACGATCTCTTGCAGGTCAATCCCCATGTTTGTGCGAGAATCCGTTCTCTCCCAAACGATGATAAGAATCCAGATTCTCCCGGTGATGGGCTGCACAAAGCGGAATCGCCGAGAAGTCTGACGTCTTCTGCCCCATCCCTCTGGAACCCAGAGCGTTCGTGTGCGCCGCTTCGACAACGGTCGACGCGCCGTTGAATCTCGCACAGACTACGCATCCCAGCGTTCGAATCCAGGCCAGATACCCCGGGCTTCTGTCCGGACCCCGCCGCGGCTGAAGTCGCATCTTGCGGACCGGAACGATTCGTTTCGGAGGCAGACCCCGCGGCAACGGCACACTCCGGCGTAATGGCACACGTCTCCTAAGCACAATCACCTCGGTTTTCAGTCGGAGGACAAGCGCCCGGCCCAGGATGCCGCCATGGCATCTCGAGCCGGGCGCTTTGCGTTTACAGGGTGACGACGCGGTTCAAGCCGACCGGACCCGGCCGCCGAACTCCGCTTCGCAGTGCTTCCAGAAGCTGCAGTGCTTCTGGCTGCACAGCATGGACTGCCGGTTCGGACAGTACGTCCCGCTTCCCATGGCCTTTTGCGCCATCGGATACAGAACCTGAGTGGCCCGGATGTCCGGCTCTTCCACGGTGTAGGCCTGCTGCACAATCTGCACAGTCTGGGTCTTCACCAGGCTGTCGATCCGCACTTCACCCCTGGCGCCGGGAGTGATCTGCTGGTAGGTGGCGAGTTGAAAGGCGTAGTCGGGCGAGACACAGGAAGGCCGGCGGGAGGCTGTTTTGAAATCGATTAACCGTCCTTCCACGTCCAGCACGTCCACGCGGCCCCGAACGGAGACGCCTGAGATCTCGCCCTGTACATCCAGTTCGATGGCGGCTGGTTCCACTGTGGGAGCCACCTCGTCCATGTACTTGGCGACCAGCTTCTCTCCGAGCCGGCGCAGGTCCCCGGCGTCACCCTGCCGCGCGCTTCCCCCAAGCGCACTTCCTGGGCGTTTGCTGGTGCGAAGGGGATATATCAACAGGAATGGTGTGGGTGGCACGCGCGCATCCCCTACGCGCCGTCTGGGGACCATTGTCCGAGTGCCCGACCATCTACTCGGAACCCACGCACGTCAGCGTGCGTAGCTGCTATCCGCCCAAGTACGATAACTCCCGGTTGCGCCGTTTCTCCGGTGGAACAGCCAGCGGGATCCGCGCGGGATGTTCTGAGTTGTAAAGCTATCGCCCAGGAGATGCCATCGCCGTGGTGGCCGGGAACGCCTGGGACAGCGCCACCATGGCCCAATTCGTCCCGGCGGCCGAAATCCATTGATCGAAGCCGTAGGGGAAGCCGGCATCGAAGTACGGCTGCAACCCCATGGCACGCGTCTTGACATACCAGGATCCATCGGCCTGTTGCGTGTTCAGCAGATACTTGACGGCGCGCTGGTAGGCCGGGTCGGCCGCAGGTAGCTGGGCGCGAGGCGCCGCGACGAAACCGCGTTCGGTTTTGATTGGTGTCCTCGTCTCTGGCGCGCGTGGTGGCAAGTCTGCTCCTAAATACATTATGTCGGGAGGCTGCCAAAGATATGTGATATTTATGTTAGACTAAAAATAGTAAAATGATCTATCATAAATAATGGTCCAGATCGAAAACTCCCTCACCCCAGAGGAATTCCTAGCTGTGCTCAACGCGGCGCCGCCGAGCCCTGCCGAGTATGCCCGCTTTGTGAAGGCCTACTACCAGGCTATCCACCCGCACGCATCGCGCCAGAAGCTCGCAGAGCTTTCTGAGAGTCTCCAGGAGTGGCTGGAACGCGAGACCAGCCAGGGCCGCGCCGCTTTCTTAAGCAACTATCTGGCGTGGGCCCCGGCTCCCGAGATTCCCGCCGCCGCCCTGCGCAGGGTGCCCCAAGCAGCCCGCACGATTTCCCGAGCACTCCGCGATCAGATCGCCGGCGGGTTGGTATCTGCGCGTCTGCGCACGCTGGTGGATGAATGGCTGGCTACCGGACAAGATGCGGAAGGCAGCGAATCGCCCGCCCGCCGGCATGTGGCCTTCCAGGGGTGGGAAGCGGCATCCGAATATCTGGAGCAAAGCCCGCCTGCCATGTCAGTGGATTTAAATAGCGGCGGCCTACGCTTGAGCGTGGGGGGCCCAGATTGGAAAGCGGGTGGGAGCCACGATTTCTTCAAGAGCCAGAAGGACTGGGCCGACAGGCTGTTCGTGGGCTTCCTGGCGAGCGACTGGCAGGCGCGCCTGTGTAAATGCCGCTACGGGCCCTGCGGCAGGTACTTCGTGGCCGTCAAACTCCGCGGCAGCTACCGGCGTGGCGTGTATTGCAGCCGGCAGCATCGGGCGCGGGCCAGCGCGGAGATCATCACTAACGCGCACCGCAAACAAAGCACGCTGAAGATAATCGATATCGCGACCCGGTATCTCCTCGCCTCGCACAGTGACTCGGCCTGGAGGGATGACCGGATATTGAAAGCCCGCCTTGCGGCGAAGGTCTGCGTCGACATCAACCGCGACCGGAATCTGCGGACTGGCCACGGTCCGGTGAGTATGAAGTGGGTGACCCGGAACCGGGAGGCGATTGAAGGGCGGCGCCAGGAGCTGGCTCGGGTGAAAAGGGCCGACCGCACGCCTTAGCGGATTGCCAACCGGGAGGCGCCTGCAACCGAGTATCGGGTCCTGCCGGAAGCGAATGTGCCGAGAAGTCGAAGGCCCTAAAGCCCAACCACGCCGGCGCCTGCCTTATGCCCTGCGTATCATGTCCCAAATGAATAGGACTGGTCGGGACTTCGGGGGGCAGGCTGGCCTGTGGCTGGCGGTTAAGCCCTTTGTTTTCAACCCGGCTCGAAGCGTCAAAATATTCGTTAAATGTGCCCAAGAGCATGCCCGCCAGCCGCAGGTTGTCCAATCCGGCACCCGCCGGTGGCCCGGTGCATTGCCGGCCGGAACGCTAAGTCGAGCGAGTGGAGTGGCTTACATCTGAACCGCCCGGTAAGCGGCGACACGGATAACGCGCAAATAACGCAACAAACGCATGAGCGCCAGGGCTGTGTTGGAAGAGGGGGCGTGGGGGAGAAACATTGTGAAGGTTTCGCCCCAACTGCTTCAAACTAAAAAGTTATCCAAAATCCAATACGGCTAGACACGTCTCAGAAGGATCTCGCCACACTCACCCTTGCTCCGCGTTGTTTTGGCGTTATTTTAACGCGCTCAGCGGCTCTCTCCATGATCTTGCTGAGTTGGCTTTGGAGTTTGGCCAGAAGCTGGTGCCGGGCCGGGCGTTCGAGGTCCGCGACATGTTCATCAACGGATTCGGAGTCCTCGACCGGCATTCGTCATCGGCATCCTGAGCCGCCGTCTCTGCGGTCAGCAACAGTTGACTCCGCCCCCGCCCCTTCCGCGCCCGCTATCCCCTGCTACTTCCGCGGGGACTCGGTATCCTCGCCATCGCCGCTGGAAACCAGGGCCACCCCTTCGCCGGCCGCTGCCCTGCGCAGGTCGGCGTCCTGGGTTGCCAACGGTAATCCCTCCCGCTGGGCCAATTCCAGATACGCGGCATCGTAAACCGACAACAGACGAAAACGCGATCCTCCGGCTGGCGCGCAGTCAGATTGGGAGACCGGTCGATGCGGAGTCGCAGCCGCGAAAGGTTCAGCAGAAAAGAGGCGGTACCGGATTCTGTAATCCGACGCCGCCGTTCGTTCACGATCAGAATGTTTCGGAACCTCGAACCACCACAGCGAGGGTACCACGCCCTCTTCGGCGCGCATCCGGTCGAAGGCCAACCCGGCGTCGGTAAGTAGCCAGAATCTCGGGCGCTGGGTTTTTTCCCGGCTGGTCCGGTGCCCACCGATTGGCGGGCTGCGTGCAGGGTGGAAGAGGGTCTTTCCAGTTACAATTGTGGATCATAGGGGCCCGTTGATCGCCTTCCGGTCACCGTCTGTGGCTCTACATTCCGCTCACAAATCGCCCCTTAACTGAGTGAAAATGGAGTGAAAGATTCTGGAGTGAAAACGGAGTGGAGGCCCCCTGCCCCCTGCGTTCGGTCGTCCTGCTTTGACAGATTGGTTACGCTCTTCAAGTGCCTAATATATTCGGCAAATGTCTTGCAAATGGCTTTTCTGCCTAATATAATGGGCATAATGCTTGACCTGATCTCCATAGGCGGCCAGATCGCCGAGCGCCGCAATACGCTCAAACTCAGCCAGACTGCGCTTGCTCGCAAGGCCGGCGTCAGCCGGGCTACGCTCGACGCGCTTGAAAACGGACGCGCCGGCGAACTGGGCTTTTCCAAAATTACCAGACTGCTTGCAGCACTCGGGCTGGAGTTGACGCTCCAGACGGCAAGCTCGCAGCGCCCCACTCTCGACGAACTGATGCAGGAGGATCGCGATGATAAAAGCCTGGACCGACGCCGCTGAGGCCGGACTGCTCGATCGTCACGGCGAGCGCGGCAGCACGTTCGCCTACCTGCCCAATACGCCCGCCGCACGCGCGGTTTCCATTACCATGCCCGTTCGCCTCCCCTCCTGGAGTGTGACCTTCGGCCTGCTCCCCATCTTCGAGATGAATCTGCCGGAGGGCTTTCTGCGCGAGCGTCTGCGCCTTGCTTTTGCCAAAGCCACCGGCACCTTTGACGAATTCGACCTGCTGTCGATCGTCGGCCGCTCGCAGGTCGGCCGCATAAGGTACACCGGCGACAAGGAGCAGTTGCACGAGGACGTGCCGTTTCAGTCGGTCGATGAGATTCTCGAACGCAAGCGCGGCGGCGACCTGTTCCGCTACCTGCTGGAAAGGTTCGCCTCCTTCTCCGGTATCAGCGGAGTGCAGCCCAAGATCCTCGTGCGCGACGAAAACGCCTTCGCCGAGATGGAGCATACCGGCCACCGCCTCTCGCATAGCTGCCGGGGCGCAACGCATATCGTGAAGCTGTGGGAACCGAACGAATATCCGCAGCTTGCCGCCAACGAGTATTTCTGCCTGACGGCGGCGCGCAAGTGCGGACTCGACGTGCCCCCCTTTCGCCTTGCGGAAGACGGCATGGCGCTGGTCATCGACCGTTTCGATCTGCGCATGGACGGGCCTTACCGGGGATTTGAGGATTTCTGCGCACTCAACGCCCGCAGGACCGACGAGAAATATCGCGGCAGCTACGAGACCCAGGTGATGAAACGGTTTTCCCAGTTTGCGAATTCCACTCATGTCAACGAAGACATGGAGAAGCTCTTCATGCTGATTGCGCTTAACTGCGCGCTGCGCAATGGCGACGCGCATCTGAAAAATTTCGGGATCGTCTATGACGATGTCCAGGGTGAAGCCCGGCTGGCACCGGTCTACGATCTCGTGACCACGGCCGTGTACCTCCCCAAAGACAGCCTGGCCCTGACCCTCAACGGGTCGACAAGGTGGCCGACAGCGAAGGAACTCCGGAAGCTCGGTGAGACACGGGCGGGCGGTACGCCCGCGAAGGTGAGGCAGATGCTGGAGCGCATCGCGGAAGCGATTCAGGAGACCGCAGAAGAAGTCCACGCCTATGCGAGGGAGCATCCTGAGTTCGCGGAGATCGGAGAACGGATACTGCAGGAGTGGGAGAGCGGTGTGAACACCTCGCTGCGCGGCTGAAAGCTCGGGCGCAGCCAGCACCGGTTTTTGCAGTGGCGCCGACCCCGCCCACGGGAAGAACGCTATGCCCTCGGACTTAATGCGCGCACGAGCGCCATCGTACAAATGCCCGTTCTACGTATCCATCGGGTCCCCCCGGGTTACCGCCGTGAGTTACCAAAAGCCCGGCGCGGACACCGGGAGAATCCAGTTCTTGTTGGGGGCTCCCTGCTCGTAGTAGGAGCGGTCAGCGCTGCGGGTACGGTGATAATCGACCCATTTGCCTTCCTCGGGATCGTAGATCAGGTGTTGCGCTCGCAACCGCCGCACGCTCCGCAATTTCACACCCGATCCGAACGGGGTACAATAATCAAGGCCAGGAGGTCTAATGAACCGAAAATTTCCCGCGTCATCACAGGTTTTTTCGCCTCGCGTGTTTTTCGATAAACGCTTTGCGCTGGTTCTTGGGCTCTGTGCCGCGCTTTCGCTTTCAATCAGACCGGTATCGGCGCAGAGCGTCGGCTATACCGGCATTTTCGGCGGTGGCCCGATCTACAAGGACGCCGCGAGCAGCATCCCGGAGCTCGAAACCTCGGGCTTCACCGAGGTGATCGTCTGGAGTGTTGAAGTCAGCTCGACCGGCGATCTGAACTTCAACGGCGAATTTCCTCTGACCTCCAACGGCGTCTACATCGGCGACCAAACGCATTCTGATTTCGCAGCGAACTTGGCGCAGCTCAAGCAGGGCACGGTCAACCGAATCACGTTCAGCATCGGCTCTTCCAATTACGGCGATTGGGAGGACGTTAAGGCGCTTGTGGATTCGCAGGGCACAGGTCCGAATAGCATCCTCTACAAAGATTTTGCTGCGCTAAAGGCGGCCATACCGGCGTTGGATGCAATTGATTTCGACGATGAGAACAGCTTCGACACGTCTTCCACCGTCGCGTTCGGCATCATGTTGGGCAACCTTGGCCTGAAGGTCGTGCCGGACGCGTTCGACAACAACACCTATTGGGAGAACGTCGTCTCGCAAATAAACATTACGGCCCCTGGCACGGCCGACGGGGTTCACCTGCAAGCCTATGCGGGCGGCGCGGGAAACAATCCGTGCGAGGGGTGGAAAGCTGGGCGGCGACGAACCTCTTCGGACCGAACAATTCCGGCGCGGTGATTAACGCCAGCCCAAATATTAAGGCTGCGGTCGATAACCTGGTGTCCTTAAGCCATCCCGGGACCACGGCGAGACTCGATAATACGGTGTCCTCCATAGGAGGCACGACGGGTACGGACCTGTCGGGAGTCACCGCCGGGCTTCAGGCGGGCAACCCGGCAATCCTGGCTGTCTGTTTCCCCGGTACCGATTGCAGCTCAGGCTCAGACCACCAGGTGCTCGCGGTCGGCATCGCCAAGATCGGCAATGCGATCTACTATGTGATCACCAATTCCGGTCATTCGATCTACGATCCGCTTCCTGCGCTTCAAGCGGGCGGCCAAATCACCCTCCCCACACTGTACAACTGCACGGCATCGAGCCAGCGCACGGATCATCCCTATGCCTCAATCTACCGGTACCGAGTGCTGGGTGGCTTGCAGTCGGTAACCAACTTCCAGTTGAAGTCGGTCTTCCAATAGCGTCGCCTGAAGGGTGCACAGGCTGGGCCGAGCGTTCGCGGCCAGCGTGAACGTCTCTCTGCTTCTTGGCGCGGTTCACGCTCTACAATAAACGCTGCAGTTGGCGCAGACGGGCAAAGAATGGATTTTCGGACTATACGGGATTCCCCTGTTAAGGATCCGTCGTCAAAACTTGACTCCGGCTCGTTGATTTATCGACTGGTGGCCCGTCGCGCAGCAGCACGAGGTCCTTCGATAGCCGCCCGTCATCCAACCGGAATGCGATGGCCGTCTCTGGATCGTCACCCGGGACAATGTAAGTACCCACCGGCCCGAAGACCTGGCGCAATTCGCCCGGCAAGCAGGTGGGCAGATAGGCGCGCAGCACCCGCGGATCGTAGTACCGGAACATCAGTTTCCGGCCCTTCTCGTCCCGCACGGTCAGCAGGCCGCGAAAGTGCCGTCGCACGTTCTGCATGCCCGTGTCCGAGCGAAAGAAAATTCCCCAGTGCTGGTCCCAGCCATGACGTAGCAGGTGGCGAGTAAGCTCTTCTTCCGGATCGAGTTCCACCAAGTAGGGACCCGTCATCAGCAGTTGCCAGGGCAGATCTTGTCCGCCCCAGCGCCGTTCGACGCTGTAGAGGCAGCATCGATCCTGCCGCGAGGCGTCCACTGCGCCGTAGAGGCGCTTGTCCTGCGCGCCGTCGGCAATTGCAAATACCTTCGTATAACCGGGCAAACCTTCCGGCCAGAGAGTTCGATAGATGCCCTGCAAGGTAGGTCCCGAAAGCATCGCCATCGTCCCTAGTTGCTTCCCGCGGCCGCCCGGGCCGCCGCTTCCTCCGCTCATTGCAAGCAGAACGGCGCGCCCTGCTGCGCCGCCTGTTGGTTCGCGGCCGCCTGGGCCGCGGGGTTGACATTAGCTGGAAATACCTTGGAGTCCACGGGCGGAGGGGCAGACGAGCTTTGCGAAGCGGGCCGCGGGGCGGGCGGCGGTAGGGCGGCGCTCTGGGCCGTCTTCGCGGGCGCCGGTGCGCCCGTGCGACCGGCGGCGCGCTCGCCAGTCCGCACCAGGATCAATTCCCCCGACGCGATGAGGTCCGCGACGACTTCCAGAATTTGGTCGTCGTCCAACCTGGTCAGCGTGGTGGGGGCCGATCGATTCGACACCAGGCTGCGCAGCGAGGCTTGCACCCAGACGTCGGATTTCGACCGGCGCAGGAGACCCAACGCTTGTGTTCGATCCATCCGGCCCATCTCGTGCCAGAAACACACCACAAATCCGCTGTCGCCGAGGGGAATCATGATCCGGCCTTTCGCGACCAGGATAGCACGGCTGCCCGCGCAATCGGGTGTATATTACATAGTTGGGCGCAAGCCGCGATGCTGACGATTCGGCGGGCACAATTCGCAGTATTCTCGCAACTGGAGGTGCAGAAGTTCGAGGAATGGATGCTGGCTCACCTGAGGCGATTCTTTCCGAGCCAGTGCCTGGCTGCCGGCGACCAGCTACTCCGGGAGACGATTCAGTATGGAGTCCGGCGCGCGGCGGGGTACGGAATTACCGCCAAGCGCGACGTCTGCAAGTACATCGATCTGATGGTCGTCTTCGGACGCGATTTCGATACGGACAGGCGAGCCCTGTGGGCGGGAGAGATCCTCGCCAAACGCAGAAATGCGGGCGCCAAGATGCAGATGCTACTGCAGGCCGCGAAGGTGCGCCTGAAAGGGCGATAGGCTACCTCTATGTCTCCCGACCCGACTCCGGCCCCGGCTTCCCAGTCGCAGGCTTTGGACGCCGCGGCAAACGACGCCGACGCCAACGCCGGGTCGGGGAATGTTGGCGATCCAGTCTCTTCATGCGGTGGTGCGCCAACCCCTACGCCGGAGCCGACGCCTGCTCCTACGCCTGCTCCGACCCCAATACCGACGCCCAC
>Ga0187863_10004047_pt1 | contig 10577 bp, 10 predicted proteins | sample June2016WEW_11_1_FD_132975 | JGI IMG/M metagenome (GOLD analysis project Ga0187863, IMG submission 132975) | Peatland microbial communities from SPRUCE experiment site at the Marcell Experimental Forest, Minnesota, USA - June2016WEW_11_10 | ecosystem: Environmental > Terrestrial > Soil >...
AGCCTTGCCGTAAGATCACTTCCCCTGCATTACGAGCTCGCCGTTCTCCACTTTCAAACCGCCGACGCCATCCGGGAGCTTCAGGCGGTCGCGCTGCTCGGCCAGTTTTTTCTGCAGCGTGGGATTGACCAGCGAGACGGGAACGCTCAAATCTCCAACTTTGAATTCCGTGGGATCGAATGTGGCATAGCCGCCTTGATCGCCAAGATGGCCGGAGATGGTGATCCAGACATCTTTGCCGGCGATCTCGGTAAGAAACTGCCCGTGGACGACGTCGCCATCAAAGCTGACTTGCTGATCTTTAATGGTGGGTGCTGCGCTGCCAACACTCGAGTCGGGGCTTAGCTCAGCAGTGCTCGCATTGCCAAGAGACTGCGCCAGTACGGCGCTGATTTCATCGGAATTGATGTGGACCTCGGGTTTGGAGTTTGGCGATGCCGCGGACGCTTCTGCCGCTTCGGGCTTCGACGACGCGTTGGTCGGGGTGGTTGGCTGGGCCTGCTCTGTGGCTTGCTGGAAATCGGCCATCTTCTGGTCGAACGACTGAGCATGTTGCGCGATCGCCGCTGGAGCCTGCGGGGGCGCAACGGGCGTAGGCCTCTTCAAAACGAGGATGATGGCGACCAGCGATGCCACCAGGGTAAGAATGCTGATGATGCGGTCCAGCTTGAGTTTCATGGCAGTTTCCATGCTACCGGGCGGGTGCGAGAAAGGCAGATGACCGAAGTCACGGTTCGGCGATGGATTTTGCCTGTGTGGGACCGGGTCTGGGACCCGGTCGGCGGCCGTCAGGCCGTCTGTCTCTGCACTCACTTATAGGACGGGGACTCGACCTCTGAAAGTCCAAGCATATTCGGCCTCCACTTTCACGAGCCCTGCCCGTACGGGATTCTGACAAACGTACTCCACCCGGTCCAACAAGCTGTCGTTGGACCGCAGAACGTGATCGAAGAACTCCTCTTGCCAAACAGGCCCCAAGCGGCCAAGGGCGATATTGATGTACCGCGCCGAGCGCCCCTTGATGGCTTTCATGATCTCGGGCAGGGTGTAACTCCATCCGTCTTCGCGGCGGAGCGGTGAGTAAATCAGGTGAACATGGTCGGGCATGACGACAGCCACGTGAAGCTCATATTTGCAGCCGTGTTCGTGAACGCAGTTTTCCAGCACGATGTCCCGAGCTATTGGAGGGAGCTTCCAGCGGTGGGACGTGGTGAAGGTGACAAACAGCGGGTGATCGTCCTTTTGATAGTGCGGGAGACGACGGCGATATTCGTATTTCGGCTGCATCGAGAGCGGCCCTTCGGGCCGCGACCGGATCGAAGATCCGGTCCCACATATTCAACTGCACGACACTACTCTAGTTTTTTCGCCAACAACTCGTTCACGATCTGGGGGCTGGCTTGGCCATTGGAGGCTTTCATTACCTGCCCGACGAAGAAACCAAGCATAGTTTTCTTGCCGGCGCGGTATTGCTCGAGCTGCTTGGGATTGGCGGCGAGAATTTCGTCGATGATCTTGTCCAGGGCGGAAGTGTCAGTAGACTGCTGCGGCCGGCCTTCCTCTTCATAAACAGCGGGAAAATCCTTGCCACGCTCGAACGACAGGTCATATAGATCCTTGAGCATCTTGCCGGAGATCGTACCGGCCTCAACCAGATCAGCCGATGCCGCGACTCCAGCCATCGAAACCGGCGATTGCTCGATCGAAATGCCTTTCGCCTTGAGGCGGCCCATGAGCTCGCCCTGGACAAGATTCGCAACTCGCTTGGGATTCTTCGCGGCTTTTGCGGCCTGCTCGAATTGATCGGCCAGAGATTTCGAGAACGTCAGCACCTGCGCATCGTACTCGGTGATGCCGTAATCCTTCACCATGCGTGCGCGCCGCGCCTCTGGCAGTTCGGGTAACGTGCGCCCGATTTCGGCCTTCCATTTCTCGTCGACAACAAGCGGCAGCAAGTCGGGCTCGGGAAAGTAGCGATAATCATGCGCTTGCTCTTTCGAGCGCATGCTGTACGTCTTGCCTTCGTTCGCGTTGTAGAGGCGCGTCTCCTGGGTGATTATCCCGCCGGATTCGATGACATCGATCTGCCGCCCGATTTCATACTCCAATGCTTCGCGAATAAAGCGGAAGGAGTTTACATTCTTGATTTCTGTCTTGGTGCCGAATTTTTTCTGCCCGCGGGAACGCACGCTGATGTTGGCATCGGCGCGCAGCGATCCCTCTTCCATGTTGCAGTCGCTGACGCCGGTATAAAGAATGATTTCCTTCAGCCGGGTCAGATATTCGTAGGCCTCGTCGGGCGTGGCGATGTCGGGGTCGCTGACAATTTCGATCAGCGGCACGCCAGTGCGGTTCAGATCAATCGCGGTCTTCTCCTCGGAATCCGCAAATCCCTCATGAAGGCTCTTGCCCGCGTCTTCCTCAAGATGCACGCGTGTGATGCCGATCTTCTTCTTGCCGCCATCTGCGGGCACTTCGATGAATCCGAACTCGGCGAGAGGCTTGTCGTATTGCGAAATCTGATAGCCCTTGGGCAGGTCGGGATAGAAATAATTCTTGCGGGCGAAAATCGAGGTCTCGTTGATACGGCACTTCAGCGCCATTGCCGCGAGCGTCGCGAACTCGACCACCTTCCGGTTGAGAACGGGCAGAGCGCCGGGCATTCCCAGGCAAACTGGACAGACATTCGAATTCGGTGGCGCACCGAAGCGGGTTGAGCAAGAACAGAAGATCTTCGTTGCCGTCAGCAGCTGAACGTGGACTTCCAGTCCGATGACCGGCTCGAACTTCGGGTGCGCGGCGATGGAAGTCTCAACGGTGGAAGCCATGAAGTGATTATAAAGGTCCGCTTGGTGGCTTACGGATTGCGCGGTGCGTCCAGATACTTATTGGCAAAAATCTCGAAATAGAGAAGCTCGGTACCCTTCGCATCTGCAACCCCGGTGATGTCGATACTTGCTCCACGCAGAACCGAGTCGATGCCACCAACGTCAAAGAACAAGAATCCCGACTGCGTGGTATGAGGCTCGACCGCCTTGGCGGCGAACTGCGAAGACTCTATCTCGTCCATCTCCTTTTTGCTGAGCCCGCCTTTCACCTTGTGGGGCAGCGGGATCGGGCTGGGGCGGGTGCTGGACTGCGGATTCGAGAGACGGCGATAGAGATCATCTGTCGTAACGGGCGTGAGCTTCGAGTGATTGGCAGTAATCAGCGTGATTTCCATGTTGGCGATCGACACCGGCTGATCACCATCGTTGGTCACAACGAAGAAAATCGGCATGAACCCATGTTCTGCGAAGTTGGTGGAAAATATCTTCGCCTTTTCCTGGTTGTCGTAAGGGTCGGCCGCGATCGCGACTTTCTCGTCGCGGTGGAAATCGTGAGCGGGATAATTGATGGCAGCCTTCGCCTCCGGCTTCACGAAACTCTTGGACGCCAGCAAAGCTGAGGTCAGACTCAAAGTACACAGAACGACCGCGAACGAACGCCGATTCGACTGCAAGAACAAATGTCGCATTCCATGATTATAGAAGCCAGACCACCGCACTGCGGAACCGGCGGTTTAGAATGGCTCCAGCTTGAGCTATTTTCTCTACAGTCTGGCGCTCGCATCGGGAATGTTGCTGAGCCTTCCCTATTGGCTTTATCAGGCTCTGCGCCATGGTAAATACCGGCGCGGTTTCAGCGAGCGCACAGGCAAGGTTCCCGCCCGCCTCTTGTCAGCGGCCGGCTCATCTTCACGACGAACGATTTGGATTCATGCCGTGTCGGTCGGCGAGGTGCTGGCGGTCAGCGGACTCGTCACGCAAATGCGCAAGACGCTCCCGCAATATCGGATCGTGGTGTCTACGACGACTGATACCGGGCAGGATCTGGCCAGGCAGCGCTTCGGCCCTGAAAACGTGTTTTACTTCCCGATGGATTTTGCGTTGGCGATTCGGCCTTACCTGCGCGCGCTGCGGCCGGAGCTGGTCGTTCTGGCGGAGACGGAATTCTGGCCGAATTTTTTGCGGCTCGTACACCAATGCGGAGCGCGCATTGCCGTTGTCAACGCGCGCATCTCGGACCGTTCGTGGCCGCGCTATAAGCGCTTTCGTTGGGCTCTCCGGCGGATGCTCGTGCACGTTGACCTGTTCCTCGCCCAGACGCAGGAAGACGGAATGCGGCTCGAATCAATCGGCGCCGATCCGGCACGCGTGCAGGTCACTGGGAATCTCAAGTTCGACGTGAAATTGCCAGCGCCGCCTCCGATTGTCGAGACTCTTCGCCGGTCGCTTGCCGCCGAGGGCGCAGGCCCGCTGCTGGTCTGCGGCAGCACCGTCGAAGACGAAGAACCGCCGCTTCTCAAATCGTTTGAGAATTTGCGCGTGAGTCATCCACACGCAGTCATGATCCTGGCCCCGCGCCATCCTGAACGCTTCGATACCGTGGCGATCCTGCTGCAGCAGATGGGGATCCCGTCCCACAGGCGTACCAAGTGGCAGGGGGAGCCGTTGGCCGGCGGCGTATTGCTGGTCGATTCCATCGGCGAATTGGCTGCGCTCTACGCGCTGGCCGATGTTGCTTTCGTCGGCGGAAGCCTGGTTCCCCGCGGAGGCCACAACATCATCGAACCGGCGCAGCATGGCGTTGCGATCGTGACTGGAAATCATACGGAGAATTTCCGCGACATTGTCAGCTTATTCCAGAGCCGCGACGCGGTGCGAATTGTGGGCCTGTCAGAGTTGCCGCTCACTCTGATGCGTCTGCTCGACGACGATTCCGAACGCCGGGCCCTCGGCCGCCGAGCGAAAGAGACGATCCTGTCGCAGATGGGCGCGACTTCAAGGACACTTGACGCACTCCAATCATTGCTGACGGAACACGGCGGCTCTGTGTCAGCTCAAGCTCTGCACACCGATTGAATCCACTCTCAACCATCTACGGAGGCGTGGTCGCAGCGCGCAATTCGCTCTACGAGCGGAAGATCCTACGCTCGCACTGGCTGCAGGGACCAGTGGTCAGCGTGGGGAATCTTTCCGCGGGCGGGTCAGGCAAGACTCCATTCGTGATCCTGCTGGGAGATTTGCTCAAGGCTCGAGGGATTAAGTTCGATGTGCTGTCGCGGGGATACGGTCGAGCCAGCCGCGGCGTGCTGCTGGTCGATCCCGGTGGCCTGCCGCAGCAGTTCGGCGACGAGCCGCTCCTGATCGCGCGCAAGCTTCAAGTTCCCGTCGTCGTCGGCGAAGATCGGTATGAGGCCGGACGTTTCGCCGAGTCCAGATTCGGCCTGCAACTGCATTTACTGGACGACGGCTTTCAGCACCGGACTTTGGCGCGCGACTTCGATATCGTTCTGGTGACGCCCCAGGATGCAGCCGACCGCCTACTTCCCGCGGGAAGATTACGAGAGCCGTTGCGCTCATTGAGCCGAGCCGACGCCGTCGTGCTAGCCAGCGGCGCATCTGCGGAGTCTTTTCCGCTGCAGGGAAAAGCCGTCTGGCGCGTGCGGCGTGGGATCGCGCCAACAAATGTTCCGGCGCGCCCAATCGTCTTCTGCGGAATTGCGCGACCCCAGAACTTCGTATTGCAATTGCGCTCCGCGAATATTGAACCGGCAGCCGAAGCCTTTTATCGCGATCATCATGCCTATTCCGAAAAGGATGTCCGCGAGTTACTCAGATTGAAGGAACGCAGCGAGGCTGGAGGATTCGTTACCACGGAAAAAGATGCTGTCAATCTGGGACCGTACCTTTCGGCGCTGGAACCGATCTCTGTCGTTCCGGTGCGCATGGAGCTTGCCGACGCGGCTAACGCCCTGGATACCATCCTGCGCAAGATTGGAGAACGAAGGCAGGGCGCATGAGAGAATCGACTTCGTAGCGCCGCCAACATGCGGAGCCAGAGCGGCCCCGCGACACCGGAAAGGTGCCCGCGCTAGTGGTTTTGAACCGGAATGACCAAACATCCCAAAGAAGGCGAGCGCCTCAAGAAGATCGTCGAAACCTTTCCCAAGATCACCGTAACTGTCTTGGGAGACCTAGTGGCCGACGAATTCGTTTTCGGTGAAATCTCGCGGGTGTCCCGCGAGGCTCCTGTCCTCATTCTGAAGCATCGTGAGCGGACAGTGCTGCCCGGCGGCGCGGCCAATGCTGCCAACAATCTGGCGGATCTCGGAGTAAACGTTCTGCCGGTGGGGATTGTCGGCGATGATGAACCCGGACGTTTGTTACTGAAATACTTCCGCCACAAAAAGATTGCCGTCAGCGGCGTGCTGAAGGATAAGAGCTACACCACCGTCACCAAGTCGCGCATTCTGGCGGGCATGACGCACACGGCGCGCCAGCAGGTGGTGCGAATCGACCGCGAACCCGAAGAGGCGCCGAACAGCCATCTGACTCGCGAACTCTATCTGGCCGCCCGGAACTATGCGCATGCCTCGGATGCGTTGCTGGTCTCGGATTATGGCTATGGAGCAGCCACTCCGGCGATCGTAAGCACACTCCGGGAGAAGGGGAAACTCGGATCGGTACCGATCGTGCTCGATTCTCGCTATCGCATGCTGCAGTATGCGGGCGTGACAGCGGCGACTCCGAACGAGCCCGAAGTCGAAGAAGCGCTCGGCATCCGGATCGGGCAGGATTGGAGCAAACTGCTTGTGGCGGGCGAAAAGTTGATGGCGCATATGAAGCTGCAGTCGCTGGTGATCACGCGTGGGCGCGACGGGATGGCGGCGTTCGATCAACGACACAAGCCGGTCGATATCCCGATCTACGGTTCGGATCAGGTGGCGGATGTGACCGGAGCTGGCGACACGGTGATTGCGGCATTCACGGCCGCTTTAGCTGCGGGTGCGACAACTGAAGAAGCAGCGCAACTGGCAAACTATGCGGGCGGCATCGTGGTCATGAAACGCGGCACAGCGACCGTGTCGCGGGAAGAATTGTTGCATGCAATTGAGCAGACGCCGCCGGCCACACGACCCCATTGAGTACACCCAGCAAAATTGTGAGCCGCGACGAGCTTCGACGGCGCGTTGACGAGTGGCGGCACTCAGGCGAACGCGTCACCCTGGCCAACGGCAATTTCGACCTGCTGCACGTAGGGCACATACGCTACCTGCGCGGCGCGAAGGCTCTCGGCGGAAAACTTGTGGTCGCCATTAATTCCGACGAATCGGTGCGCGCGCTGAAAGGTGAAGGCCGGCCGGTCATGCCGCAAGCCGAACGCGCTGAAATTCTTGCTGCGCTTTCTGACGTGGATGCCGTCGTGATTTTCCCGGAGCTCGATGTGCGGGCGATAATTCGCGACATCCGCCCGGATGTGCAGGCGAAAGGCACGGACTACAGCGCCGACTCCGTTCCAGAGCGCGACACCGTCGCCGAATGTGGAGGGCGCGTTGAGATTGTCGGCGATCCGAAAGATCATTCCACCAGCGAGATCATCCGCTCGCGACTTTCTCCGAGGAAATCTTGAGCGCTCGGGCCGGCAGCGGTTCGAACATTGAGCGCATTCTTATCGTGCGGCTGAGCGCGATGGGAGACGTGATCCACACCCTGCCCGCGGCGCAGGCCCTGCGCGAAGCGTTTCCGGAAGCGAGCATTGGATGGATGATCGAAGAACGCTGGGCCGAACTTTTGTGCGCGGCGGGCGCGGCGCGGCGCGGGCCTCGGTCGCCGCGGCGCCCTCTCGTCGATTGGGTGCACACGGTCAACCTCGTTACATGGCGAAAGTCTTTGTTCAGCATTCCAACCATCGAACGGATAGCGAGAATCTGGAATGATGTTCGCGCGGCGAGATACGACGTCGCCATCGATCTGCAAGGGGCAATGCGGTCGGCGGTGCTGGCGCGCTGCTCGGGAACTGGCGTTGTGTACGGCGCGACCGAGCCGCGAGAATCTCCAGCGAGCTTGTGGTACACGCGGCGGGTTCTCTCTCGCGGAGCGCATGTGATTGACCAGAATCTCTCGGTCGTCGAGGCGATGATTCGCCGAACGCTCAGCGTCCCGAGCGTGGAATTTCCTCATGATTTCGAGGCCGAGAGAAACGTTGAACAGCGCCTGTCTGATGCGGGAGTCCGACAGTTCGCGATCCTGAATCCTGGCGCGGGATGGGGAGCAAAGCGCTGGCCCGCGGAGCGCTATGGACTAGTCGCTCGCGAACTCGCTGCATTTGGGTTGCGGTCGATCGTGAACTATGGCCCCGGCGAAGAAGAGCTGGCGCGCGAGGCGGAGGCGGCTGGCGATGGCTCGGCCACGGCTTTCAATACAACCATCGGTGAATTGATCGCGCTAACGCGACGCGCGAAATTGTTTGTCGGCGGGGACACAGGGCCGCTGCATCTCGCAGCAGCGTTACAGGTTCCGGTGATTGCGATCTTTGGGCCAACGGATCCAGCGCGGAACGGGCCTTACGGGACACGTAGCGTGGTGTTGCGAAATCCGGCGAGCCCGACTTCGCATGTTCGCAAGGCTCAGCCCGACGAAGGAATGCTTGAGATCGGAGTCGATGCCATCGTGGAAGCTGCTCGCCGCCTGCTTGCGAGCGACGGGCAGAAGCGACCGTCCCACACGGGGGCTACGCATGGCTGAATGGTCGCGCGTGGCTAGACGCATCCGGGTTCCGTTGGGATTCGCGTTTGCCGTGCTGTACTTCTGGCTGGCGCGGCCGACGTGGCGATTTCTCGCGCTGGGCGCGGTGTTGATCGTGCCGGGACTTTTGATTCGGGCGCTGGCTTCGGGGCACGTGCGCAAGAATGAAGCGCTGGCGACTTCGGGGCCGTACGCGTACACGCGAAATCCGCTGTATCTCGGGTCGCTGCTCATCGGGATCGGATTCGCTGTGGCCGCGCGGAGCTGGTGGGTGGGCGTCGTGCTTATAGTGATGTTCCTCGCGATCTATCTTCCGGTGATTCGAGACGAAGAGAAATTCCTGCGGGAGAGATTTCCGGAATTCGAGGAGTACGCGCGACGGGTTCCGCGGATGCTGCCTAGAAATATTCGCGCGAGCACTTCCGGGGATGGTGGTGGGTTCTCGATGGATCTTTACCTGAAGCATCGGGAGTGGAACGCGTTGCTGGGCGCGGGGGCGATGACGGCAGCGCTGATCGCCAAGATGCTGCTGATCAAGTAAGCGCATCTACTGGGGCTGAAGCCCAAAGCCTTCTGACATTCTTACATCGCCCTGGAAGGCCGCTCTTGCACGGTTGCACAGCACTGAAAAGTCAAAATCCCCACCCTGTCCTCCAAAGAACCGGAGGACAAGGGTGGGGCACCCACTTCCTATTCTTATCTCTCAATCCTCGAAATTCTCTCCTTCCATTTTTACTCTGTGCGGAGGGCGTGCATGGGCTCGATGCTGGCTGCCCGTCTGGCGGGAATAAATCCTGCCAGCGCGGCGAAGGCCGACAGCACCAGGATCGCGCCGGCCAGCGTGAGCGGATCGTAGGTGCGAACGCCATAGAGTTGCGTCGACATGAGCCGAGCGCCGAGCAGGGCGACGGGAATACCTATGGCGAGGCCCAAGGCTACCAGCAGAAGAGCCTTCTTGAGCACGAGGGCCACTACGTTGCCCCGATTCGCGCCGAGGGCCATGCGCAATCCGATCTCGCTGGTACGGCGGGCGACCGAGTACGTGGTTATGCCGTACAGGCCTACGGAAGCAAGTGCCAGCGCCAGAAGTCCGAATAATCCTGTCAGACGGGTGATGAGGCGCTCCTGATTGAAGTTGTCGGCGACCTGATAGTCCAGCGACTTGAAGTCTTCCATGGTCAGATCGGGATTGATGTTCGCGAGAGTGCGGCGGGCCATCGCTTCAAGGGACGAAGCTTCGCCGGCGAATTGGACCGTAATCGAGTTTGGAAACAGCGAGCGGCTTTCGGCCGTCACATTGCTTTCTTCTTTGAAGGTCCGATTGAACTGGGTCAGCGGGCGGAAGTACATCGGGCGATAGTCGTCGCGGGGGTTGTTGTATTTCGCGTCGGCGACGATGCCGACGATTTCGTAGTCCCCGGCATATTTCTGATCCATGGTGCCGAAGTGGCGTCCGATTGGATCTTCCTTTGGAAAGAACTTTTTCACGAATGCCTGGTTGACGACGGCGACCATGCGCGAGGTGGCAGTGTCCTGTTCGGTGAAACCGCGTCCACGGATGACGGGCTGGCCGATAGTATCGAAGAAATGTGGGCTAACGCGATCCCAGGACGATCCATTGTGCTCTTCGGGGCCGGGACTGGGACGGCCCTCGATGTACACTCCTTCGCCCCAATTATTTCCTTCGAGCGTGCTGTAGAGGGCGATTCCAACATTCTTGACACCGGGGAGAGCCGAGAATTCGCGCTCCAGTTGCTGATTGAAAGCGTCGATGTGATCGATGTTGTAACCGGCGCCCATCGGGTCCATGTGGATGACGTAACGATTGGCGGTGGTGATGCCGAAGTTCTGCTTTTCGAGATTGCGCAAAGTTTGCGTCATCAGGCCCGCGCCGACGAGCAGGACCAGCGAAAGGGCAGCCTGCAAGACAATAAGAGTTTTCTGCGGCAGGAGCGAGCGGTCGCCGGTGGAACGATTCATTCCGCGCAAGGCTTCAGCGGGATCGGC
>Ga0187863_10004049_pt1 | contig 10570 bp, 8 predicted proteins | sample June2016WEW_11_1_FD_132975 | JGI IMG/M metagenome (GOLD analysis project Ga0187863, IMG submission 132975) | Peatland microbial communities from SPRUCE experiment site at the Marcell Experimental Forest, Minnesota, USA - June2016WEW_11_10 | ecosystem: Environmental > Terrestrial > Soil >...
CGCGGCGATCACAGAGTGCTCGCCAATGCCCACGTTGTGAGCGATTTGAACGAGATTGTCGATTTTCACTCCTGCGCCGATGCGTGTCTTGGCAAGCGATCCGCGGTCGATTGTCGTGTTGCAGCCGATCTCCACATCGTCTTCGATCTCCACGCTGCCGATCTGGGGAAACTTCCAGTGGCGCCCATCACCAAAGACATATCCGAATCCATCGCCGCCAATGACGGCTCCCGAATGAACCTCCACGCGATTTCCCAGGCGCGCCCCGGGGTAGAGCGTCACCCGCGGGTGCAGCCGGCAATTCTCTGCTACATGGGCGCCGCGGCCGACGAAGCAAAACGCTTCGATCTGCGTTCCCCGCCCGATTTGCGCATCCTCTTCGATCACAACATAGGGACCAACTGCCACATTCGCACCAAGCCGGGCGCTGGTCGCAACGATGGCGGTGGGATGGAACTCCGCTCGTGCCGGCAGTCGCGGCATCAACCACTCGGCTGCTTTGGCAAACGCGAGTTTGGGCTCGGCCGATTCAATGACGGTTTTTCCTTCGATCCGCGTGCCGCCCTGCGCCACAATGCAGCGTGCCTTCGAATTCGCCGCACGATTCCGGTGCCGTGGCGAATCAAGATAGATAACGTCTGTGACGCCAGCCGCCTCCGGACTGGCCACCCCTGAAATCGGCAGGAGAGGCTCTCCCTCAAGCTTGGCTCCCAGATACTGCGCGAGTTCTCGAGCGGTTCGGCTCATGTTTGCCTCTTTTATCTGTTCTCCCCGGCTGAACACAGCCAGTTAGAAAGGGTAAACCGTCTTTTCTCCCGGCGGTCGTGTCTTCCAACGCTTATGAACCCACAGCCATTGCTCCGGATGCGCCCGAATGTAGTGCTCGATCACGCGGGTGAAACGAGCGGTATTCTCGCAAACATCGGCTTCTTCGCTGCCGCTCCGCGCAAGTTCGACAGCGGGCTCGAAGCGCAACCGGTAGACCTTTTGCGCGTAGTCCCAGAAAAGAAACCCGGGCACGACTGCCGCATCCGTGCGCAGCGCAATCCTCGCCAATCCCGACGTGGTGGACGCCGGAATCCCAAAGAAATCGACGAAAACTCCTTCCTCGACCGACGTATTGTGATCGGAAAGAATTCCCACGGTTCCGCCATCGCGTAAGACCTTGAAAATCTCCCGCGCGGACCTATTTTTCTCGATGGGCCGATTACCCGAGAGGCATCGGTAGGAATTGACGAGTTGGTCGACGCGCCGGTTTCTGATCGGCCGCACAAGAAAATGCAGGGGGTGGCCATACAGAGCGTGCGCGAAGGGTGCCAATTCCCAGGCGCTCATGTGGCCGGTGAGGAAGAGCACTCCCTTTCCTCGCAGGCGCGCGATCTCGAAGTTCTCCGCCCCATCGAGCACCACAATCTGCTCGATTCCCCCGCGCACATACCTCGGGAACTGCGAAAATTCCCCGGCCATCCAGCCAACTTGCTGGATCATTTGCCGGATCACGCTGCTACGCTGCGCTTCGGTCCAATCGGGAAAGGCCAGCTGCAAGTTGAAGGCGGCGGCACGCTTGAGCGGCGTCCGCATCGCATAGGCCAGCGCGGCAAAGCTCGCACCCACAAACCGCGCCGCCTGCCTCGGCAGCAACCCCAGCGCTTTTAGCCCCATCCACGCCCCGGCATACTCGATCCAGTCGCGCATCCCGCGCCATTATGCGGGAGGCCCCACAGCCGATGCTAGCGAATGCTGAGAGCAAACGTTTGATGCAGGAACTCAGATGGCGCAGACCGCACTCCATCGGCCACAGAATCTTTGAGCAAGCGACGCACTGGAATGTTCGAAGTGGAATGATAGACTCGACGTGCCTTGGACAATTCCTCTCCGCCACAGCAGCGCCTGAACTATGGCACGGCCGCAGTTGCCGCCGCGGTTATCCTGATCACCCTTTTGGGCCATCTCGGCGCAATGGGACTGGTGGGTCCCGACGAACCCCGATATGGATGGATTGCCCGCGCGATGGCCGCGACGGGCGATTGGGTCACGCCGCGTCTCTACGGCCAACCCTGGTTTGAGAAGCCTGTGCTCTATTACTGGGCCGGCGCCATCGGCTTCTTGTTGCATCTTCCGGCGGAATGGGCGCTGCGCTTGCCTTCCGCACTGGCCGGTCTCGCGGCGGCGTGGGCGATGGGCTGGCTCGCATGGAAACATTACGCTGCGGGTGCAACGCGACTGAACGATCCCGCCGTGCTCGCTCCCCTTTTCTTCTCGACCACCGTAGCAGCGATTGGATTTTCGCGAGCCGCAACCCCCGACATGCTTTTTAGCGCAAGCATCGCGCTTGCGATGGCAAGCGTCGCGACCGTTTTCCGCCTTGCCGGATTTCTACGCGCCGATACCGCAGCCAGTGGAAGCCCGCAGGCCGGCGATAGGATACCGCTGCTGCTGTGGGGCGCATTTCTTGGCCTTGGCGTTCTTGCCAAAGGACCGGCGGCAATCCTTCTGGCCGGAGGGGCCGTAACCTTATGGGCGCTATGCACCAGGAACTGGCGCCCTGTGTTTCGGCTCGCACATCCCTACGCAATTTTGTCGTTTTGCGTTATCGCGCTTCCCTGGTATGTGCTTTGCGCAATCCGCAATCCGGATTTCGTCCGTGTTTTTATTCTCGAGCAGAACTTTGAGCGCTACCTGACTCCCGTTTTTCAGCACCGCCAACCCTTCTGGTTTTTCGGCCCGATCACCCTGCTCGCGCTTCTGCCCTGGACGGCGCTGCTGTGGCCCATTGGACAACAAGGACTTCGGCTATGGCGTGCCAGGTCCTGGAATGATTCGCCGGGATTGTTCTTCTCGTGCTGGGCGTTGTTCCCCGTGTTGTTCTTCAGCTTTTCGCAGTCGAAACTTCCAAGCTACATTCTTCCTGCCGTGCCCGCGCTCGCCTTGCTGTGCGCCGCGGCGCGTGTGCGGGCAGCTTCCAGAGTTTCAGAGCCGGGATCAAGAACCTCGCATGCCATGCACGCGGCGGCTGGCTTGACGTGGGTCATCCTCGGCCTGGCTGCCCTCATCGGGGCACACCGTGTGCCAGGCGCGGCCAGTCATTCGATTCTCATGGCCGCCGGGCTGTCGATTGTGGGGGGCATCGGCGGCGTCGCTGTTTCCTTCCTTCGCGAGCGCGGGGTCGTGCTGTACTCGGTCTTTCTGATGGTCTTCTTGGTTGAATTCGCGAACCTCAGCATTCTTCCGCCGTTGGATCCCTACGTTTCGGCGCGATGGCACGCACAGCTCATGCACAGTAATCTTCATCCCGATCGGATATTCGCCTATCACCTGTCGCGGTCCTGGACCTACGGCCTGTCTTTCTATTTTGCCCGCGAACTGCCCGAGTGGTCTCCCTCGGACCCCGATCCGGCCCTGGTTCTCACAACGCCGGCGGGTCTAGGGGAGATCCGCCACGCCGGAAGGTTCTATGGCGACTTGGAAGAAGCCTATCAGGGCATCCTGTATGTTCCCATTGGACCTCTGCCGCGCTAGTGTGGGCGGACTTCGCTTAGCGGGAATGCAGCGACAGAGGCAGGGACTGGAGGAAAAAGTTCACAATCTGGCTTTCGTAGTTTTTGCGGTCCTCGTCGCCCATGTCGGAATAATTCAGCCGGTTGCGCACCAACTGCTTGGGTTCGGGAGCCAGGTTGAAAAGCCGCACCGTGTATCTGGCCAGTTCCGGCCGGTCCTCGGTTTCGATAAATAACTTCGGGATTCCCTTGATTTGATCCAGATGCTGCGAAACAGCAACCTGATCGCGAAAGGAGTAGTTGAACAAGCGAAAGCCGATGTCTGAAAAGGCGCTCACGCCCGGCAATGCCGTGAGCCCGGAATGTTTCACTTCGACTTGCACCATGTCCCGCGGGTCGCTATATGCATCGTCGACGGCCACGGCAGCTATGCGCGGGTCCGAAGTGGCCACTTCCAGCGCCGCGTAGCCGCCCATGTCTTCCCCCCAAAGTCCGAATCGCCGTGGATCCACATCGTCACGCGCCGAAAGAGATTGAACGGCGGAGCGCAGTTCCGCTGTTTCTTTGTAACCGATGGTTGTCACTCCCGGGCTCGTGCCGTGGCCCGTGAAGTCGAACAAATACGCGTTGAATTGCTGTTCCTGCAACGCCGTGACCAGCGTGAGCACATCTGCCCGCTGCGCACGATAGCCGTGCGCCACAATCACGGTGGGAGCGCCCCGCAAACCGGGAAAGAACCATCCCTCGCGCACCGATCCGTCCGCCAGCGAAAACGGAACTGTGGCCGGATGCCCCATCATTATGGAGAGATCAAAGGCGGCGGGAGTTCTGGCGGGACGCAACAGCTGGTACAACAAGAATCCCGATACGGTCGACACCGCAGCAAATGCGAACAGAAGCAGCGCGAGCAGCCCCGAGAGAACTTTCGCCAGCCGGGTTGTGGGATAGCGCAGCTCTGAGAGGACGGCCATCCGGGTGCGGGCCTTAAAGTTTTTGCCTCACTGCGACGCATCTTAACATACTTCGAGTGGTGCCTTATTTTCCGCAACCATTTCCGTTGCGAATCAGTCAGTTAGATTCAGGCGCTGCGGCTGTAGTAAAATCCAGGAAAGGGTATCCCACCTCCGATGCAGATTATCGATCTCCGCCAGCTTCACTCGCGCTCGCTGGAAACCCTCTTTCACGAGGAGGCTCACCACTGGCGGACGGAGCTGCACTGGGACTACAAGCCTTCGATCGAGCTCATCCGCAAGTTTATCGATTCCCACGCTTTGGGCGGATTCGCGGCGCTCGAAAACGGCCATGCCGCAGGGTACGGCTTTTATGTGCTCGAGGACCACAAGGGGCTCATTGGCGGCCTGTTTGTAACTTCCCGCCAGCCGCAGACCCCTGTTACGCAGAAGCTTTTGTCCGAGATGCTGGGCGCTCTGCGAGCCACTCCGCGGCTGCACCGCATTGAAGCGCAGTTGATGCCCTTCGGCACCGAATTAGATCCGGTGTTTCTCTCGCAGTATTTTCGGCTGCACTCGCGCCAATTCATGCTTTTGCCGCTCGCGGAGGCAAAACTCACCGGCCAGGCCATTTCCTCGGGGCTTCGTCTTGAACCATGGTCGGATCGGGCCTTTGAAGCCGCGGCTCGGTTGATCCATCTTGCTTACGCGGACCACGTGGACAGCCAAATCAACGATCAATACTGCAGCGAGGCCGGAGGGCTTAAGTTTCTGCGTAACATCGTCCTGCTGCCTGGTTGCGGACGATTTCTTCCCGAGGCGTCCTTCCTGGTGCGTCCGCCTGGCAGCGACCGCTTCGTCGCGATGGTGCTCACTTCTACGGTTGCAGACAAGGTGGGACACACCACACAAGTCTGCGTGATGCCCGGCTACCAGGGGCACGGCATCGGCCGGGCGCTCATGGAGAGCGTCATTCTGGCATTGCGCAAGAGGCAGTACGAATCGCTATCGCTGACCGTTACATCGATTAATCAGCGTGCCGTCGAACTCTATGAGCATTTGGGCTTTCGCACGGTAAAAGCCTTCGCTGCGGGCGTGTGGCAGGGCTAAGGCACCGCTCGGCGGAGTTGAACTTCGGCGGGGCGCTATTTCTTCGTGCGGTCTTTCAGCAAGCCTTTGAGCTCATCCATGAATTCCTTCACGTCCTTGAAATCCAGATAGACGGACGCGAATCGCACGTACGCCACCTTGTCGAGCTTCTTGAGGCGGCTCATCAGCAACTCGCCAAGCTCGGTTGAGGTCCGCTCGCGCTCGGTGGCCTCGCTCACAAAAGCCTCGGCTTCGTCCACGATGGTTTCCAGCTTGCCTACCGGCACGGGGCGTTTCTCGCAGGCCTTGAGCAATCCCTGGAGAATCTTCTGGCGTTCGAACTTCTCGCGGCGCCCGTCCTTCTTGATGACCATGTAGGGGATTTCATCGATGCGCTCGTAGGTGGTGAAGCGTCGGCCGCACTGGAGGCATTCGCGCCGTCGCCGGATCAGGTCTCCTGTGCGAGCTTCACGCGAATCAATCACCTTGTCGTCAAGATGCCCGCAGAACGGGCACTTCACGGCAGACCTTTGGAATCGGCGGCATGCTCGGCCTCTTCCAGAAGGGCCGCTTCCCCGGCCTGTTCTTCGGCCCGCGCCATCTGCCGCAACTCTCCCATGGACCATCCCTCACGAAATAGCAACGGCAATCCGACCAGGGAGCACGAGGCGAACGTAACGAGCCAAACCACAATCGCCATGGTGGCGGCAGGTTCTTTGTTGACGCCCAGCATCAGCGTCAGCGTGAGGAACGTGGCCACCTGCGCTCCGCCGCCCACGCCGGGCAGCTGCGCCGCCGAGCCTACCAGCGTGAAAGCCAGCACCAAAACCATGGCCGCGAAGCTCAAATCGCGCAGCTGGCCGCCGAATGCGTGCGCGACGAACCAGTATGCGAGCACAACCAGCATCCAATGCGCGGCCGTGTAACCGACCAGGACTCCCAAGTCTTCCGACGTCCGGACGCCCTGCAGCCCGTCGCTGAAGCCTTCCAGCAGCACCGCAGTTTTCTCCCGCCAGCCGGTTCGCCACCTCTCGTGCTGTAATTTGCGGGAGAGCCAGCCGGCACCGTGATAGCGAAAGTAAATCAGGAAGCCCGCGGCCACCACCAGCCCGGCCAGCAGGGCGAACCCGGCGGAACGCGCGAGTCTCATGATCGGGCTGTCTCGGCTGCCGGCAAGCCCGCTCCGCTCCAAAAGCAGCAGCGCCCAGCCCGCCATCACGATGGCCGCGGCCATGTCGAAAACGCGCTCGAGAACATACACACCGAACATGTGCGGAATCGAAAGCGAGTCTTTGCGCGCGATCAGTACCGGACGCACCGGCTCACCGGCGCGTCCTAAAAGGAACGTGCAGGCGAAGCCCATCAATGTTGCACGGTAGACGTTTGAGAAACGCATTGCGCCAAACGAACGCGAAAAACGCATCCATCGGAGGGCCCGGAGCCCGAAACAAAGGTAGGTTGTCACGATCCCGAGAAGAATGAAGAAAAGGTTGGCGTGCCGCAGCGACTGAGCCACCATTCCCCAGCGAAACCCTTCGAGGGTGACCGCATTCCGGAATTTATAGAAAAAGTAGGCAAGGCCTGCAACGGCAACAAGCAGCAGGAAGTATCTGCGTGACTTTTCGTGCATCCGTTTCGCACCGTAGCAGCAACGCGCGCAGAGTGTCAAGAAACGCTTTCGCTGCCTGTTACAGGACGGCGGGGGGAGCGCCCCCCTCCCCCGTGGCCCTCGGCCGTCCGCAGATAGCGGGCTGACGGTAGAATCGATCAAGCGGCGCTTTGTATCGCCCCCACGGGTAGGCTCCCTTTGTGATAAGGTTCTGTTGTCAAAGTTACCGCCATGCCGCACCAGATAAAAACTCTGCTGTACCGGGAGGGCTGGCCGCTCACCGTGTCGTGCGGACTGGTATATTTGGGTTTCGCGATTCAGTTGCTGGGTATGTGCTTGGCCGTCGGGCTTTTGCCGTTGCTGAAGCCGGCACCGTCATTTTTCTGGCGATACGTAGCCGAGTTTGATTTTAACCTTACGACCATTTCGCCTCTGCTGTCCCTTTTTGCGCTGCACATTCTCCGCACGCCGGTCGCCTACGAATCTGCTGTCGGCAAGCGTCGGTTTGCCTGGAGGGTCGTCGGGACCGCCCTTCTTGTGTCCTTCTTTGAATTCTGGTGGTCGTGGAACGGTCACCCCGGCTGGCTGCGCGGCTTCGTCGGCTAGCCACCCCTATTTGAATCTGTAAAGCGCTTCATTCGAGCTAAGGACCAACGGCAGGGTCAGATCGGGGAACCAGAGCGGCTTGCTTGCGCAACCGGCGAAACGGGAGCGGGTTGGCGCGCGTCTATCCTCTGAATTTCCGGGCCCGGAAACCTCCGACAGGGGCATAATGCGGGCTAGCTGGGCTTGGCCCGGAAAACTGCGGGAAACCGAGCGCGTGTTCATCGGATGCAAGAAGCCCGATGCAAGAAGCCCGATGCAAGAAGGGGGATACATGACGTCGCACGGCAGGATCCTTTCGGCCATCTTCTCAGTTGTACTGCTAAGCTCGGCTTGTTACGGCGCGACGATCACCGGGACGGTGAAGGGGACCGATGGCGTGGCGTTTCAGGGCGCCTTCGTGGAAGCGCAGAATACGCAAACGCGCATGACGTTCATCGCACTCTCCGACACCCAGGGCCATTACCGCGTGGAGAATGTTGCCGCCGGCGACTATCGCGTGGGAATCCGGGCGCCCGGCTATCGCGCGGACGCACAGACGGGCGTGAAGCTCGCTGCCGGCCAGGACAGCTCGCTTGATTTCTCCCTGCAAAAGGGCGTCGTCCGCTGGAGCGATATTTCCATCTACCAGGCCGACAAGCTGTGGCCCGCCGCCCCCGCGAAAGACAAGATCTTTGATACCTGCTTTACCTGCCACGGCTTTCAGACGCGCATGGCCGCGGTGACGCGAGATGCGGATGGCTGGCAAGACCGCGTCGCCTTCATGCGGACGGCGATGAAGTTCGGCCTGGAGGACCAAGTCACCGACCCGGAAGCCGATATGATCGCCGCCTATCTCACCAAGCTCTTTGGACCTGATTCGGTGCTGCCCAAATCACCGGCGGACATGCCGGAATACAAAGACACTCTGCGCCCGTTGAGCAGCAATGCGATGAACATCGAATACGTGGAATACGATATGCCGGGACCGAGCCGCATGCCCTTCAGCGCGGCTCCCGGAAAAGATGGCTACCTGTGGATTCCCAATTTCGGGGTAGCCAACAAGATTACTCGCCTCGATCCCAAGACCGGTGCGACAGAGGATTTCGCGGTTCCCAATATCGGCACGGCCGCGATCCACTCGGCAGTCGAAGCGCCCGACGGCAAGGTGTGGCTCACCGAGCAAGGGTCGGACAAACTCGGAGTATGGGATCCTCAAACGAAGACCATCACCGAATATCAAGACCGCAGGATCCCCGGAAAGCTGGGCTACGCGGCCGGATCAAAGCACACGCTGCGCTTTGATGCGGACGGAAACGTGTGGTTCTCCGGAAGACCGCTCGGCAAGTTCGATCCAAAAACGAACGAGTACACGGACAGTCCCGAAGTGCATGCCTCCTACGACGTGAAGGAGGATCAGAATGGAAACATTTGGTTCACCAAGCAGGACACCAATCAATTCGGCATGATCGATACCAAGACGATGAAGGTATCCATCTATACTCCCTTGACCAAGAATTCGTTCCCCCGCCGCCTTGAAATCGATCCGAGCGGTATTGTGTGGTCGGGCGAATTCCGCGGCGGCAAGCTGCTGCGATTTGACCCCAAGACACAGGAAGTCAAGGAGTTTGACCTTCCTGGCCCGCAGCCGACTCCCTACGGGCTGGGCGTCGATACGAAGGGCAACATCTGGTACGCCTCCTATAACATGGACGTGATTGGATGCTTTGACCCCCAGACCGAAAAAATAGTGGAATACCCGTTCCCCCATTCGGAAAACACGATTCGCGAATTTTTTCGCGATGCCGACGGACGCCTGTGGTACGGAACTCCTTCGAACAATAAAGTGGGCTACTTCTATCTGAAAGGCTCCCCCGCAAGCAGTGCGCGCGCCGGCAAGTAAATCGCCTGAGCAAGCCATATCCCCGCAGAACGCTGCCGGATTGCTTGAATCTGTCGTTTGGCGAAATTCATTGCCCGGCGGAAATTTCAGGCTGCCGGCGCTGGCTATACCGGGAAGCCATCACTGCCGAGGTGGACGATCTCTAGTTTTCAGCATTCCTGGAAGTCCTTTCATGCAAGGGGTGGGGAGCTTTCTCACTGTGCGTGAGAGATCGTGCCAAACCTCAGCGGCTACAGAGTCTTTTGTCGCAACGCTAATTTCGACAGCTTGTATTCTGTGGAGAATCGCGCCGGCCACGCCGCTGCAAAAGAGTCTTTTAAATGGAAGGGAGAAATACAGAAATCGCTTTTGCGAGTTGCGCGGCAGGTTCTTTGCGGGAAAAGGGGTCAGAACCTGTGCCCCGGTATAACATCTGTGCCGTCCACGGGGGTGGCAGACCCCACAGCAAGGCTTTGACGTTTTTTGCGCAAACTGTTTTAGCCGCGCGATGGCTGGCGCTATTTCTTTAGTCCAAAGGCGTAGACTCGCCCGTCCCAGGTAGAGACATAGACCTTGCCATCGGCAACAACCGGTTCGCTGAAGTGCGTCCAGCTATCGATGGCCTTGTCGCTTGAATACAATTCCTTCCCGGTTTCTCCATCCAGCGCATAGAGAATCGCGTTTGTGACCGGAGTGCTGCGCACTTTGGCGCTTGCCCGTTGCACTGTATTTTCCCCGGTTTGCAGCGCATAGACGACTCCGTTGGCCACTGCGGGAGGGTCTGGCACGTGCATGTTGCGGGACATCCAGGTCGGCACCAGCACCGGGGTATTCTTGGCCGGATCGACAGTTACCTCAAACGCCATCACACTGCCGTCATCCGCGCTGCCATAGGAATATTTGAAGCTCGGCGCATCCTTCGATGGCGGGCCCCAGAGCGGCAGCAGCACAAACCGCCTCC
>Ga0187863_10004050_pt1 | contig 10570 bp, 7 predicted proteins | sample June2016WEW_11_1_FD_132975 | JGI IMG/M metagenome (GOLD analysis project Ga0187863, IMG submission 132975) | Peatland microbial communities from SPRUCE experiment site at the Marcell Experimental Forest, Minnesota, USA - June2016WEW_11_10 | ecosystem: Environmental > Terrestrial > Soil >...
AAGCCACTTCCACCACAATACTCTCAAAGATATTTGGCCGATTTTGGTGCTGGACTTGGTATCCTGATAATAAGGGGCAAAGAAAAAATTTCCCCCATCAGATCGAACGGAACAAGGTCGCCCAGCGCGGCCTTTTCCTTTTCCGGAGGTGAGGAATGGCAAGCTTCTGTACCGCGCTCGACGCCTGCGATACCCCTTGCCCCCCGCACCCAGGCAGCCAAAACGCCTCCGCAAGGGCCCCATTTTCAGCCACTTGCCACAGCCCAAAACGACCCCTCCAGAACCCGTGTCACCGCAACAACATGCCACAGTCCCCCCTGGGGGGGGAGGGGGGGTCCTTTTATCGGCTACCGGCTACCGGCCACTGGCTACTGCCTGCTTTTGAGGGCCTCTCGCAACTAACTTCTTTTCAATTACTTGCAACCAAAGGCCCTCAGGAGGAGATAACCAAGGTGCCTGGAATCACACACTTAACAAAAACGTAAGGGGGAAGGGCTTTGTTCCGCTGAACGCTGAAACGCTTGCTCCGGTTCACACACTCGCCAAATCCAGCAGGGTGCGGTGCTCGACCTGCGCTTAGTTCTGGGAAATCTGGGCCTGCAACGCAGCGATCTGCGCTTCCGTCGCTGCCACAGCGGCCTGTTCGTCCTGGAGCGCCGTCTCCTCTGCCTGCAACTGAGCCGTCAGTGCCGCGGTTTTGGCGTTCGAGACCAGCTGACCGGGAATCTGCTTCGGATGGGTCAGATCCACTGTGCCGACGCCGGATGTGGCGCCCTGCGCCTGCTGGACCAATGTCTTTGCCTGTTGTCCCAGCATTCCTTTCAGGCTCTCGGCGTTCGCAGCGCCGCAAGTCAGGGGCAACATCGCCAGAACCACCAAAAACCGCATCGCAAACCGCGTCCGTGTTTTCATGGGGTGCCTCCTTTTCTTCAGCTTCTTTTCTTACCTCAACTCTCTGGCCCGTTTGAGAACGGATGCGAAGAAAGGATGCGCAATTTTTTTTCTGAGTGGTGCAAATCTGACCGAATCACCCGGCACCGCCGTTTGGCCGCAAAGCGGGTATGCTGGTGGGTTCGATGACTCAGGACCTGATGCGCGATACGGAACTGCTGGGCGAGGCCCTCGATCTCCTCGAGCGTCAGTTCGGCTCTCTTCCTCGATACGCGCCCGACGTTCCAGGCGAGGCCCGAATGACCTCCGTGCTCGCGGAAGCCGCCCACCGCATGGGCGACAACTTCCCTTATTTCCATCCTCTGTATGCCGGCCAGATGCTCAAGCCGCCGCATCCTGTGGCGTGGGCTGCCTATGCCATGGCCATGTGGCTCAACCCCAACAACCATGCCCTGGATGGCGGGCGGGCCAGTTCGCGGATGGAATGGGAAGCGGTACGTGAGATCGCCGCCATGTTCGGCTGGAGCGAATTCATCGGCCACCTGACCGGCGGCGGCACGCTCGCAAACCTGGAAGCGTTGTGGGTCGCCGGGCAGATGATGCCGGGAAAGAAGATTGTGGCGTCGGAGCAGGCCCACTATACGCACGAGAGAATCACGGCGGTGCTGCGGCTGCCATTCGCGTCCATTGCCTGCGATGAGAACGGTCGGATGGACCTCGCCCATCTGGAGGCAGCGCTGGCGTCGGGCGAGGTGGGAACGGTCGTCGCAACTCTGGGAACGACTGGGGCCGGTGCAGTCGATCCGCTGCCCGCAATTCTGGATTTGCGGGAAAAATACCGCTTCCGGCTGCACGTGGACGCCGCCTACGGCGGCTATTTTCGGTTGGCTTCGAACCTGGCCGACCACGCGGCGGGCGCCTTCGAGCGCATCACGGAGGCGGACTCGATTGTGGTCGATCCGCACAAGCACGGGCTGCAACCCTATGGCTGTGGCTGCGTGCTGTTTCGCGATCCGGCGATGGGAAGGTGGTACAAGCACGACTCGCCCTGCACCTATTTCACTTCGCAGGAACTGCACATTCACGATGGGCTCCCGAAGGCGGGAGCCAGTTGTGCAGTTGGGTCGTTCGCGGCTGAGCTGTTTGCCGAGGGCTCTCTGCATCTTGGGGAAATCAGCCTCGAATGCTCCCGCGCAGGGGCGTCGGCCGTCGCGCTGTGGACGACACAACGGCTGTTGCCGCTGGTGCGAGGCGGTGAATTCGCGAAGGGCCTGGAGAGATGCCGCGAGGCGGCTCTGCAGTTCCGCAACATCGTCGCAGCAGATGCCTCGTTTGTGCCGGGGCCGGCGCCCGACCTCGACATTGTGGTTTGGGCGGTGCGTGCGGCGACGCCCGCCGAGTCGTCACGGCGGGCGCAGGAGGTGTTCGACCGGGCTGCGAAGCACAATCTGCACCTGGCGTTGGCGCAGATGCCGCCACGCCTATTTCCGGAAGCGGGCTGGACGGGCGAAAACCAACCGAGCACCGTCACCTGCCTGCGCTCGGTCCTGATGAAACCCGAGCATCTCGCATGGGTCGACGAAATCGGCCTGCGCCTGCGGAATGCCCTATGACTGCAAACATCTCCGCCGAATCCAGCCTTGGGCCGTTGCGAATTCGGGCGGCGCGTCTATTCTTACCGTAAAGACAAATATCGGGTTTTCCGGTCTTTTTTACGGAGGAAAATGGGTCCTGCATGCTCGATGTAAACGGTATTAAACGAAAGCACGTGGAGCGATTTGGGGCCGAGCCCGCGATCTTTGTCGCTCCTGGGCGGGTCAACCTCATCGGCGAGCACACTGACTACGCAGGCGGATTTGTCATGCCTGCAGCCATCGATTTCGGCACCCTGGCAGCTATAAGCCCGCGCAACGACGGTCGTGTCGTGATCTGGTCAGAGAACTTCCAGGAGCAGGTTAGCCACCAGATCGACGGGCTGCCCAAGAATGGCGGTGGCCACTGGTCCGGCTATCCATTGGGCGTGGTAAAGATCCTGCGCGACGCCGGCTTCCCGGTCCCATGCCTCAGCCTGACCGTCCAGGGCGACGTACCGCTGGGTGCTGGACTCAGCTCCTCGGCCTCCATTGAAGTTGCGACTGCGCTGGCCGCTCTCAGTCTGACGAAGGCAGATCCCGCGCGTGAGGAGATCGCAAGGCTCTGCCAGCGTGCGGAGAATGTCTACGTCGGCGCATCCTGCGGCATCATGGACCAGTTCATCGCCTGCCGCGGCGCGGAGAATCATGCGCTGCTCCTCGACTGCCGCTCTCTGGAATATCGCCTCGCACCCATTCCTGAGACGATCAGTCTGGTCATCGCGAACACAATGGTGAAGCACGCCATTGCCGGCGGCGAATACGGCATCCGCCGCGCCGAGGTTGAGGAGGGAACTGCGATCCTCCGCAGTCATCGTCCTGAGATTCAGCTGCTCCGCGATGCGACGACCAGGGATCTGGAGCAGTGGGGCGACGAGATGCCCGGGAATGTGCTCCGCCGCTGCCGTCACATCATTACCGAGAATCTGCGCACTGTGGCTGCAGCCGACGCTCTTGCCGCGGGAAACCTGAAGAAGCTGGGCGATCTGATGGCAGCGGCTCATGCCAGTTATCGCGACGACTTTGAAGCCAGCTGCGAGGAAGCCGACATTATGGTCGAAGCGGCGCAGCGGTTGCCCGGGCTCGTCGGGGCGCGTCTTACCGGAGGCGGATTCGGCGGATGCACGGTCAATCTCGTGCAAGCGGACCTGGCCCAGGACTTTGCCGCGCGCCTTTATGATGAATATCGCGCCCGAACCGGGATCGACGCTGAAATCTACCGCTGTCATGCCTCGGCCGCTGCGCACGCGCTCGGGGTCGCTGTCGTCGACGGTCCCGCTTAGCCGAATCTGCTTTTCGACAGGGCGCAAGTATTCCACAGAAGGGTCATACCGACACCTCTGACGCCGATGTAACAATCACAACGGGCTGGCGGGGACTTCGTGCCTGACGGAAGATGTCATATCCTGAAAGGACAGTTGCACCTGGGCAGGCCGGAGAAAACGTTTTAGCGATGCGTTTTATCAATCGTTCCCAGTACCTATCCCCAGAGGAACCAGGCGAAGGTGGCATGGTCGCCTATTTCTCCATGGAAATCGCGGTGATGCCGGAGTTCCCGACGTACAGCGGGGGCCTCGGCGTGCTGGCCGGGGATACGCTTCGCGCCGCCGCCGACATGGGCTTGCCCTTGGCCGCCGTCACTCTGGCCCATCGCAAAGGCTACTTCCGCCAGCAACTGGATGCCACCGGCGTTCAAACTGAGGAGCCCCAGCCGTGGAGTCCGGAAACCATTCTGGCGGCGGAAGAACCGGTCGTCAGCGTCACCATCGAAGGCCGCCCGGTCGCGGTCCGCGCATGGCGCTACGACATGGAAGGCGTCACCGGGCACCGTATTCCTGTTTATTTTCTTGATACCAATCTGGAACAGAACGACCCAACCGATCGCACTCTGACCGATCACCTCTACGGCGGCGACGCGGACTACCGCCTGCGCCAGGAGGCAATCCTCGGCATCGGCGGCGCGCGCCTGCTGCGCGCTCTCGAATACGAGCCCTCGGTTTACCACATGAACGAAGGTCACGCCGCGCTGCTCACCATTCCCGTTCTGGAGCAGGAACTCCATGGCGCCGGTTTGCAGACCGCCACCGAACGCAACATTGAAGCCGTGCGCCGCCGCTGCGTTTTCACCACGCACACGCCCGTGCCAGCGGGGCACGATCGCTTCTCCGGCGATCAGGCCTATCGCATCCTTGGCACGGAACGCGCGGGCATGCTGGAGCATTTCGGCTGTTTCCACGACGGACTGCTCAACATGACCTACGTTGCCCTGCGCTTCTCGCGATTCGTCAACGGCGTGGCTATGCAGCATGGCAAAGTGTCCCGGCAGATGTTCCCGGAGTACACCATCGACGCCATCACCAACGGCGTCCACGCCGGCACCTGGACTGCGCCTTCCGTCCAGGCGATCTTCGACCGGCATCTACCGCGCTGGCGGCAGGACAATGTCACGCTGCGCTACGCCATCGACATTCCCGAAAATGAAATCGTCGAGGCCCATGCCGCTTCCAAGCAGGCGCTCATCGATGCCGTGAAGGCGGCCACCGGCGTGGAGATGCGGCCCGAAGTCTTCACCATCGGCTTTGCCCGTCGCGCCGCGACCTACAAACGCGCCGATTTGCTGTTCACCGATCCTGAGCGCCTGGTGCGCATGGCGGAGAAATTCGGCGGCATGCAGCTCGTCTACGCGGGCAAGGCTCACCCTGCCGACGAGCCAGGCAAGGCGAAAATTCGTCGCGTGATCGAACTGGCCAAGGAACTGCGCGACACGCCTCTCAGCATCGTCTACCTCGAGAATTACGAGTGGAAGCTCGGCGCGCTGCTCACCGGCGGCGTCGACCTGTGGCTCAATACCCCGCGACGCCCCTATGAGGCCTCCGGAACCAGCGGGATGAAAGCCGCGCTCAACGGCGTGCCCAGCCTCAGCATTCTCGACGGATGGTGGATTGAAGGCTGGATCGAAGGGGTCACCGGCTGGGCCATCGACGACCACGACGACGAGCCCGGAGAAGCCCTGTCCCTTTATGAGCACCTGGAGAAGCTGATCCTGCCGCTGTTCTGCAAAGACACAGGACAGTGGCGGCGCATCATGCGGTCCACGATTGCCCTCAACGGATCCTTCTTCAATACGCAACGCATGCTGGAACAGTACGTCATCAATGCTTACTTCCCGGAGCGGCGCGTGGAGAAGATCTCCGAATCGCCTGAGCCTGATCTCGAGAAGACCGTCGCCGGATAGGAATCTGTCAGGCGCGTCGAGAGGGTTCGACGCGCCTGCGGTAACGTGGGCCGACGCTGATTCCTTCGTCGCGGCATGCAAATCTGCGATGCTATACTTGCGCTGAAATTCTGCAATCTCGTCCACAACAGTGTTGACGGGCCGCAAACAGTGCCTTTGCGGCTCTGTTCACTCGGTTTTGCATCCGGAACCATGGGAGAGATTCCTTTGAACCAGTCATCCGTGCAGCAGGTGGCGCCGGAAGTCTCCCGGCGGCCGCTCTGCGTCGATCTGGATGGAACCCTGGTCAAAAGCGACACGTTGATGGACTCTCTGCTGCTTTTGGTGCGCAGCCGCCCCCTGGCGGCGCTGCAGCTTCCGTTCTGGGTCCTCCGCGGCAAAGCCGCCTTCAAGGCCGAAGTCGGCGCTCGCGTCTCCCTTGACGTGCGCCATCTGCCCTACAACCGCTCCGTCATCGAATACCTCGAAATCGAGCGTGGCGAGGGTCGCAAGCTGTATCTGGCTACCGGCGCGGATCAGCAGCTGGCAGCCCGCATTGCGGACCATCTGGGATTGTTCGACGGCGTACTTGCCAGCGACGGAAAAACGAATCTGACGGCCGGCAACAAGCTCGACGGCCTGCGCAAAACCTTTGGCGATGAGGGCTACGACTACATCGGCAACGCGGGGCCCGACCTTCCCCTGCTGCAACATGCGGGAGCGGCGATGATCGCCAATCCGGCCCCCGCGCTGCGCGCTCGCCTGCGCTCGCGCGGCGTCGCCGTCGACCGGGAATTCCGGGATCGCATCGCGCCCGCGAAGGCTGCCTTGAAAGCGATTCGGCTGCATCAGTGGGCGAAGAATGTGCTGATCTTTCTGCCCATGCTGCTCGCGCACGTTCTCCGCACCAGCGTCTTCGGGGATGCGGCCATTGCTTTTGTCAGTTTCAGCCTCTGCGCCTCGTCCACTTACATCGCCAACGATCTGCTCGACATTGAATCGGACCGGCGTCACCCCACCAAGCGCGCCCGGCCTTTTGCCTCTGGCGATTTGTCCGTGATGACCGGCGTGCTCCTCAGCGTCGCTTTCCTGGCGGGAGGGGTCGCGATCGCCGCCGCATTTCTTCCCCGCGGCTTCCTGCTGTGGCTGTTTCTCTATCTGGTGGCGACGCTCTCCTATTCGCTGGTCCTCAAGCGGATCGTGCTGGTCGACGTGATCATGCTGGCCGGTCTATATACGGTCCGGATGCTCGCCGGCGCTTCTGCCACCAGGGTCGACATATCCCCGTGGCTGGCAGCTTTTTCCGTCTTCCTGTTCCTCAGCCTCGCCATGGTCAAGCGCTTCAGCGAGTTGCAGAACGCGCGCGCACGCGGGCAGGCCCTCGCCAACGGCCGAGGTTATCTCCTCGGAGACATCGAACAGCTGCGGAGTTTCGGAACTTCCAGCGCCTACACCGCCATCGCAGTCTTCCTGTTTTATATCCACGCTCAGGAAGTCAGCAGTCTCTACATTCACTCCAACCGGCTGTGGCTTATCGCGCCGCTCATGATTTTCTGGCTGAGCCGGGTGTGGCTCCTGGCCTCGCGCGGCGAGCTCGACGAAGACCCCGTCATTTTTGCCGTTACCGATCCTCTGAGCCTGCTGACCGGCCTCGCGGTTGCGGCGATTGCAGCCCTTGCAGCCCTGTAGCGCTCAAGAAAGTGACGATTCATGGGTAAGTCAGACAGCAAAGCGGAACAAACCCCACAATTCGAATCCTGGGGTCGCTATCCGCAGTTCCACGCCGATGTTGTTCCACTTCACTGGGCCACCGACTTTCCCCTAAAGCCACCCCCGGGCACACCGCAATTGCCCGTCGGGCTGGGCCGCAGCTACGGCGACGTCTGTCTGCTGGAGAATGGCCTCCTGCTGCAGACCGCGGGAATGGACCGGCTCCTTCATTTCGATCAGGCGACCGGCATGCTGCGCTGCGAGGCGGGCGCCACGCTCCAACAGATTCTTGACTTTGCGGTTCCCCGCGGCTTTTTTCTGCCGGTCACGCCCGGAACGAAATATGTAACGGTGGGCGGTGCCATCGCCAACGACATTCACGGCAAGAACCATCATGTCGCCGGCACTTTTGGCCGGCATGTCCTGCGTTTCGAGCTAGTGCGCTCCGACGGCACCCGCTTCGTCTGCAGCCCCATTGAAAATCCCGAGTGGTTTGCCGCCACCATCGGCGGCATGGGGCTCACCGGACTTATGACCTGGGCCGAAATTCACCTCCGCCCCATCGTTTCCCGCCGGATCGATTATCGCGGCGACAAGTTTCACGGTATCGACGAGTTCTTCGCGCTCTCCCAGGCGGCGTCCAGCGAATACACGGTGGCCTGGATCGACTGCGTTTCCACGGGCCGCAACTTCGCGCGCGGCATTTTCATGCAGGGCGATCACTCCGAAACTCCGGGACCCCTCACCAGAAGCAAGGAGCCAAAACTCACGTTTCCTTTCGACCTGCCCGAGTTCGCGCTCAACCGCTTTTCGATGGCAGCCTTCAACTCCCTGTACTTCCACAAGCAGCTGGGTCGACAAAAGGTCGGCCCAGTCGATTACGAACCATTCTTCTATCCCCTCGATGCGGTCCTGCATTGGAATCGCATGTACGGGAAAAATGGCCTGGTCCAGTTCCAAAACGTCCTTCCCCACGAAAGCGGCCGCGAGGGCATGCTCGAAATCCTTAGGGCCATCACCCAATCCGGACTCGCCTCGTTTCTAGCCGTGATTAAGTTCTTCGGAGACGTTCCTTCTGTCGGCGCCATGTCCTTCCCGGTGCCCGGCGTGATGCTGGCCCTCGATTTTCCCATTCGCCGCCACGTTACTTTCGACCTTGTCGACCGGCTGGCGCGCATCACCCTCGAGCACGGCGGCCGTATGTATTCCGCCAAGGACGCGCGTATGACCGCCGCCCAGTTCCAAGCCTTCTATCCGCAGTGGCAGGACTTCGCTCGTTATGTCGATCCAGGCTTCGACTCCGCCTTCTGGCAACGCGTCACCGGACGGAGGCCTCTCGATGGCTGATCGATCCGCCGTCGCATCCTCAAGGCGGGTCCTCGCGCTCGGCGCTACCTCCGCCATCGCCGAGGCCACACTCCGCCTGCTGGCTGAGCAGCACGCCACGTTCTTTCTCGTCGGCCGCAATTCACAAAGGCTGGCAGCTGTGCGCAACGACCTGCTCACCCGAGGCGCGACCGGGGCCACCACCTTCACCGCCGATCTCGATAGCACCGCCGCCCACCCCGCCATGCTGGCGCACGCGGCCACGGCGCTGGGAGGAATTGACCTGGCCTTCCTCGCTCACGGTGTGCTCGGCGATCAGTCTGAAGCGGAAAAAAGCTATGCCGCTGCCGAAGCGATCCTGCGCACCAACTTTCTGTCAGCCGTTTCGCTGGTGACCTGGCTCGCCAACTACTTTGAGACGGAACGCCGCGGCGCCATCGCTGTCATCTCCTCGGTGGCTGGTGATCGTGGCCGCAAGAGCAATTACGTCTACGGCGCCTCCAAGGGCGGCCTCGACATCTTCCTCGACGGCGTGCGCAACCGCATCGACCGCGCCGGCGTGCACGTTCTCACCATCAAGCCGGGATTCGTGGCCACGCCGATGACCGCGCACCTCCCGAAGAACGCGCTCTTTGCCGAGCCGGCCCAGGTCGCAAAGCATATCGTCCGGGCCATCGAAAAGCGCAAAGACGTGGCCTATGTCCCGCCTTTCTGGGCCCTGATCATGCTGGTGGTTCGCAACATCCCCAGGCGCATTTTCAAGAAGATGAATATGTAGCCGGGCGTGCTAATGGCGGCCGAAATCTGCATCGGGTACTCCTTCGACAACATCTATTCAGTAAGCTGATACGCTGCCTCCGAGGTCTTTTTCGTAGGTCCAGTCGTCTTCACAAACGTACAGCCGTTGTCACGCTTCAAATTCCTTACCAACAGGCAAAGGATGGATACTGTTGTCAGCGAGATTTGTGTCCCCCAACCGTCAGAACTGACGATTCTCCGGCATTTCGCATTTTTCACCGCAGTATCTCGGTCACCGCGAAAGCCGCTCACCGCAGGAGACGCTGAACCGTTATGTGGATAGTCCGCCTCGCGCTGCGACGGCCGTACACGTTTGCCGTGGTCGCGCTCCTGTTGATGGTTCTCGGGCCGCTGGCTGTCGTCAATATGCCGGTGGATATCTTCCCCAACATCGACATTCCCGTCGTCACCATGCTCTGGAACTACGCGGGCTTTTCGCCGGAACAGATGGCGAGCCGCATCGTCACGCTCAGCGAGCGCTCCCTCACCACCACCGTTAACGACATCGAGCACACCGAGTCGAATTCGCTGAATGGCATCGCGGTCGTCAAAATCTTTTTCCAGCCCGGCGTCAATATCGGTAATGCCGTGGCTCAGGTTACCGCGGGCGCGCAAGCCCAGCTTCGCCAACTGCCCCCCGGAACCACGCCGCCGCTGGTCATCCAGTACAACGCCTCCAGCGTCCCCATCGTTCAGCTTGGACTTTCCGGGCAGGGTCTCTCGGAAATGCAGCTCAACGACTACGGCCTCAACTTTATCCGCACCCAGCTCGTCACCGTGCCCGGCGCCGGTATTCCCTATCCCTACGGCGGCAAGCAGCGCCAGGTCCAGGTCGACCTGAACCTCTCCGCGCTGCAATCCAAAGGTCTCTCGCCTGCCGATGTGGTCAACACGATCGGCGCGCAGAATCTCATCCTCCCCGCCGGAACCATGAAGATCGGGCCGTTCGAATATCAGCTTGAGACCAACAGCGCCCCAAGCACCATTCCGGGACTGAACG
>Ga0187863_10004057_pt1 | contig 10565 bp, 9 predicted proteins | sample June2016WEW_11_1_FD_132975 | JGI IMG/M metagenome (GOLD analysis project Ga0187863, IMG submission 132975) | Peatland microbial communities from SPRUCE experiment site at the Marcell Experimental Forest, Minnesota, USA - June2016WEW_11_10 | ecosystem: Environmental > Terrestrial > Soil >...
AACGGTAACGGTATCGACGCTTACGCCTAGCATCTGGACAGGTTCGCTGGCCGACCTAAGCCAGTTTCTGTAGCCTTTCACGCTGGCGCGCCAAGTGCTTCCGGCCTTGTGAAGTCCACACAGCCCCTGATGTCGCTGCGCGTGACGCCGTACCGGCGTGAAAATAGCCGGTGGTACCGCCCGTGACGTCGTTTCTACCTTGGTGCGGTTGAGGCCGTCACACAGCCTGACGCCGGGATCCGGTCTTCCAAGGGGCTGTTCATTGTTGCTTCGAGCACGCGGGTCAGGTTCTTCCGCTCGCCCCCGGTTCCCCGGGCGGTACCACTTCGCAGGGCTAGCGGCCCGGGAACGGGCAGAGGAGGGACGCGCGGTGGACGAGGTGACCGACGAGCCGCTGTACCGGGACCGGGCGTGCGGCATCGACATCGGCAAGGCCGGGATGGTCGCGACGATCCGCGTGCCGTCGGACAAGGATCCGGCACGGCGGGCGGCCGAGACCCGTACCTTCGGCACGACCAGGCGGGAGGTGCTGGCGCTGGCGGACTGGCTGCGGTCCTGGCAGGTACCTGCCGTCGTGATGGAGGCGACGGGCGACTACTGGAAGGGCCCGTTCTACCGGCTGGAGGCCGAGGGATTTGAGTGCGTGCTGGCGGACGCCAAGCAGGTCAAGCACCTGCCCGGCCGCCCGAAGCGCGACCCGGCTGATTCGCGGTGGCTGGCGGCGTGTTTCGAGCGAGGCGCAATCCGGCCGTGCTTCGTGGCCACTCCGGAGTTCCGGGTGATCCGGCTGCACACCCGGTACCGGCGGGACCTGACTGAGGAACGGACCCGGGAGAAGCAGCGCGCGGAGAAGCTGCTGGAATCAGCGGCACTGAAGCCGTCCTCTGTGCTCACCGACCTGCACGGGGTGACCGGCCGGGACGTCATGGGCCACCTCATCGCCGGCGAACGTAACCCGAAGGTGCTGGCCCAGCTGGCCCGCGGCAAGGCCCGCCGCAAGATCAGTGAGCTGGAAGCAGCCCTCGAAGGCGCGGAGTTCTTCACCGCCGAGCACGCCGCCCTGCTGGCTGCCATGCTGGCGCGCATCGACCGGGTCAGCGAGGAGATCGCCCGGCTGACCGAGGTGATCGAGCGGCTGCTGGCCCCCTATGAGGAAGAGCTGCAGCAGGCCGAGTCGATGCCCGGCTGGGGACGCCGCGCCGCGCAGGACACCCTCGCCGAGACCGGCGCGGACATGAGCAGGTTCCCCTCAGGCGGTCACCTGGCCTCCTGGGCCGGCCGTACCCCGCTGGACAACCAGTCCGGCAAGCGCAACGGGAAAGCCCGGTCCAAGAAAGGCAACCGGTACCTGGGCGCGGTCACCGGCGAGACCGCCGTCGCGGCCGGCCGCACCCAGACCCGCGAAGGCACCCGCTACCGGCGGCTGGCCCGCCGCCGGGGCAAGGCCAAAGCCCAGGTCGCGGTCGGCAACACCCAGCTGAATGTCTACCACAAGCTGCTGTCCAGCCCCGGCACGCGCTATGAGGATCTCGGCCCGGACTACTACGACCGCCAGGCCAGCACCCGCCGGCAGCTCGCCCACCACGTCGGAAAGCTCGCCGCCCTCGGCTTCGAAGTCACCCTCTGCCGCATCCCCGACCCAGAACCCGGATCAGCCGGGCCAGGACAAACCCAGGCCGCCTGACCCGCCCGCCCCAGCCGACGGCACAAACCGCCGCCGGCTGCTGCCGCCCGCCCAGCTGAGGCCCTATTTTCGGGTCAGGACGTTCGGGGCAACCTGGCCGCTTGATCGCCTAGCGGTCAGCCGGGGTGGCCGGTGCGTTTACCTGCTGTAACGTCTCTGGCCGCCGGTTTGCCGCCGGTGCCTGGTGTTGCGGGGTCGTCGCGTCGGAGGACGTGATTGTCATTTGTTATGCATGCGTGATGATGCTGCCGGCTGCACGGTTTGCCTGATCTGGTACGGGACAGTTCATGACATCCGGGCAGGAGAAGGCATGATACGGGCAGCCTGCGGGCACCCGCCTGGAGACAGTTGGCATGGCATGCTTTCCATGTGACAGCGAGATCGGGGCAACATGCCGGAGCGGAGTGGTTTACCTCCCCGCAGCAGGTGAACCAGCGGCGGTATGAGGCGCTGCGCGCCTATGTCACCGAGGGGCTGACGTATGAGCAGGCCGGGGCCAGGTTCGGCTACACCCGGTGGGCGATGATCAACCTGGTCCGCGACTGGCGGGCCGGGAAGCTGGAGCTGTTCGCCCCGCCGCGTAAGCCCGGCCCGCCGCCGGGGACGGCCCCGGCCAGGGAGCGGGCCCGGGGCCGGGTGATCGAGCTGCGCCGGCAGGGGCTGTCCAGCTACGAGATCTCCGCCCGGCTGTCAGCGGAGGGCACCCCGCTGAACCGCACATCGGTCGCGGAGATCCTTGCCGAGGAGGGGTTCGGCCGGCTGCTGCGCAGGCCAGAGCCGGAGGCCAGCATCAGCCCGGCGACGGCGGGCCGGGACACGAACCTGCCCGCTGCGAAGGTGCTGGACTTCGCCGCCTGGCCGCAGCGGCTGGACACGACCAGGGCGGGGCTGCTGCTGGCCGTCCCCGACCTGGTGTCCCTGGACCTGCCCGCCCTCATCAAGGCGGCCGGCTACCCCGGCACCCGGGTCATCCCCGCCGTGAACTGGCTGCTGTCCCTGCTCGCGCTCAAGCTGACCCGCACCCGGCGGGTTTCCCACGTCGATGACCTGCTGACCGACCCCGCCGCCGCGCTGTTCGCCGGGCTGGCCGTACTGCCGAAGAAATCCGCGCTCACCAGCTACAGCTACCGGCTGTCCCACAGTCACCAGCAGAAATTCCTCGCCGCCCTGGACAAGCAGATGATCGGCAGCGGGCTGGCCACCGCCGCCGAAGCCATCTTCGACCTGGACTTCCACGCAGTCATGCACTGGGGCCGCGACCCTGTGCTGGAAAAGCACTACGTGCCTACCCGCTCCCAGCGCGCCCGCTCTGTGCTGACGTTCTTCGCGCAGGACACCGGCACGCACAACCTCGTCTACGCCAACGCCGACATCTCCAAGGCCACCCAGGCCCGCGAAGCCCTCGCGTTCTGCGACCACTGGAAAGCCGTATCGGGGTCCGACCCGAAGATGCTGATCATGGACCAGAAGGTCGCCACCCAGGACGTCCTCGGAGAACTCGATGAACGCGGCGTCAAGTTCGCCACCTTGCGCATGCGCTCAGCCTCCCTGATGAAGCACATCAACGGCCTGGGCAGCAAGGACTACACGACCATCACCTTGGACCGGCCCGGCCCGCACAACCACCCCAGGGTGCACGAGGACCCCGCCGCGACACTCACCAGCTACCCCCGGACCGTCCGCCAGCTGGTCGTCACCGGCCTGGGCCGCGACCAGCCCACCGTCATCATCACCAACGACAACGACCTCAGCACCCGCGCCATCATCACCCAGTACGCCCGCCGGATGACCATCGAGCAGCGGCTCGCCGAGATCATCCGCGCGTTCTGCACCGACGCCTTGTCCTCCACCGTCAACCTCAACGTCGACCTCGACGTCATGCTCGCCGTCCTCGCCCAGGCCCTCACCGCCGCGCTGCGCTCCCGGCTGCCCGGCTACGCGACCGTCACCCCCGACACCATCCAGCGACGGTTCCTGGAAACCCCCGGCCAGATCATCACCGGCGACGACGCGGTCACCATCCGCCTCGAACGCCGCGCCTTCTCACCCGTCCTCCGATCAGCTGACCTGCCACCCGCCACCCCCGTCCCATGGTGGCAAGGCCGCGCCATCCGCTACGAGTTCGCCTGAAAGTTGCCCCGATTCTCCTGCGTGGAAATCGGCGCTAACGAAAAGGGAGGCCCGGCGGCGGCACGCTGTGACGGTAAGTGCCGGACTCAGGAGACATCCGTAACCGGCCTGGTCACGCGGCTGGCCTGGCGTGCGGCAGCCCGGTGGACATCCCGCAGAATGGAAGCATGACTGGACCCGTTGTGAAGGCGCTGACCCTGGTCACCGAAGACGGGATCCCCATCGACGCGGTGCACCTCCCCGGCCCCACCGACGTGGGGTTCGTTATTGCCCATGGTTTTACCCTGTCATGGCAACACGGCGCGGTCTGGAAGGTGGCCAGCAGGCTGCGCCAGGCGGGCGGGGTAGTGTCGTTCGACTTTCGCGGCCACGGCCGGTCCGGCGGGTTGTCCACGGTGGGGGACCAGGAGATCAAGGACCTGGACGTGGCCGTGGCCTACGCCAGGGAACTGGGGTACCGCCGGATCGCGGCGGTCGGGTTCTCCATGGGGGCCTCGGTGGTCATGCGGTACGCCGGGCTGGTCGGCGGGCTGGACGCCGCGGTCTCGGTGAGCGGTCCGGGGCACTGGTACTACCGCGGCACCAAGCCGATGCGCCGGGTGCACTTCGCGGTGGAGCGCCGGGTCGGCCGGGCCATTACCCGGACCTGGCTGAAGACCCGGATAAGTCCCTCCGGGTGGAACCCGGTGCCGCTACCGCCCGACGAGGCCGCAGCGCTGATCTCGCCCATCCCGCTGCTCGTCGTGCACGGCGACCAGGACCTGTACTTCCCGGCCGACCACGGCCAGCGGCTGTACGACGCGGCGCGCGAGCCTAAGGAGCTGTGGATCGAGCCCGGCTTCGGGCACGCGGAGTCAGCCGCCGGCGGGCCGTTGCTGGACCGGATCGCGGGATGGGTACAGAAGCACGCGCTAGTCCCGGAGGCTGTTTCCGGTGTCGGGGTCGAAGAAATGCAGTGAGTCCAGGTCCACGTGCACCCGGGCCCGCTCGCCCTCGCGAATCTCGGTTCTCGGGTCCAGCCGGGCGATGATCGCCGGGATCTGCGGGACTTCCTCGATCTCGGCCGCGTCCGGCTCACTGTCCCCGATGGCCACCGCCGCCACCTGAAGAGGCGGCACCCCCACCGTGCAGTACACGTTGACCTCCGCGCCGAGTTCCTCGCGCAGCTCGACCGACACCTCGAGCACCGACTCGGGTGCCGCGCCGGGCACCAGCGCGGCGTCTTCCAGATTCTCCGGGCGGATCCCGACCACCACCGTGCGGCCCAGGTACTTCTCCAGCGCTGTGTGCTGGCGGACCAGCCCGGCGGGCACCCGGAGGCGGTGCGGCCCGAAGATCACCTCGGGGCTGCCCGAGCCTGAGTCGGCCGTGCTTGGGCCACCCGGGCCGCGTTCCAGCGTCGCCTCGACCAGGTTCATCGCGGGCGAGCCGATGAACCCGGCCACGAACAGGTTGGCGGGCCGCTGGTACAGCTCCTGCGGCGCGGCGACCTGCTGGAGCACGCCGTGCCGCAGCACGGCCACCCGGCTGCCCAGCGTCATCGCCTCGGTCTGGTCGTGGGTCACGTAGATGGTGGTCACCCCGAGCGAGCGCTGCAGCTTGGCGATCTCGGCGCGCATCTGCACCCGGAGCTTGGCGTCCAGGTTGGACAGCGGCTCGTCCATCAGGAACGCGCGGGGCTGGCGGACGATGGCCCGCCCCATCGCGACCCGCTGCCGCTGCCCGCCGGACAGCTGCCGGGGCTTGCGGTCCAGCAGCTCCTCCAGTTCCAGGATGCGTGCCGCCTCGTCGACCCGGCGGCGGATCTCGTGCTTCGGGGTCTTGCGGTACTTCAGGCTGAACGCCATGTTGTCCCGCACGGTCAGGTGCGGGTACAGCGCGTAGCTCTGGAACACCATGGCGATGTCCCGGTCCCGCGGCTCCATGTCGTTGACCGGCTGCCCGTCGACGAGGATGGTGCCCTCGGTGATCTCCTCCAGGCCGGCCACCATGCGCAATGCCGTGGTCTTGCCGCAGCCGGACGGGCCGACCAGCACCATGAGCTCGCCGTCCGCGATGGACAGGTCCAGCGACCGGACCGCGGCGGTCCCGTCCTGGTAGCGCTTGGTGATGCCCTCGAGCACGATCCTCGACACTGTGCCTCCCTCTCCGCCGAGCCCTATCCGCCGAACGGCTCTGCGCCGAGCCGCTATCCGCCGAATTGGCCCGTGGGCTGGCCCCGGACCCCCTCGACCCGGGTGCGCAGCAGGTGCCCGGCCAGCGGTTCCGCGTCCCGCTGGGCCTGCGTCATGTCCTCCCAGGCCGTGGTGAGGTAGAGGTCGTCCAGGCCTGGGCCGCCGAACCCTGGGCAGGACGGCTGGGATACCGGTACCGGCAGCTCGGCTAGCAGCTCACCGCCGGGGGAGTAGCGGCGCACCGCATGACCGCCCCAGAACGCCACCCACAGGCACCCGTCCGCGTCCACGACCAGGCCGTCCGGGATGCCGTGCTCCGGCGCGGGCTGGACCAGGTCCCGCGGGCTGCCCAGCGTGCCGGCCGCCAGGTCGCAGGGGAAGGCGCGGATCCGCGGCCGGGGCTCGCCCGAGTCGATGTAGTAGAACGTGACGCCATCCGGGCTCCAGCCCAGGCCGTTGGACTCGGTCACCCCGTCCAGCACCACGGTGATCTGGCCGCCGGGGTCGAGCCGGTAGAGCGCGCCCCCTGCCGGCCGCCGGTCCGCGGCCACCGTGCCGGCCCAGAACCGGCCCGCCGGGTCGCACGCCCCATCGTTGAACCGGACGTCGGCCGGCATGGGCGGCCGCCACGGCCCGCCGTCCGGCTGCCCGGCCCCGTCCACCAGCCGGAATCCGTCCGCGGCGGCGAGCACGTACCCCCCGCCCCCCGCCCGCCTGCCCATTCCCCCTTCAGCGGCCCCCTGCGCTGCCCGCGGTGCGGCCGCGCCGACCGCGACCCCAGCCGTGTGAAACACCTCGTCGCCCTCGCCCGGCCGGTATCGGTGCAGGCGCCCGGCCAGGATGTCCACCCACATCAGGGCGCCCGCGGCCGGGTCCCAGAAGGGCCGCTCGCCCAGTTCGGCGCGGGCCGGCACGGCCACGTCCCACGACACGCTCATTTGCCCATCCCCAGGGTCAGCCCGCGCACCAGATAGCGCTGGAAGATCAGGTACACCACGATGGCAGGTACCGCGCTGATGAACGACCCCGCCATCAGCACCGGGATGCTGGTCGTCCGCCCGGCCGACAGCGCGGCCAGCCCCACGGTGATCGTCCGCTGCTGCGGGTTCTGCAGGAACAGCAGCCCGACCAGCAGGTCGTCCCAGATCTGGATGAACTGCAGCACGGTCACGGTGGCGATGGCGGGCCAGGACAGCGGCAGCGCGATGCGCAGGAACGTGCGCTCGTAGCCGAGCCCGTCCATTACCGCCGCCTCGATGAGGTCGTCGGAGATGCCCCGGTAGTAGGTGGCCATCAGGAACGTGGCGAACGGCGTGCCCAGCGCGACGTAGACCAGGATCGCGCCGAGGTAGGTGTTGATCAGCCCGAGCTTCCCGAGATTCACGTACTCCGGGATGATGATCGACTGCAGCGGCACCATAAGCGCGGCCACCACGGCCAGGAACACAATCCCGCTGGCCCGGTAGCGCAGCTTGGCGAACGCGAACCCGGCCGTGGTGGACACGGCCAGGATGAGCAGGATCGAGGCCAGGCAGATCAGGGTGGAGTTGAGCAGTTCCCGGCCGACCGGCAGTTCGCTGAACAGCTGGCTCCAGCTCACCGCGGAGTGGCCGCCCTGGCGCTCGAACTGCGACTCGGTCCGGAACGCGTTGTTGAGGATGTACCAGAACGGGTAGAGCATGACGACCGCGATGCCCGTCATGATCAGGAAGATCATGCCGACCCGGCTGCGCCGCCGGGCCCGCAGCGCGCGCTTGGCCGGCGGCTGGCCGGCCGCGGGCCGCTGGCCCGATCCGGGCGGCCGCCCGGATGCCGGCGCGTGCGGCGCACGGCCCGGGGCGGGCAGGGAATCAGCCGCCGCCATCTACCAGCCCTCCCCGTCCTCGGAGCGGATCAGCCTGAGCTGCACCAGCCCCACCACGATCATGATCACGAACAGGATGATCCCGTACAGGGCGCCGGTGCCGAACTGGCCCAGCGAGAACGCCGACTGGTAGACGAAGAACTCCAGCGTGGTGGTGCCGAACCCGGGGCCGCCGTTCGTCATCACGAAGATCAGGCTGAACAGCGCGGAGAAGGCGCTGATCACCGTGATCACGAACGAGAACTGCACGAACCGCTTGAGCAGCGGCAGCGTCACCCGGAAGAAGATCTGCCGCCGGTGCAGCCCGTCCACCCGGGCCGCCTCCAGCAGCGTCGGGTCCAGGGTGGCCATGCCGGTCAGGAAGATGATCGTGTTGGTGCCGAGCATGGACCAGATGAACGTGATGGCCAGCGCGAACAGCGCGGTGCGCTGGCCGGCCAGCAGGTTGGTCTGCACCGAGCCCAGGCCGACGGCGGCGAGCATCTTGTTCAGCAGGCCGTTCAGCGCGAAGAACTGCACCGCGACCATGCCGATGACCACCCAGGACACCGCGGTGGGCAGGAAGTACACCGACCGGAAGAACCGCCAGCCGCGGACGTGCTCGTTGAGCAGGGCGGCGATGGCGAGCGGGATGCCGATCGCGAACGGGATGGCCAGCAGCAGCAGCCCGTTGTTCTCCAGCACCCGCCAGAAGACCGGATCGCTGAGCGCCGTGGAGTAGGTGCTCGGCCCGATCCACTGGGCGGTCAGCCCGTTCCAGTTCGTCATCGAGTAGTAGACGGCCTGCCCGATCGGGATGCCGAGCAGGGCCACCACCACGATCACCGCGGGCAGCGACAACAGGATGCCGGCCCGCCGCCGGCGCCGGGCCAGCCTGCTCCGGCGCGGCCGGGCGGGCTGGCCCGGGGCGCTGCCCCGGACCAGCCCCGGCGTCGAATTCCGGCGGGGGCGGCCCGGCGGAGGCGAACCGGGTGGCGGCGGCGTGCAGCCCGCCGCGCCGCGCGACCACGACCGCCATCGCGAGCTGGCGCACCGGGGCGCCCACCGCCATCGGGTGCCTGAACCGCCGGACCCGGTCGTCCCCGCCGACGATCAGCACCGGCGCGTCCGCGCCGCGTGATTCCAGCAGCTCGGCCACCCGGCCCTGGATGTCGAGGTCCCTCTCACCCGGCCGCCACGACGCCAGCGACTCCTGGAGCGCGGCCGCCGCGTCCGCGCCCAGCTCCCGCAGGTCCTCCCGCTCCGCCGGGGAGAGGGCGAGCCTCAGGCTGACCAGGTCCCCGGTGGCGTCCAGCCCGAACCCGGGGTGCCCGTCGGCGGCCAGCCGGCCCGCGTCCGCGCCGGCGATGTCCTGGGCGGCGCGGACGAAGGCTCCCGGGTCGTACCACGGCACCGCGACGAGGTCGGCGAACCCGTGGCGGCGCGGCTGGTACTCCTCGCTCACCCGGTCGGCTTCTACCTCGGTGGTCACCAGCGCCGCCCCGGTGTGGGTGGCCACCACCCACACAAGGTCGGCCTGGGCGGTCCGGTCCACTGGCGGGGCCACTGCCCCCGTCGCCCAGGCCACGCCGCCCGGTCCAGTGAGCACGACCCCGGCTACCTCCTCGTGGGCGGCCAGCCAGCCCTCCAGGCGCTCCCGCGCGGCGTCCGCACGGGCCACGCTGCGAGGCAAATGTTCGGCTATACCGAACAAAGTTTTGTGATGTAGAATCACCCGGTTATGGAATCATTCACATATGCCCATGTCAAGGCGTTTTGAGACTCGCTAAGGTAACAGATGCGGTTCTGTAATACCGAACATTTGGCACTACCGAACAACGGGGTGAGGAAGTGAGCAGGTGACAACCGAGCAGGACGGCCCGGAAGCCGGCCGCTACACGGTCAAGAGCGTGGCCCGGGCGCTCCGGCTGGTCGGCATCGTGGCGGATGGCCCGGCCGGCGGCCAGACGCTCAGCGAGCTGGCCGCCGTGCTGGGCGCGTCCAAGAGCAGCACGCTGGCGCTGGCCCGGACCCTGGAGGCGGCCGGTTTCCTGCGCGAGACTCGCCCCGGCCCGCGCTACACCCTGGGCACCGCACTGATCCGGCTGGGCGACATCGTGGGCCGCCAGCTCCCGCTGGGTGACCTGTGCCGCCCGCTGCTCGACGAGCTGTCCGAGACCACCAAGATGACCGCCCGGATCGCGGTGGCCGAGGCCGGCTACCCGGTCTTCATCGCCCGGGTGGACGGCCCGGGCAGCGTGCGGTTCTACACGCCACTGGGCCAGCGCGAGGTGCCCTACGCCTCAGCGGCCGGCAAGGCCATCCTGTGCACGATGACCGAACCGGAGGTCCGGCGGGTCTGCTCGGAGACCGGGTTGGCCCCGCGCACCGCGCACACCATCACCGATATTGGCACCCTGCTGGACAACCTGGCCGCGGCCCGGCGGCTCGGCTTCGCGGTGGACGACGAGGAGGACGCCGAGGGTGTGTTCTGCACGGGCGCGGCCTTCTTCGGCCACGACGGCAGTTGCGCGGGTGCGATCAGCGTGACCGGCATCAAGGGCGACCTGCCCGCGTGGCGGGTGGATGAGCTCGGCCGGTCCGTGCGCAGCTACGCCGACAAGGTGTCCGCCCTGCTCGGCGGGGCGCCCTACACCGTGCCCGGGGGAGGAGCCTGATGCCCGTGCTGCCGGGGGCGCCAGAGGTGCCAGAGGTGCCAGAGGTGCCAGAGGTG
>Ga0187863_10004060_pt1 | contig 10561 bp, 5 predicted proteins | sample June2016WEW_11_1_FD_132975 | JGI IMG/M metagenome (GOLD analysis project Ga0187863, IMG submission 132975) | Peatland microbial communities from SPRUCE experiment site at the Marcell Experimental Forest, Minnesota, USA - June2016WEW_11_10 | ecosystem: Environmental > Terrestrial > Soil >...
CCGTCCAGGCCCCGCGAAAGAAGCCGCTGGGCCCCGGAGCCTCGGTGAATCACCCGAAATTTGGCCACGGCATGATTTTGCGCCGCGAAGGGGATGGCGAGGACGCTAAACTTACGGTAAGCTTTCCAGGTTACGGATTGAAGAAACTGATTGCCAAATACGCAGGAATCAAGACCGACGAATGAATACTAAACACATCGAAGACAAAGCAGAGCGCAAGAAGGTGAAGCGCACGGCGCGCAAGAAGGCAGCCCCCAAGGCGCCGAGAGCGGCCGGGGTGGCACGCGGCTCGAACAAGAAAAAAGTGAAGAAGATCGCCAAGGGTCAGCGCAAGCGCTAAACCACCGTGCCCTCTCAGCTACTCCGCAGGAAGGGCATTGACGATCTGATCCGGGCCTCCGAGGACCCAGCCAAAAGGCTGCGCAAAACTCTGGGGCCCTGGAGCCTCACCGCGCTCGGCATTGGCGCGGTGATTGGCTCGGGCATTTTCACGGTCATTGGCACCGCCGCGACGGGTAAAGAGGTCGCGGGCATTCTCAAGGTGCCGTTGATCGACCTGCTGTTCTTTCACAGCACCACAGTGGGCCGGCCGGGCGCGGGGCCGGCCATCACGTTGTCATTTGTTCTGGTGGCCATCGCCTGCGGCTTTGCCGGCTTGTGCTACGCGGAGCTGGCGTCGATGATTCCCATCTCCGGCAGCGCATACACCTACGCGTACGCTACGCTCGGCGAGATTTTCGCGTGGATCATCGGCTGGGATCTGATCCTCGAGTACGCCGTCTACAACATGTCGGTGGCGGTTGGGTTCTCGGCCTATCTCCAGGATCTGTTCGACAACCTGTTCGGATTCAAATTGCCGCCCTCGCTGGCATTTCCGCCGTTTCCGGCGCCGGGCGGTCCTTCCGGTGTGTTCAACATCCCCGCGCTGTTGATCACCATGGCGGTGACATGGTTGCTCGTGCGCGGCGTGAAGGAAAGCGCCGGCGCCAATACCGGAATGGTGCTCATCAAGCTCGCGGCCATCGTCATATTCTGTCTGGGCGCCGCGCGGGCCATCGACACTTCGAACTGGCATCCGTTCGCGCCGCATGGGTTCCGAGGCATTCTCACCGGCGCTTCCATCGTGTTCTTTTCCTACATTGGATTCGATTCAGTGTCCACCGCGGCCGAGGAGTGTCGCCGCCCCCAACGCGATCTTCCCATCGGCATCCTGGCAACGTTGGCTATCTGCACCGTGGCCTATTGTGCCGTATCGCTGGTGCTCACCGGTATCGTCAACTGGAAGACGCTGGATGCCGATGCGCCCGTGGCGAAAGCCCTGGAGGTGCTGCATTTCAACCGGCTGCGTCTGTGGGTGACGGCCGGAGCGCTGATGGGCATGCTCAGCTCCCTGCTGGTGTATCAGTACGGGCAGGCGCGCATCTGGTTCGCAATGTCGCGGGACCGGCTTCTGCCGAAGATGTTCTCCGCAGTCCACCAGCGTTATCGGACGCCGTACATCAGCACCTGGATCGCGGGGTTTGTGGTGGGGGTGCCGGCGGGAATCTGGGACATCGATACCTTCGCCGAGCTCTCCAACATTGGCACCCTCTTCGCCTTCATTCTGGTGTCGGCTGGCGTCATCGTGCTGCGCCGCACCGATCCGGATCGCCCGCGATCATTCCGCGTTCCGCTGGTGCCGTGGGTGCCGGGTCTTTCGATTGTGTGCTGTTTTCTGTTGATGGCTGGGCTGCCGCTGGAAACATGGATCCGCTTCTTCGTCTGGCTGATCATCGGGCTGGTTATCTATTTCGTGTGGAGCCGGAAGCAAATCGACGTGGTTCGGCCCTGATCGCGGCTTAGCTTTCGCTCGACGGCGCCGCCAGCTGTAACCGAACCGTTATGATTGAGAATTGATGGCGCGGATCGATCCCAGACTCTCAATTCTCGCTCCGTGGACATGATGTTTCAGAACGACGACAGCCTGTATGAATTCGACGTTCACGAACGGCTGTGGCGGCGTCGTGGCGAAGTTGAGTTTCTCTACACAGACGGCGACGCTGTTGAAGAACGAGTTTTCGAAATCGTCTCGTCCGCGCAGGACCTTTCAGTTCTCTCCGAGGAGTTGGCAGCTCAGATCGCCGGCTGGCCGTTACGTTATCATCTCAGCGCCTCGCGGTCCAACCTCTTGCGCCCGCTGGCCGAGCTGCTTCGCGGAGAAAGTCTGGAACTGGGGGCCGGGTGTGGCGCGCTGACTCGATTCCTCGGAGAGTTGGGTGGAAACGTATTTGCGGTGGAGGGGAGCCGGAAGCGCGCCCGCATCGCCGCCGAGCGTGGCCGCGACCTGCCGAATGTTCGCGTAATCTGCGACCGCATTCAGGATTTGCGGATTGGCCGGACATTCGACGCCGTGACTTTAATCGGCGTCCTCGAGTATGCGCAAATTTACGGGGATGGCCCAAACGGCATTCGCAATCTGCTGGAACAATGCCGGCGCTTCCTGAAGCCGCATGGCTGTCTGATCCTCGCCATCGAGAATCAGCTTGGACTTAAGTATCTGGCAGGCGCGCTGGAGGATCATGCACTCCGCGAGATGCACGGCCTCGACGACGTCTACGACGAAAGCTCGGTGGTAACCTTCGGACGGCACGAACTCCAGACACTACTCCGCGACAGCGGCTTTGAGCACCAGGAGCTGCTGCTGCCCCTTCCCGATTACAAGTTGCCCGCCACCGTTATATTTCCGAAAGGATATTCGCGCAACTTCCCCGAATTCGACCTGAATACTTTTCTGGCGAATTCGGTTTTTCAGGATGAACAGAAACCGTCGATGCCGTATTTCTCTCTGGAGCGGGCATGGCGTGTAGCGGCGAGGAACTCCCTTACGGCCGATCTGGCTAACTCGTTTCTGATTGTGGCCCGAACCTTGGGCTCCGACGCACCTCTGGGAGAGGCAAATGAAGGGGTCCTGGCCAGGCACTACGCGGTACAGCGACGCCCGGCGTTCTGCAAACAATCGATGTTCCGCGCGCAGGGCGAGCGCATTCTGATTGCCAGCGAGGCGGTCAGCTCTTTCCCCCAGCCGGATCTCCCCATTCGCATTCGCCTGGATTCCGAAGATTACATTGCCGGAGAGGTGTGGGCCGACCGTCTGGCGGGTGTCTTGAATCGTCCGGGATGGACGGTGGGAGACGTGATTTCGTGGGCCAGGCCTTGGGTCGATTGTTTGCGCAACGTCGCCGGCGGTAGCGGTACTCGGGCAAAACTCCCCGGACACTATTTGGATGCAATGCCGTTTAACCTGATCCGCGATGGTGAGGGGGCCTTTCGGTTCTTCGATCTGGAATGGGAAACTTCCGAACCGCCGGAAGTGGGTCTGGTGCTCTTTCGGGGACTGTATTGGAGCCTGATTCGTATCACCAGCGTGGCGCCTCCGCTGGAGCCCGCGGCGGCCTGGACACTCCCGCTCATCCGGGCGGTCGCCAACGGGACGGAGTATCCGTTAGCCGAAGCGGAGATCCGTGGCTACCTTGAGAAGGACAATCGGATTCGGAATTGGATTTCCGGCGTCTCCGGCGATTTGCAGTTCGAAGAGCTTTCACTGGCGGTACTCAAAGTGCGGCAGCCGCAGAATGAACGGACCTTTGCTCCTGCCCGGACGACGCCCTCTTCGCAGGAGACGCCGCAAGCGAGGAGCGCCTTCAACGTTGCTTCGCCAGCACACGGGTCACGCCGGAATGCCGCCGCGTTTCTCCGCAATGGAGCTTCGGCCCTGCATGAGTCCCTCCTTCGCTTTCTATACGCGACCCCTGCCTTTCGCTGGACCGGCAAACCGCTGGCGAAGGTGATCTCGGCGGCGCGGTTGCCCGGCAGCGCCCTGCTTCCGAGAAACCCGCTCTTCGATGGTGCATTCTACACGTCGAAATATACCGATATCGCAGGTGTAGGGAACCCCTGGGCCCATTACATCGCGTTCGGAGCAAGCGAATTTCGCAATCCTCATCCGTTGTTCGATACCCGTTATTACCTGGCGTGCAATCCGGACGTTGGCGCCAGTGGCATTAATCCTTTGGTGCACTATTTCGAGTACGGAGCTTCGGAAGGGCGCGATCCTGGCCCCGGCTTCGACACCTCCTGGTATATCGAGCGCTATCCTGACGTGCGTGATCGAAGCGTGAACCCTCTGGTGCATTATTGGCTGCACGGACGCGCGGAAAGACGCCAGGCTCGCGCTCACCGGTACGAGAGCGTCACCACGCGCCCGATTATGGCGAGTGACGAGTCCCCTTGGACCGGACCTCTCATCTCGGTCATCTTGCCTGTCTGGAACACGCCGGAACCATACCTGGAGCGAGCGATCGACTCTGTCCTGGCGCAGCACTATCAGCGGTGGCGGTTGTGCATATACGACGATGGCTCGAGCCATCGCGAGACCCATCGAATTCTCCGCAAATACGCTGGCCGCGATCCACGGATAATCGTCCGCTTCGGAGAGGTCAACTCGGGAATCGCCAATGCGACCAATGCCGCTCTGGCCATGGCCGAAGGCGATTACGTGGCCATGCTGGATCACGACGACGAACTCACACCCGATGCGCTGCTCGAAGTCGCGCGTGTGTTGAATCAGGATCCGTCGATTGACGCACTGTATACGGATCAGGCTTACATCGACGCAGACGGCGAATCCGTCGAGCCGTTCCTCAAACCGGATTGGTCGCCGGAGCTCTTTCGCGGCGTGATGTTCGTCGGGCATCTTCTGGTGGTGCGTCTCAGCCTGGCGCGGGAGCTGGGCGGGTTCCATCCGCGATTCGACCGCGTTCAGGACTTTGAATTCATGCTGCGGCTCTCTGAGGCAACCATCAGAATCCATCACCTTCGCAAGATCTTGTACTATTGGCGGAGAATACCGGGAAGCGTTGCGTTCAACGGTGATGAGAAAGGCGCGATCGAGCCCCTACAGGCCGCGGCGGTGAACGAACATTTGTCGCGATGTTCTATCCCCGCCATCGCCAGTCCCCATCCAACGTTGGCCCATCGCCTCGTGATCGAACCGAAGGACCGCTCAACGTTCCCAAAGGTGGCGATCATGGTTCGCGAAAACACCCTCCGGCGCCCGGCCTTGCGATCACTGCTTGATCGATCGACCTATCCGAATTTCACCGTCTCTCTCGCCACTGACTCGGCCGCGCGACTGGATTTCAAGGACGAGCGAATCCTAATATGCGATCCGGCCGCGCAAGCCGATGCGGAGAATTCCGCTGATTATGTGGTCCTGATGGATGGCGAACTGGAAGTCGTCACTTCGGACTGGATTGAGCGCCTGCTGTTTTATTGCGAGCAACGCGATGTGGGTTGCGCGGCTCCGGTGTTGGTTCAAAGGGATGGCTCGGTTTGGCAGGCGGGTCTCGTTCTCAGCCTCGATCAACCGCTGGATTCGCCCCTGCGCGGGTTGCCGGCCGACACGGACGGCTATGCCGGCTCGCTCTCCTGTTCGCGCGAGGTGAGCGCTGTATCCGGGGAATGCCTGATGATCTCCGCGTCCCTCTTGCGTGAATTAGGCGGTAGCCAAAGGTTCTATGTGTCGGCGCTGTGCCAGGGTGCGGATCTCTCTCTGCAAGCGCTCGTACATGGCCGGCGAAATATCCTCACTCCACGGGCGCGCCTCCTTAAGCGCCAAAGCATGAAGTGCGAGCCTGACTCGCAACTGGATCGCGCACTGTTCGCCGACCGGTGGCGGGACCTCCTAAGGAAAGGCGATCCCTTTTACAACGCGGGCGCCGCTCAGGCATCGCCGGACTATGAAGATGCGGTGCCTGCCGGAATCAGAGCGTGAACGTAGCGTTCGTCAGCCACTGCGACTTCACCGGAAACAGCGCGATGCACATCTTCAGCATCGCCAGTGTGCTTGAGCGATCGGATATACGATGCGCGGTTTGCGTGCCCAACGATGCGGCTAATGTTAGTGAACACGGCACACCGGCTTTTGCGGTAGTTTCCTACGCGGACGCATATGCGAACGGAGTCCTCTTTCCCGATGGACGTGGACCCGATGTGATCCACGCCTGGACCCCGCGGGAGCTGGTCCGCAAGTTGACCGAGCACCTCGCCAGCGTTCACGATTGCCCGTACATCGTTCATCTCGAAGACAACGAAGAAGTGATCCTCGAGGTGGAACTCGAACAGACGTACGGCGAGATCGAGAGCCAGCCCATCGAAGTTCTGGACTTGAAAGTACCCGAGCACAGGTCGCATCCCGTTCACTACCGGTCGTTCCTCTCCCGTGCGGCGGCTGTGACGGCGCTCATGGACCGTCTTCTTGAATTCAAGCCTGAGGGTGTTCCCGGCATGGTGTTCTGGCCGGGCTTTGACGATGAGTTTCTAAACCCGCCTGCCCCGTCGTCAGCATTGTTGAGCCGCTTTCAGCTTCGCCCGAACGAGAGGGTGCTGGTCTATAACGGCAACGTACACGCCACGAATTCCGCTGAAGTGCAAAGCCTTTTTCTCTCGGTTCAGGCGTTGCGGCGCGTGGGCGTGCCAGTCAGGCTCCTGAGGACGGGCTTGAATCACATCGACGACACCGGTTGGATCGAAGACGCCGTTGCGTCGGGGGCTGTAGTCGATCTCGGTTTCGTACCAAGATCTGAGGTTCCCTCGCTGGTTTCGCTGGCCACGGCGCTTGTTCAGCCCGGACGGCCCGGCCGGTTTAACGATTACCGCTTTCCCTCCAAGCTTCCCGAGTTTCTTGTTTCGGGAAAGCCCGTCGTTCTTCCAAAAGCCAATATCGGGCGATTCCTCCGAGATGGCGTCGAGGCTGTGCTGACCGAGTCGGGCGACGCCATCGAGATTGCACAGAAGGTCGAGCGCCTGCTAAATGAACCGGAACGGGCGGCCACGATGGGAGCCGCGGGAAGGGAGTTTGCGCTTAAACGGCTGTCATGGGAAATCAATGTTCCGCCAATCGTCGATCTGTATAAAGACGTGATCGAACAACGGACCGCGGCGGCGTCGATCGGATCGGCTGATTTGCTGTCCACCATTCGGCTCATCAGCTTCTTTCTTCCTCAGTTTCACCGAATCAAAGAGAATGACGAATTCTGGGGCGAGGGTTTCACCGAGTGGACGAATGTGAGGCGCGCCGTGCCGAACTTCCACGGCCATTATCAGCCGCAAGTTCCGGCTGATCTGGGCTATTACGATCTGAGCGATCCCCAGACACTTCAGCGGCAGGTGGAGCTGGCTGCCGGCTATGGTATTTACGGCTTTTGCTTCTACTATTACTGGTTTAACGACCGCCGAGTTCTGGAGCGTCCGCTGGAGCAGATGCTTGAAACGGGCCAGCCTGATTTTCCCTTCTGTATCTGCTGGGCAAATGAAAATTGGACCAGAAGCTGGGATGGGTCCGAACAAGACATTCTGATCGCTCAGGAGTATTCGAGTCAGGCCTGTGAGCGCTTCATCCGCGACGTCATCCCCATTCTGAAAGACCGCCGCTACATTTGCGTGGGTGGCGCACCCATGCTGCTCGTGTACCGCGCGGACCAGATTCCCGGCGCCGCGGCGGTTGCGCGACGATGGCGCGAAATCTGTTCCGGCGAAGGCATTCCGGCCCTGCATTTATGCGCCGTGCAGAGTTTTGACGCTCTTGATCCGCGAACGGCGGGTTTTGACGCGGCCGTGGAGTTTCCTCCGCACGTTACCCGAGCCCTGCTGGATCTAACATCGATCCCCGGCCTTCGTGACGATTTCAAGGGATACGCGGAAGACTATGCGACGATCGTCCGCAATCAGTTAAGTCTGACACTCCCCGACCATATTCTTTATCGAGGCGTTATGCCAGCCTGGGACAACACTCCGCGTCGCGGGACCAGCGCGCACATTGTTCTTAATTCCTCTCCGGAACGCTATGAGGAATGGCTTTACGGTCTCGCGAAGCAGGCGCTGGGCCGGCAGACTGTGCAGGAGCCGATTCTGTTCGTCAATGCCTGGAACGAATGGGCCGAAGGGGCATATCTTGAACCGGATCAGAAGCACGGACACGCGCGGCTCCGCGCTACGCGGAGTGCTCTCACCCGCGCGGCAAGGGATTGCCGGCAACAACCAGTACCTCTACCGCCAGTAAAACGCAATCCGTCAGAAGCGGAACATAACCTCATCCGGACCTACCGGAACTTCGCTGTTACACGCCTGAGCTATGGTACTGTGCGCGATTACTGCGACAGCTTCGAGAATCTGCGCGCGCTGGCAACGGCAAACGGCGATCTTAAGGATTGCCAGCGGCCATGGGTGGTAAAAGCGATTCTCACCGAAGCGCCCCCACCCGGGTGCATTCTGGAGATCGGCGCGGGCGAACCGCTGGTAGCCGATCTATTAAGCAGACTCGGATATGAGGTTTGGATCGCCGACCCGTACGACGGTTCCGGCAACGGCCCGAGGGAATTCGAAACGTTTCGCCGCCGGTATCCGCATCTCAGATTCGTGCGGTCGCAATTCCACGAACGGTTGCCAAAGGCGCCCCGCGGGGGCTTCGATTGCATTTACTCGATATCTGTTTTGGAGCATGTTCCGGAAAGCGAATTACCCAGAGTGTTTTCTGGTTTACGAAACTTTCTCAAACCCGGCGGCGCTTCAATCCACGCCATCGACCACGTACTGCGCGGGAGCGGAGCCGCGGAGCATCTCGCGAAGCTGCGGCTGATGGTTCATGGCTTCGGATTCGACCAGGCGGACCTGGATGCTCTTCTGAAGCGGATGAACGCCGACACAGAGACATACTATTTGTCGGCGGAAGCTCACAATCGTTGGCGCAACGATGTTCCCTACGATCAGTTTCCAATGCGGGTCTGTGTAAGCATCCAAACAGTAGCTGACGCTCATGCGATTCGGGTTGCGGGAGCCAACGATGGCTAAATCCTTCAACGAAGCCCGGTCGACGCCTCCCCCGCTCGCCGTTCCGCCAAAACCCGAGCCCGCGCGGGCAGCCCATGCTTGCCCTTCGAGTCGTGTCGCTGAAGACTAAGGCGCGCTGAGCCAAAAAGCGGAAACGGCACACCCCGGGAGGGTGTGCCGTTGAGCGGTAAGCCAGTATAAGGGCCGCTATCCGCGTCGCTTCCGCAGGCGGCCGATCATGCCCAACGCGAGTGCGCCAATGCCGAAAAGAGCCATCGTGGCAGGCTCCGGAACGCCTTCCGCTTCGCTGAATAGCGCATAACGGCTGTCGGCCGGCAGGTCCTTCGTGCCGTTCACAAATCCGAAAGACGAATTCTGCGAATAATAAAATGTGCCCGCCGTCCCGATTTCGAATATCAATCCGAAGGTACCACTTCCAGGCAACGTGGGAGTGGCATCCGTAAGCACATCGTCCTGGATGACCCATGTGACGGTGTGGCTCCCCGTCGTGTCATAAATGCCGACCGACTCGGTATCGGTGGCCGCCCCGGCGATTGCGGCCAGCAACGAGAAAGTAACCGATCCTGACGACGAGAAGTAGAAATCGGGAGCCGGTATAGAGGTGTTGCCGGAGTCCGAAAGATACTCGTTCAGCGAGGCCCCCGCAGTCTGAGTGGCGGCGCCGCAATTCGACGTCGTAAGACAGAACCCGATGTTCTTGTCGGTTCCGTCGAGGGACTCATTGTCGAAGAACGGATTTCCCGCGGGAGTACCGTTTCCGTTCTGATTTACGATCCCCGCGCTGAACGCGTTCCACTGTCCATCCGAGGTCACCAGGGTGAGCCCGGACCCAGTCAGCGAGAAAATCATGTCGTTGTAATCGCCAATATTCTCTTCGGAAGTGTTTGGAAGGCTGTTTTCAACGCCCGCGACGAAAGTGCTGCTCGGTGGGGGACCGGCATACAAAGTCACGCTCAAAAACGATCCGAGTACTATTGCCGCAACCAAAAAATACCTGATCATGGGGATTTCCCTAGTCCTTTCTCACCGTCTCGTTGATTCTACCCTGGAATGGACGGGGAGGAAAGGCTTATTTTCAGTTGGGACGTCGCCCTGTAACGGTTTACCGAGCTACGGCCTGTACCGGCTGATTGGTGGAGGGATATCCGGCGAATAGGTATTACTAGTTTTGAGGCGGTAGTAGTACTCGTCGAGCGGATGCGGGCCTGCGTTACGCGGTGAGCTTGCGAATGAAGAGTCCGTGAACTTGCGCGTTATCAGTCAGTTCTGGGTGAAACGTGGCAACCAGGTGGCGGCCTTGCTCGACCAGAACGGGGGTGTCGCGCCACGATGCCAGAATGTTTACGTCGGGGCCGGTTCGGCGAATGATAGGCGCGCGGATGAACACCGCTTCGAGTGTATTGCCGTACCAAGGCAGGCGGACAACGCGGCTGTCGAGTTGGCGGCCATACCCGTTTCGTTCGACGGTAATATCCACCAAACCAAGCGATCGCTGCTCCGGCTTCAAAACGTCGGTAGCCAGCAAAATGGCTCCGGCGCAGGTGCCGAAGACGGGCCGCTCCCGGCCGAAGCGTTGTAACGGCCCGAAGAGGTGTTCCTCGTCGAGCAACTTCAGCATTGTCGTGCTCTCGCCGCCGGGAAGGACAAGAGCGTCAACGGCGTCCAGTTCCGTGGC
>Ga0187863_10004061_pt1 | contig 10559 bp, 8 predicted proteins | sample June2016WEW_11_1_FD_132975 | JGI IMG/M metagenome (GOLD analysis project Ga0187863, IMG submission 132975) | Peatland microbial communities from SPRUCE experiment site at the Marcell Experimental Forest, Minnesota, USA - June2016WEW_11_10 | ecosystem: Environmental > Terrestrial > Soil >...
CTCCCGGGCCGTGTTCCTCGGATCGGTCGGCTCGCTCGCCGTGCTGGCCGGGGCGGGCGCGATCCTGGCCGGTGTCTCCCTGGCCGTCAGCATCGGCGGCTTCCGGTCGGTGGACGTGGCGCTTGCGCCCGGCCTGGTAGGCGGGATCCTGCTGCTGCTGGCCCAGATCGCCTACGTGCCCAACGCAGTCGTCTGGTCGATCTGCTACACGCTGGGCCCCGGTTTCGCGTTCGGCACCGGCACCGTGGTCGCCCCCACCGGGTCCGCGCTCGGGCCGCTGCCGATGCTGCCGATGCTCGCGGCGCTACCCGGCGGAGCCCACGCGTCCGTGCCTGGCTGGGTGTCCATGCTCATGCTCAGCGTGCCGTACCTGGCTGGCGCGTTCGGAGGGCTGCTGACCGCACGGGCCGCCCCTACACCGGCGGTCGAGCTGGCGCCGCTCCGGGGCTTCGCCTGCGGCGTGGCTACCGGGATCGCACTGGGACTGCTCGCCGCGTTCGCGGGCGGCCCGCTGGGCAGCGGCCGGCTGACTGCGGTCGGGCCGTCCGGGTGGCAGGCGGGCGTGGTGTCCGTGCTCGAGGTCGGCGTGGCCGCCGCGGTCACCGCCGGCCTGGTGAACTGGTTCCGGATGCGCCGTCTCGCCGCCGCTGGGATCGTCTTCCCGGGGGCTGGGCCGCGCGAGGCCGATCCGCCCGGGCCTGAGCCGCAGGGCGCGGGACCCCGGCTGGCGGCCGGGGATCCCGTGACCGGGGCGAGCGGGCACCACATCTACGTCGATCCGTGGGGCGAGGCGGAGGACGGCGCGGAGGGTGGCCGAGCTGATCCGCCCGGCCCGGCCTCCCTGCCCTGACCCGTCTGCCCTCCCTGCGGTCATCGGTCGTGCGTGGCGTTCTCGATGGCCCGGGTGAACTGGGTCCGGCATGCCTGCTGCGCGACGATCGTGTTAGCCCCGCTCAGGCACTGAGAGTACGTGGACGCCTGCTTGCCGAACAGGGCGAACCCGGCCAGCAGGACGCCGCTCACCAGCACCCCGACCACGCCGATCACGAGGGCGATTCCGGAGCCCCGTGGCCCTGCTGTGCCGCCGCGCCGGGCCCGCCGGATCGCGGTGCCCGCCAGCCAGACGGCCATGGCCCCCGCCACCAGGGCGAACGCCACGATGTAGACGCCCCGCTGGAAATTGCTCAGACCGAGCACACCGAACAGGCTGAGCAGCGCGAGGAACAGTGCCGCGACCGACCGTTGCTGATGCACTGGATCGGCGCGCCCGGCGGGCCGGGGTGCGGCGGATTCAGCCGGCTGGCGCTCGGCGGGCTGGCGCTCGGCGGGCTGGCGCTCGGCAGGCTGGGAGTCGGCGGGCCGGGACCCGGCAGGCCGGGAGTCGGCAGGCCGGGACTCGGAGGGCTGGGGCTTGGGAGGCGGGGGCGGCTGGACTACTGGGGGCATCAGCGGGGAGCTCCAGGGGGCAGGTGCCAGGGGTCTGGCGGGCCTGATACGGACACGGCCTCCTAATTTTGCCCCGCCCGGGTCGCTGGGCAATCCCATTGCCCGGATGCGGTTATCGTGGCCGCATGCGCGCACGCCTGGTGGTTCTGGTCTCAGGCGCGGGAACGAACCTGCAGGCCTTGCTGGACGCGTGCGCGGAACAGGCGTACGGCGCGGACATAGTAGCGGTTGGCGCCGACCGGACCGGCATCGAGGCGCTGGCTCGCGCGGAGCGGGCAGGCGTACCCACGTTCACGCACCGGGTCAAGGACTACCCGAGCCGCGCGGACTGGGATGAGGCGCTCACCGCGTCATGCCGCGAGGCCGGTCCGGATCTGGTCATCCTGGCTGGTTTCATGAAGCTGGTCGGCCCGCCCTTCCTGGACGCGTTCGGCGGGCGCCTGATCAACACCCACCCGGCCCTGCTGCCCGCTTTCCCGGGCATGCACGGCGTGCGCGACGCGCTCGAGCACGGGGTGAAGCTGACCGGGTGCACCGTGTTCCTGGTGGACGCGGGCACCGACACAGGCCCGGTGATCGCCCAGGCGGCGGTCCCTGTGCTGGACGACGACGACCAGACGACCCTGCACGAGCGGGTCAAGGTGGCTGAGCGGGCCCTGCTCGTGGAGACTGTGGGCCGGATGGTCCGCGACGGGTGGGCCGTGCAGGGCAGGAAGGTAAGGATCGGGCAGTGAAGGTGAAGGCCAGGACGGTGCAGGCCGGGAAGGTGAAGGCCGGGAAGGTGCAGGCCGTGAAGGTGAGGGCCGGACGGTGACGAGGGTGCCGATCAGGCGGGCGCTGATCAGCGTGTACGACAAGACGGGGCTCAGTGACCTGGCGCGCTCGCTGCACGCGGCCGGTGTGGAGATCGTCAGCACCGGCAGCACCGCGGACGCGATCAGCGCGGCCGGCGTGCCGGTGACCCGCGTGGAGGACGTCACCGGGTTCCCCGAGGCCCTCGACGGCCGGGTGAAGACGCTGCATCCGGCGGTCCACGCCGGGCTGCTCGCCGACCTGAGCAAGCCGGCCCACCAGGCCCGGCTGGACGAGCTGGGCATCGCGCCGTTCCAGCTGCTGGTGTCCAACCTGTACCCGTTCGAGGCTGCCGTGAGCAGCGGAGCCCCGCCGGCCGAGTGTGTCGAGCAGATCGATATCGGCGGGCCGGCCATGGTCCGGGCGGCCGCCAAGAACCATGAGCATGTCGCGGTCATCACCGACCCGTCCCGGTACGGGGACGTCGAGGCGGCGGTGGCCGCCGGCGGGTTCACGCTGGAGCAGCGGCGGCGGCTGGCGGCCCGCGCCTACGCGCACACCGCGGCCTACGACAGTGCGGTCGCCTCCTGGTTCGCCTCCGGCTACGCGCCGGACGAGACGGCGGAGGAAACCGGCTGGCCGGATGTGACCGCAGGGCTGTGGACCCGGCGCGAGGTGCTCCGCTACGGGGAGAACCCGCACCAGCGTGCCGCGCTCTACGTGCGCAGCTCGGGCGGGGAGGCGCCGGCGGGCATCGCCGGGGCGATCCAGCTGCACGGCAAGGCCATGTCGTACAACAACTACGTCGACGCCGCCGCGGCCTGGCGGGCCGTGTTCGACTTCGTCCAGCCGTGCGTGGCCATCATCAAGCACTCCAACCCCTGCGGCATCGCCCTCGGCACCGATCTGGCCGAGGCGCACCGGAAGGCGAACGCGTGCGACCCGGAGTCCGCCTTCGGCGGCGTCATCGCCGCCAACAGGATGGTCACCGCGGAGATGGCGGCCCAGGTCAAGGACATCTTCACCGAGATCGTCATCGCGCCGGGCTTCGAGGACACCGCGCTGGACATCCTGTCGGGAAGCAAGAACCTGCGCCTGCTGACCTGCCCGCCGCCGGTCAGGGGCGCTCACGTGCCGGAATGGCGGCAGGTGGACGGCGGCGGCCTGCTGCTGCAGACCCCGGACGAGATCGACGCGCCCGGCGATGACCCGGCCAGCTGGGAGCTGAAGACCGGGCAGCCCGCCTCGCCCGACACGATGGCCGACCTGGCCTTCGCCTGGCGGGCCATCCGCAGCGTCAAGTCCAACGCCATCCTGCTGGCGTCCGGGCTGGCCACCGTGGGCGTGGGCATGGGCCAGGTCAACCGGGTGGACGCGGCCCGGCTGGCGGTGTCCCGGGCGGGCGAGCGCGCGGCCGGGTCTGTCGCGGCCAGCGATGCCTTCTTCCCGTTCCCCGACGGCCTGGAGGTCCTGACCGCCGCCGGGATCCTGGCCGTGGTCCAGCCGGGCGGATCAATCCGCGACCAGCTCAGCATCGAGGCGGCCGAGCAGGCGGGCGTCACCATGTACGTCACCGGCGTCCGCCACTTCTACCACTGACGAGTCCACCCTGCGAACCAGGCATCACCGACGAGCCACGTACCAGAACGGGGGTGAGAGATGACGGCGATCATTCTCGACGGGAAGGCGACCGCCACGGCGATCAAGACTGAGCTCGGCGGGCGGGTTGTGGCGCTGGCCGCCCGGGGCGTGCGTCCCGGCCTGGGCACCGTCCTGGTCGGGGACGATCCGGGCAGCCGGGCCTACGTCAACGGCAAGCACCGGGACTGCGCCGAGGTGGGGATCGCCAGCATCCGCCGGGATCTGCCCGCCGACGCCACCCAGGAGCAGGTCGAGGCGGTGGTGGACGAGCTGAACGCGGACCCGGCCTGCACCGGCTACCTGGTCCAGCTGCCGCTGCCGGCCGGGATCGACGCGAACCGGGTCCTGAGCCGGATCGATCCGGCCAAGGACGCGGACGGGCTGCACCCGCTGAACCTCGGCCGGCTCGTGCTCGGTGAGCCAGGGCCGCTGCCCTGCACCCCGCGGGGCATCGTGGAACTTCTCCGGCGCTACGACGTGCCGATCGCCGGGGCCGACGTCACCGTGATCGGGCGCGGGATCACCGTGGGACGGGCGCTGGGACTGCTGCTGACCCGGCGCACCGAGAACGCCACCGTCACCCTGTGCCACACCGGGACGAAGGACCTGGCCGGGCACACCCGCGAGGCGGACATCGTGGTGGTCGCCGCGGGCCGTCCCGGCCTGGTGACGGCGGACATGGTCAGGCCTGGCGCCGCGGTGCTGGACGTGGGGATCACCCGGACCGAAGCGGGCTTGGTCGGCGACGTCGCGCCCGAGGTCCGGGAGGTGGCGGGCTATCTTGCCCCCATGCCCGGCGGGGTCGGCCCGATGACCAGGGCGATGCTGCTGGTCAACGTGGTCGAGGCGGCAGAAAACGCGACGCGGCAGGGGTAAGCTACCAATAAGTAACATGCTGGCTCACCCTCCGGCGCCCTAGGGGGACCCCCCGGAGGGTGAACCAGGAAGTGGCATTTGGCACCCTTAAGGTGCGCCGCCGCAAACCGGGCCCAGCCGGGCCCAACCTGGCCAGTCAGGGCCAGTCCTGGATTGCGGCGAAGAGGTGAGGAGGTCGGCCGCCGGTCATGAACATCGTCGTTGGCGTGAAGCAGGTGCCGGACACGTGGGCGGAACGGACCCTGAGGCCCGACGACTCCCGCCTGGACCGGGCGTCGGTTGACGGGGTCATCAACGAACTCGACGAGTACGCGATCGAGGAAGGGCTGCGCCTGGCCGAGGCGCACGGGGGCGAGGTCACCATCCTGACCATGGGCCCGGACAGGGCTAGTGAGTCGATCCGCAAGGCGCTGTCCATGGGTGCCGACAAGGCGGTGCACCTCATCGACGACGGCCTGGCCGGCTCGGACGGGCTGCAGACGTCGGCGGCCCTGGCCGCCGTGCTCGGCCGGATCGGGTTCGACCTGGTCATCCTGGGCGCGGAGTCCACCGACGCGCGGATGGGCGTGATGGCGGCCATGCTGGCCGAGCAGCTCGGCGTCCCGCAGGTCTCACTGGCCAGCAAGGTCGAGGTGGACGGGACCGCGCTGCGGATCCACCGGCAGACCGACTACGGCTACGACAAGGTCGAGGCTAGCCTGCCTGCCGTGATCAGCGTGGTGGAGAAGATCAACGAGCCGCGCTACCCCTCGTTCAAGGGCATCATGGCGGCCAAGAAGAAGCCGGTGGAGACGCTGACCCTGGCCGACATCGGGATCGACGCGGGGCAGGTCGGCCTGGACGGCGCCGCCACCGCCGTGGTCAGCTTCGCCAAGCGCCCGCCGCGGCAGGCGGGCACGGTCGTCAAGGACGAGGGCGACGGCGGGACCAAGGCGGCCGAGTACCTCGCCGCGCAGAAATTCATCTGAGCTCAGGTCGTCTGAAGCACAGGGCAGCTGAAGCACAGGGCAGCTGAAGCACAGGGCAGCTGAAGCACAGGGCAGCTGGGCAGCGGAGCATCCAGGGAAGGACGGCCGACGATGGCTGAGGTTCTGGTTCTCGCCGAGCACGACGGCGAGACGGTGAAGAAGGTGACCGGCGAGCTGCTCACCCTGGCCCGCCGGTTCGGCGAGCCCGCGGCCGTCTGGATTGGCGCGGGCGCGGAGGGCGCCCGGGACCGGCTGGCCGAGTTCGGCGCGGCCAAGGTCTACGTGGCAGACGGCAGCGACATCGACGACTACTTGGTGGCCCCCGTGGCCGAGGTACTGGCCGGGCTGGTGGCGCAGAAGTCCCCGGTGGCCGTGCTGCTGGCCGCCACCGGCGAGGGTAAGGAAGTGGCCGGGCGGCTGGCGGTCAAGACCGGCTCCGGGGTGATCACCGACGCGGTCGGGCTCACCACGGGCGACGGCGGCCTGGTCGCCGAGCAGTCCATCTTCGGTGGCGCGATCGTCGTGCAGTCCACCGTGCGGACCGGCACCCCGATCATCGCCGTGCGGCCCAACTCCGTCGCGGCCGAGCCTGCCCCGGCCGCCGCGGAGATCGAGCCGGCCGGGATCGAGCTGAGTGACGCGGCCAAGGCGGCCAGGATCACCGAGCGGGTGGTGGCCGAGCGGGGCGAGCGGCCCGAGCTCACCGAGGCGGCGATCGTGGTCTCCGGCGGCCGTGGCGTCGGCAACGCGGACAACTTCGCGCTGATCGAGAAGCTGGCGGATTCCCTCGGCGCGGCCGTGGGCGCGTCCCGGGCCGCGACCGACGCGGGCTGGTACCCGCACCAGTTCCAGGTGGGCCAGACGGGCAAGACAGTCTCCCCGCAGCTGTACCTGGCGGTGGGCATCTCCGGGGCGATCCAGCACCGGGCGGGCATGCAGACCTCGAAGACCATCATGGTGGTCAACAAGGACCCCGAGGCGCCGATCTTCGAGCTCGCCGACTTCGGCGTGGTGGGCGACCTGTTCGCGGTGGTGCCGCAGCTGACCGAGGAGGTCGAGCGGCGCTCGGGGAACTAGGACAGGCCCCGGAGACGCCGTGGCGTGCTCAGGGACTGGATCGCCCACTAGGCTGAAATCCGTCATGGGGTACATCGACTACGTGTCCGCGCGCCCGCGGCCGGCCGAGGACTGCGTGGTCTACCTGGACCACGCGGCGACGACGCCGATGCTGCCTGAGGCCCTCGCCGCGATGACCGAAGAACTCGGCCAGCTGGGCAATCCCTCGTCCCTGCACAACGCCGGGCGCCGTGCCCGGCGGGTGGTGGAGGAGTCGCGGGAGCAGATCGCCGAGGTGTTCGGTGCCCGGCCCAGCGAGGTGATCTTCACCAGCGGCGGCACCGAGGCCGACAACCTGGCGGTCAAGGGCCTGTACTGGGCCCGCCGCGCGGCTGCGGCTGGCCGGTCCGGCGCTGGCCGGTCCGGCGCTGGCCGGTCCGGCGCTCGCCCGTCCGCCGCCGCGCCCCGCCGGGTGCTGGCCACCGCCGTCGAGCATCACGCGGTGCTGGACTCGGTGCACTGGCTGGCCGGGCACGAGGACGCCGAGGAGCACTGGCTGCCGGTCGACGAGACCGGGGTGCTTCACCCCGCCGCGCTGGCCGAGGCCATCGGCGATGACCCGGATGGGGTCGCCCTGGTCACCGTGATGTGGGCCAACAACGAGGTCGGCGCGATCCAGCCGATCATCGCGCTCGCCGCGCTGGCCCGCGAGCACGGCATCCCGTTCCACACCGACGCGGTGCAGGCCGCTGGCCAGCTTCCGATCGGGTTCGCGGCCAGCGGCGCGGACGCGATGACCATCACCGGGCACAAATTCGGCGGCCCGGTGGGCGCCGGTGCGCTGCTGCTGGCCCGGGGGGTCCAGCCGGTCCCCGTGCTGCACGGCGGCGGCCAGGAGAGCGAGATCCGCTCCGGCACGCTGGACGTCCCCGCCATCCGCGCGTTCGCGGTCGCGGCGGCGGTCATGGCCGGCCGTCGGGATGAGGAGGCCGCACGCCTGGCCAAGCTCCGCGACGACCTGATCGCCCAGGTGCTCGCGGCCGTGCCGGACGCCATCCTCAACGGGCCGCCCGCGGGGTCCGGCCGCCTGCCCGGGAACGCGCACTTCTCCTTCCCCGGCTGCGAGGGCGACGCGCTGCTGATGCTGCTCGACGCCAAGTGCATCGCCTGCTCGACCGGATCAGCGTGCACCGCCGGCGTGGCCCAGCCCAGCCACGTACTGCTCGCCATGGGCGCGGACGAGGCCAGGTCCCGCGGCTCGTTGCGGTTCTCGCTCGGCCACACCTCCACCCAGGACGATGTGGACGCGCTCGGCGCGGCCATCGGGGAGGCCGTCCAGCGGGCCCGGCGCGCCGCCCGCTGACCGTCCGCACGTGGCCGGGCTTTTTTCAAGATCTCCGCAACGAACCGCTCACGTGGTCTGTCCCCCGCCCCGCCGAATCCCTGCCCTTGGAGAACAAGGCGCGCGGGGCGCCTCGGCGCCGGCCGCTTCCACTCCATCGTCCATCCAGTCGGCTGACGGTGGGGCCGGCCACCGCCTGCCGCGGCCCCTGGGCGGTTGCGGCAGGCGATGGCGTGGCGCGGGCCCGGCCCGGCGGCGCGTAGGCTCGGTAGGCGATGAACCGTCTTCGTGTGCTGGCCGCCATGTCCGGCGGGGTGGACTCGGCGGTCGCCGCCGCCCGCGCCGCCGACGCCGGTCACGACGTGACCGGCGTCCATCTCGCGCTGTCCTCCAACCCGCAGTCCTACCGCTCCGGCGCGCGGGGCTGCTGCACGGTGGAGGACGCCCGCGACGCCCGCCGGGCCGCGGACGTGATCGGCATCCCGTTCTACGTGTGGGACATGGCCGCGCGCTTCGACCGTGATGTGGTGGCCGACTTCGTGGCCGAGTACGCGGCGGGCCGCACGCCCAACCCCTGCCTGCGCTGCAACGAGAAGATCAAGTTCGCGGCGGTGCTGGACCGGGCCGTCGCGCTCGGGTTCGACGCGGTCTGCACCGGCCATCATGCCCGGATCCGTGACGGGCGCCTGGTCCGCAGCGTGGACCCGGGCAAGGACCAGTCCTACGTGCTGGCCGTGCTCAACCGCGATCAGCTGGACCGGGCCATGTTCCCGCTGGGCTCCTCGACCAAGGCCGAGGTGCGCGCCGAAGCCGCGGCGCGGGGGATGGCGGTGGCCAGCAAGCCGGACAGCCACGACGTCTGCTTCATCGCGGACGGGGACACCCGGGCGTTCCTGGCGGGCCGGCTGGGCGAGGCGCCGGGCCGCATCGTGGCCGAGGACGGGACGCCGGTCGGCACGCACGACGGGGCTTACGGCTTCACCATCGGCCAGCGCAAGGGGCTGCGGGTGGGGGTGCCGGCCGCGGACGGCCGGCCCCGCTACGTGCTGGATATCGAGCCGGTGTCCCGGACCGTGACCGTCGGGCCGCGTGAGTCCCTGGACGTGCAGGAGATCGTGGCCGAGCGGCCGGTGTGGAGCGGGTGCGAGCCGCTGCGCGAGCCGCGGGAGTGCCTGGTCCAGCTGCGGGCTCACGGTGAGGTCCATCAGGCCACCGCCGGGCTCGCGGGGAACCTCCTCCGGATCACCCTGGACCGGCCGGCCCAGGGTGTGGCCAAGGGCCAGGCCGCGGTGATGTACGACGGCGACACGGTGCTGGGCAGCGGCACCATCAGCGGGACCCGGGCCGGGGCGCCCTCCCCGGCCAGATCCGCCCGCTGATCCCGCGGAATCCCTGCTGACCCCGGTGGGATCGGCCCGACGGCACCGGGGAATCCGCAGCTTATCCCGGCCGGGGGATGGCCCGGCGGCGGACCTGGGCGTCAGGGTAAAGCGGCGGCACGTATCCGGTCATATCCGTGCAACGTGGTGACGATCACGGGATGGCGGCCAAATCGTGTCAGCTTTGCTTCATTGCGACGTGCAGGCTAGCAAAAGTTCCCGCAAAGTGCATCCCTTGTTACGGGTGGGGAAAGCCTCTAGCGTGACTGTCAACGGCAGGGGTGACAGGTGCAAAGAGGCGCCAGGCCGCAGGAGGCACGATGATCGGTGGCAGTGATCGCCAAGCCAGTTCAGGTCGGACGCCCCTGGCGCCCAGACCCAGACGCCGGGCGCGGGGCCGGCCCCGGGCCCGGGGCCTGCTGGCGGCAGCCGGCGGAATCGTCCTGGCCTCCTCGGCGCTGGCCGCCTGCGGCACCAGCAGCGCCAGCACCTCGGGGCCGGTGACGCTGAACTTCTACTTCTACCCGGACGGCTCCGGGGCGACGCAGCAGCAGCTGAACAACTGCAGCAAGCAGAGCCACGGCAAGTACACGCTGTCCTACCAGCAGCTGCCCGCCGCCTCCGACGGCCAGCGGCAGCAGATGGTGCGCCGGCTGGCCGCGCACGACGCCACCATGGACATCCTGGGGCTCGACGTGACCTGGGAAGCCGAGTTCGCCCAGGCCGGCTGGATCGAGCCGTGGACCGGGGCGAACAAGGCGCAGGCCGAGAGCGGCACGCTCCCGGCCGCCCTGGACACCGCCATGTGGAGGGGCCAGCTCGTCGCGGTGCCGGACAACAGCAACACCCAGCTGCTCTGGTACAACTCCGCCCTCACCCCGACCCCGCCGAAGACCTGGGCCCAGATGCTGGCCGACGCGGCCAAGCTGAAGAAGGAAGGCAAGCCGCACTACATCGAGATCCAGGGCGCCCAGTACGAGGGTGCCACGGTGTGGTTCAACACCATGGTGGCCAGCGCGGGCGGCGCCATCCTGAACCCGGCCGCGACCAAGGTCACGC
>Ga0187863_10004064_pt1 | contig 10552 bp, 9 predicted proteins | sample June2016WEW_11_1_FD_132975 | JGI IMG/M metagenome (GOLD analysis project Ga0187863, IMG submission 132975) | Peatland microbial communities from SPRUCE experiment site at the Marcell Experimental Forest, Minnesota, USA - June2016WEW_11_10 | ecosystem: Environmental > Terrestrial > Soil >...
ATGCGCTCGACGCGCTTCTTGCCATCCACCATGAATGTCAGCGACCAGGAGGGATGTCCCTCTCCACGGGCGCACCGACAGGTGGGCTTACCGCAGCGGCTGTGAGTCAGGGCCAGTGAGCCAGGCAGGGCGTCGGCGGGAATTTTGAGATCACGAAGCAATGCATACTTGCGCTGACGCAAGCGAGCCGCCGGACTTCCCTTGGCGTCGTATCGGTTCATCTAGGTGTAGTATTACACCAAGAATGCGTCTTGTCCAGCCCATTCTTTCATTAGGGGAATTTGCGCAAGCAGCCGCCGCAAGGAATCCTAATCCCGACAAGGCATTACAGGCATGGACCCGAACTCCTGCTGTGGAGTCTGTGGGCTCGGGTCTGTGGGCTGTGGGCGTGTGGGCCTCTGTTGGGAATGATTTCTACGAATTAGCGTGCTTGACCGACGAGCCCGGCGATGGTGTCCATCAAATCGAACTTGGTGAGCACTTCGAGTCTGCCATCACCCATCTGGACGAACACGGCGGGGCTCTCGTGGCTGAGGATGTAGGTAACGCGCTCAACCGGTGCCGTTGACGGCACTTGCGGCATGGCCGCCGCCATCACTTCCCGCACGATGAGTTTGCGGAGCTCTTTGCCTTGCAGCGCGAGATTCAGGATCTGGTCTTCGAATACCGTTCCGATAGATTGGTCGCCTTCAAAGACGGGAAGCTGTGAGATGTCCTGATGCTGCATCGTTTTCAAGGCGTGGAAGACCGTTTGATTGGGCCCCACAATGATCAGCTCGCGCCTCTTTCCGTTCTGATGTTTCACGCGGATCACGTCGGCGGCCGTGAGCGTGACTTCCGAATCGGCATAGCCGTGCTCGCGCATCCAACCGTCATTGAAAATCTTGCTGAGGTAGCGGCTTCCCGTGTCGGGCAAGATCGCGACGATCATGTCGCCCTTCTTGCAGCCTTTTGCCACCCGTAGCGCGGCCGACACGCATCCGCCGCCCGAGCCACCGGTAAAAATCCCCTCGCGTTTGGCCAGGCGCCGCGCCCACACAAAACATTCCTCGTCAGTGACCTGCAACACGTCGTCGAGAATCTGGAAATTCATTGTCGTGGGAAAGATATCCTCGCCGATCCCTTCCACCACGTAGGTGCGGGCCTTCCCAATGCTGCCTGTCTTCGCGTATTCGTAATAGAGCGATCCCACCGGATCGACTCCGATTATTTTCACGTCAGGATTTTTCTCCTTGAGAAAGCGGCCGGCCCCGCTGACGGTGCCACCGGTGCCCATGCCACAAACGAAATGCGTGATTTTCCCTTCGGAGTCTTCCCAAACCTCAGGACCGGTGGTGCGGTAGTGGGCCTCCGGATTCAAAGGGTTCTCGTATTGATTGGGATAGTAGGCGTTGGGAATCTCGCGCGAAAGCTTCTTTGCCACCGAATAATAACTGCGCGGATCCTCGGGCTCCACCGCCGTGGGACAAACGATGACTTCGGCGCCGAACGCTTTCAGCAGATCGATTTTCTCGCGCGATTGCTTGTCGGTGATGGTGAAAACAACTTTGTATCCCCGCACCGCGGCCACCAGCGCAAGCCCCACGCCCGTATTTCCCGAAGTTCCCTCGATAATCGTTCCGCCCGGTTTGAGCAGCCCTTTGCGCTCGGCCTCATCGATCATGGCCACGGCGACGCGATCCTTTACCGAACCTCCCGGATTCAGGTACTCCGCCTTCACGTAGAGTTCGGCCGGAACGTCCTTTGAGACGCGGTTCAACCGGATCAACGGAGTTCTGCCCACGGCTTCGAGGATGTTGTTGCACTTCATCGCGTTTGGCTCCCGCAATTTCCCGGCAGAAACCAGCTTAGTGCCTTCGGGAAATGCTGTCCAGCGGCGGTTTCGACCGCATGCAACGAGGGGCAGGTAAAGATGCCAGCGCCCCCTGTTCAGGTTTTCTGAACAGGAGGCGCTCTTTTGCCGGGGGGGCACAGTGCGGCTACCTGGGCGTATAGCTCTTGCTGAAGTTATTCCGGCTGTTGGTAACCGTGTACTTGCCGTTTGCCTTCACCGTCACGCGAATCCAGTTCCCCTGGCATCCTTCGATGGGCCCCATATTGGCGATCATCTTCTCGTCGCTCTGGAGTGCTTTGTCCGTCTTGGGCGCAAAGTGCACCTGCCAGAGGTCTTCGAGACCGGGAGATTTTCGCAATGTCTCAAATGTAGACGGATCGCCGCCGTGGCCAGGGCCATCATTCATCACGGCGACGCGAGGCTGGAGCGCCCAGACGAGCTGGGGCGATCCAGAGCGCGCGAGTCCGTGGTGCGTGGTCTGGTAGACGTCCACGGTGCCGATCATATTTACCGGGCAGGCCAGTTGCTGTTCCTGGTACCAGGGAAGGTCGCCCAGGTCCACAAAGCGGAACTTTCCGTACGTCAGCAACGTTCCAACGCTCGATCCGTTCTCGGGGTCCTGGTCCGGGTTCTTTAGCGGGGCATCCTTGCAGAAGGCGTTGGGTCCGCCGCCGTTGATGGGCCGTGTGATGGCTACACCCGCAGCTGAAACCACGGTGATGTGAACACCCTTAAGGGGAATCGTGTCTCCTGCATGCATGGTCGTCCGATTGCCATCGGCAACTGCTTTATACGCGTTCCACACTTTCATCTGGTTGGGCTTCTCGGTCTCCAGGGTCAGGTCGCCATGGTCGAGATATCTGCCGATTGGGATCATCTTCGAGAGGGCTGGCAATCCGCCCACATGGTCGCCGTGGTAATGGGTGATCAGGACGTAATCCAGCCTTTTTAGATGCGCGACGTTGGTTGCCACATCATAGATGCGCTTCACTTGCGTCTGTTCGGGAATACCCGTGTCAATCAGCAGGGATTCCCCGGAGGGCGCCACGATAAGCGTCGCGGCTCCGCCATCCATATCGATCCAATAAATATTCAGCTCGCGCGGCAGAGCCGCGAGAGAAACGCTGAACACCAGCACCGCCACCAGAACGGACACATTCCGTAGGATCATTGTCATTGCCCCCCTCCACGAATTGCCACTCAATCATTGCCAGGGTTGAACGCGTCGAATATACGCTAAACCGGAAACGTGAACCACCTTCATGCCGGCGCCGTCGGCGGGTAAGGCGCAAGCCCCAGTAGCATCGCGGGATTCGACTTCACCATGAGGTTGATGTCATCGACGGAAATCCCTTCCTTGTGCAGCGCCTCCATGAAATCGAGCAGGGCTTGCGGATGCAGCGGAAAAAGATTGTCGGAGCCGAAATTCGTGGCCAGAATGCAGGACTTTGGCCCTATCGCCCGAATGGCGTCTGCGAATTCTTTCATCGTATGCTGCTGCTCCAGCCCGAACGCATTGCTGTAGGCAAATTCAATGTAGGCGCCCTCGCGGGCAGCCTGCTGCATCTGCGGAACCGTCATGTCGACCACCATGTCCATGGCGCCCGTGACGACCGTGTGCTTCACTCCCCGCCGATGCGCCTCCCGCACGACCATCAATCCCTCTTCTGCCGAAACGTGTCCGGTTTCCAGCACGAGCTCATGATGCTGTGCAATGAAATCGATCAGCTCCAGCACGGAAGAAAGCAGGTGTCCGTCCTGGGAGACGGGAACCGGAAGCGATGCTCCCGGCAGATGCAGTTTCTTCACAAAACTTTCCGAATCCGTAGTCGGCAACCATACGACTCGGCCCCAGCCGCCCTTGATCAGGATCATGCGCTTCACGGCGTCCAGATTGATCCCGCCGACCGACCGGTTCAGGACGATGCCGCCGAAGACCTCTATGCCGGGAACCTCCTTCCGGACCATATAGGCAAGCGCGGCCGTCGACTCAAAATGGTCCTTGAGCACGAACCCGCGCATGTTCCTATCCCGCGCAATCCGTGCCAGGTCGTCGGCATCGATGGAACGCGCGGCGCTGTCAGGGGAACTGTGTACCCGAGTATCGATAGCGCCCGTTAGATTTATCTCCGATTGCCCATGCGCGGGCACCATCAGCAGGAACCAACAGATCAACGCCCATCTGGTTTGCCTGAATAAAATGCAGGACCATTGCGAATTCATCTCATTCTCCTTTTCCGATCGGCCCGCCGCCAGCGCGGGTGAATATATGCTTGTTCGGCCAAAAAGCGCTAGCCATTCGGCAATGGGCTGTTCGGCGGCACACGATTTCCCATTTACACACCATTCCCATTTACTTGACTATAGCCCCGCAATGTTTGTAACCTCTGCGGCAACGGCTAAGGAGGGTAAGCGCTATGCACTCAAATACGATAGGCACGGGATATTTCTGTAAGATCAAGCAGCTTGGCCTTCCCTGGCTCCTGCTGGCCCTGCCTTTGGCGGCCTCTTCGACCCGCATCTATGTAGCGAACACGGCGGGAACCAGCGTTTCGGTAATTGATCCGGCCAAGAACAAAGTGGTGCAGGAGATCAACGACATTCAGGTGCCCGAGTCCGTGGCCGTTTCGCCGGACGGAAAGCGTGTCTATATCTCCCAGTGGACCGGCAAGGTTCTCACAGTGGTAGACCGCAAGACCGGAAAGAAAATCAAAGACGTGCCGGTCAGCGGCCACTCGCACGATGTGGCGGCTACCAAGGACGGCAAGTGGGTTTTAGTCTGCAACGCGCAGAACCCCGGTGCGCTGGACATCGTCGACGCGCATACCCTGGAGCTGGTAAAGACCATCCCGATGAAAACCAAGCAGCACGACGTCGTTGTCACTCCCGACAGCAAGTACGCGATCACCACGGCCGAGGGCCAGCCGGTGATGTCGGTGATCGACCTTCAGACACAGCAGATCGCCTGGGAGCATCCCTTCGATATGGGGACGCAGGTAGCAGCCATCGAACCGAACCCGGACGGCTCCGCCCGCCGGGTGTTCGTGCAGCTGAACCGACTGCGCGGCTTTGCCGTAGTTGACTTCGCCACTCACGAGGAGGTGGCCAGAATTACGCTTCCCGATGATGAGCCCGCCATCAAGACGACTATGTCGGGCCACGGCATTGCCGTATCGCCCGACGGCAAATGGCTTTGGAATGCCAGCAAGACCTATGACGCCGTGTTCATCTATTCCCTGCCGGAGATCAAACTGGTGGGGCGCGTCCACTTGCCCAAACTCATTCCGCCGGGGCATGACCCGCTGAGCGGTTCGCCCAACTGGATTACGTTTACTCCCGACAGCAAGAAGGCCTACGTCATCAATGCAATGGACAGGTCGGTGTCGGTGGTCGACGTGAAAACTCTGCAGGTAACCGCCCGCATTCCGGTCGGGGAAGAACCCAGCCGGATGACGCTGTTCGCGGGGCGCTAGAATCGCAATCTTCTGTAATCGCGAAAGACACGTAGGGTTTAGATGTTTGCTCATACCGCGAATGTGGCCCTGGGAGGCAATCGGTGATGCCTAGAACTTTCTTGAAAGAAATTGCCGCTCTTTTTCTTCTCGGGGCGGCCGTCTTGAGCGCCGTGCAGTCTGGTGCGGCACCCGCCAGTCAGGACGCCGCTACGCCGGTGCAACCTCTAGATTACGAGGTTTTCAAGGCCCGCATCGAGCCCATCTTTTTGAAAAACCGGCCGGGCCATTCGCGCTGCTATTCCTGCCACGGATCAGGCAATGGTCCCCAGTACCTAGTCCCCCTGTCGGCTGGCTCGGCTACCTGGAACGAGGAACAGTCTCGCCAGATCTTTGAGAATGTCTCGAAACTCGTGGATCGCGATCATCCCATGAACAGCAAGCTTCTCATGCGTCCCCTCTCTCCGCTCGCTGGTGGCGACCTGGTTTGGGAACACAGCGGCGGCAGGCAGTTTGAGTCCAAGGACGACCCGGACTGGCAGGCCATGGCTGCGTGGGCCAGCGGATCCAGCGGTGTCAAGTAACTGGATTTGCTCAGCCCGCTCAGTTTTGGGCGCACAACCGGGGCCACTCGGCCAGCGATCCCCAAGATGCGCCGAAGATATGATGCAACCCCTTAGGCCTTCCATAGACCGAAAGCGGGCACCCATGATTCTCCACATTTGCGCGATGGGAATTCTCCTACCGAGCGCGCTCGCCGGGGCGCAGAACGCCGGCAAGCAAAGTCTGTTCCAGAGTTCTTCCCGTGGGGCGACGCCCGCAGAGCCCGCCGCCCAGAAGTTTGACCCGCACGACCTAGCGGGTACCTGGAGGGGCGAACCTGCGCCGCCAGGCACAGTTTCTGTCGCCGGAAGCACGACCCGCAATTTTGCCAGCTACGACCAGAAAATACCCGAGCCTCCGCTGACGGATTGGGCAAAGCAGCATTTGCTCTATAAATCGATCTCGCACGACGCGTTGGATGGCCCGCACGCGCCGGGCTGGAATCTCCCGGGGCACCTCTGCTACATAACTCATACCCCGTGTTTTGCGGCCGATCCCAACGGTGTGCCGGTAAACGATCCGGACGGGGAATACCCCGGCAAGGATTGCGAACCCCTGTCCACGCCGGCGATGTATGACTATCCGGGTATAGGCTCAATGGAAATCATTCCCACTCCCGAAGGCGACCGGATTTTTCAGCTGTTTGAGTATCACCGGGAGTGGCGTACCTGGTGGCTCAACCGAGATCACCCAAACGAGGTCGATCCCACCTACGAGGGCGATTCCACGGCGCACTGGGAGGGAAACACCCTGATCGTCGACACGATCGGCTACAACGGCAAGACAATGGTCAGCCAGAATGTGGGCCATCGCAAGAGTGACGCCTTCCATCTGGTGGAACGCTTTGAGCGTGTGAACCATGACCACTTGGTGATTGATATGACATACCGCGATCTGAAAGCGTGGGGCGATCAGGCTTGGCCAGGTTTCCACAAATACTACAGCCTGGTGCCGAAGAGGGATTTTCAGGAATTCATCTGTAGTCCCAGGGAATACCAGGAATATAACAGTCGTATAACCAACCGAATAGAGAGTCCGCCGAGCCCGTAGGAAAGGAAGCGATCGGGGCGCAAGCCAAAGCGATTTGCCATGTTATGCTGTTTGCAACAGTGCCCACGGTCCCGCCCGAAGCCGACTACGTTTTCTACGATGGGTATTGCGGTTTGTGTCACCGCACCGTACGGTTCGTGCTGAAGCAGGACCTTTCGGGGAAGGCCTTCCGCTTCGCGCCTCTTCAGGGAACCACATTTGCGCGGCGAGTCCCGCCGCTTCAGCAGACTCGGCTGCCGGATAGTATCGTTGTCCTGGCTTGCGATGGCCGCTTACTGGTGCGGTCCAACGCCATCCTGCACATTCTTCGCAGCCTCGGTGGCGGCTGGAAGCGACTTGCTGCCACCATCGCGATCGTGCCGCGACCGATTCGTGACGTGGCTTATGATCTCATCGCGCGTATTCGCTATTTGGTTTTCGGGAGACGCGACCAGACCTGCCCGCTCGTTCCGCCGGATGTGCGGGCTCGCTTTGATCCCTAAACTGAGCAGAAGAGCGGAGGAAAAATGAAAAGGCAGACTTTTGCGTCCGGCACGCCCTGGGAGCCCATCGTCGGATACTCGCGCGCGGTTCGCGTCGGCCCCCACGTGCACGTCGCAGGGACGACGGCGACCGATGGGCAAGGACAAATCATCGGCCTCGGCGATCCCCGCGCGCAGACCGTGCAAATCCTCAAAAATATCGAAGCCGCACTCGCAGAAGCGGGCGCGAAAATGTCCGACGTGGTCCGCACACGTCTGTTTGTGAAGAATATAGCCGATTGGGAAAAGATCGGCCGCGCGCATGGCGAGGTGTTCGGGAAAATCCGGCCCGCGTCCACGATGGTCGAAGTCAACCGATTCCTATCCCCGGACATGCTACTGGAAATCGAAGCGGAAGCGATCATCGTGGACCAATCGCGTCGCTCAAAAACGGTCCCTTGAGATTGGTCGGTGCAGGGGGCCCAGAATCGGACCAATATTGCCATCATCAGTTTTGATGAGGGCCGATTTAATCGTACAATTTTGGCGGGATTGGTTAACCGGAGGCGACGGGCGTGTGCGATCTGCTTGGTTGCAGGGGGTGTTCTTATCAGGCCAACACGGACAAGCATAGTCCATTGAGAGAAGAACGAAAGATCCCATGAAAACGCTCCCTGGGGTCGATGTGGCCATCGTAGGCGGCGGATGGACCGGCCTGCTCATGGCCAAGGAACTGGGCTCACGCACCTCTTTGTCCATCACCGTGCTCGAACGCGGCGCCCCTCGCGGCGCCGCCGAGTACCTTGCGGGAATGGACGAACTTGACTACGCCGTTCTGTTCAAGATGATGCAGGACGCTTCGCAGCAAACCGTGACGCTGCGTCACAACGCACAGAAGCGCGCATTTCCCATTCGTGAATATGGCTCGTTTCTACCAGGCTCCGGTACCGGCGGGGCGGGAGAACACTGGAATGGCACATGTCATCGTCCCATGCCCGACGCATTCGAAATCCTCACGCGGACCAAAGATACATACGGTGAGAAGCGATTGCCCGAAAACCATTGCATCCAGGACTGGGGCATCACGTTCAGCGAACTTGAGCCATACTACGCCCGCGTCGACGCGCTCCTGGGTGTTTCGGGCAAAGCCGGCAACCTGGGCGGAAAGCTGATCGAAGGCGGCAATCCATTCGAAGGCCCGCGCAGCAGCGAATATCCAACCCCGCCGCTCACGCTTCCCGAGTTTTCTGAGCACTTTCGCAAAGCGGCGGCTTCTTTTGGATATCACCCCTATGTTCAGCCGGCCGCGACCATCAGCACCACCTACACGAATCCCGATGGGGTGGTCCGGCCCGCCTGCGCCTATTGCGGATTCTGCGAGCGTTTCGGCTGCATGATCGGTGCCAAGGCCCAACCGACCAACACACTCTTGCCGGTAATCCGGAGACATAAGAACGTATCGTTACGAACGCATGCTTGGATACGCAAGATCGTCCACCGGAAAGACGGCGCGAACCAAGTTGCGCGGGGCGTCATTTACCGCGATGCCTCCGGCGAGGACGTTTTTCAGCCCGCCGATTTGGTAATCGTCGGCACCTGGACCCTTAACAATGTGCGGTTGCTTCTGCTTTCCGAAATCGGCCAGCCATACAATCCAGCGACCGGTGCAGGCACCCTCGGCCGTAACCTGACCCACCAGATTGATTGGGCACTCGCGCAGCCCTTTTTCGATAAGCCGTTGAACCGGTTTATGGGGGCCGGAGCGGCGGCGGCCGCTATGCATGATTTCGACGCCGATATTTTCGACCACAGCAAGCTGTCGTTCATTCGGGGAGGCCTTTTTGAAGCGGCCGCGACCGGCGCCCGCCCAGTCAGCACATTCGGCACGGTCCCCCCGTCGGTCCAAGCCCGCTGGGGCTCTGAGTGGAAGAAAGCGGCGGTCCATTCCTTCGATCGCGTCGGCAGCATTGCTTTCCTAGCCGAGCACATGGCTTACAAAGGGAACTTCATGGATCTCGATGCCACCTACACCGATCATCTGGGAGATCCCTTGCTGCGGCTCACGCTCAACTGGAACGACAACGAGCGCAAAATGGTTGAATTCGCTACACCGAAGGCGGTGGAGATTGCCAAAGCAATGGGTGCGCGCGAGGTGCTCGCCAACCCAGGCCTGCGTGATTACGACGGCACGCGCTATCAGAGCACCCACGTGCAGGGCGGCGCCATTATGGGCGCTTCCAAGGAAACCTCGGTTGTGAATCCTTTCCTGCAACATTGGGACGTGCCGAATCTTTTCGTGCTGGGCGGATCGGCTTTCCCGCAGAACTTCTCCGCGCATCCGACAATGACGGTTCTCGCCCTCACGCTCCATGCCGCCGATGCCATTGTGAACAGGTATTTAAAGCACCCAGGCACGCTCGCCTAGCGGCCAGGGTGGCCATGATGGTGCGCTGCGGCAGCGGTTCTTGGATCGTTTGAAGATAAGCCCAGGCAGAAGAGCGGCATTGCCGAGATCAATGATTTCGGCACGAGAAGGGCGGGGCACCTTCGCGCCCACTTCGGTGATCGCATCGCCATAGATCAGGATTTCGCCCCGGAGCGCTGACGGGGCCGGGTTCGACATCGAGCAGACGCGCGGCGTGGAGGACGATTGCGTGCGCGCTTGATGCCAGACTTGCGCTGCGTCGATTGCGCGCACAGCGGTGCGCAGCAGAGACGTGCGAGAGCCAAGCCCCCTACGGCACGGCGCATTCTCATGTTCTGGGCGATACCAGCATGAGCTGCGAACAATCCGGCTGCCTCCCGCGTAATGGCGGAAGGTACCGTGGGGCCCGGCCAGTCGGTACGGGCAATCCCACAGGATACAAAAGAAAGAGTGCTACCACCGGGTATGGTTGGGGCTACAATCCGAGGCCGCACGGGCGAGATTTCAAAGATGAGGTGACTCATGAAGACACAAGGATTCCTCAAGATCCTGCTGGCCGCGATGGCCGTCAGTTTCCTTGCCTACAGTGGGAGCGCACAACAAGTAACTATGACGGTCGATGCGACCAAGACGGGTGCGCCCATCTCCCCCTACATGTATGGGTTTTTCACGGAACTTCATGAGGCCAACAACGAGGGCGGCTTTTGGGCCGAGATGCTCGGAGACA
>Ga0187863_10004065_pt1 | contig 10550 bp, 5 predicted proteins | sample June2016WEW_11_1_FD_132975 | JGI IMG/M metagenome (GOLD analysis project Ga0187863, IMG submission 132975) | Peatland microbial communities from SPRUCE experiment site at the Marcell Experimental Forest, Minnesota, USA - June2016WEW_11_10 | ecosystem: Environmental > Terrestrial > Soil >...
CATGGGATCTCCTCCGGCACAGACTACCTGCACCCGATGCCCGCGCCGAATGAGTGCCGCACATACCCGCTGCGCTTCCAGTTCGGATCCACCGATTACCGGAGGATACGAGTGGCATACCAGCAAGAGCGAAACTGGTTCACTCATGACCAGACACCCGTGGCGCGAACCAGTTCTTCTATCTCCGATCCCGCGCCGATGCGCTCCAGAATCTCCCACCCGCCCTCGCCCCGCCGGAAAAGCGTCGCGTGATTGCGGAGATCGTCCTCTGTCGTGCGGCCGGCAATCCACAGCCCGCCGTGGGTCAAACTCTGAAATGCCGCGCGCGCCCCATCGGCCAGCTGCTCCACGGGAAAGTAGCTCTTGTTGAAGATGTTCATTGTCCGAAGCACGTCGCACGAGCCCGGCGTCGCATCGAAGACAGATCGGATTCGCACTTCGAATGCGGCGTTCCGTCGTGCCAATGCCTGTGCTTGTGGATGTATGCACGATATCCTGCTCACCCGGTAGCCGTCGCCGCCAGTTGACTCGGTCCACCCAGCGGGCAACCGCAGCCGTTTGAATCTCCTTTTTGCCCGTGCCGCGACCAAGCCATTGAACGGGTATCGTCGCGGTTCCGCATGCTGCAACGAAACCACCCACGGTGGCTTGCAGTATTGCAGCGGACGCCCGTCCGGTTCCGCGATGTAAATTGCGCCATCGGGCAGCTCAAGCCGGACCAAATACAGAACAATGTCCGATGCTTCGAATAGCGCGCGTGGAAAAACCGGAAATAATTGCTCCGCCCATTCGCACGACGTCAGCCCGCTGGACACAGCGCGGTCCTGCACACGCAACTCCGCATCCACCGGATAAAACTTCTTCATCCAGCGGATCGCCGCCGCATCCACATCTCGAAATCGCTCGCGAAACGTTGTCCGAAACGTGCCATTGGAGATGCGCAGTGTGAAGCTGATGTCTTCGAAGATTGCGATCTGTTCTTCCGTTGGATCCTGGCCGACATCCAGCAGACTGTACGACACGCGCGACCCGGAAAGACGGCGGCGCGGCCCCGCTCGAATGTATTCTTCCGTGGTGCAGATTCCGCGTCTCAGCATTGCCCGGCTGAAATAGAGCCTCAATTCTAACACCCGTCTTTTTATAAGGGTTTTGGAGGGCCGCCCGGTAAAATGCGAGAATCGTGAGTAACTGGCACCAGACGGCTCAAGAACGGCTCATGGACGGCTCAAGGAATGGGAACTCGCCTTCTTCTGCGGCCTCGCAGCATGGTGAAGAAGTCCAGTTGGCTTCCGCTCCGTCACCGTGGCGGCTCGGTAGCTATGTGCAGACACGCGGCGTTGCGGGACCTGGGGCGTGAGCAAGTGGTTCTCAGGCGTTTTCAGCAGCCGGCTGGGCCTTATCCGCGCACCATCGCGCAGGACGCGCTGGCATCGCCCGTTGCACCGTACGAGGCTGTGTGAGCTCAGACCCAGCGCCGCACCATCACCGCCTCGACGCACAATTTGCGGGCGGTCTCGCGTGGACCGCTGGCGCCAAGTGGATGACCCAGTTCGTCACCTGGCTTTCCGTGCTGATCGCCGCAAGACTGCTCTCGCCATCCGATTTCGGCACCGTGGAAATGGCCGGTTTTGTCGGTAGTGTTGCTAACGTGCTGGCCGAATTCGGCATCGGTGCGGCTGCTCTGCAGATGCGTGAGCTCAGCCGGCGGTCACTCGCGCAACTTAACACTGTCGCATTCCTGTTTAGTACGCTCGCGTTCGCTGTTTGCGCGGTTAGCGCTCCGCTCGTAGCCGCCTTCTTTCGCTCGCCCCAGCTCCGTCTGCTGATCGTGGTGAACAGCGTCGGCTTTTTCATAACGGGGTTTCAATCCGTCCCGCTGGGACTCCTTCAACGCGATCTCGATTACCGCCGGTTGTCTATAGCGGAAGCAGTGCAGGCCATCGGTCAGGCCGTAATCCTCGTCTGCGGGGCTGCGGCTGGGTTGGGCTACTGGTCATTGGTCGCGGCGCCTTTGTCGGGGAAAGCGATGGCGGCGGCACTCGCCGTTTTTTGGAGGCCCGTCTCCTATGCGATGCCCCGATGGAAAGAGGTCGCTGCGCCGATGCGCTTCGGCCTTGAAGTCTCCGGCAGCAGAGCCGCCTGGGTCTTGTATTCGCAATCGGACGGCATCGTCGTCGGACGTCTTCTGGGACGTTCCGCGCTGGGCACCTATCGTCTGGCCATCGATCTTGCGAGCGCCCCCGCCGAAAAAATCGGTATGCTCATCATGCGCGTCACCGGTCCTTTGTTCGCGCGTGTGCAAAACGACCTTGCGCTCGTGCGCCGCTACTTCCTGTTTATCAGCGACGCGTTAGCCCTTGCGATCTTTCCGTTGGTATTCGGCCTCGCCATTGTGGCTCCGCAAGCGGTGCCCGCGCTCCTGGGACAAAAATGGACGGCGGCCATCGTGCCCCTGCAATTCCTGGCTCTGTACACGGTGCTTCGCTCACTGAGCACGCTCGTGACCCAGGTGCTTACCTCGCTTCGCTACACCACCTTCCTGCTCTGGGTTTCGCTGTTTACCATCACGTTGATGCCCGCGTCATTCTTCGTTGCCGCTCACTGGGGCATCGGAGCCGTGGCCGCCGCATGGATCGTTATGTCACCGCTTACCGTCCTCCCTCCGGCGATAAAACTTTTCCGCGCGATTCACTGCAGTCTGCGCGAATACGTGGCTATCCTGACTCCCGCGCTTGCCGGCACGGCGGCGATGGTCTGCGCCGTCTTTCTTGTGCGCTGGATACTGCCCGCGGGTTGGACGCCCGCGTCGATTCTTGCGATCGAGGTTGCCGCCGGTGGCGCTGCGTATGCGGGGATCCTCCTCGGCTTCTATCGTCCCCTCGTCCTGCGCTACGTCGATTTCATCAAGCGGGTTCGAAATGATCGCAACGCCGCGATCATCGCTGAGATTTGACCCCGGCATGCGCTTTGCGCGGGCCAGCCCTCGTCGGGAGTATGCGGTGTTGATCCGTGGCGTCCCCTATCATGAGTAAATGGGCCGGATGTTATCCCCTAACTGGCGTTCCGCCCTCGCCCGCCCGGCTGGGTCCGATGGACCGCCCATTTCTTCCGCTGTAGTGGCGAGTTCGCCGTCCGCGACCACTGCGTCAGGATCTCCCGGTGCAGCCCGCATCAGTGCTCTCGACCACAATCCGCTTCGTCGCGTCGCATTTTGGTTCGGTATTGCACTGTTTTTCACCGAGCTGACCGTATTACAAGAGCTCGCCGAGCAAATTCTGGGCTTCAGCCCATACATTCTCTACATTCTCGTTCCTCCGGCCGTGCTGTGTGGTCTTTTCACCGGAAGCGTGCAACGCACTTTCCGGCATCGCGCGCCATGGTACTGGTTGGGCTTTTACGCATGGATGATTGTTGCCACTCCTTTTAGTCAATGGCGGGGTGGCTCAATCGGACGAGTCATCGATGGCCGGGTCAACCTGATTATCCTCGTCGTCGTGGGCGGATTGATCGTGAACTGGAAAGAAGTTCGCATCGTCCTCTATACAATCGGCGCGGCAGCCATCGTCAATCTCCTCACTGCCAGGTTCTTCATGGGCACCTCCAGTGGACGCTTCTCTATCGCGCTGAACGGCTTTTCGATTGCCAATTCGAACGATCTGGCCGCTCAATTACTGCTGGTTCTTCCCTTCTTGTTGTTTGTAACGCTGGACCGCCGCCGCAACCTGGCCGTTCGTTGCCTGCCTTTTGCGGCAATCGCGTACGGCTTGTGGGTGATCCTGGGTACAGCATCCCGCGGCGCATTGATCGGACTTATCGCTGCATCCCTTGTCTTGTTCGCGTATGGAACCGCGCGCCAGCGGATCGCCGATGTCTTCGCCATTCTGCTTGCTGTGACGTTATTCATGACGTTACCCGGGATCACGCGATCCCGTCTGGAGACGTTGGTCGGCGAGCACCACAAAGAAGCAATCGAATCGCAGGCTGCTCGAGATTACCTGTTCAGGAAAAGCCTTTCATTCACGGCCGAACATCCCGTCTTTGGTGTCGGTCCGGGTCAGTTCGCCAACTATGAGGGCGGGACCAGCGTGGCGGAGGGCCGCGTCGGGTCCTGGCACGACACTCACTGTTCATGGACTCAAATCTCCAGCGAGTGCGGCATTCCCGCTCTGGTCTTTTATCTGGCAGGCCTGGGATCTGCACTGCTGCTGGTGATGCGCACCTTCCGGGCGGCTCGCCGGTATGGCCACTCGGAGATCGCCAACGCCTGCTTCTGTTACTTGCTGGCGATGGCCGGTTTTCTTGTCGCCATTACTTTTCTGTCGAACGCGTACCGCTATTATGCGCCGGCGATGATTAGTCTGGCTGTCGGCATGTGCTTCGCCGCGAGGCGGCAGATGGAACCTGCCGCGTAACTGCCGCGGCGCGTCCTCAAGACATGCATTACCGGCCGGGATCGTATTGATAGATCTGCAAGGTATCGATCGTAATCACAGGTTGCCAGCAGGACGGCCAACGTGTCAGGGCTTCCTGCATCTGCCGCTCATCCGGACGTTGCAAGGCGGCCGGAGCATTGTGCCAGATTACCAGGTCGACTGGGTCGGTGCGCAAATCGGCCATAAGTGCCTCGGCCGAGGAGAACTTTGCTTCATAGTGATGGCCGAACCAGTCGAGCTTCGCGAACCGCTTGCTGGGCCGTTCCAGCCAGTAACCGGGACGATGCGCGTCGCGCGCGGCAAACTCGGCGATCATCGGACCTTCCATATCGGGCGCCACCAGAATCTGCTTTCCCATCCATTTCGGCTGACCGGCAATGTAGCGCACAACGGAGCGCGCGTTCGCATCTGGTGCGCGACGAAAGCGGAGAACCTGCAGGCTGGACGTCGCCAACACCACCAGAGCAACTGCGGCGAGGGCAACTCTGGCCCAGCCTGTTCCTCTTCTTCCGGCGGTTTCAATTAGCGTCCACCAACCTATGAACGACAACACGAGCAGCGCCGCCGCAACGGACTGCAGGTAGCGGCGTTCAGGATCAACTGGCGATGCCGCAAGAAAACCGATGTTCGCGGCAATGGAGAGCGCGATGATTTTCGTGTCCACCCGCCAGGACTGCTTTCGTGCCATCAGAATCATTACCCCCGCCAGCACAAAGATAAGTGTGGCAGGCGGAAATGAAAGCAGGGATTCGCATGAAAACGAAAGAACGCGCCCAACTGCCGGACCGCGCCCTTGTTCCGGAAGGCCAACCGACGCCAGGTGTGCTGTCCACAAAAGCCATGGCGCCACAAGGCAGCAGATTATAACCGGTTGCGCCCAGAAACTGCGTTCCCGCAGCAGCCCGAAGCGGCGGAGGGCCAGAATGGCCACGATGGGAATCGCGCAAATGTACAAGCCGCTGTACTTGGTGAGCACGGCCGCAGCGGCGAGAATAGCGAAGCCGATCGCGCTTCGCCAGGACGGCCGCTCGAAATATCGAATTGCGAACCAGATTGCAACGAGCGAAAAAAGTACGACTGCCTGGTCTACCATCACCGCGCAGAACCATGTCTGCACCTCAGGCAGCGTCAGGAACAACAGGCCGGCGCAGAAGCCGGCAAATTGCCCCGCGCGCCGGCGGACCAGAATACAAATCATGCCAGCGCACCCGGAAGCGATTGCCGCCACCAGCAATAACGCCTGCAAGCGTCCCACCCCCACGGCCAGAAACCAGAGGCCCATGAGGATGTAATACAAAGGCGGCCAGTAACCGATCGCGAAAAATGGATAATGCTTGTAGTACTCCGTCGCAAAGCTGAGTGGGTTTTGATCCAGCCCGTGAACGAGATAATCGTGCACCATCACGCTGCTTACGAAGTGCGACGGCTCGTCTGGATAGGCAGTGAAAGAGGCATTCCAGGAGCCGCTGGCCCATTGAATGCCAATACACAGAGACAGGTATACAACCAGTGGCCACAGCCGCAACGGCATGAAGGATTGTCCGAAACAAGCGCTATTTTTATAATATGCCGGAGCCGGTAAGAATCGAGCGCGGATCAGCCGTGCGCGCCCGGCTGACTGGAAGTGCCTTCGGAGACGGCAAAGTGAACGGCGAATCCCGCCTCGCGCAGTCGCCTGAGGAATTCAGGTACCTCGTGTTGCCCTGACAATACACACGCCCTCGGTGCGGAAGCCAGGGAGGGCTACTGAACGGTCATCACAAGAGGATCGCTCTGCGCGAGAATCTGCCCTCCCGCGCCCAGATACCGCCATTGCACAACAGGCGACCCCTGCCGGGCATCGGCGCTGACTGAACACGGCGAAGTGGAGCAGGTTGCGGTGCTCTGCGCGCCGCTGGGAAGCGTGACCACGGCCGCAAAGCTGGTCGCATGCGCAACGCTTCCCAGATTGAAGCTTGCACTCACCGTACGGTTCACCGGCGAGGACACTCCGCCCAGCCGCATCGCCGGCCATTGGTGCGCCATGCCCATTCCAAAGAAGAAGCCCGTCCACTTTCCCGCGTGTATGCTCGTGTCATTCAGATTTCCGTTGCTCGAATCGCATGTGTTGCCGTCAGACGCCGCGTATAGGCCGCCGGTCGTGTAAGCCGGATTCCCAAAGCAGGACCCGTAAACAAGGTCGCCCCATGAAACAGACGCTGGCGATCCATTCTGAGCTTCATAGAACGAACGCAGGCTGTGGCTGTTCTCTATCGAAAGCACGCGCTCCGCGGTGATGTTGTAGGCCGTGTAAGGATCCCAGTCCGAGTAACACGAACCGTTTCCGCTCCCGCCCATGCTGGCCGGCGTAATGGGTTCGCACATGTTCATCCCCCGCAGATAGTAAAACCCACTCGTGATTGGATCGAAACCGGTGTTGTGCTCCCAATTCCCGGCAAGGTGTACGAGGTTCAGAAAGTTGGTCGAAAGAACCGAATTGCCGTCCATGGAGGCCGCTTGTGATCCCCACCGCATCGCTGCCTGTTTGATTCCCAGCATGTAGGGTTGAGTGCCATATCCGGCCCCGTTCGATTGATAGCTGGAATAGGTTCCACTGGGCCCGTTCCAGGGCCGCTGGAGAGTGATCTGGCTCGATGAGTTCCAGATGCAGGACCAGTTCTTGTGTAACATCGGGTCATTATTGTTTTGGCCGAACGTAAGCATTTGTGGATTCGCGTTCAGGTTGTCGATCATCCACGTGATATTGCCGCTATCGCCTTGCCAGGCGGCCGAGTTGAACAACGTGATTTGACTACCCGCGTTGAGCGTGTAGGTCGCCCACTGCGTGAAAGGCTGCCCACCTTTCATCCCGCTGATCGCGATTCGCCAGTTAGTCGTAGTGGAAAAAACGTCGCCACCGGAGAACCCGAATCCGGTAACCACCCCGGAGCCGTTGGTTGCCACTCCGGTCCCGGAGCTAACACCGCCGCACAGGCTCGCCGGAAGATTAGTGCCGGTCCCAACCGCGCTCCCGTTAGTGAATGTCACCGGCTGCTGCGCGCTAAAGTAAAATCCGCTCGACCACGAATTATCCGCGTTTCTGCACACATTCTCGCGTGAGTACCAGTTCGCCAGCGGCGTCTGCCACTGCGATGGCTCTGGATCGTACGCCGCGAGCAATGACAACCAGGCTCCGCCGTATCCCGTATCGCGGTTGTCTCCCTGGCTGTTGCAGTTGGCGCCGGTCGGGTCGTTCCCTTCATTACTGGCTCCGTATGAACCGAAACCCCGCAGGTCCGTCCACTGGGCCTGATGACCCGTATTCGACAGGAGGGCGTCCGCAATACCGCCAATGACAAAGCCGCCTTGAAACAGTGGCGCATAGATGTCCATCCCGGATACCATGGGCATTCTTGTCCACATGTCCCCAATCATGTTGGCTGCCGTCTGCGCCATATTCAACCCGGATCGCAAATACAGAGCCCGATGCGCCAGATCTTCACCATAGAAATCGAGGCCACCAGTACTCGAGTAATTCACCCACCAGTTTTGGTCCATGTACGCGTAAGATTTGGCGGTTTGGGGAAGCGAATCGAGGCCTGGGACATCCCAGTATGGGCTCAGGTAGAGAGATACATCGGACTCGCATCCGTACTGATTTGGCCACCAGATCATCGCATCCGAACCGTCCGTGGCGCGGGTGTAGTGCAAAACGCCATAGCGTGAGCTGCCCGAATTTGTTGAGATGATCTGATACGAGTAAGATCCGCTGTCGGCGTCTGAAGGAACTGCTCTTGATAACGTGAGATCCTGACCGTCTGTTACAGTCTGGATGGTTGCGAGGAACACAAACGGGATCCCGCCGTGTGTTGCTGAAACGCGTAACATGTAACCCGCGACGACGGAGGGAGCCACCCAGTTAGTGCCCGTACCGGCGATCGCTGGCGAACCGGCGGTAACTGCGATAGTGCCCGTGCTGTAAGTCACCAGCCCGACCGGTGAGTGCGCCCCACCCTGGCAAATGGTGCTGAGAAAGTGTGTGCCAGACCCTGTGATTTTGTATTGCCCAATGTATGAACCTGCTGGCCAGGTCTGTGCCGCCATCCTGGTAGAATTGCCCGGATCAGCCCATCCACGCCCGTCGTAACAAGCGGTCAGCGTGTTGCCTGACGCCGAACAAATCCGGATTTCCTCGTAGGGTCCTCCCGCCGGCGCGGCATGCACATAGACTCGCGCCGGCAGCTCGCTTACGTCGAGCTTCGTGCTATCGGCAACGGTAAACGATAAAGCCGTCGGGCTGTTGATGCCGGAACCGGATATCGTGGTTCCCGCCGCCGATGTATAGGCCATGCCCACACCGTCCCACGTATACGAAATTGTTCCCGTTTGTGGTTGTTCCCATCCGGCGTAGGGCCATGTTGGAGACAAGCCGTAGGATTGATAGTCCTGAAACCGCAGTGACGTCGCATGTAACGCCCAGTAATCGGCCAAACCCCACGGGTTTCTTCCGAACGCTATCATTGGGCCGTAGATCCCGTCGGCTGCGGGATTGGCCTGCACCACCACTCCGTTCTTATCGGTGGCGACGGCGCCGACATCCTGAGTCGCCATAGCTTGATTGCCAGCCGAATCGGTCACCGTGAGCTGCGTGTTATAGTCGCCGAACACCAGCCCGGTCAGCGTCGGAGTACAGGACGCGTGGCTGTTCCAGGTCACCGGTGATGAGCCGGTCAGAACTTGCCAGAAGCACGCGACAGCATTACTCGTATCGGCCTGCGAAAGCGAAGCTGTACCGTCCAATTGAGCCGGAAAGCCCGCCCGCATGCTCACCCAGTTACTCCAAAACGGAGCTCCCATGGTTTTGATAACAGCGATCACATTCTGGTTGGGCGTCGGGACATAGCTCGGTACTCCACTCGTCGTGCTCGCCGTGTATCCATTACCAGAGGAGTCATTCAGGCTTCCGTCAAACTTCCATTCGAGTAACTCGGTGCCGGTGGGGCATCCGCCGGCGGTTGTAGGCATCCGGGCGCCGAGTCCAATAGCAACTCCCGTGCAAATCCGGAAAAAAGCCATGGACAGGCCCGTTGACGCTCCCAGTGCCAGACCATTTCCATTGGCTGTCGGCGCCGTGTAAGTCGCCTCACTGACCCCGATGCGATTTCCGTTTACATCCCAAACCTCGCATTCGTCGGTAGTAGTCGCTGGCACATGCTGATAGCGGACGTAGATCCCCTGAGCGGGAAGATTCGCGGGAGCCCCCACTTGAACGGAACAGGGATTGGATCCCTGCGTCTCGGTCTGCGAAAAAAGCATTAGCGATTGTCCACCGGCTCCCCCGGAAACATAGAGCCCTCCAGCAAGGCCCACTGCATTGCCGAGCAAAAAAGTATTGAACACGTATGTGGTTTGCGCAGCCAGATTACTCCAATCGTGGATGTAAAACTCCACGAACCACGGCGTCGACGCCGGTACCGCCGGAACCGAGTAATTCACGACGGTCGGGCCAAACGCAATAGATTGTCCTCCGAATGCCATTTCCGCCGCCAGAATGATCCATACCAGTCCGATTGCCTTCTTCATTTGATTCCTCGCATAAGTCACCGGGCTAGGCAGTTAGTGAGTCGAGTAATCTACCCGGACGGACGTCACATCGTCCACGGCGCTGCTTCCCGGCGTTCCGGACCCATCGCGGTAAATGTTAAGGTATGCTTCGCTCCCCGGCGAGCATCCTGTAATCGGCACGCTTGAGATCGTTACCGTTTGTCCTGCATCGGCCGTTGCGGAAACGCTGAAGGTTGAACTCGCCGCCGTGTTAAACGCCGGAGAAACGAGGCTGGCGCCATCGGCAGGGCAGGCGAACTGAGCGGAGTACACGATTGTTCCCGAACCTCCACCAGCGGCAGGCATCGTTCTTAGGATGACGTTGACCGGAGCGCTGCTGTTGAAGTTCTGCGGCCACCAGAATCTTGTGAAGGCTGCACAAGCAGCCGGCGATGTGCAGGAAGCCCCGGGCGTGCTCATCACCGTGCCAATGCCACCAAGATTGGCGAAGGTTGGCGACGAGGAAGCGACCCACAGCGAAATCGCACTGCTGCTGGTCGTGTCATAGCCGCCGATCGGAAGACTGATCGACGC
>Ga0187863_10004067_pt1 | contig 10546 bp, 11 predicted proteins | sample June2016WEW_11_1_FD_132975 | JGI IMG/M metagenome (GOLD analysis project Ga0187863, IMG submission 132975) | Peatland microbial communities from SPRUCE experiment site at the Marcell Experimental Forest, Minnesota, USA - June2016WEW_11_10 | ecosystem: Environmental > Terrestrial > Soil >...
AGCCGCCGCGCAAGGCCTGATCGCCGGGCTGAATGCCGCCGCGCGGGCAGGGGGCGGGACCCCGATCGTGTTCGACCGCGCCGAAGGCTATCTCGGCGTCATGGTCGACGATCTGGTGACGCGCGGCGTCACCGAGCCCTACCGCATGTTCACCTCGCGGGCGGAGTACCGGCTGACGCTGCGGGCGGATAATGCCGATCAGCGGCTGACCGATCGGGGGATCGCCCTTGGCTGCGTCGGAGCGGAGCGTTCCCGGGCCCATCAGGCCAAAATGGCTGCAATCAACGCCGCCCGATCGATGGCCCAGACCCTGACCGTGACGCCGAACGAGGCCGCACGATATGGCCTCGCATTGCGGAAGGACGGCCATCGCCGTTCGGCCTTCGAGCTTTTGTCCTATCCGGGTATCGGCATCGGCGACCTTGCACGGATCTGGCCATCCTTTGCCGAACTCGACCCGAAAATCGCCGAGCAAGTCGAGATCGACGCGAAATACGAGGTTTATCTCAGCCGCCAAGCGGCCGACGTCGAGTCTTATCGCCGCGACGAAAGCCTCGTTTTAGTGGACGATATCGACTATGCGACGCTGCCCGGGCTCTCCAACGAGGTCCGCCACAAGCTGCAAGCGCACCGGCCGCGCACCATCGGCCATGCCAGCCGGATCGACGGCATCACGCCTGCGGCCCTGATCTTGCTGGTCGCGCATATGCGCCGGCAGGACCGTAATGCGAGCCGCGGCGCGGCATGAACGGGGGCGGGCGCTGCAAGTCGCCTGGTGACTCGGGTCGCGCGCCATCGCGCCGGCCTTCTGAACCCGCCGATCTGTCGGCCGACCGCGCCCGCGCCCTGGCGCTGACCCCTGTTTCACGTGAAACACTCCACCGGCTGGACCGCTTCGTGGCCACGCTCCTGGCCTGGCAGCGGCGAATGAACCTTGTCGCGTCCTCGACCGAAGCAACGCTATGGACGCGCCATGTGGCTGATTCACTTCAGCTTCTCGCGCTGGCGCCGGACGCTCGAATTTGGGCCGATCTCGGCTCCGGCGGCGGGTTTCCGGGCGTTGTGATTGCCTGCGCGCTGGCCGGTATCCACGGCGCGCACGTCCACTTGGTCGAAAGCAGCGTCAAGAAAGCCGCCTTCCTGCGCGAGGCGGCGCAGGCCACCGGCGTCCCGGCCACGGTTCACGCGACGCGCATTGAGGATTTCGTCAAAAAGGCCCCGGATTCGATCGATGTGATCACGGCGAGGGCGCTGGCCCCGATGCCAGAGCTCCTGGCTTTGGCCTATCCGTTGTTGAAAACGGGCACGCTGGGTCTCTTTCCCAAGGGCCAAGATGTGGCACGCGAATTGACCGAAGCCGCTAAATGTTGGAAGATTCGGGCCAGTCTGTCGCCGAGTCGGACTGATCCGAAGGCTCAAATTGTCATCGTGCGTGGCCTCGAACCAAAGCTTCGATGCGCGACAGAGACCGATTCCGATCATGGTAAATGAACCGTAAACGAGTCGATGAGGCCCCAATGAGTGACGCGTCAGCGTTGGAGTCCTCCGCCGAGGTGGATGCCCTTGCGGCACTCCGCCGCGAAATGCCGGCAGGAGCCGGGAGACCTCCTCGGGTGCTCGCGGTCGCCAACCAGAAGGGCGGCGTCGGCAAGACCACGACGGCGATCAACCTCGGCACGGCGCTCGCGGCCATCGGCGAGGACGTTCTGGTCATCGATCTCGACCCGCAAGGCAATGCCTCGACCGGTCTCGGCATCGATCGGCGCAACCGGGTTCACTCCACTTACGACGTGCTGTGCGGCGAGACGGCGTTGCGCGATGCGATCGTCCCGACCGCCGTGCCGCGGCTGCATCTGGCGCCTTCGACCATCGACCTCGCCGGATTGGAGCTTGAAGTTGGTCAGGCGCGCGACCGCGCGTTCCGCCTGCGCAACGCGCTCGCGGCGCTGAAAACCCCAACACCCGGCCAGACGAATTTCACCTACGTGCTGGTCGATTGCCCGCCGTCGCTCAATCTCTTGACTGTCAACGCAATGGCGGCGGCGCATGCCATCTTGGTGCCGTTGCAGTGTGAGTTTTTCGCACTCGAAGGTCTGTCGCAACTGCTCAAGACCGTCGAGTCGGTGCGCGAGCAGCTCAATCCGGAGCTCACGATCCACGGCATCGTGCTGACGATGTACGATTCGCGCAACAACCTGTCGGGCCAGGTGGTCGCCGACGTGCGCGAGTTCATGGGGCGCAAGGTCTACGACACGATCATCCCGCGCAACGTGCGGGTGTCTGAAGCTCCGTCCTACGGCAAGCCGGTGCTGGTCTACGATCTGAAATGCAGCGGCAGCGAAGCGTATCTGCGGCTCGCCACCGAGGTCATCCAGCGAGAGAAAGAATTGTGCGTCGCGTAAACAATGTTCCGGCCCCGGAATGACGATCAACAAGACGGAGCGCGCATGACCGAAAGCTCGGGAGACACCGCGATGGCGGAGGAGGGGACGCGGTCGCGGCTGGGGCGCGGGCTTGCCGCGCTAATCGGCGACGTCGGCGACGAGAGTCCGGTCGATCGCCCGCGCGGACAGCGGCGGCTGCCGACCGGTTCGCTGCGGCCGAATGCGCGCAACCCGCGGCGCGAATTTCCCAATGCCGAACTCGACGAGCTCGCCGCCTCACTGCGCGAGCGCGGCATTATCCAGCCGATTGTCGTGCGCGCGATGCGCGGCGTTGCCGACGGCTACGAGATCGTCGCCGGCGAGCGCCGCTGGCGCGCGGCGCAACGCGCCGGGCTGCACGAGGTTCCTGTCGTCGTCATCGAAGCGACCGACGCCGAGGCGTTGCAGCTTGCGATCATCGAGAACGTGCAGCGCGCCGACCTCAATCCGCTGGAAGAGGCGGAAGGCTATCGCGCGCTGATGGACGAGTTCGCCAACAGCCAGGAAGACATTGCCAGGATCGTTGGCAAGAGCCGCAGCTACGTCGCCAACACGCTGCGGCTGTTGAAGCTGTCGGAAGCGGTGAAAGCCCATATTCACAGCGGCAAGCTCACCGCCGGGCACGCGCGCATGCTGGTCGGCGAGCCGAACGCCGACGCGCTGGCGGAAGAAATCGTCGCCCGGGAACTCAACGTGCGCCAGGTCGAGGCGATGGCGCGCGAGCGCGCGCAGAAGAGCGGAAAAATCGCAAGCGGCCGCAAGGCGCGCGGTTCGGCTGCGAAGACCGCCGACATGCTTGCCTTCGAAAAGCGGGTCTCCGACGCGACCGGCCTGGTCGTTAGTATCGATCATCATGACGATCACGGCACGCTGACCATCCGCTACCGCAGTCTCGAGCAGCTGGATGATCTGGTGCAGCGGTTGGTGCGAGGGCAATAAGTGCACGCCGACTACGGCGTCGCTTCGCAGGATCGCTCACCCGTCATCCGGTTTCTTCACTGCTCTATGCCGCGCTGCGTCGCTTCGGCCGGCGAATAGCTCTCACCTTTCCACTGCCGCCGCCGCCGCAGAAGAACTGATCGCCGCCGCCCGACTCGAGCCCCGATACGCCGGTGCCAGGCGGCATGTCGAGCTTTTCCAGGACCTCTCCCGTTCGCGGATCGACATGCCTTACATCGCTCTCGTCACCTTCCCAGGTGGCGTGCCAGAGCTCGCCATCGACCCAGGTGACCCCGGTGACGAAGCGGTTGCTTTCGATGGTGCGAAGGATCTCCCCTGTTTCGGGATCGAGTTGATGGATCTTGCGGCGCCGATGCTGTCCCACCCACAGCGACCCTTCGGCCCAGGCGAGCCCCGAGGCGCCACCGCTGGGCGTCGGAATCGTGGCGAGCACGCGGCCTGTTTCCGGATCGATCTTCTGGATGCGCTCCTCGGCGATCTGGAACAGATGCTCGCCGTCAAACGCCGTTCCTGCGTGTGCGGCGACATCGATCGTGCGCACCATTTTCCCATTCGCGGGATCGAAGGCGTTCAGCTTGTCTCCGGAAGCAAACCAAACTTTCTTGCCATCATAAGTGACACCATTCACCCGCTCTGCGCCGGGAAAGGGTCCATACTCGCGGAGGATTTCGGCCGTTGATCGTTTCATGGCCTCATTCTAATCGCTCGGCAGCGGAGCGGGAGTAACAAAGTCGTCGCGAATCCCGGCACCGGCGGCGTCATCCAACGGCGCGCGCGCGCGCCCGAACGATTGCACCTTGCCGGAGGCCGCGAGCGAGTCGAGGGCCCGCTGCACGGTGCGCTGACTCTCGCCGAGCGCCAGCGCCAGTGCCGAGCTCGACCACGACTCGCCGTCGGCGAGGAATGCGAGCACCGCCGCATGTTCCTCCTCAACCGGCTGCGCCAACACGACCGCCTCGCGCGCGCCGCGCGGTACCAGCGCAAACCCTTCCTTGGTAGCGGTTACGTCGGCCAGCGTTCGAAGCGCCCGGCGCAGCCGACCGATTTCGACTCGTAACCGCGCGCGGTGCGATTCATCGGCGAACTTGGCGCGGAACGCCCGCGCCAAGAGCGTGCTCCTCGGCAAATCAGCGGGCCACGCCTCGCCCAGGGCGCGCGCAAGCGCGAACAACACCGGACGCCTTGCCAGCGACACCACCGTGCGCGCGTCGCGTACGACATAGCGACAGGCGTCGACGATGAGCGCCCCCGACCCCAGCAACGCTTCCACCTCCTCGAGCAGGAGGAGCCGCTCCTCGCCACGGGCGATCAGGCGCGCGGCGGGCGTGTTGAGGACGGCAGATGCGCTTTCGATCTCCGCCGTCAGCGCTGGAATGCCGGCCCGATGCGCAGCGCGCTCGGCCCGGGCGAGCGTAGCGCGCGCCGTCTTCGCCCGGACGCGTCGCATTGCGATCCCCGCCACGACCAGCTCGTGCGCGGCCTGTGATGCGGGCGGGAAGGGCGTTGGATCGAGCTTGGCGAGCGCATGCTCGGCCTCGTCGAGACGCCCGATCAGGAGGAGGCGCCGCACTTCAAGATACCGCGCATGCGCCGCATTCAAGCGATCGCCATGCTGTTCGAGCGTCAGCCGCGCGGCGTCGAGCGCCTTCGCCGGAAAACCAAGATCGCGCGAGACCAGCGCAATCTCGGCCTCGGCAACGACGCACCGCGCGCGCGCCACAGCCTCTCGCGAACCGAAGGCGCGGGCGGCTTTGTGCAGCAGCGTCTTCGCCCGAACGAAATCGCCGAGCTGCGCCATGGCAATGCCGCGAAGAGCCAGCGCGGGAGCGTCGTCGCGGAGCGAGACTCGCTTCAAGGCGCCGAGGGGGTCACCCGCGGCAAGCGCCCGCGCCGCGGCCGTGATCAGCGAGTCCATCGGAATCCCGCCACACTTGTCACTCCCACCGTCCGATCCCGGATACCTAATCTATCTCACAACCAACGACCACCCAGGCCGTCGAGGCCTGAGCGGCAAGGACGCCTCAACATACAGGAAACCAACCATGAGAGACGAGTACTTGAAGGCGATTGCACTCGCTGCCGCCCCGACCTTCGCGATCATGGCGCTACTTACTGGCATTTTCGATGGCGCTCCCCACGATGTGGTCTGCTCAGCAGCGCAAGGTGCGTCACCAGTCGGCGGAATGGTCTGGATGTATACGCTGATGAGCGCGTTCCATTCCGCGCCTTGGCTGAAGCTGATCTCCGGCGGTGCCCGCCGCCCCGCCGGCCGCGGCGTGTGTGGCGCCTAAGACCCCCGACGAGCAATGTGAAGGAGAGAACGATGAAAGACATCATGAGAGACAAACTTGCAGCCCCTAAGGTCGTCGATCGGAGCACCTTCCAGGCGGAGCTCGACGCGTTGCGGGTTCGAGAGAAGGCTCACACGCGAGAAGGTGACGCCGTTGCCGCCGCTCGCCGGCGACTCCCTATGGTCGAAGTAGACGGTGCAACGCCACTCATAGGCGAACGCGGGGCGGTGAAACTCTTGGATGTGTTTGAGGGACGCCGGATGCTGATCGTCTACTATTTCATGTGGCACGCCGGCCATCCTGCACCGGAGCAGTGCGAGGGGTGCAGCTTCTATACATCGCAGGTCCGCGAGCTGTCCTTTATTCACTCGCGTGACGTCACCTACGCCACGTTCTGCCAAGGCCCGTACGATGAGGGAGTCCGCTATCGCAACTTCATGGGCTGGAACATGCCCTGGTACTCGGCGCCTCAGGACTCGCTCGACACTCTCCTGGTCGGACGCCGGGTGGGCATGATGCACATCGTTTGCTACCTGCGACAAGGATCCAAAGTCTTTGAGACTTACTGGACGACGCGGCGCGGCGTTGAGGCGATGGACAACAGCTATCGGCTGCTCGACCTGACCGTCTATGGGCGGCAGGAGGCGTGGGAGGAGTCGCCAACCGGCTGGCCACAACTGCCCACAGGCGCACACCCTTACCGCACCGATGGGCGTCCCATCGTCCAGTGGCCGCGCGTCAAGGCCGGGTATTCCGACGACCTGGGAACCGGCGGGCGCTGAACCGCCCTGAGCGCCCGGCGGCGGTGATCAGTGAGTCGATCGGAATCCCGTCACACTTGTCACTCCCACCGTCCGCTACCGGACACTTAATCCATCTCACGACACCGGATCTATCTCACCACACCGGCCAGCAGGCCGTATCGAGTAAGGACAGAAAGAAAGAGAAGTGAGCCATGACCAACAAAAACTACACCACGACTTTCACGGTGGACAAATCTCCTGCGAAAGTCTTCGCAGCCATCAACAACGTGCGCGGCTGGTGGTCGGGTGAAATTGACGGCCGCACCGACCAGCTCGGTGCGGAATTTACCTACCGCTACCAGGATCTTCACCGCAGCACCCAGAAGATCACCGAGCTCGTGCCTGGCAAGAAGGTGATCTGGCACGTCAAAGATGCCGCTATCAATTTCGTCAAGGACAAAGCCGAGTGGAACGGCACCGATGTCGTCTTTGAGATCGCCAAGAAGGGCGACAAGACCGAACTGCGCTTCACCCATGTCGGCCTACGCCCGGCCATCGAATGCTACGGCAAGTGCGCCGGCGCTTGGGGCTTTTACATCAACGACAGCCTGCGCAGCCTGATCGAAACCGGCAAGGGCGACCCGAACGAGAAGGAAGACTGAACGAAAGTCTTTGCTGCGGCGGTGAGCGCTTCGAGACGATGTCGACGAAGCCTACTCCGCCGCGGTGCGCCCTGCGCCGGAGCCGAACCGCCGCTCGATGTAATCGATGACGATCTTCTGAAAGTCGGCGACCACGGTCGGGCCGCGCAGCGTCATCGCTTTCTTGCCGTCGATGAAAACCGGCGCCGCTGGATGCTCGCCGGTGCCGGGGAGCGAGATGCCGATGTCGGCGTGCTTACTCTCGCCCGGTCCGTTGACGATGCAGCCCATCACCGCGACGTTGAGACCCTCGACGCCCGGATAGCGCGTTTTCCATTCCGGCATGGACTCGCGGATGAAGCTCTGGATGTTGGATGCAAGCTCCTGGAACGTGGTGGAGGTGGTGCGGCCGCAGCCGGGGCAGGCGGCGACCAGCGGCACGAAGGTGCGCATTCCGAGCGTCTGCAACAGCTCTTGCGCGACTCTCACTTCCAGCGTGCGGTCGCCACCGGGCTCCGGCGTGAGCGAGATGCGGATGGTGTCGCCGATGCCTTGTTGCAGCAGCACGCCCATTGCCGCCGACGAGGCGACGATGCCTTTGGAGCCCATGCCGGCCTCGGTCAATCCGAGATGCAGCGCGTAGTTGGAACGCCGCGCCATCTCGCCGTACACGCCGATCAGATCCTGCACCGCCGACACCTTGGCCGAGATGATGATCTTCGATCGCGGCAGGCCGATCTCTTCGGCGCGCTCGGCGGACAACAGCGCCGATTGCACCATGGCTTCGCGGGTCACGTCGCGCGCGTCGACCGGATGATTGGATTTCGCATTCTCATCCATGAGATGCGTGAGCAGTTCCTGGTCGAGCGAACCCCAGTTGGCGCCGATGCGCACCGGCTTGTCGTGGCGGATCGCGGTTTCGACGATGGCCGCGAACTGGCGGTCCTTCTTTTCCTTGAAGCCGACATTCCCGGGATTGATGCGGTATTTGTCGAGCGCCTCGGCGCAGGCCGGATGATCCGCCAGGAGCTTGTGGCCGATATAATGGAAGTCGCCGACGATCGGCACGTCGACGTTCATGCGCAGGAGCCGCTCCTTGATGTGCGGCACGGCGGCCGCCGCCTCGTCGCGGTCGACGGTCACGCGCACGAGTTCCGAGCCGGCGCGGGCGAGCGCCGCTACCTGCTGGGCGGTCGCGTCGGCGTCGGCGGTGTCGGTGTTGGTCATCGACTGGACCACCACGGGCGCGCCGCCGCCGACGGTGACCTTGCCCACCTTGACGGCGACCGTTCGATGCCTGTCGGCGGGGCCGGAGAATTCCATCATAGAGCGCAGTCCTTTCGACGATCGGTTCCCCTGGCCCGGGGCCCTGGGAATGGCACTGATATAGCCTCACCGCGGCCGGTTTACGAGGACCAGGCCCAGGGCGACAAGGGCGACCGCGAGCGCAAAAGGCGGGGTCAGCGGCTCATTGAGGACGAGATGGCCCGCGGCCACGCCAAAAAGCGGGGTCAGGAAGGTAAACGCCGACAGCCGGGTGGCCGAATAGCGCACGACCAGCGCGAACCAGACCACGTAAGTGACGCTGACGACCCAAACGATCTGGTAGGCCAGAGCGCCCAGCGCCAGCGCCGAGGGCATGGCGTCGATGTGCTCGCCGAAGACGAGGGCGCCGATCGCAAGGAGCGGCGCCGAAACCACCAGTTGATAGAGCATGGTCTTCTCGGCGCTCACGCGATTGAGCCTGCTCGCCTTGATGACAAGGGTTGTCGCCGCCCAGCCGGCCGCGGCGCCGACCATCATGACATCGCCGAACATCTGGTGCGGATCGGTGGCCGGCGTCGGCAGGCCGAAGGCGATGACGATGCCGACGAAGGACAACAACAGACCGAACCATTGCGAGGGATGGAAGTGATCGCCCGGAATCAGCCAGCGCGATCCGATCACCACGAAGAACGGTGCCAGATAGATAAACAGCACGGCCCGCGTCGCCGTCGTCCAAATGAGACCGCGATAGATCAGCAAAAACTCGAAGGCGAACAGCGCACCGGCTGCGATCCCCGCCGGCAACGTGCCGTCGCGTGTGAACAGCGGAATCCGGCGCAGCTGCGCCCAGGCGCCGACGAGAATGGCGGCGATGACCGAGCGCGCCACCGACTGGATCAGCGGCGGGATATCGTGGATGGCGAGCTTGACCGCAACCTGATTGAAACCCCAGGTCAGGCATAGCGCAATGGTTAGCGTGACTGCGAGCGCATCAAGCGGCCGGGATTGTGGGGAATGAGGCAAAGAGGCTCAGTTCACTTTCAAGGGGGCGGGGCGGGCGGAGTCGTCAGGCGGAAAAAGCCCCGACGACGACAGAAAAGCAAACGGGCATCATTCGCGGCAATGCGCGCAAATGCCGGCGATTTCGATCACCGGGCTTTTTGGCGCGAAACCGACCGCGCGGGCCGAGGCCTTGAGAGTTTCCGCAACCGCGCCGCCCGGCGCCTCGCCGACCGCACCACAGCGCTCGCAGAGAAAGAACACGACGATGTCGTTGTCGGCGTGATTGTGCACGCAGGCCACGAAGGCGTTGCGGCTCTCGATGCGGTGAACGAGACCGTTGTCGCGCAGGAAATCGAGCGCGCGATAAACCGTGATGGGCGCCGGCCGGCCGGGATCGGCCAGCCGCTCGATGATCTCGTAGGCGCCGAGCGGCCGGTGACTGGCAAGCAAAGCCTCGAGCACGTGGCGGCGCATCGGCGTCAGCCGTTGCGCCCGCGCCGCGCACAGCTCTTCGGCGTGGGCGATGGCCGCGGTTGCGCAGCGCCCATGGTCGTGGTCGGGCGCCGGAAAAACCATTTGCGGCATCGTTGTCATCCTTCAGCCGGCGCGTACGGCGCTTGTTTCAGCACAAGGGTCTCCCGTGCGCATTGTAACGGCTCGACGGGAAATCGCGAAAACGTGACGCACCCCCGGATTTTGATGTTGCGCCGCAGCAAGAAGCGTCCCAAATTGCCGCCACTTCGAGCAAAGTCCGGCAGAAATCGGCGCTTTTTCGCTAAGGCGCACCGCTTGAATTGGGGTTTATCATGCTGAAAGGAAAGACCGGCCTCGTCACCGGCTCGACATCGGGTATCGGCCTCGCCATTGCACGCGCGCTGGCCGCCCAGGGCGCCAACGTCACCATCAACGGCTTCGGCGACGCCGCGGCGATCGAAAAGGAGCGTGGTTGCATCGAGAAGGAATTCGGCGTCAGGGCCTTCTATTCGCCTGCCGACATGACCAAGCCCGCGGAAATCGCCGACATGGTGCATGCCACCGAGCGGACCTTCGGCTCGCTCGACGTATTGGTCAACAACGCCGGCATTCAGTACGTCGCGCCGGTCGAGGAATTCCCCATCGAGAAATGGGACCAGATCATTGCGATCAATCTGTCATCGGCGTTCCACGCCATCCGCGCCGCAGTACCCGGCATGAAGTCGCGCAAGTGGGGCCGCATCATC
>Ga0187863_10004068_pt1 | contig 10546 bp, 8 predicted proteins | sample June2016WEW_11_1_FD_132975 | JGI IMG/M metagenome (GOLD analysis project Ga0187863, IMG submission 132975) | Peatland microbial communities from SPRUCE experiment site at the Marcell Experimental Forest, Minnesota, USA - June2016WEW_11_10 | ecosystem: Environmental > Terrestrial > Soil >...
ACTCGACTGTTTTGCGGAGACCTGTTTCGAAGGTTTCCGCCGGTTTCCATCCGAGCTCGTTCTCGAGCTTGCGCGCGTCGATGGCATAACGGCGATCATGTCCGGGACGGTCGGTCACGGTGGTCATCAGCTGGCGGTGCGGTCTGAAACGCGATTCGGGTACGATGCGGTCGAGCAATGTGCAAACCTTCTCGACTACTTCCAGGTTCGTTCTCTGGTTTCCCCCGCCGATGTTATAAGTCTCCCCGATGCGCCCACGCTCGAGGACTGCCTGGAGTGCTGACGCATGGTCGGCGACATAAAGCCAATCGCGCACCTGCAGGCCATCGCCGTAGATGGGCAGAGATTTGCCCCGTAGGGCATTGATGATCATGAGCGGGATCAGTTTTTCAGGAAATTGATAAGGCCCGTAATTGTTGGAGCAGTTGGTGATGATGGCGGGGAGCCCATAGGTGTGGACCCAGGCGCGGACGAAGTGATCGCTAGCGGCTTTGGAGGCTGCATAGGGCGAGTTCGGGGCGTAGGGCGTGTCTTCGTGAAATGCGGGGTCTTCTGGTTTGAGGGACCCGTACACTTCGTCGGTGGAGACATGCAGAAAGCGGAAGTCGCATTTAGCGGCCCTGCCCAGTCCCTCGAAGTAAGCGTGGGTCGCCTCGAGAAGCGAGAAGGTCCCTTCGACATTGGTCCTGAGAAAATTTCTTGGACCTGTGATGGACCTGTCCACGTGACTTTCTGCCGCGAAATGGATCACGGCGGATGGCCGGCACTCCTCTAGAAGATTGCGGACGAGGCTCGTGTTACGGATATCTCCGCGCACAAGAGTGTAGCGGGGATTGCCGGAGAGCGAAGCCAAGTTCTCGACATTCCCGGCATAGGTCAACTTATCAAGGTTGATCACCGGACCGAGGCCTTGCTGCAGCCAGCTCAGAATGAAGTTCGAGCCGATGAATCCCGCTCCGCCTGTAACAACGATCGTTCGCTGTGTGTGCAAAGTATTCTCCGTCGCCGCGAGATGAGGAACAGTTAACATGGAGGCGCTAGGCGTTGACCCGCCCCGGTAGCGGTTTTCCGCGCAAAGTCATATCGGAGGCAAGAGCCGCGAGGTCAGAATCGGATGCTTGTTCTTCGCGCAGCCTGCTGTCGAGGTGGTCAATGATCTGCTGATGGACTGAGGCGATGGACTGGCTTGCGTCGACCTTCACAACTCTTTGCGCGTCGCGGTCGGCGATTTCACGATAGCGCTTTTGTACGCGCTGAAAGAAGAGAAGACTCTCAGCTTCGAAGCGCCCCTGATTCTCAGCTTTCACGATCCGATCCCGAACCCTTGCGCGACTGAGGCAGGCTTCAAGATCGGCGTCGAGCAGGATGGTCATCCAGGGACTTTGATTCTTTGCGAGCACCCTGTGCAAAGTGCGCACGGGACCTGAACCTAGCATCCGACCGCCTCCTTGATAGGCTTCGCTGGAATCTGTGAAGCGATCGCATAGCACCCAGCGCCCATTCTCGAGAGCCGGCAGAATTACCTCGTCCAAGAGCTGTGCGCGGCAAGCAAACATCAACGCGAGTTCTGCGTGAGGAGACACTTTCTTTCTTCGCGGGTCGAGAAGGATTCTGCGCACCTCTTCGCCGAGGACCGTTCCTCCAGGCTCGCGGGTGAGTAGTGTATCGATGCCCCGCTCCGCCAATTCGGATGCGAGGAGCTCAATCTGGGTACTCTTTCCGGTGCCATCAATGCCTTCAAAAGTGATAAACCGTCCTCGCATAATTGCGCTATTCATGATGAGTCCTTTCCTGAAAAGAAGGTAGGTATGGATGAGAGATTGGAGAAGCAAAGGGAAAAATGGGCAAGAGCGGATGCGCCGGGGCGGTTTTCCGATTTCCGTGGAGTCTCTAACAATCGTGCAGGGCGGCATTTTTTTTGAGGAAAATGCCACTTGGCAGCATCGATTTCGCTCTGCACCAATTGGAGAACCGCCTTAACTTTCAGGAGTGGTGACTTCGATCGCCGGGGAGATCCCTCGTTTTTCGGCCGCGGTGGCTGTTCCTGCGCCATCGAAGACGTCGCGCCGCAGCAGGACCGACTTCATTGTTCTCCAAAGGATGACCCAGTCCGCACGGAGTGAAGCCGAGCGGATATAGGCGAGATCCATTTCTATTGTTTCCCTTTTAGTGAGGTAATCGCGCCCGGAGATTTTGGACAGGCATGTGATGCCGGGTTTGACGGAAAGATATTCGGCTTTGTAGTCGCCATAGAGGTCGAGCACATCCTGGATTTCGGGCCGGGGTCCGACCAAGGTCATATCGCCAAGGAGGACATTCAGGAAATTAGGTAACTCATCAATGCTGGTGCGGCGAATGAATGCACCTACGCGGGTAATTCTGGGGTCCTCGTCGTAATGAAAGCGGAAATCGAGGCCGCCGAAGCGGGCATAGTCATACAAATGAGGGAAGCGTTGGCGTGCGTCGCGATACATACCGCGCAGTTTGAGAATGTGAAAGGGCTTGCCACCGAGGCCCACTCTTTTTTGCGGGAAGAAAGGATTCCCCTCTGACTCAAGGCGAACGGCGATGGCGGCCGCGAGCCAGAGGGGTGCGGTGAACAGCAGAAGGATCGACCCGACGACAATGTCGACAGTTCTCCTGAAGACTCGGTCGACGAGCCTGGTTGGTTTGATGGGATAGATGTAGGCAGATTTCATAGTCCTCCAATTCTGGGGGTTATGCTGAGCCGGAGATTGGCGTCTGGCCATGGTCAAGCAAGGGAAGATCGAAGGGAAGACCGGTGGACTGGGAACTTGCCGCCGCGATTTCGGCGGCCAGTGTAATTCTGTTGGCGACGAGGGGGGCGGTGAGGACATCTTCAACAAGCCAGCGACCGACTTCCTGGATGCCGCGCTCGATGGAGATCAAGGGCTTCCATCCGAAAACAGATTTCGCTTTCTCGCAACTGAGAACGGAGGCGGGGACATCGCAGGCGCGGTCTGGCAAGCGTGTGATCTGGGGCATAACGCCGAACTCCGCGATCATGATGGCGAGCAATTCACTGATGCTGATACCCATTCCGCTGCTTGCATTGAAAGTGCCAGTGAATGGCGACGTGGCGGCGGCATGAAAGAGGCGAGCCAGATCGCGCACATGAATGAAATCGCGCACCACCTGGCCGGTTCCCCAGATGGTGATCGGGGTGTTGGTGAGCATCTTGCCCGCGAAAACCGAGATCACTCCCTGCACATGTTTCGGATCCTGGCGAGGACCGTAGGGATTGGCGATGCGCAGAGCCACATATTGAAGTCCGTGCAGCTGGTGGTAGAGCTGGAGGTATTTCTCGAAGGCCAATTTGACGATGCCGTAGGAGCAGATGGGGTCCGTTGTGTCGTCTTCCTTGATAGGCAGATGTTTGGGGATGCCATAGATGGTGCCGCCGGAAGAGGCGAAGACAAGCTTGGGCACCTTATGCGAAACGCACGCGTCGAGGAGCGGAATCGACTCCATTAGATTCGCCCGCACGTCGAAGGGCTTGTCTGCATTGGAGCTGCTGGGGACGGTGCTGGACGCCAGATGGATGACACAATCGAAGCCCATTGAAAGGGTCGCGTTCAATAAGGCGGTGTCGCCCAGCCTACCGGCGATGTAGGTGACACGCGGCAATGGATTTCGGAATTTCTCTGGAGTCTTGCCGAGGATGACGACTTTCCATCCCTGAGCCAGAAACTCATCGGTGACATGCGAACCAACGAATCCGCAGCCGCCGATCAACAGAACGCTCTTTCCGTTGAATTCGGTTTTCATGAGATTGACCTCGAGAGTGATGAACTCGATCCGCGAGGAGCGGATGGAGAGGGACCCGCGGATTGCCGCGGGCCTTGGATTGAAACGAGTGAAAAGTTTCTGTGAGGGGGAGGGGGAAGGGCTATGACGTTTCGGGACGAGACTGTTCAGGATGCGAGGGAGAGAACGGGCACACCCTGCTGAACAACGTTGCCTTCGATCCATGTGTAGGTGCGGCGCAGGCCTTCTTCGAGAGAGATTTGGGGTTCCCAGCCGAGGACCTGACGCAGGAGCGTGTTGTCGGAGTTGCGGCCGCGCACGCCTTGTGGGCCAGGCACGTGCTTTTTGTTGATGCGGATGCCTGCAATCTCGGAGATGATGTCAGCCAGTTGGTTGATGCTGAGCATGCGGTCCTGACCGAGGTTGAGAGGGTCGCGGAAATCCGAACGCATGAGACGGTAAATGCCTTCGACGCAGTCGTCGATGTAACAGAAGGAGCGTGTCTGTTCGCCATCGCCCCAAATCTCGACGTCGCGGTTGCCGGTGAGCTTGGCGGTAGCGATTTTCCGGCAGAGAGCAGCTGGAGATTTCTCGCGGCCACCGGTCCAGGTGCCGAGTTCGCCGAAGATATTGTGGAAGCGCACGATGCGGGTTTCGATCTGGTAGTCCTCGCGATAATGCAGGCAAAGGCGCTCGGTGATGAGCTTTTCCCAGCCGTAGGCATCCTGCGGATCGGCGGGGTAGGCATCGGATTCTTTTAATGGGGTCACTTCCGTTTCGCGCTGCAGGTATTCGGGATAGATACAGGCAGACGAGGTGTAGAGATAGCGGCGGATCCCGTTGCGCCGTGCAGCCTCCAGGGTATGGAAATTGATCAGCGCATTGTTGTAGAGAATTTCGGCGTGGTGGCTTTGGATGAATCCCATCCCGCCCATGTCGGCGGCGAGTGCGTAGACCTCGTCGACGCCGCGAGTCGCCTGCAGGCAGTCGTCCCAACGACGAAGATCGAGCTGCTCAAATTCATCCGCATCCACTGCAGTGTACTCGGGGAGCTTGAGATCGACGCCCCGAACCCAATAACCGCGCTCTTTCAAATAGGTGACGAGATGATGACCGATGAAGCCCCCTGCGCCCGTGACCAAAACTTTGACTTGTGACATGAAGTTCTCCTCTCGAATGAAAAGTTGTGTGGATTGCCTGCACTTATATGCAGCTCGCGCTACGACTGCCTGAGTGAATCTGCAATGACTTTCGGGGAGGCCGCGCGCGCGTTCTGGGGGTGAATTGTTGCGGACTGTTGGAGAGCCGATTCAAATGCCGCGAGAAAATGGTCGCGGATGGATTCGATGGCGAATGTGCTCGAGGCATAGGCGCGGGCACGTGCGCCGGAGGTGGCGCGGAGTTCCGCGTCCCCAAGAAGATGTTTGGCGCCTGAGAGAAACGCGGGAATGGTTGGCGCAGTGGCGACGCCGGCTCCTGCACGCTCGATAATGCGACTAGTGAGGTTGTCTTGCGGAGCTGCGACGAGGGACGCGCGGCCGGCGCACATATAGGCCAGAGTTTTTGATGGGACCGCGAAGGCTCCGCAATCTTCATCGAGCAGAGTGATGAGTACGTCCGCGCTGGCCAATACTTCGGCATGGCGCTCGTACGGCTGGAAGGGCAAGATGCGCAGGATCGCGGGGCAGTCCTGCTTCCTGAGCCAGTCGGCTCCGGCGCCTTGGGCGACGACGACGATGGCTAGATCTTCTCGGCATTGCAAATCGCGAGCCAGCTCAAGCAGAAGCTCAGGACGGTGTTTCATGCCGAGGGTTCCGGAGTAGATGAGGCGCAGTTTGCCGCTGAGGCCCTGTTCGGCGGCCCAGGTAGTGTCTCGGTCCTGGGGCACGATCTCGTCGAGCGGCGACCAGTTTTCGATGACGGAGACTTTGCGGTCGTCGATTCCCCATTTCCGCAAGCGCTCAAGGAATTCGGGCGCGATGCAGACGATAGCGTCGCTCTGCTGCAAAAGGCTGCGCTCGAGGCGGGAGTAGATGCGGCCGGCGATGCCTGCGAACGGGATTCCCTTTTTGCGAAGGACGAATTCAATGGCTACGCTCAGAACGTCCTGGAGCCAGAAGACGAAGCGTCCGCCGTTGCGGTGCGTGGCTTTGAGGAGTTGCTTTTGTGCATCAAGGGGGGTGTTCGCGGAGATGACGATATTGGGCTGAAACTCTTGGACACGCCGGCAGAGGGCCACTCCGTAGGCGTGGTCCGCTTTGCGCCTGGAGAACGCCGAATGCTGCTTGAAAGTGCCGGGGATGGTGACGGCTTCAATTTTGAGGCGGTCGGCCATCTCGGCATCCACGTCGGTGCGGCCTTTCGGAGTCTGGTAGGCACCAAAGTAGGTGTGCAGAACCGTATGTCCGTCGCGTGCGAGCGACCGGCTCAGCTGGAGCTGAAACGGGTGTCCAGCGTAATCGTTCACCAGGATGCGCATGTTTCTCCTTTATGACTAAGATTTGGCAGAACTGTATCGGCACGCCGGGCTGGCGGCCGAGGTTGAGAACTGTTAGCACGAAGGGGAACGAAGGCCCTGGGCGCTTAAAGTGCTGAGGAGGGGATGACGAACTTGATTTCTTGCTGCCCGTGGCGGATCGAGCAGTTGTTAGCGGGCGCGTGATTGCTGCAACCGAAGCCAGCGATCATATCCGGATTGAGCCGAGCGCACGAAGATTCGAGAATCCATGAGTAGTTGAAACGACGCGAGTCCGATGATTCCGATCGCCCAGAAGCCGAGGCTGCGGGCATAGCCTTCCATTGCGAATGCGGTGAAGACGCCGGAATGGTTCTGCTGAACTGCGCTCCAGAGTGCGCCGAGTACGACGAGGCCGACAAAGGAACCTGCCAGGCCGCGAACGCCGATCTTCCACGAGTCGGGATGAGCTGCGTCGAGACGACCAAGAAGAAAGGATGCCGATAAGAGAAGCTCCGCCAGCGCGAGCAGGATGAGATAGATGTTCAGCGAATGCAGGAAGACGGCAGCTACTGCAAAGAGGCAGGAGTACAGGATGAATCCGTATTGCCGGTGGGCGACGGCGGGAAGCCTTCCCATGCGAAACATCAGATTGACGACGATCTGGTACGAGTAGAACGGAGCGCTAAAGGCAAAAGTTGCGAGTACGGCTTGAAACACGAAGCGGTTTGAGTGTGTGAGCCAGATCGATAAAACGCGCAGGTTATCGACTACAACCAGACCGGCGATTGCCGCGCCTAAGAATGTGCCGAGTTGCACAAAGCCGGCCAGGACGTTGTTGGCCAGTTCTGATCTTCGGGTGGACTGCAGCCTCAGATATTCAACCGAAGCGACGCGGGCCATTTGCTGGATGGTGGTGCGGGAGGCGCCGAAGACTGCGCGGAGAGCAACGAAAGTTGTGATGACCAGGGGCGGCGCGATGGCCTGGAGAATGAGCACAGGAAAGCCAATGCGCATCCAGTTCGATAGCGGTTCCGCGACCGTGTGCCTTGCAGTCGACAGTGCGGCGAAAGAGAGTCGTCGAGGGAGCGGATCGAACAATCCGAGAATACCGAGCTTTTTGCAAAAGCGGCTTTGCAGTCCGATGCCGAGAATCGAAGTCGCCAGATACAGCGCGCCCAGGAATTGAGGCTGCGCGTGGAAGACGAGAAGCGCGGGAAGAGCAAGCCCCAGGCGCAGGACAGCGAAGGTGAAGTAAGTGGATTCGGCGGTGCTGTAATGTCCCAGCGAATCGAGGTAAACGATGCGCACGATCAGGAGCGTCTCAATTGCGTAGGCCAGGGTGAGGCAATCTTTCCAGAGCGTCTGCGCCAAGTCGGCGTGAAACCAGGAATCTAAACCAGACCACAGGAGTAACAACAGAGTGAGGGCGCAAACTAGAACGCGGATCCAGCCCCACACCTGCTGAAGCTGTGCTCCGGCAGCCTCGTCGCGATCCCTGACGAAGCGGAGCAGCTCGACATGACTCGCGGTTCTCAGGCCCAGGTCGGCGAACGTGGTCATGGTTGCCAGAGCGATGGCTGCATACCAGGTGGCCGTTGTGGCAACTCCCCACTGGCGCAACTGGATGGGAAGGAGGACGACCTGGTTCAGCAGCAGAACGAGTTGCGTGAGCACTGCGAACGAGAAAAAGCGGAAGAGTTGCGCCATGAAGGATCGGCCTCCTTTCTGAGTCTGGGCTGACTCGGGTGGTGATCAGCTCAGGTTCTGAATTCCTGCCAGTACGGGAGAAGCAGCAGAAGTTTGTGCCGGAGCGGCTTGGGCAGTGACTTGCGGAGCAGTTACCAGGTTTGGTTTCAGGTCTCGTGCGCGCCCGCAGAGCTTCTTGTTCAGGTACCGCAGCATCGGCTTCTCGATGTAGAGAAAAAGGTAGATGGAAGCGATGACGGAGAGAGTGACGGCAAAAAGGCATCCAAAAGCGGTGGTGATATGAAGCCAGGGCAGATGCCGCGCCACGATGCGATCGAGGACCATCTCGAAATAGGCGTGGACGAGATAGAGCGTGTAACTGGCATCGCCGATGAGGACGATCAAGCCGGCGCGCAGGTCATTGCCGCCGATGGCAAGCAGGCAACTGCACCCGATGAGCAAGAAGCTTAACGGTCCGTAGCGAACGACAAGAGGCAGCGATGGAAAGAGGTTGAAAGACTCAATGACCGGAAGCAGTATGAGCGAGGATACAACGATTCCGATCCACAGGTATTTGCCTCGTGAACGCGCACGCTCTGGAAACGCTGCTACACAGGTGTAAGCCAACAACCCGAAGACGAACTCCAGAATCACGGGATTGGCATAGAAGGTGGCGATAGCGCTTGTTGACGTGAAGAACGAGCTGATGGCTGCGATGCCGAGAATGAAGATTGACGCAACCAGAAGCGGCCGGCGCGGCGCGATCAAGATAGCCAAGCCGAGAAGCATGTAGAAGTACATCTCGTAGTTGATTGTCCATCCGATGAAGAGGATGGGCTGAAACAGCCCATTCGACTTTTGGAAAGGGATGAACAAAAGGCTCTTGATCAGCTCGGACGGCACTGCGCGGGTTGCGTTGAGCAGATGGGGGAACCGGGCAGCAACGCAGAAAAGGAGCAAGGTCAAGGCCCAATACGACGGAATGATGCGGATGAGCCGACGGCGTATAAAGGCATGCCTGTCCGTGGCGCAGATGTGCGCCATGATGTACCCGCTCAGAAGGAAGAACATGTGCACGCCAAAGACGCCAAATTTGTTGATGCCGGGCAAAGTGAAGCCGGTATGAAAAATGACAACCGGTAGTGCGGCGTAGGCACGCAATCCCTGGAGATTGTTGATGCGGACCGGCGGTTGTGACAAGGAAGCACTCCTTATAGGTTTCGCAAAGCGAAGAAGATTGCACTCAGGATGAGAGTTCGAGCCGAGAGTTCACGTCGATCAGGAAGTTGCGCCGATCTGCTATTCAACTTAAGCCGGCAACGGTTTCGCCTGCTGGTTCCCAGGAATTCTCTGCGAGAGATTCGCTGAGCTCGGCGCGATACGAATTGACAACCGATGCGGCGATACCGAGGGCAAGCCAGAACGGGAGGAAATACGTGAGGGAAAAAGAGCAATAGGAGTAGAGAGTGGCGACCATAATGAGGAGAGCTACGGAACGGCCGGGATAGTCGGTCGGCATCATCCATGCACGCACGGTGAAGCTGAACCATGGGATGAAGAAAAGCGTTGCGCCGAGAACTCCGCGTTCCATGAGCAGCATGGCGTAGTTGATGGTGGTGGTGTCGTTGCCTCCGGTAGAGGTGGCGACAGCGAGACTCGAAATGCCGTGTCCATACACCGGAGAATCTGTGATGACCTTCCAAATTGCAGGGAGGTGATCGACCCGGCCGGAGTCTGCCCGATCATCGAGATGCACGGCTAGATCTACCCGTTCGGATAGACGATCAAACGCTTCGGGCACAAGGGGCTTCATGAGAGCGACGGCGGCGACGGCGGCTAGGATACCGAAGCCCAACTGCTTGAGTATTTGCTTATTGAGCGGATTGCTCAACAGGAAGACCAGGAGAAGCACGAAGACCCCGAGGACTGCGGAGAGAGATTGCGAGAAGAGGATGCCGGCAATCCCGAGGGCAAGGGCGATGTTTCGAAGCTTTCCGCTTTTTTGCGCAAGGCCGAGAGCCAGCAGCCAGAGACAGAAGAATCCTAGTTCCGATGGTTCGGAGAAGACCGACGAAGCGCGGGTGATGCCGTCCTTATCCCAGTCACGCTGCAGACCTCCGTCGATGTAGTACTGCTTGTTCGTGATGGGGAGAAAGGCGAACGGAAGGTGTGCTGCGCGCGCGATCATCTGATATCCGGCATAGCCAACAATGGGCACGCCGATGCCGACGGTGACGCGGATGAGTGTCTTCAGATGTTTTGGCCAATCGATCGAGGCCGCGCCGCCTGCGAAGAGGATCGCGAGCGCCTGAAGGACTGTTTGAGAAAAGATGTGTGAAAACGGGACATCTTCAATCATGGCGACGCACAGGGCAAAGATGCTGGAGGCAATCGGCAAAACCAGGAAGCCGGCGTGATCATTTTTCCAACGGAGACAAAACGGAACCGAGGCGAAGAGGATGAGCGGAAAAGAATAGCGCCCAACATCGAACAAAGTGAGGCCCTGGGTCGCCCACCCGAGCAAGAAGACGGTCAGTATGATGGCTACGTTCAACGCGTAATCTCCTTCACACGGCCTCGACGAGTCGAGACAACTGTTTCGCAGTGGCTTCCCTGGAGTGATGAGCTTCGACC
>Ga0187863_10004072_pt1 | contig 10543 bp, 6 predicted proteins | sample June2016WEW_11_1_FD_132975 | JGI IMG/M metagenome (GOLD analysis project Ga0187863, IMG submission 132975) | Peatland microbial communities from SPRUCE experiment site at the Marcell Experimental Forest, Minnesota, USA - June2016WEW_11_10 | ecosystem: Environmental > Terrestrial > Soil >...
GGACCTCGTTTGGCGTGTTCCCTCCTTGCGTGTTGACGTGGGCGGCAATCTCGCGCAGCGATCCCATCGTTACGTCTTTCGCGGCGCGGTCCACGTCCTCCAGATTGCGCTTGGCGTCGAGATAATTCACCGCGATCCCGGAGCCCGGCATGATGTCGTGGAAGTGATCGAACAGCAGATTCTTCCAGGTCAGTTCCATTCCATCCTGCGGGTAAGGCCGGCCGTAGAGCGAGGCCAGCGACGCGAACTTCTCGGCGTTGAGCACCGTTTCCTCAGCGCGCCGGATCCTGCGTTTGGTTTCGGCCTGCGTGGTGAAGACACCGCGGTGATACGCGAAATAGAGTTCCCCATCCCAGGTTGGGACTTGCATGCTGGGGAGTTTCTTTTCCAGATCGCTGAAGAAGTCGCGGGCAAAACTGAACTCAAGTTTCGGAAACACCGCATCCGGCGCCCGCAGCTGGTCGGCATTGTCGAGCATGATGCGCGTCGGCCCGCCGCCGTGATCTCCCACGCCGTAGAGGTGCATCATCTCCGGTTTGTCGGGGACGGCCTTGCCGTAAATCGAGGGCATCCAAATTGACACGTCAGTCCCAAGAGGCTCGGCGTCAATGCCGCCCGCGTAGTCGTGCGGAAAATAAGTCAACAGCCGGCTGCCGTCGGGTGCCTGCCACCAGAACAGCTTGTACGGGAATACAGTAAATTCGTGCGCCCACAGCAGCTTCTGGGTGACGAAATAATCCATGCCGGACTTCTTGTAGATTTGCGGCAGTTGATAGTTGTATCCAAACGAATCCGGATTCCATCCGATCTTCACGTCGACGCCGAAATTCTTTTGAAAATAGCGCTTGCCCACCAGAATCTGCCGGACCAACGACTCTCCGTCGGGCATATTCAAATCCGGCTCGACCCACATGCCGCCGATGACCTCCCACCGGCCTTCTTTTACGCGCTGCTCAATCTGCTTGAAAAGATCGGGATATTTCTCCTGCATCCATTCATAGGTCCGCGCGGACGACATGGTGAACTTGAAGTCCGGATACTCGCGCATCAAATCGAGCACGCTCTGGAAAGTGTTGCGCACCACTTCGACGGTCTCGGTCCACGGCCACAGCCACGCCATGTCGATGTGCGAATTCCCGACGATGCGAATGTTGAACTGCTGCAGCCACGGCTTCAGTGCTTCGAGTTTGGCCTGTGCTTGTTTCAGCGACGCATCGAACCCAGCTTGATCTCCGTGGTCGAGCGAAGAAAAATCAATAGCCTTCACGGCAGCGTCGAGTTGCTGCTGACGCACACTTTTACCTTCCTCGTAGGCCGCAATGATGGGTCGAGCCGCCAGAATCTCAGTGCGTAGAAACGCCGGGTCGGGACGCGTGTGCGGCGGTTCGATCATGAGTTCACTGTGAAAAAATTCGGCCTGAACTGCATCTCCCGCGACCACCCTGGCCGCGACCAGGAATTTTTGGCCCGGCTGCGCGCTCGCGGTCAAAAGCATGGGAAGAATATCGTCGTCGCTGCCCCGATAGAGAATCGCTTCGTTTGAGAACACGGTGATCTTCAAGCTGTCGGGACTGCCAAAGCGCAGATCAATCGACACGCGCGAGCCTAGGGTGGGGTAACCGTTAATCTTCTCGGGAATCTGAATCCAGCGCCGGAACACGCGGGTTCCCGACCAATGCTCCTCGTTCGCGTTCTTCCCCCCTGGACCTGATTCGTTCTTGACTTTAAACACGCTCCAACCCGAGTCATCCAGCCCCGCATCCTCCGGATGTGGAACATCATCATGGAAGCGCCATTCCGTCTCGGTCTGGCGAGTGAGCGCTCCTAACCGATCCAGCGTCGACTTATAAGGATCGGTAGCGCTGGAAGTCTGGGAAACGACAAGCGCCGCGTGCAGCACAAGTGCAAAGAAAAAGAAGAAGACGAACGAACGTTTCATCGAGAACGCACCTTTCAGGCGAGGTCCGGAAAACTGCGGACCGCGTGTTTGTAAGCAAGCAGGAAGATTATCACGCAACCGTTTTACGGATTTCTAAGTTGTTGATTCTACAGCCAGCCCATGCCTAGCGCGCCCGCGTGCAAAAATTATGATTCCTTCCATCGGAATTATGAATCCAAGGCGTTACGTAAGATTGTTGACGGCGCGGGCCGTCCAACTTACAATTCAGACTCCAATGTCAGAAAGCCGCAATCTTCGCTCCATGTGCTGCTGCACTTGTTGTTGTTGTGCATGCGTGTGCGCTGGCGCGGGGAGGCTCCTGACCTAAGAATTCTTTCTTAACACAGGCACTCATAACCCATCGCCAGACGAACCTGGCGGTGGGTTTTTATTTTTGGCCAACAACGTTTCAGATCTTAACTATAACTATGCCGAACCCAGCGAAAGAGACGACAGCCCAGCGCGTCGAACGACTGAAGCGCGCCATGAATCCGTGGGAGGGCCTGGAGGAAATCCGGCGCTTCGCGCGCGAGGGATTCGAGTCCATCCCGCCCGAATGGATTGGCACCTACTTCCGCTGGTGGGGCGTTTACACCCAGGGCGACGGAGCCGGCGTCACCGGCGGTCAGGGCGGCGTAGGTCGCGCGCTGCAGCGCTTCATGGTGCGCATCCGCATTCCCAACGGCATGATGACTTCTCGCCAGCTTCGCGCCATCGCCGACCTCACTCGCCAACACGCCAACGGAATTGCCGATCTCACCGTTCGTCAGAATATTCAACTGCACTGGGTCACTATCGAATCGTTGCCCGAAGTGCTCGACGGCCTCTGGCAAGTCGGGCTCAACACCACCGGCGCCTGCGGCGACGTCGTGCGCAATGTGACGGGATGCCCCGTCGCCGGTGTAGACGCAGACGAAATCGTGGACGCATCGCCGCTGGTGTTGCAAGCCTCGCAGTTGCTCGCGGGAAATTCTAAGTTTTACAACCTGCCGCGCAAGTTCAAGATTTCAATCACCGGCTGCCGCGTCTGGTGCCCCTATCCCGAGATTAATGACGTAGGCCTAACCGCGATTACGCGCGTCGTTGGCGGAAAGCCGGAAGTCGGCTTCTCCCTGCGAGTCGCCGGCGGCCTTTCGACCGAGCCTTATCTCGGCGCCCGTCTGAATGCATTCGTTCGCTGGAACCAGGTTCTGCCGGTGATCAAAGGCATCGCCGAACTGTTCCGCGATTCTGATGTTCTGCGCGAGCACCGTGAGCGCGCTCGTCTGAAATTTCTCTTCCTGCGCCACGGCTGGACTGCCGACCGTTTTCTCGGCGAACTGCAAGAGCGGATCGGATTCCAACTCGATCCTGCGGTCGAAGAGCATCCGCCCGACGACGTATATCGCGACCACGTCGGAATTCACGCGCAGAAGCAGCCTGGACTTTCTTATGTAGGAGCGGTGGCGCTCCGCGGACGCATCACCGCCGAGCAGATGCAGGCAGCCGCTGACTTAGCCGAACAATACGCCGGAGGTGAACTGCGCGCGACCAACATGCAGAACCTTCTGGTCGTGAACGTGCCCACTCTCAACGCCGAACCGCTGGCTAAAGAATTCGACGCAATCGGACTAAAGGTCGGCGGTTCGTCCTTCTGGCGCGGCACCGTGGCGTGCAGCGGAACGGAATTCTGCAAGCTCGCCATCACCGAAACCAAGAGCTTCTCGCGCTGGCTGGTCGAAGAATTGGAAGAGCGTCTACCCGGTTTCGATCAGCATTTGAAGCTGCATGTTACTGGATGCCCAAACAGTTGCGGCCAGCATTGGATCGCTGACATCGGCATTGAGGGTAAGAAAATCAAAGTCCACGACCGCATGGTCGACGCCTACTACTTCTGCGTGGGCGGCGCCCTCGGGCTGCACCAGGCTACGGCTCGCCCAGTCGGATATCGCTGCGCCGCGACCGAAGTTCCCGCTGCTCTCGAGCGCTTGCTGGGCGTCTATTTGGCGCAGCGCGAGCCGGGCGAAAATCTGCGTCGGTTTTTTGTTCGCCACAGCGACACCCAGCTGCGTGAATTTCTTGCCGGAGAAGTCGTAGCCGCGGTAGCTCGCGACTTGCCGGACCCGGCCCGGGGTTTGACGGAATCAAGCCTGGCAGCATCGGGAGGGATCGGTGACTAACTTGTTCCCCATGTTTCTGAAGCTGGAAGGCCGGCAATGCCTGGTGGTGGGCGCCGGCAAGGTCGGCGAACCGAAAATCGGTGGCCTGCTTGAAACCGGTGCGCACGTGCGCGTGGTTGCGCTCGATGCCAGTCCCACCGTCCGTGAATGGGCCCGTGCGGGAAAGATCGACCTCGAATTGCGGCCCTTCGTTGCCGACGACCTGGACAGCGCGTTCCTCGCAATCGTGGCCACGAATTCGCGCAGCTTGAACGAGCGCGCCTATCACGAAGCGCAGAGACGGCACGTGCTCTGCAATGTGGTCGATGTTCCCGACCTCTGCGATTTCTTCTATCCCGCGGTAGTGCGCCGCGGTGATCTGCAGATTGCGGTTTCTACCGCCGGGCAGAGTCCGTCGCTGGCCCAGAAACTTCGACAGCAGCTCGAAAAACAATTTGGCCCCGGATACGCCGCGTGGGTGGCGGAACTTGGCGAGACGCGAAAGCTGATTCTTGCCAGCGATCTCGACAAAGAACGCAAGCTCGACTTGCTGCATTCGCTGGCGAGCAGGGAAGCATTCGAAGCAGCTCTAGCCGAATTGCCCGAACTGGCCGCCAAGGGAGAGGGAGCATGAAGGGAAAAGTTTATCTTGTGGGCGCGGGGCCGGGCGATCCTGAATTGCTCACCTTGAAGGCTCTGCGCGTCCTCAAGACGGCCGATGCTGTGCTGCACGACGACCTGGTCGCTCCCGAGATCCTGAAGCTCATCCCGCTCACCGCCCAGGTTCACAACGTCGGGAAGCGTTGCGGCAAGAAGAACATTCTGCAGGAAGAAATTAATTTCCTGATGGTCGCACTTGCCGACTCCGGACTGCGTGTTGTTCGCCTCAAGAGCGGTGACCCCCTCATTTTTGGCCGTGCGGGAGAAGAAATCGAATCGCTCCGCCGCGCCAACATTCCGTTCGAGATTGTGCCCGGCGTCAGTTCCGCCATGGGAGCGGCCGCCGTCGCGCAGATTCCTCTGACGCATCGCCGAGCCTCGTCCGCGCTCGTATTTATCACGGCTCATCAAGCCGAAGGAAGCGACGCGGCGAACTGGAACAAACTCGCCGGAAGCGGCGCCACGCTCGTGATCTACATGCCCGGACAAAACTATGCCGCGGTCGCCGCGAAACTGAAAACAGCCGGGCTTGCCGACGAGACACCCTGCGCCATCATTTCGCGCGCGACCACCGCACGACAGCAAACCCATTTTTCCACGGTCGCCGAGCTGGGTCGTTCTCCGAAGCTGGCCGCTCCCACGCTGCTGGTGGTCGGCGGAGTCGTGCGGCACGCCGATCCGGTAGCTCTGACTCAGCAATTTGTGTCGCCCATTTCTGCCGGCAACGACGGCGCTCTCCCGGCTGTTTTGTTTGCCGATTCCCCCGCACCAGATGACTTCGGAACCAATGAGGAGCCACTCGCGTGAAGAACCAGATTCAAAGTGACCAGATAAAGAAAGACGTGCAACAGCAGGTCGCAGAGGTTCAGCACGCGGCCGAGAACTGGACCCCGCAGCACGCTCTGACGTGGGCGTTCGAAACTTTCGGCGAGCGGGTGGCCATTTCTTCGGCGTTCGGCGCCGAAGGGATGGTGCTGATCGACATGGCTTCCCGGGTACGCAAAGACTTCCGCATTTTTACCATCGACACCGAGTTCCTCTTTCCCGAAACATATAACTTGATGGACCAGATCGAAGAAAAGTACGGAGTCGCGATCGAGAAGGTATACTCCGTGTTCTCTCCCGAAGAACAGGAGTGCGCTCACGGAGCCGCGCTATGGACGCGCGATCCCGACCTGTGCTGCAGCCTGCGGAAAGTCGAACCGCTCCGCCGCAAGCTCGGCGAACTGAGCGCCTGGATCACGAGCATTCGCCGCGACCAGACCTCAGTCCGGTCCAGTGCGCACAGAGTTGAGTGGGACTCCAAGTTCGGGTTGGTGAAGATCAATCCCATGGTTGACTGGACTTCAAAGCAAGTGTGGCGCTACATCCACGACCACGATGTGCCCTACAACACGCTGCACAATCAGGACTATCCGAGCATCGGCTGCACGCATTGCACGCGCGCCGTGCGGCCAGGAGAAGATCCGCGCGCCGGGCGCTGGCCGGGATTCGCCAAGACCGAGTGCGGCCTGCACATCATTGAACCTGTTCCGGACGCGTCCGCTGCAGCGGCATCGAAAGCTGCCAAGCTCGGAAACTGAATCCGCAATCACCCCGCCTGGCAGAACGCGCTGGAGATTCCGCCCCAGTCGGGCACGGGCTGCGCCTGCGGGAAAAATATTCCGTGCAGCCGCCGCACCGATTCTTCAACCTTGGACTCTTCCACAAGGAATGAAATGGTGCGGTCTGAGGCGCTCTGGCAAATGACCCGTACGTCCATATCAGCGACGGCCGCGAACACCCGGCTCGCCACGTCCGGCTGTCGTCGAATGTTTTCGCCGACCAGGCACACTAGGGCCTTGTGATTTTCCCACCTTACCGCGGCCACACTGCTGAGATCGGCGGCAATCTCTGGCAAGGCAGAGGCAGAATCCACCAGCAATGAGATGTGGCCCGGCGAAGTCGCCATCACATCGACAGCACAAGAATGCCGGTCGAACACCTCATAGACCGCGTGCAATAGCTCTGAGTTAACCTGCGTGCATTCGATCGCCACCGCCGCCACTCTTCTCTTCGCGGTGATGGCGCTCACCACACTGCCAGTTCTTGCTCGCGCAACAATTTCCGTTCCTTCGCTTTCGGGCCGCCTCGAATTCAATACGTAAACGGGGATATTCTCCCGGATCGCCGGTGCCAGAGTCGCGGGGTGCAGCACTTTCGCTCCAAAATGTGCGAGCTCCGCCGCTTCGTCAAAACTCATCTTTCGAATCACCCGGGCATCGGCGCACAGCTTAGGATCAGCCGTCATAATGCCGTCCACATCGGTCCATATCTCGACCCTTGCAGCACACAGCGCCGCGGCGACGATCGCCGCGGTGAAGTCGGACCCGCCTCGGCCGAGGGTGGTCGGGACGCCGTCGCTGGTGGACGCGATGAACCCACCCAGAACTGCTACTGCGCCCTCCTCCAACAACGGGGTCACGGCCTCCTGCAGTCGCTGCTCGGTTACGTCCAAAACCGGGCTGGCTTGGCCATGGCGTGCGTCGGTCACGATGCAGGCGCGCGCGTCGACGTGGGCCGCGTTAATTCCTGCCTGGCAAAAGGCCTCTTTGATCAGCCTGCTGGAGAAGCATTCCCCAAATCCCAGCAGGTGATCCTGCGACTTGGCGTTGAACTGGCGCGAAGCTTCGAGGTCGTGCAGCAGAGATTCCAATGCGCGAAAATCGTCGCGCAGTTCGTCGTCGAGAGCGCTATAAGCGGAGCCGCCGACGAGCGAGTCGGCTAGCTGTTCATGTCGCACGTAGATGTCCCGTACCAGCGCCAGAGCCGCGCCCAGATGGCCGTTCGCCGCGGCGGTTCCGGCCTCGAGCAGTTGGTCGGTGACCCGGGCGAGCGCGCTGACCACGACCACCGGATGTGCATTCAGCCTGCTCCTTACAATGTCCATCGCCCGGCGAATAGCCGCTGCGTCTTCCACCGACGTGCCGCCGAACTTCATGACCACCACATCGTTGCCGCGCTCGAATCTGCTTTGCCGCTCGAGTCCCTGTACCTGTCCGCTCATATCCAGCTCCGTTTCTGATTTTTGACGCAAAGAAAAACCCACCGCCAGATCGCTTCTGGCGGTGGGTTCGGTGAACTTGCTTAAAAGTGCTTTACTTCATCCGATCCCGTCCTCCAGAAGACACGTAGTAATTCGTGTCGACATGCCTGTGCCTGTCGATGTAATTCGCGTGTCCTTCTGGATGGAGGTTTTCATGAAAGTGTTCGATCCAGCCTATGAAAGCTGCAGAGTTAACATTAATCCGTGGCGGCGCCAGGAGAAAATTCAAAATTTCGATACGAACGATCGAAATTTCAGCCGCCAACTGCAAGACTAATCGTCCGTCTTCATTTTCGTGGCGAACTGCCTTAATAGGGCGACAAACGCAGTCGAGGCCACCGAGAGCGTTCGGTCTCGCCGGTAGGCAAGGCCGAGCTCGCGGTAGAGCACGGCGTCCTCAAGATCAATCAGCTTGACCCGGCCGGAGTCCACTTCGTCGCGCGCAAATGACGCGCTGATGAGCGATACGCCCAAGTCCGCGGCTACGAAGCTTTTGATCATCCCGATGCTGGGTAACTCCATCCGCACCTGTAGTTCCGCGTGATAGGGCCGAAACAGCTTGTCCAGCAGCCGGCGCGTGTGACCGGTCTTCGGAAACAGCAGCGGATGTTTAACGATCTCGCTGACCGGCACGACCTTAAACTTGGCCAGAGGATTCTTGGGGCTGACCATTAACATGAGCTTGTCGCGGAAAATCGGCTGAATCTTCAAACTTGGCGACTGAATCGGCAAGGTCAGAATGCCTACTTCGACCTGCCCGTTTTCCAGCTTCTCCACAATTTTGTAGGTGAAATTGCGGTAGATGCTGATCTGCACCGGCGGATAGCGCCGGCAATATTCCCCGAAAACCTCGGGCAGAACGTATAAGCATGTTGCCTCGTTCGCCCCCACCCGCAGCGTTCCGCGAGGCGTGCCACTATGGTCCGCAACCGCCATCAACGACTCGTCGCGCAGCGCTTTCAAGCGCTCGGCGTATTCGAAAAACACCTGACCGGCTGGAGTTAGTTTGACCGTCTTGCCCGAGCGGTCGAGCAGCCGGTCGCCATACTCCTGCTCCAGTTGGCGGATTTGCGCGCTCACCGCCGACTGCGAACGGAAAACCTTCTCCCCGGCACGCGAAAAACTGCCCTGCCGGGCGACTTCCAGGAACGTAATGAGTTGATCGAAGTCCATTGTGGTTTCAACGAATTATAGCGAAATTCCCCTCACTCCGAGGTTAATTACCCGGCATCCCTCGCCTGTAGGAGTACCCTGAAATTTGCATGACTTGCATCGAAATTCTGCATTGTACTTTGCCAACGATCAGGCCGGACAATACCAAGGTCTGTTCCTGAGCAGAAGTGTGCGACGCTGGGTTGCCCTCGCGAGCCACGCCCAAGAACTCATGATTCGAAAGGAATTCAGTCCGCCGGACGAAGTCGGATTCCAGGACGATGACGACGACGCGTCTCAACCCGAAGAATGGCCTGCCGCCCGCGCAGGGACTCTACCATCCCGCCCACGAGCACGACGCCTGCGGCATCGGCTTTGTGGCCAGCATCGGCGGCCATAAAAGTCACGACATTATTCGCAAGGGAATTCAGGTGCTGCTTAACCTGGCGCATCGCGGCGCCTGCGGCTGCGATCCGGAAACCGGCGACGGCGCCGGTGTACTCATCCAGATTCCGCACAAATTCTTCGCCCGTGAATGCGAAAAGCTCGGCTTCGCGCTGCCGAAAGCTGGAACCTACGGCGTGGGCATGACGTTTCTGCCCGTCGAGAAGCACCAGCGCCTGCAATGCGAGGGAATCCTCGAGCGCATCATCCGCGAAGAAGGTCTGACGTTACTCGGCTGGCGCGATACTCCCGTCTATGCGTCGGCGATCGGCCGGGTGGCACGCGCTTCGCAGCCCTACATCCAGCAGATCTTCATGCGTTGCGCTCCAGGCATGGACGAGGACGCGTTCGAGCGCAAGCTCTACGTAGTGCGTAAGAGGGCAGAGAACGAGATTCGCGAGTCCGGCATTGAAGACGCGGAGATGTTTTACATCCCGTCACTTTCTTGTCGCACCATCGTCTACAAAGGCTTGCTGCTCGCCCCGCAGATCGCGAACTTTTACCGCGAACTCTCTGATCCCGACGCGGTCAGCGCATTGTGCCTGGTGCACCAGCGTTTCTCGACCAATACGTTTCCCAGTTGGCAGCGGGCGCATCCCTACCGCTATATCGCGCACAACGGCGAGATCAACACGCTGCGCGGCAACGTCAACTGGATGCAGGCCCGGCAGTCGCTGCTCGAGTCTCCGCTTTTCGGCGACGACCTGAAAAAACTTCATCCCGTCATCGCACCCGACGGCAGCGATTCGTCAAATTTTGACAACGCAGTCGAGTTGCTGCTGCAGGCCGGACGCAGCCTGCCGCACGTTATGGCCATGCTCATTCCCGAAGCTTGGTCGGGCAATCCGCACATGAAGCCGGAGAAGCGTGCCTTCTACGAGTATCACGCCTGTCTGATGGAGCCGTGGGACGGCCCCGCGGCGATCGCCTTCACCGATGGCCGCGTCATCGGCGCGACCCTCGACCGCAACGGGCTGCGTCCCGGACGCTACGTCGTCACGCATGACGATCTGGTCGTGATGGCATCGGAAGCCGGAGTGCTCGACATCGCGCCCGAGAATGTGAAGAGCAAGGGCCGCTTGCAGCCGGGCAAAATGTTCCTGGTCGATACCGTCGAAGGCCGCA
>Ga0187863_10004075_pt1 | contig 10533 bp, 5 predicted proteins | sample June2016WEW_11_1_FD_132975 | JGI IMG/M metagenome (GOLD analysis project Ga0187863, IMG submission 132975) | Peatland microbial communities from SPRUCE experiment site at the Marcell Experimental Forest, Minnesota, USA - June2016WEW_11_10 | ecosystem: Environmental > Terrestrial > Soil >...
GCGAGCGAAGTTCCCAATCCAAGCAGAGCCGTAAAATTCTCAGGATCCCGCGCATGGCCTTCGCGGAAGTTTTTCGCAGCGTCTTCATACCGCCCCAGCTTCGACAACAGCACGCCCAGGTTGTCGTATCCCATTGCAGCCTTCGGCGAAAGCCGTATTACCGCCCGAAAACTTTCCTCCGCTTCCGCGTCGCGCCCCAGTCCGCTAGCCGCCAGCCCCTTGAGGTTGTAAAGCGAAACATCGCGCGCGCCCCCGCGCACAGCCGCATCAATCACCGCCAGAGCGTCAGCAGCCTTACCCTCCTGAAGCAGCCCCATCGCCTGCTCATATGCCGCCTGCGCCGCGGCTTGATTTGTCGATTGGGAACTGGCTTCACTGTGGGAGGACGGCGCGCTGGAGGTCTGCGCGAATGCAGCTTTCGTCGCCGCGAACAAAGAGATCACCACACAGAAGAGCACAGCTACACAAATCCGCATGGCGACGCCACGATAGTTCAAGATCAAAACGCTTCCTGTGAAACGATCCCCTTGCCTTCCTGAATCACCACTAGCCGATTGGCCGTCACGCGTTCAAAAGTTTCTTCCGCTCCGCCCAACCAGCGGACTCGCACCCGCACATCCTTCGCCGCTCCCAGTCCAAAATGAAGCCGCAAATCGCTCTGCGAACAAAAACTTCCTCCGCTGCGAACTTCCTGCACCTGCCTCCGCTCGCCCGCGTCAATCGACACGCGCGATCCAATCGCCGCCCGATTCGTCTTCGTTCCAATCAACTTCACCAGCAACCACCCATTGGTCGGCGGCGATTGATTCCTCAACAATGAGGGATAATCGTTCAGATTATTAAGCACAATATCAATGCGGCCAGTATTGAAGATATCGCCAAAAGCCGCTCCCCGGCTGCATCGCGACGCCCCAAATGCAGGCCCCGCCTGCTCGGAAATATCAACGAACCGATTGCCCTCAACATTCCGCATCAGAATCAATTTGCTGTCCGTCTTCGGCAACACATGATGCGTCCCCGCTCCCGGCGAATAAATCGATCCGCTGGCGATCACAATATCCGGCCGCCCATCATCATCGAAATCGATAAACCCCGTGCCCCACTTCACCGAACTGGTTATTCCCGCCAACCCCGCCGGTACAGTTACATCCGTAAAAAATCCCTTCCCCTCGTTGTGATAGAGACTCGGCATCTCATCTGAGAAATTCGTCTTCACAATATCCAGCAGCCCGTCGCCATCGTAATCGACGGAATCTGCGCCCATCCCACCCTGCGTCCGTCCATTCGAGTCATATGCCACGCCCGCTAGCATCCCGCTCTCGCGAAAAGTTCCATCGCGATTATTCATAAAAAGCAAACTGGGAGTCGAATCGTCGGCCACGTAAATATCCGGCCAGCCATCATTGTCGTAGTCAGCGGCACAAGGCGTGAAACCAAACGTCGGCTCCGCCTTATGAATTCCCGCCGCTTCCGACACATCCTCAAAAATGCCCTTGCCATTATTTCGATAAAGAAAATTCTTCGTTCCCTTTAGCCCCGCCACTCCATAAAGCACCGGCGATTGCTGCCCCATCAAAGCCGGATTGCTGTCATAGAGCAACAGCCCATACTGATGATCCACATAATTACTAACAAAAAGATCCAAATGCCCATCCCGGTTGTAATCGACAAATGCCGCGCCCGTATTCCAGCGCTCCTCCGTTTGCATCAGCCCGCATTCGCGAGTTACATCCGTAAAGGTCCCATTGCCGTTGTTGTGATACAGAACATTAGTCCCGAAGTAAGTCACGAATAAGTCAAGATTGCCGTCATTATCGTAGTCGCCGACGCAAACCCCCTGCCCCCAGCCGTGCCGCACCAGTCCTGCCTTTTCGGTCACATCCGTAAACGTCCCATCGTGATTGTTGTGATACAGATGATTAGTCGGCTCTTGGCCCTTCGGAAAGTCAGTAAGTCCCCACCCATTCACTACGAATATGTCGAGCCAGCCGTCGTTGTCATAATCAAACAACGCAATGCCGCCGCCCGTCGTCGATAGCAGGAAGTCCTTACTTTCATGCCCCACCAGCACCGTCTTTGACAAAAGGCCAGCCTCTTTGGCCACATCGACATAGCGCGGGAAATAAGCAGGCGGAGCGCTCGCGGCAAAACTGCGGAGCACAAATGTCGGCACCAGAGAGCCCGCTCCAGCCGCCGCCAGATTCTTAAGCCACAGTCTCCGATTCATCGCAGTGATTTTAAATCCAGGCAGGACGCGAGCAAAACAAAACCAGCCAGCCGGAAAGACGCAAGAAGTAGCGTAGGAAATTCCTGTAGCAAAATGCCCTTCGTGATCCTTAGTGACCTTCGTGGTTCCCGATTTTCTCCGCTCGACCGGAAAAGCGCTAACCGCGAACCTCGTTGCGCGATTCCACCAAATTTTTGCCGGGCCGAAGCTGAAAGCCGCAAGACTCCCGCACATGCAGCTCCGGCGCAAGTTTTATGGTCCCACCGCGAGTGGGCTCGTCCTTGATCCGTGCCAGCAGCATTTCCGTAGCCTCAAATCCAATCTGGTATTTTGGTAATTCCACCGTCGTCAGCCGCGGACGAAACACCGCCAGCCACGGATAATCGTCAAAACTTACCAACCCGAAATCGTCCGGGCAGCGCATCCCCATCTCCTCCGCCGCCTTCAACAACCCAACCGTCATCAGATAATTCGCAACATAAATTCCATCCGGACTTCGCGACAGCAGCGCGTGCCCCCCGCGATAACCCGACTCTATGCGATAGTCGCCCTGAATCACCAGATCAGGTTCGTGCATCAATCCATTCGCCTCAAGGGCATCGCGAAACCCCTTCGACCGCTCCCGCCCATTGCTGATCGTCATCGGCCCGCCCATCAACCCAATCCGCCGATGCCCCGCTCGCGCCAACTGGCACACCGCTTCGTACGCTCCCTTATAGTCATCCGTCAGCACTGCATCTTTAGTCAGGTCAGGATAAGTCCGCATCAGCAGCACAAACGGAATTTTTGCATCGTCAATCAACTGCCGCAGCGCCGGGCGAAACGTCCCGGGCGCCTTCGTCAGCAGAATGCCGTCGACCCGCTTGGCCATCAACACCTCCAGGCATTCCTCCTCGCGCTCCGGCCGATCGTCGCTATCGCACAGCAGAATGTTGTATCCATGTTTCTGCGCTGCATCTCCCGCCCCGCGCACCACCAATGGGAAAAATGGATTCGAAATGTCCGGCACCACGATGCCAAAAGTGTGCGTCCGCCGCGCCGCCAGACTCCGCGCCAGCAGATTAGGACGATAGTTCAGCTTCAGAATCGCGGCATCCACGCGCTGTTTCAGCGCCTTGCCCACGTGACTCTTCCCGTTCACCACCGCCGAGACGGTGAAAACCGAGACGCGAGCTTCCTTAGCAACGTCGTAAATACTCGGTGCCTTATTTGCTTTTCGTTTGCGTGTCTTTTTTTCTGGAGCCATATCTTCGGTCAATCAAGACCCAAAAGAAGGCCTTGCTGAAGTAACTCAACTGAGGATAGCAGGAAGATTACCGTAAGTCGCCAGTTACACCCCAAGCAGCCGAAGATACTCCCGTCCCGCGATAGCATTGGCCAGAGGAGCGTCTGCCCCTACCCCGCCCGGCAGCACGTCCGCCTCCACCACCACCCAACCCTCAAATTTTCCCTTTTGCAGAAGCGATACCACGGCGCGGAAGTCGATATTGCCCCTCCCCAGCGGCGCAAAAATCCCATGCCGCACCGCCGCGTGAAAATTCATGCGCGCAGCCCGCGCCTCTTCCGCCTTTTCCTCATACACGTCCTTCAAATGCACGCACCACACTCGTGACACCTGCTTCTCCAGAAACGCTACCGTATCCCCGCCGCAATAAACATAGTGTCCCGTGTCTAGACACAATCCCAATTGGTCAGCCGGAAATAATGCAAAAAGTCGATCAATCTCCTCCGGCGTCTCCACATGGCTTCCCGCATGATGGTGAAACGCTACTCGAAGCCCCACCGCTTTGCACAACTCAATTACCGAACTGATCGCAGCCCTCGCCGCCTCCCACTGCGCATCGCTCCACGATAACTGATTTGCCTCGCGCCGCCGCCCCGCCGTCGCATTCCTGTCAGGCATCACTTTGTCGGAAAGAATTAACAGCCCCGCTCCCGCATCGCTGATCAGCCGCGCCGAGCGCGCGACAAAAGCCAGCCCATCAGCGAGCGCGCTGGCATTGCCCAGTTCGATATCCACGAACGCGGAACACAGCGTGAGCGATCGCTTCGCTAGCTCACTGCGCAGCGCGCCCGACTCGGCCGGAAGAAATCCGTACGGCCCCAGCTCAGTCCCCGCGTATCCCGCAGCCTTGATCTCATCCAGCACCCTCCCATAAGGATAATCGGCCGGGAGCTCAACATGCTCCATGATCCCCCAACTGATCGGTGCATTAGCTACCCGAATCGCCATCCCCTGACCCCTTCATCTTTGTCATCCACCGTTGTCATCCTGAGCGTAGCTAAGCCAAGCGCGAAGCGAATGGCGCGGCGGAGTCGAAGGACCTTGTGTTTTGCCGACACCGCCCCCTCCAGTCGATAAATGAAAAACCTCAGAACGCCAGCTTAAGTCCGAACTGAATCTCCCGCTGAGCATCCGGAAGAGTTTGCGTGATAGCCGCCCCGCCCGCGACATTGATAAATCCCGCACCGCTGCTACCGCCGCCCGACCCCATATTCGGCAGCCAGAAGTTAGGATGATTGAAGAGATTGAAGAACTCCGACCGGAAAGTAAGGTGGAATCTCTCGCCCAGAGCAAATGTCTTATAGATCGAAAAATCGAAGTCTATATAATCCGGCCCTCGTAACACGGCCCGTTCCACCGTTCCGAATTCATGCGCCGAACTCTGCCCCGGCGCCAGCGGCGGAATAACGAACGCCGCCTGATTGAACCAGCAATCCAAAGTCTGATGCCCAGGATTGCTGCAACCAAGCGCCGCCTGCCCCGCCGTGTTAAAAGAGAAATCGTAAGCGTTGTGAATCTGATTCGGCCGCGGGTTAGCCGAACCGGTATTGGTCATATCACCAGCGACCTCGGCATTGAACGCCTCGCCGCTATGGATCGATGTCACGCCGCTGACCTGCCAATCCGCCAGCGCAGCCTGTGCCACCTTGCTCGATGAGCCGCCAAAGTGCTTTCCTTTCCCATAAGGCAAATCATAAACGTAGCTGATGGTCAGCTGATGGCGGAAGTCCGGTGTCGTCGGCCCTCTTTCCGCCGCAATGTTGTGCGCATTCTGTACGTCGCACTGCTGCACGTTGCCGTCCGCCGTCCCTAGCGATTTTCCATAGGTATAAGACGCCAGCACATTAAATCCTTGCGAAAATCTATGTTCCGCCGAAGCCTGGAACGAGTTATAGAACATGCTCAACCGCGCCACGTCCAGCGGCAGCACAGTCGTCAGAAAAGGACGCACGCCGAAGTACGGTCGCCCGTAGTTCCCGGTGTTCAACGGATCCAACGACGGATCGCTGCTAAAGTTCGTGTCCAGAGGCTGCAACGGTTGATTCAGATTCGAGGACTCGTGATCGAAGAGGTTGGTGCTCTTCGAGGCCACGTATCCCACCTGCACCAGCCAATTCGAACCCAGCTCCCTTTGCACCGTTAAATTCCATTCATAGATTCTCGGGATCTTGCGCACCGCTCCCGTAGTTCGCACCGTGCCCGAAGGGTCAGTGGGATCCACCGTCGGAATCGTTGCTGGAAACCCGTCGGAGACTAACTGGCCCGGCGCCACCGCCGAAGTGCTGTAGTTCCGGTTCAGCGCGATCACCAGATTCGGCGGGTTCAATCCCAGATCGTCAAATATATTTCCTTCCGCCGCATAGAAGATGCCGAATGCGCCGCGCACCACCGTCTTTGGAAGCGCCGACCAGGCAAACCCTGCTCTCGGCGCCCAATCCCTGAAATCAAACCCAACTCCCGCCCGCGGCACTCCATTCGGCTCAATCGACGACACCACAATCGCCGTCGTCTGATTAAAGTTCCCGACCTTCGGCCCATTCGCCGGCGAACTCACTTCATATCTCAAACCCAGATTCAATGTCAGGTTCGGACGAACGCGAATATCGTCCTGGAAGAATTCCGCTACGTCAAAGTAACGCGTCGGATCACTGCCATTCAAATGATCCTGAAACGCGAATTGCGGAATCCCCAGCAAGGTATCCGCTAGAGCCTGGTTCGAGTAACCTCCGGTAAATTGAAACCACCCCGAAGGCGCCGTCTGCTGAAAGAAATTCCTCTGCTGCCGCCGGAAGTCGCCGCCGAACTTGATCGTGTGCTTCCCGTGCGTCCAGCTGACCGTGTCCGCCAATTGATAAATATTCTCGACAATCGTCTCTGGAACCCACAACGAATCGCCCAGTTGCTGATATCCGGAAATCGACAACTTCGCCAGCCCCGAGCTGTTGCCGCCGCGATTCGAATTCGGAATGCCCAGCGCCTCCGTCGGATTCGTTCCCTCATCGATCGGCAAAGTGTTGTCGCGAAAACGTATGAATCCCGCGCGAAAATCATTGACCAGATTGGGCCGGAAGATGCGCGTGTAGTCAGCGCCGAAGCTCTGCACACGGTTATTCAGGATGCTCGATCCTCCCGATTCCGCTCCTGCATCAACGTCCGGAAAGTACGAGGGATTGGTCGCAACCGGCGTCGCGATCGCGTAGTGAACGAAGAAACGGTCCTTGGTCGATATGTTGTAGTCGAAACGGGTCTCGACCGCCGTCTCGTCGAATTTGTACTTTCCGTCATGCACAAAATTATTTGTGAAAGAGGTATTTCCCGGCGTCGGCAGCGGGAACAGATTTACGATGTTCTGCCCCGTGGTGTTGATGTCGCCGGCAGGAACAACGTAAGGCTGCGTGGGGTCAGGATTCAGAGGAGTGCCGGGATCATAGGGATTATTGATGAACGGAGGAGCCAACGAGCCCAATGAAGCGAAATACGCCGTGAAATCTCCCCCGCGTTCCGCCGCAGTCGGAACCGTGCTGACGAATGGCTGCGCTTCGCGAATATCCGACCGTTGAATCGATCCGAAGATAAAGATCTTATCTTTCACGATCGGGCCGCCCAGTTGCCCACCGTATTGATTTCTCTGGAAGGGCGTAGGCCCCGGCGCAAAATAGTTCAGCGCGTCCAGATGGTTGTTGCGAATGAACTCCCACCCCGCACCATGAAACTGGTTCGTTCCCGAGCGCAGCTGAATGTTCACCATCGCGCCACCGCGCCCAAATTCCGCGCTCATCGAGCTCTGCTCCACGCGGAACTCTTGAATCGAATCCGGCGGCGGCTGCACCACAACCGTTCCATTGCCAAATTCGTTGTTGTCGAAGCCATCCAGCAGATAGTTATTGTCGAAGATGCGCAGCCCGTTCACCGAAAGAGAATTGCCTGGCCGGTTATTGTCCGTCGATCCTGCCCCCGCGCTCGTTCCCGAAGCGCCCGCATTCGCGCCCGGCCCTAGATATGCCAGCTTGAAAAAATTCCGCCCGTTCAGCGGCAGTTCCACAATCCGCTGCTCCGTTTCAATCGTTCCCAACGAAGACGTTTCCGTCTCCAGCAGCGGCGGAGCCGCATCCACTTCCACCGTCTGCGTCACCGCGCCCACCTTCAGAGCCGAATCCACCCGAAGCACTTGTCCTATGTTGAGCGTCACATTCGTCTGCACCACGCGCTGAAATCCCGCCTTCTCGAACGTCACTGTGTACTGGCCAATCTTCAGCGGCGTAATGCTGTACTCTCCCGCAACGTCGCTAACCACCGCGGTCGCGGTTGCGGTCGTGACTTCCGTCGCCGTTACCGTTACACCCGGCACCCTCGAACCCGTCGCATCCGTAACCGTCCCGACAATGCCGCCCGTCGTCAGCTGCGCCATACCAGCCTGCGTCGCGAAAAACATCCACACTGCACAGACCATCAGACTCGCCACGAAACAGGTGCGCTTCGCCATAGGTTTCCCCCTCCGGAAACACGGTGTGCTGCCGTTCCTAGCCAAAAACAATTAGCCCGAATAAGCGCTTATCATATAGCCCCGTTCTGATGGCAATGTCAAGCGTTTTTTCCTAGACAAAACGCTTCGATACAAGCGATTGGAAATTTCGATGACGCTTAGCCGTTCTTCGCGGTACGGCCTTCCCATCTATGGCGATGGCTACATATTCCAGATGTCATCCTGAGACGTTGTGACTTTTTTGTGTGGAGAGGACACTCATCTCCGCTAAAGCCAATTCCACCGAAATATCACCTCCGCTTAGCTCCCCAAAACAGATGTCATCCTGAGCGTAGTCGGGCCAAACAGCGAAGCGATTGGCCCGGCGAAGTCGAAGGACCCCTATTCACACCTGACCGCCGACTGTCACGCAACTCTTTAGCTTCAACAGCCTTCTGAAGGAATGCACTCGATTTCGCCATCCGATCATCCCACCTTCTCAACCGCCACCGTTCGGCCCTCACTCGCCGACCGGTAAATCGCTTCAATCGTCATCAGGTCCAGCAACCCTTCCACGCCGTCAGTCTTCGGCTCGCGCCCCCGCCGTATGCAGTCCGCGAAATGATCGAGCTCCAGAACAAATTCATCAATCACTTTGAATTTCTCTTCAAACCATCGCCCCTGTATCTTGCCAAACAACCGCCGCTCCTCCTCAAACGCAAACGCCGGATTCAACGCCGCCCATCCCTTATCCCCATGCACCTGCACAAACGAAGCCGCTTTCGCGCTATAACTCGAAGTTCCCTGACAAACCAACCCCTCCGGATGCGTCAGCCGAAAAGCAATGCTGTCTTCCACTTCAGCAAAGCGCTTTGCATCGTCCGTCCACGCATGCGCCGTCGCATCAATTGGCGCCGTTCCTGCCAGCCAGCGCATGGTGTTGACACAATAGATACCAATATCCATCAGCGAACCGCCGCCGGCCAGCTGCCGCTTTAATTGCCATTTCACCTTCGCCGGATCGACCGCCTCCGTATAAGTCGAAAACATGTGCCGCAACCGCCCCAACTTCCCCGTAGTAATCAGCTTCTTCAGCGCCACGCTCCCCGGCTCAAAATACTTCCGATAAGCAGTCATTAGAAGAACGCGATTTTCCCGGCAAGCCTCCACCATGCGCCGCCCTTCTTCTACCGAGTTCGCCAGCGGCTTCTCGCAAAGCACATGCTTTCCCGCCGCCGCCGCGCGCCTCGTCTGCTCCGCGTGCTCTCCATTAATCGAAGCAACAAAAACCGCATCGACTTCAGGATGACTCAGGCACCGATCGTAATCTTCATACCCGTAACAATCTTTCACTCCAAACTTAGCGCCCATCTGCCGCGCCCGCTTCTGATCGTGACTAACAAGAGCAACCAGTTTGCATTTCTTACTGTGGCGGAAAGCCGGCAAAACCGAAGTCTCCGCAATGAACCCCATCCCCACCACCGCATATCCCACCCGCTTAGAACCAGCCACAAGCCATCCTTTCACTCAGTCAAAATCACAGCCTTAACAGCTCGCTGAACCACCATGCGAGGATCTTGCTTTGAATCGACGCGGCCTTCACTCCATCTCTACATGTCATCCTGAGCGCAGCAGAACGATTCGCGAAGCAATCGTTCCTGCGGAGTCGAAGGACCCCTACCCACCCCTCACCGTCCGACGCGAACCTCGCACGGTCCCGCGAAAAAATACCCCTCGCCTTGGGCGGGAGCAGCGGTTCTTAACTCTTGCACCTTAGCCTTTGGGTGGCGCAGCGCTTCAGCGCTGCGATCAACCCCCATCCCCACCGACGGCTTCAGCCACTGAGGCACTCGCCGCGCGCCATGGCCGATTCACGCCGCATCCGGATTCGGCAACATGAAATCCCGCACCAGCCCATCCAGATCATGACAAGCCGTAATAAATTGCCGCAGCGTCCGTCGCGTAGGCGCAAACGAATCAAATTCCTCCACCGTCAGCCCGCCCTCCGTATAAGCGCTGCGAAAGTCAAAAAACTTCCGCGACAGTTCCTCCACAATCTTTGGCTCAACCGGATCATCAATCCGCGACCGCACCTCAATATCGCTCGCATTCAAGCGCACCTGCCAGGCGTAAGGCGGAGAAATCACCACATCCCCTCCAATAAATTCGCTCCAGTGCATGTGATTGCGAAACGCGGCTGCCAGCAGCCGCACCCGATATCCACGCTCGCGAAAAATCCTGTACGCCTTCTTGAACACCGCCACGCCCGCCCACTCCATGTATCCCGGATCAATCGTGACCCCTTCTTTTTCCGCGACGACCTTCAACCAGTCATCCAGCCGTCCCACCATAATCGTGCACACTGGCCCCATGCGCGCAATGTCTTTGCCTTCTTTTTCGCGCCGCGTCAGCCCTCGCTCGACTGCCTCCGCCACCGCAATGCACTGCGGCAGCGTAAAGCTAACCGTAGCGTTAATGCTGATCCCGCGATAAGTCGCTTCCTCAATCGCCGGAATCCCTGCCCGCGTCACCGGAATCTTCACGATCATATTCGGCGCC
>Ga0187863_10004076_pt1 | contig 10531 bp, 5 predicted proteins | sample June2016WEW_11_1_FD_132975 | JGI IMG/M metagenome (GOLD analysis project Ga0187863, IMG submission 132975) | Peatland microbial communities from SPRUCE experiment site at the Marcell Experimental Forest, Minnesota, USA - June2016WEW_11_10 | ecosystem: Environmental > Terrestrial > Soil >...
AGGATGCTGACGACTTCTCCCGGGGCCGAGTTCGTAAGCCAGACGACCTCCCCGTTGTAAAACGCGGCGTACTGCTTGCGAAGCTTGATCAGATCCCGGTAGATGTTACGCAGCGGCGGGCGTCCGCCGGGGTTCCAAAATATCGGCATTTTTTCAAACAGGGCCGGGTCGGAGGATTCGGTGGCATCACCCACTTCCATGCCGTTGTAAAAAAGCGGCACGCCGTCGAGCATCAACACCAACACCTGCGCCGCGAGCGCGCCATTCACTCCGTAACGCACCACCGCCCGGGTTTCCTCGTGGTTGTCGGTGAAGCGCAGGTGGAGCGCGCCTTGGGGGAACTGCTGCTGGGTGTGTTCCCACGATTGTCTGATGAAATCGGCGGGCAGTTGACTGCTCATCACCATGTCCAAAAAGTAGATGAAATTCCAGGAGGAATCCACGTCGAAGGCGTTCACGAGCATTTCCGGCTTGGCGCCGGCGTCCGCCAGAATGACGACTTGAGGATTGATCTTCTCAAGCTCGGCCCGGGATGCTTCCCAAAAATCGAGGGGCACATTGGGCGCCACATCGCAACGAAACCCGTCGACACCAAAGTCCCTCAACCAGTATTTCATCATCTCAATCATGTAGCGGCGCACTTCCGGATTCGCATAATTCAAACCGGCCACGTCCGTCCAGGCGGGGTCGGGTGGGATGATCGCCCCGTTGGTATCGTGCAGATAAAAGTCCGGATGCTCCATGAGCACGCTGTCCCAGGCGGTTTGGCCGGCCACGATGTCCATGACCACTTTCATGTCGCGCTTGTGGGCTTCCTCGACCAGCCGCTTGAAGTCGTTGGTGGTGCCGTAGTCGGGATTGATGGCGTAAAAGTCGCGTACGGCAAAAGGGCTTCCGATGGAACCTTTCTTGATCTTTTCGCCGATCGGGTGGATCGGCATGAGCCAGAGAACGTCCACACCCAGATTCTTCAAATCATCCAATCGGGCGGTGATGGCATTGAGGTTTCCTTCTGGGGAGAAGTTTCGGGGAAAGATTTCATACACGACCGCACTCCGGAGCCAGTCGGGCGACGTTCGGGTGCTCAACTTGGACAGATCTGCCCCTGAAACCGGGACAGAATTAATTGCCAGCCAGCCAATGAGGGCTGCGGCAAGCAGATAACGCAGTTTTTGGGGGATCGTTTTCATGGCGTCTGAGACATTCAGTTGTTCTTGAAATCATGTTTCGGGCGATGCTCCCAAGTATACGACCGATCATGCGCGATGCAATGCACAAGTGACTTTTCCATCCGGGCCGGCAGGCCGGCCACTGTCGGCGCTTCTGTTTCCCGATGCATCGGAATTCACGTCACGGGTCGGCGGCAGCTCAGCCTGGTACGTTACGAGTTTTCATTCACTCAAGTTTGACTGAAGCAAGGCTGGTCGAGGTGGAGAATCGTCGAAATTCGAAAACGGTGAGTCCATCCGGGTCTCTGCACGGTACCGGGAGTGTTGAGATGCGCGGACTGTCCCAGGTATGGCTAAATGGATTGACTGATTTTCAGCGCAAACGCGACCCCGCACGGCTTTTTGGCCGGCAGCATCACCGTCAGGCCATCGCCATTGCGGACAAAGTTCAATTTGCCGCGAACGCCCAGCAGGCGAACGCCACCAACCTCGGCCGGCCATAGTGCCGAATTTTCCGCCAGCGATTTGATGGTGACTTTATTGTCCGCCGGAAACGCCAGGACGATGGCGTAAAGGGTCCGGCCGTCCTTTGACTGCGTGAACCGGATGTCCGCCGGCGTGAACGGTTTCGTGTCCGCGTCACGCTGGCCGTCAAACCGGCCCTTCTGAAAATCTTTGGTGGACGGGCCTTCACCATACACCGTCCATGGCCGGGTCGCATAAATCGCCTCACCGTTCACCGTGAGCCATGCGCCGATGTCGCCGACAATCTTCACTTCGTCGCTGTCAATTGTGCCGTCGCCGCGCACCGGCACGCTCAACATCAGATTCCCGTTCTTGCTGACAATGTCGGCGAGCATTGGGATGACAGTAGCGGCGGTTTTGTATTCGTGCTTGAGAAACAGCTCGCGCTGGTAATGCCAGTCGCCAAGGCAGGTGTCGGTCTGCCACGGTTGGGAAAGGATGCCGGTCGCCTTGCCGCGTTCGATGTCATAGACCAGCGCCCGGCGCTGCTGGTCATCGAGAAATTTGCCGGTCATCACGGCTTCGTTCCGGCCATGCCATGCGAGGCTGGTGTTGTAGAAATGTGCGGCCAGCTTGAGCCCGATTGCATCGGTCACCCCGTGAAACGGCACTACCGTGTCGTCGAAATAAATCAGGTCCGGTTGGTAATCATCCCACAGCTGCCGGGTGCGGAGAAAATACTTTTTCAAGTAGTCCGCGTCGGGTGTGGTGCTGCCTTTGGCCGGATCCCAGTTCCACCAGTCCCAGCCCCTTTGATCGCCGGGGACGTGATTTTGCTCATAGAGATCCTGCGGGTCGAGGCCGTTCCACCATTCGCCCTTCCCGTCCGCCTTGGTGAGTTTGCCGTCGTAAGGCACGCCGGCCAGCGGGCCGGTGGTGTCCGCGCCCTGCGCCGGTTCATACCAGGTCCAGGCGTGCGAGGCGTGAACACTCACGCCAAACCGCAGGCCGGTTTTGCGCGCGGCCTTCGCCCACAGCCCGATGATGTCCTTTTTCGGCCCAATCGCCACGGAGTTCCACGGCTGATACCTGGAGTCATACAGATCGAAGTTGTCGTGATGGTTGGCCATCGCAAGAAAATATTTCGCGCCGCATTTCTTGTAGAACGCCAGCAGGTGGTCGGGGTGGAAATTCTCCGCCTTCCATTCGTGAATGATGTCCTTGAATCCGAACTTTGACGGCGGGCCGTGGTGTTCGACGTGGAACCGGTTCTGCGGGCTGCCTTGGATATACATGCCGCGCGCATACCAATCGCCGTCCTCGGGCTGGCATTGCGGTCCGAACACGGCCCAGATGCCAAACTTGGCGTCGCGAAACCATTCCGGACACTGATACTGTGAGGCGAGTGACTGCCACGTTGGCTGAAACGGTCCGGGGGCAACGGCCATTTCCGGCGGCAGGTTGGTTTGGGCGGAAAGACAGCCCGTGGCCGCCACCCAAATCAATGCCGCCAGGGCCAAACTCGAACGAATGAACGATCGGCTTTGCATGACTAATAAAGATCCGAGAATGCAGGTCATGGTTAAGCGGGTTGTTCTTAAAAGTACAATCGTTAATGTTTGCCACAACGATGCTTGAACCAACGGGCACATTCCTTCACGTACGACGCTTGGCAGTACAGTTGAAACCGTTTGTGTTCTCAATCGTGGTTCCGAATCGCCCGAAGCGGTCGAATATGACAGGCACCCGTGGGAAGACATCAAGCAAGGTTTTAGTTCCGATGAATTGCAAACCTGCTTATTTCGCCCTCTCGTCGGCAACAAAGCAATTTCCCCTCCGCCATACCATCGTCAAAAGTGAAGGGCAAACATCAGGCTACCAAGGTCCAATGCCAAGATAGGTGGGGGTGAGATATTCAATGTAAGTTTCACCGCTTCCCCCGGTGTTTCGATAGCCCAAGCCGATCTGGGACGATTTGGCAGCTCCTTTGCCTGGGCCAGCCCAGCTAAATTTCAACCAGCTAACCGAACCATCTTCGAACAGATAATTTCCCCCGGTCGGGACGTTGGCCCTGCCTGGATGGTTTGAACTCGGAACGCGACCATTCAAGTTGTCAGTCCAACTGCCATAAATGCCGCCCACCACTTCCTGTAGCTTGTCCATCATGATGGGGGCCCTCATATAGGGAGTGCTGAATTTCTTTCGATAAAACCATTGGGGCAGATTTGCAAGATTTGGGTATGCGCCCGCCAAATTACCGTAATTTCCACTCGCTGCCCGATAGGGAAGTGTGTCGTAACCGATTAAATTAATAATACCATTAGCCTCCTCGTACTGACGGTGTCCCACATCCGTCGGACAGTAAAGAACATCGTTCTTGGATCGCCCTCCATTGGCCGTAGTCCCAAAGTTGTTTCTGGTCAGGTACTGTGGATAAAAGTTGGTGTTCCAATCGCTATTGACATAAGCCACATCTCTGGCCCCGTTGATATCGTCTTCGGGAAAAGAATTGGCGTGATCGCCCGCGTACATGGTATCTGCCAGACCCCACTGTCTGAGATTGCTGGCACACTGAATCCGAAAAGCGTTGGCTTTGGCAGCGGCCAGCGCTGGTAAAAGCAGCGCCGCCAAAATAGCGATGATGGCGATGACCACCAACAACTCAATCAACGAAAATCCCCCGCGTTTCCGCGGATGAACCTGCATTTCATTCATATTCTGCACGCCTCATGGATAAATCAAACGGTAGAAGACAGAACCGTTGCTGGTAACGACAGGCATGGAAACCAGATTCGTGGTGGCGGAATTGGGAACCCGTACCCAATTGGTGCTCAAACCAACTTTTGTCGTATTAGTCTGCGCTTCCAACGTCCAGCCGGTGTGATCGGCCGGCCAGCTCAGCTGCAAGTTGTTGCCGCTCACCACGGTGGCTGTGATATTTGTGGGATTGGTGGCGACGCCACCGGCCGCAATGCGCAATGTACCATCGGCGGCCAGGGTGTTCGTATTCCACGACAAGCCGGCACTGGGAGTGGCCGGGCTGATACCGGCAAACGTTCCCTGATAGCTGGTCGCGGTGAATAGTTTGAAGGTATCATTGGTTGTCAACGTACCGGACAGATTGTTGACCACCAGTGTGCCGCCATAAGCAAGAGTGGCCACCCCCGCAATCCGATCATTAGACGCGGCGGTCTTGTTGATGTTCACCCGGGTGAAGCTGCCAGGCGCGAGCGTCACACTGTTATTGATCGTAAGGATTCCGCTTCCCGTTCCGCCTGGCGCCAGGGTACCGCCGCCCGAGACAGAGACGGGTCCGGCAATCGTGCCCCCGTTGCCACCCAGAGTTCCACTGGTCTGGACGGTGACCAGGTTGGTGCCAATCTGGCCGTTAATCAACAGGGTGCCGTCGGCAACAGTGGTGGTTCCGGAGTTGGTGTTGATCCCTGCCAGGGTCCAGACACCGGTGCCACGTTTGACAATATTCAACGGTTGCGGACCGTCCAGCAAAGTCCCGCTCCAAATACCGGTGGCGGCACCCTGCAAATTAAGATTATTGGGATTGTTGGCCGCCGTATTGGTCAGCGTACTGGCCACCGTCAATTGACCGGCGGCAGCTTCCACATTGATTTCCGAGCCGCTCTGACCGGTCGCGAAGGTCAACGGGCTGGCAACCGTATTGGTGCCACTCCGATTGGAGATATGCGGCGCCGTGGCGGCGACGCCGACATTATAGCGCGGATCCAGTTCCAGCGGCTGACTCCAGGTGATGTTGTTGGACAAATACAGCCCGCCAAACCGGTCGGCGCCGGAAACCGTGCTTGCGCCCGCGCTCGTATCCCCCAGCGCCTGTGGATTGTTGACAATGACATCCGACCAGTACACCTGGTTGAGCCCGGTATGAGTGCTCGCCCCCGTCAAGATGGTCGTTTGAAAACCCGTGAAGAAATAATGCCCGAGTCCGGTCATGCTGTTGGGAATGACCAGAACGCTTGCGGCACTATTGGGCTGCAGCTCGGAATTATTGGTGATGGTACCGGGATTGGGCGTGCTGGCGATTTCCAGGATGCCGCCGCCAATTTGTCCGATGGTGCAGGTGCTGTTGGTTGCTGACAGGATGGTGGTGGCCGACCCGTTTTGATTGATGGTTCCGGAACCCGTGATGGTCCCGGAAATTGTCAGTACGCCAGCCAGGTTATCAAAATTAATCGTTCCGTTGTTGGTGATATAATTCGCCTGGAACGCGCCATCGGATCCCAGCGAATTGCCCACATTTAAAACGGCATTGGCGATCGTCGCGCTGTTAAATGAAAAACCACCGGGCGCCTCCAAATACAACTGGCCGGTGCCGTCGCTGCTGAAGAGAAGGTTTTGTCCAACGACGCTGCCGCCTCCGGCAAGGTAGTAGTAATCAAACGAATTGGGGTCAAAGGTTACGTTATTGGGATTAACGGTATTGGTCACGGTGACAGTGCCACCCCCAATATTATTACCCGAGTTGTCAAAGGTTACGTTGTTGCCACTGGAAAAGACGGTCTGGCTTACGCCACCGTTGGTCGTCCAGTTGAGCGTGAGCGTATCCCAGGTCGTAAAGTCAACCGTCGGATACCAGCTGAGCGTGTTGGGTATCAAAACCGACACGCTGGCCACCGAGCTGGTCACCACGTTCAGACTGTTCAGCCGGTTGCTGACCACCACCCGGAACTGGTCACCGTTGTCCGCCAGGGCCGCCGACGCCAAGGTGTAGTTCTCATTTGTCGCATTGGCAATCACCGCGCCATTTTTGAGCCATTGAAAGGCCGGAGACCAGCCCTTCACGGTAACCCCAACGGTTGCGGGAGAACCCACCGCCACGACTTGAGAAGCGGGCGTTGGCCCGCTAAAGATGGAAACCGGGGATTGGGGATCCTGGGTGACCAGACTGCTTACATCGGAAGAGCCAAAGCTGAGCGTGATGGTGTTGTTGGCAAACGTCAGGTTGGTGCCCGAGAGTGCCGGCAGAAAGGTGCCGGTGAGATTTTGATCAATCTCGACCTTCCAACCCATATTCGTCGTGCTGCCGGTCGTGGAGGGATACAGTTCAATCCGCACCCGGTTGACCACCGCGCCTCCGCTGGTGGGATTGGTCGGGTAACCGCTGCCGCTGATGAACAACTGGCTGGGACCGGCACCCAAACGGGTCAACACGCCCAACCCGGCACCCGTCACCCCAAAATATCCTGCCGCATTGAGATTGATCGCGCACCAGCCATCGCCGGGCCCGGTCTCCGGACCGTTGGTCACCACGATACCATCAAAGACCACGGTGTCCCCCGCCAGCAACTGGGAACCGCCGATGCTCACCGCCGGATTGGGGTTGGCCGTGGTGTTATTCCCAATGGCGGTATCGGTGAAATTAAAAGTAACCGTGCCCGGCGTGGAGCGGACGGTCAGGGTGGCCACCGCGCTGGTTACCACGTTGGCGGGATTGAGCAGGTTGCTGACCACCAGGCGGTATTGGGTGCCGCTGTAAGCAGCCGTGGTCGGCGGCGTGGCATAGCTGAAGTTGGTGGCGTTCAAGATCGGGACTCCATTGGACAGCCATTGCTCGGCGGTGCTGGCCGGCCAGCCGGCCGCCAGACCGGAGGTGAATGTGGCCGAAAGACCCGCCACCACCGTATTTGAGGTGGGCGTGGGCGTAGCCACACCAATGACCGGCTGGTTCTGGATGAACTGATGCGCCGCATTATTCGCCCCAAACGTGAGGGTGATGGTGTTGTTCGCAAAGGTGACGCCCGTGCCCGAAAGTGTGCCGGTGAAGATCCCGGTGTCACCCTGATCCACTTCGACCAGATAGTTCATGTTGGCCGTGGAACCCGCCTGGGTGCAGGTCAGTTGAATGACCACCCGGTTGGTGGTGGAACCCTGCAAAGTCCCGAAGTTGGTGGAAGTGGCCGAGCCATTGAGAAAAAGCTGGCACGGATTGCCGCTGGCCGTCCCGGTTTCCACCAACACGCCCAAAGTGGCGCTGATCACGCCCAGATAGCCGGTACCGTAATTCAACTCGACGGCACCCCACGCGTCCGATGTTGAACCGGGTACGTCAACGACGATGCCGTCAAAAAGCACCACGTCACCCACATTCAGATTGGTCCCGCTGATGGACACGGCACCGTTGGCGGGATTAACCGGCCCGATTCCCGAGGCCACCGTGGTGTTGTTAAAAACAAACGTGTTGGTGGTTGCCGAAAACGCCTGCGGCGCAACCGCAAAAACCGCGACGGCAATCCATCCCAAACAGACCTTGCTGATTATTTTCTTCTGAAGTTTAAACATATGTTTGTTGCGTTGATAAATTAGAAGCCACCACAGCTTGTGGCGAAAGTTGATGGCAACGTATTGATTCTCACTGAGAACCCGGAAAGCGTAAATACCCAAAGAAAGTAACGGCCCTATCCCCGAAACAGGGGATGGTCGGCGGGACTTTCCAAACATCCTGACCGCAATAAAACATTTTAAAAAAGAAAACGACCGGCCCGGCTGTTCAACCGGCGGTTGGCGTCTTGGAAGCCAGGTAGCGCACCACGGCCTCCGTGCGGGAACTGACGTGCATTTTTTCGAAGACATGTTTCAGGTGATGACAAACCGTGTCCACACTGATCTCGAGACGATCCGCGATGGTCTTGTTGGCGTAACCCTTGGAAAGCAGCACCAGAATTTGTTCCTCCCGGACGGAAAGATGCAATGATTTATCCCGGGTCTGGGATTTGAGCCGGAAGGATTCGATGACACGCCGGGCGATTTCGCTCGTCATGGGCGCGCCCCCACCGAGCACGTCCAGCAAAGCCGCCCGTAATTCCGACGGCTTGGTGCGTTTCAACAAGTACCCATCCGCCCCGGCTTCCAGCGCCATGAACACCAGTTCTTCGTCGTTCAAAGCGGTCAGGATGACGATCCGGAGCTGGGGCAGGAGTTCCTTGAGACGCGCAGTGCATTCAATACCCGACAGGCGCGGGAGGAAAATATCCATGAGGACCACGTCCGGCCGAACCTCGGGAATGACGCGCAGGGCCTCCTCGCCGGTCTTGCAAACGGAAGCACAGGTAAGATCGGGAAAGGAGTTGATCAACTTCGTCCAGATCTCCCGAACGTCCGGCTGGTCCTCCACCAAGGCAATGCGCAGCGGCGCCTTGGTGGAAAATTTTACCGGCGGACTGGCTTTGGCGGAAGTGCTCATAATCAGGACTTGGCGGCGGCGGGTACAGGTTGCCACCGGGACAGGCCGCCCGAATGCCAGCCCCACCACCAGGAGCGCCGGCGCATCTCGATGAAGGGAATCTGAAACTCGATCCGGCAACCCTGCCCCGGCCGGCTGGTCAGCAGGCAGCGGCCGCCCACTTCGTTCATGCGCTCGGTCATGTTGGCCAGACCGTGCCGGTCGGATTTGGCCTGGGCCGGATCAAAACCCCGGCCGTTGTCCTGCACCGCCACTATCAATCCATGACCGTGCCGCCGGATGGACAGCGACAATTCCGTGGCCCCGGAATGTTTGGCGGCATTGTTCAGCGCCTCCTTGACCGCCAGAAGCAGGTTGCGACGATAGGGCAGGTTGAAGGGGATCGTGGATATTCCCGGCTCCACGTCCAGAATGCAATGCATGGACGTGGGTTTCAAAAACGTCTGGGCGTAGCCGCAGACGAACGTGGCGAATTCATGGAGCGTATCGCGCCGGGGATTGATGGCCCAAAGAATTTCGTCCATCGCCCGCAACGCCTCACGCGCTTCCTCGGAAATCTGGTCGAGCTGCGCGCGGGTTGGGGAGCCCGGCGGCAGTTCGCTTTGCGCCATTTCACCCTGCAACACCAGTCGCGTCACCCGTGTCCCCAGATCGTCGTGAATGTCCCGGGCAATGCGGGCACGCTCGCGCTGGAGCAACAACTGTTCCTTCCTTTGGAGCAACACCTGCATGACGAGGCTGAAACTGAACAGGCTGATGATTCCGCAGGCCAGCAACAAACCAATCTCGAACCAGCCGGTTTTCCAAAAAGGGGTGAAGATGGGTTCCATGGGCGGAACCAGATCAATATAATCCAATATACCCCAGGGACCTTCGCCAAAGGCGCTTTTGAACGTGGCTTTTCGCCAGGAATCATCCGGCTCGGTTTGTTTCATCCAGTCGGAGAGGTCCAAGGGAACAATCAACCAACTCGTATCCGACTTGACCTGCACGACGTCTCCGGAGGACAGCCCCACGCGCAGGCCGAAAACAAATCCCGCCTCCCGTGAACTGTTGTATCCATCCACCGCCAGCACGTGTTTGCCGGGTTTGAGCAGGGCGGTGATGTCATATTCGTAGATGTGCCGCCATTCGGCGTCACGCCCCAGTTCCCGCCCGTCCAGGTACAGGATGTATTCATTATCCGCCGTGAGGCGCAGCCGCGCGCGCCTTACGGTGGTGCCGGAGGGAATTTCAAATGATTTCCAAAACCGGACGGTCTGACGGTCAAAGGTGTTCGTATCCCAAATCCAGGAACCCATGTCGCTGAGATTATGGGAACCGCGCTCGGTCAGCGAATCCTTGACCGGTTCATTGGGATCATCCAGGTCAGCGCGATTGGTGATGATCAGGTTGCCCGCCCAAACTGGCGACGGCGGCAGGATGACCGCCATCAAGCCAAGGATGGCTGCGGCCATCCCGGGGCGGACAATCCCGAAAAACCGTTGCATAACGTGTGGCCGAATAACCTTTAAACCGGAAGCGATCATCACGGACAGCCGGAAGGAATTTCGTCTCAGGTGCATCACACGATCAGTTTGCTTCAACCTACGATGGCCAACAACCAGCCGCAATCAAAATGTCGGAAGTCAACGGACCCGCAATAAAAAGTCCGGCGCGGAGAAAGCTCCACGCCGGCTTGAAC
>Ga0187863_10004078_pt1 | contig 10529 bp, 6 predicted proteins | sample June2016WEW_11_1_FD_132975 | JGI IMG/M metagenome (GOLD analysis project Ga0187863, IMG submission 132975) | Peatland microbial communities from SPRUCE experiment site at the Marcell Experimental Forest, Minnesota, USA - June2016WEW_11_10 | ecosystem: Environmental > Terrestrial > Soil >...
CAAAGCCGCAACCGACGCCTTGGTTAATTTGTGGACATCGGCTGGCGCCTCATGACCATCGTAGACGCCACCGAGTTCAACCGCGTGCTTCGCGGCCTGCGCCAGAGTTATGCCGGCGCCTCCGCCTTTGCGGAAAACGCGTTCGTTCGCTATCACGTACTGCTCTGGCTTGCCGCCAAGTTTCTTCGCCGCGATCTCCTGGAGCTTCTCCCTGGCAGCCATTGCCGTGGCATACGCGGCTCGTGTCATGGCGTGAGTTGTCTGACTTCCGCCCGAGACACAGGTGAACGGAAGATCTCTCGCCGTGTTGCCCCAGACCACGGTGCATTTTTCCCACGGCACTCCGAGAACCTCTGCCGCCACGCGATGTACATCGATCACCGACTCGGTTCCCAGGTTACCGATTCCAGACTGGAAAGTGATCCAGCCATCCGGCTTGATGACGAGAAGCCCGTCGAATCCAATGGTGCCGCCAACGTAGCAACTCAGGGAAACGCCAACGCCGCGAACTTTGGCGCCAATCTTCTTCAGAGTACGTGCAACCCGCTCATTCCATTTGAACTGCTCCGCGCCACGGTCGAGCGCATCTTTGAGAAATGAGCTGGTGGCATACTGGCGCTTCCCCTGCACGACCGGTCCCAACTGGGCCTTGCCCTCAGGGCAGTTGATGCGGCGGATTGCTACCTGGTCAAGTCCGAGCTTGCGCGCGGCTTTCGAGATGATCGGTTCCATGATGACAATCCCCTGCAGGCCGCCCGGGGAGCTCTGCGCACTGCGCGGCGGGGTGTTTGTCAGCACCGTCAATCCGCGCCAGCGCATGGCTTGCGGCTGATATAAAAGGGAAACGATGCGTCCCGATGAAGGAGCGTCGCCCACGGCGTCGTAGGGACCGTTGTCGCAAATGACGAACATATCGAGCGCCGTGATCCGTCCCTCTTTCGAGAAGCCGACTTTCATTCGTCCTTGAAAGCTGGGACGCGCGCGTCCGATGAAGGTCTCCTCTTCGCGGCTGATGCGCATCATCACCGGAGCATTCGTCTTTTTAGCTAGCAGCGCCGGTATGATCATCGTTACCCCGCCCGTGATCTTGCTGCCGAATCCGCCACCGGTGTATTCGCTGATGAAAACAACTTTGTCTGGATCGATGTTCAACCAGCGTGCGATCGCGGGCAGTGTTTGCGCAGTGCTTTGCGTGCCGGTGTAAATGTAGACTTTGCCATTCTGCCAGTAGGACATGGCGCTGCGAGTTTCAAGAGTCTGATGGCTGGTATCTGGAGTGACGAACGTCTCGTCAAGAATGAGAGCCGCATTCTTGAAGCCTGAATCGAGGTCGCCATACGTCCACTCGTCGGGACTCTTGCCCATCGGAAGACGGCCGTGCTTTTCATCCTCGAAGTCAGCCTCGGTCCACTTGAGTTCCGTGACTGCAGGTGTGCCCGGACCTTGTGAACCGGCAGCCGGCGGCCGGGTCCAGACGTTGCCATCCGTCCGCGGATTCGGGCCACCCGGTCGCAGCGTATTCAGCGGATCGACCACGAAGGGGAGCGGTTCAAAATCGATTTGGATTTTCTCGATGGCTTCGGCGGCGGTGAGTTCGTCGACTGCGGCCACCGCAAGAACTGGTTCCCCCTGATAAACCGGTTCCATGGTGAGACCGCGCTCGCCCCACTTACTGGCCTTGATGACCGTGCCATTGTCGGTAAGCGTGTCAGCTGGCGCGGGAAGATCGTCCGCCGTGAGAATGGCTCTCACGCCGGGCATGGCAAGCGCTGCTTTCGCATCGATGCGCCTTACCCGCGCATGCGGCATTGGGCTGAGTAGCAGTTTGCAGAACAACATGCCTTCCGCGCGAAAATCTTCCGCGTACTTTGCACTGCCCGTGACTTTTGCATAGAGGTCAGGGGTCTCGTAGTTCTTGCCAATTAGCTTGTACCCGGCGCCGTAAGTGCGCTCGCCAGCCTTGGTGGGGTCAGCAGGTTTTTTGCTATCGGCGGGTTGATTGTTATTGTCTTGATTGTGGTTATCTTGTTTGTTCTTATCCAAGGGACGACCTCCGCATATTCTCTGCCCCGCGCATCAACGCCGTCAGAATCTTGTCGTAATCCTGGCAGCGGCAGAGATTTCCCGAGACACCGAACGCCAGTTGCTGGCGCGTGGGATTGGGATTCGTTTTCAAGAATCCGACTGCGGTCACGATGAAACCAGGCATGCAGAACGCGCACTGAAATCCCTGCTCGTCGATGACACCCTGCTGCACCGGATGCAAGGTTCCATCGTCGCTTGCCAGTCCTTCGATCGTCATAACCTTCCGGCTACGCACCGTGTGGGTAAGCACCGAACACGAATAGTGTGGAATGTCGTCGATGAGAACGCTGCAGGATCCGCATTCAGCGCGGTCGCAGCCGAGCTTGGTGCCGGTGAGGCCCAGCTTGTAACGCAGCGTCCATGCCAGCGTCTCCTGCTTCATGACGTCGACGCGCCGCTGCTGACCGTTAACATTGAGAGTGATGAGGCGCTCGCCCACCCCGGCAGCCAACTGCTGCCCTTGCAGCATAGAGGAGGCGCGAAAAAGATAACTGGCGGAGCAGACGACCACGCCGCTGCTGATGACGCCTTTGATGAAGTTGCGCCTGGAGACAGCTCTCAGCACGCGTTCCTCAGGCACATACTGAATCGCTTCTGCATTTACCTTCTGTGCCATGCTCGGTCACCTCTATTCCGGACCGCCGCAGTTCGAGTGCACCTGAACATCGATCTGACGTCAAACGTTTAAACACTTCGATTGCCAGAAAGAACGCCCGGATTCGCAAATTTCAATGCCGGTAGTATAAGCGCGTCCCTCGTTGTCGAGGAAATTCTATAGATGGCCGTAACGCTGCCCGAGTGAGACGACGCCGCGAGTCAGCCGTCCCTCTGAGCCAAGAGGACCCTCGTTGCACTACTGGTTTTCTTTGTGAACTTAAGTAATCTAGCCTATTGACATTCGGTCGATTATGGTATTCGTAGCTCGACCCAATCCACAATTTAAACCAGGATCGAATCCAGGGAGTTCTCCATGGGTTCTTTGCCGCGCCTCGTTGTGAGCGCTACTGCGGCCATTGCGAGGAGAGCCAGCGAGGTCGTTTACCGAATGAGAACATGCAGATACGCACTCGTCTTTGGACTGCTAGCAGTGGCAGCATGTTGGCCGCTGGCTCCCAATGCCTTCGGGCAGATTCAGTCCACGACCAGTTGTCCGTCCGGACACCGCTACTGGGATGTGCTGAGCGTGATGATGATGGACCCGGGACTCGCCGCCAACTATCACATGGAGGGCATTACCGATGGCTTGCCATCGGCCTATGTCTATACGATTTGGGATCAAAATCAATCCAAGATCTATTACGTGAAGAATCCGCAAGGTAATCCCTGGGACATCAATCTTTACGACTCAAATTACATTTACCAATGGGTCACGGAGCTGGGCGTCTGGAATGGCGTCAACCACTGGAACGATCCGAAGAGCTGCAAGAAATTCAACAACGGAGGTCAGAACAGCGCGTCCGACCTCTCCATGCGCTGGGCCGCCCGGTGCGCGGTTCCGGGAGGAGAGAACAGTTCGTTCTGGAATCCTCCGCCTACTACTCAACCTAACAATACGAACTACTACACCTACGTGGACCAGGAGCTGCAGAGTCCGGATCAGAATCTTGACTATTCACGGCTGGAGCTGCTTGACACGAAAACGATCACAATCACCGACCACCGCGCAAATCCACCGCGGCCGTTTTCCGTTACGAGTCTGCCGCTGCAATATACGTACAGTTGCAGTGTTTTGCAGAATACCAACTCGTGCAAGTTTCGCGAGATCTTTGAGTATGGAGTGGACGAGGACGTCAATCCCGTCGACAGAGTCAAACACAGCTACGGATGGATACGCTGGCGCTACTACACCAATTCGACGGAGGGCGACCCACATGTTGCCGCGAAATGGAAACTGTCGAATAGTTCAACCTCCGATCAGTTGATGCCCGGACAGGTCAGCATCAATTTCCAGTGTTTCTAGAGCGCCCTAGTCGGGATTCATTTCGATCTGCCGGGGAGGCAAGGCCGGCACATCGGGATGCTGCGGATCTCGCCAGATCACGCGAAAACACTCGCCCTCGCTTTGGGGGTGCCAGCTGGTTCCATCTTCATATTTCACTAAATTCGGGAAAAAGACCCAACCCAGAACGGACTGGGCGCTGGCAGCACGAATCCCCGGCTTTTCAAGAGTTTGCTCCTGACCGGGCAGGATGGGATTGGCCGATGACCACTCGGAGTTAAAAGGGCGGCGCAAATCCTGGGGTGCCAGAAACATCTCGGTTGTGAGCGTGAGACTGGCAATGGGCTTGTGGCTGGTGTTTTTGACCGTCAGGGTAAAGTTTTCCGGATTCTTCCAGAAATCTCCCGTTGTGAAAACAAGCGGGCAGGCGCGCTCGGGCGGGGCGTAGACGGTGTAAACCGCCATCATGCCGGCCTCCATGTGATCCTGCACGTGGCAGTGAAACATCCAGGTTCCGGGATTGTCGGCGACCATGTCTACGGTCGCCATGCTTCCGGGAAGAAGTTCGATCACGTCGGTGTTTCGGCCGCCGTCGGCGACGGTTTCGCCGTGCCAGTGAGGAGTGTGCAGGTCCACCTCATTTCCCATCCCCAACAAATACCAGCGTACTTTGTCTCCCTGTTTCATGGTCAAGCCGGGAAGATTGCCAAAGATGAAACCGTTGATAGCATAAAACTGGCCCTCGGGCTTGGCTCCCAGCTCATTGAAGATCATGAACGAAGCAACAAATTCGCGGTCTACGTCTTTGGGAGATCCGTCGGGCTTGGCTTTGCCTTTCGCCGTAACGATAATCGGTCCCATCAATCCCGCATTGATCTCAACACTGGAATCAACGTGACCGTGATACCACCACACAATGGAACTGGGCTGGCCCGGACCCGGACCGCTGCTCGGCTTGGCAAACCAGTGATATGTATAGCGGGCGCCGGGAGCCACGAAGGCCCCTTTGGAAATGGGCAGATAAAGAGAGCCTTCATTGCTTTTGTCGTAATGCAAACCGTGGGGATGCAGATCGTGACCGCGGTGTCCACGATTCAGGAAGTCGATCACGATCTCGTCTCCAACTTCGGCACGAATGATTGGGCCGAGAATTCCCAGCCACTCGGGCTGCCGCTTTGGAGTCGTGAAGGTATCGTCTGTGTATTCGATAAAACGGCTTTTATCCCATTCCAGCTTCCGCGACCAGGGCTGCGGAACGAGATTGCCGTTCAGCAAATTGTGGCCGCTCGGAGCGTAGTTCCAGGTGACGTCTTCCGCGGCTATGTAGTAATGCCGGGTTGCGGCCAGGCAGGACGAGGAGGCAAACCAGACAAGCAACAAGCCTACCCGAACGAATCGCTCCATTCTCACCGGACCATTATCCCATTGCGAACCCTATTCTGGAATCGGTCCGAGCAATTCTGGAATCAGTCCGAGCCTGTTCTGGAATCATTCCGAGCCTCGGAACAATAACTTCCAGCCAGGGTTGAGCATGGTCTCCATCACGGAGTCGGAGCGGCTAAACTGCACTGGCCTGACGTGAGCTGAGCCGGCGCCGACGGAGGCGTGGCCCAGGGCTCGTTCACAAAATCAAAAAAGTCTGTGCTCATGTCGGCCTGGGCAGCGTCGCGCTTCGTGAGCGCCGCCACGCCAAAGCGGGTTTCAACGAGCTTCAGAATTGCCGTGTAATCGTAGACCGTGTGGGAAACGTAGTTCTTCTTGGCGAACGGCGAAATCACGATCAGTGGCACGCGATAGCCGGTATAGGTGAAGTCGCAGGTCCCGGTTCCGATCTGTCCGGAGGCGTCGCAGATGTCGTTGGGCGTCAAATCGACGGGCTGGATACCGTCGGGACTCGGCATGGGCTGCGGCGAAACGTGGTCGTAGAAACCTCCGAATTCGTCGTAGGTGAAGATAAAGGCGGAATCTTTCCAGCTCGGGCTTGCCATAAAAGTATTAATCAAACCTGAGACGTAGCTGGCGCCGGCTTGGATGTCGTTCGGGGATTCGGTATCGACGTCGTTGGGATGCTCATCCAGCGCGGCAGACGAAGCTGGTTCGATCAGCGCGACCTGCGGCAAGGTCCCATTTTGCGTATCCGTCGTAAATTGCGCAATGGGAACAATATTTTGCAGCAAAGCTGGGTTGTTCAGTACGGTCTGCTCGTACGCGAACATGCTGATGTAGGAGTTGCCGATGAGGCACGTGGAATCCGTAGGCATGCAGTTTGTGCCTTCGGGATTGATGTAAATCTTCCAGGTAATGCCGGCATTTTGCAGCGCCTCAAAAATAGTGGTACTCGTGTACCCGGTATAGGGATACACGTGTCCGGCGGAAGTGGCGGACAAAAGATAAGCGCGGTTAAGCTGGGTGCGGCTCATGACGGGAGTAAACCACCGGTCGGAAGTGGCGAAACTGGAAGCCATGAAATAGTAGTAATTCAAATCACCGCCGTCAAAATACCCCATTGCACGCAGGCCGTTGGTATCGTTCAAAGCCGGAACGACTTGACGCGCGTCATCGGCGGCGGTGACCACGAATCCATTGAGAGCAGCTGGATTAAGCCCTATGGGATCGTTCAAGTCCCAATCGATATGAGCTTCGTTCCAGAAGGGGCTGGGCTCTTCCGTGCAGGTGGATGCCATATGAAACGAGGTCACTAGATTACTAGTGTCCGGAATACACGTGGTATTCTGCGCCGGCGTAGTACCGCTGGGCGGTATAAACGGGTCGGCGGGATTGCAGCCCGTGATAGCGGGAGCGGGTCCCTGCAGGGGCGCGATCCCGCTGGCCGGATTGAACTGCGGCAAACCGTCGAAGGACTGATCGGCAATGCCATTCTGAGCCCAGTATCCGCGCAGGGCGCCGAAATAGTGATCGAAAGAACGATTCTCCTGGGCGAAGACAACAATGTGGTTGATGCTTTGCAGCGTGGCGGCGAAAGTCGCGGTCACGGAATTGGCTGCGCTTATTGTGACGCTGCAGGCCGCATTGCCCGTGCACGCGCCGCTCCAACCCGAAAAGGCATCACTGGTTGCCGGAGTTTCGCTAAGCGTAACCTGGCTATTCTGCGGAAAAGTCGCGGAGCACGTCGTCGGGCAATTGATCCCCGCGGGCGTGCTGGTAACGATTCCCGTCCCCGCTCCCGCCAAGGTCACAGACATGGTGAAGGACGTGGTCACCGCGGCGGCGAAGGTCGCAGTCACGGAGTTGGCAGCGCTTAGAGTAATGCTGCAGGCCGCATTGCCCGTGCACGCGCCGCTCCAACCGGAAAAGGCGTTGCTGGTTCCCGGAGTTTCGCTAAGCGTAACCTGGGTATTCTGCGGAAAATTCGCGGAGCACGTTGCGGGACAATTAATCCCCGCAGGAGTGCTGGTAACGGTTCCCGTCCCCGTTCCCGCCAAGGTCACGGACATGGTTACCGTGGCGGTGGGAGGCGGACCGGCAACAACTCCTCGGCAACCGGCCAGAACAATGGTCAATAGGGTGGCTAACATCAACCAAAACGCGTACCGAGGTTTCATTGCCGCGCTGCTCCCGAATAGAGTCCGACGTTGGATGAAACCCTGTACAAGATGGTTGTTGGTTATCAACCTGGGTTTTGGCGACCGCGCGGTCGTAGTGGCTTCGCATGCTTGCCTGTCCGACCGCGCAGTCAAGCCACTGTAGCGAAGAGAGAATCGTCTCTGAATCCGGTGGACACTGTATGGGAGAGCCTTGCTTCGAGTAGAGAAAAACATTCCCGCTCAGATAAGAGCTCTCGGCTTTGCGCAGGAGTGAACCTACCAAATTCCCTTGTCGTCTCCCGTAAGCCGGAGATTGACAAATGCGGCCGCAGCCAGTGCCGGCAATAGAGACAAGCGAGCCGCGGCGCGAAACCGGAGCGCCGCTCCTGTTCCGATGAGTTGCTGCAGAAACAATTGCGAACCTTGCGGCAGCATAGGCACGCGTAAGAACTGTTCGCCCACATACGTGACATCAGCTCCAAAAAGCGCCGAGCGCATTACAAACTCCGGCAGCGGGAGCGGGCCAGCTCCCATGCGCTCGTTGTAGTCCGAAGTAATCTTCAGCAGCGTCGCAATCCCCGGCCAGATCGACCAGCACTGGGAGGAATCGCGCAGTCGCATGAAATCCAGACGGCCCGCTCGCACCAGCCCCGTAAGATTCACCAGGTCGGTGAGTCGAATGTAGAAATGGCGATACATTCTTTGCAGAGTCGCAAGCGTCACTTGTTCTTCTGGTGCAGGGACGCGAAAGCGAAAAGAACCTGCATCGCGCAGCCCGCTGGTTTCTTCCAAATGGGCAGGGAGGGCCTCCTGCTCACCGGTTTGTCCGAGGCAGCCTACATGGATCTCGACCAATCGCATCAGTCCGGGAATCCGAAAGTTCCATTTGTGCGCCAATCGATCGCCCCAACTCTGGGGCTGGGGCTCGGCTCTCAGTTCGCTCTGCATCACGCGCACGGTGTCGGCTTCGGTGGCTGCGATAAAGAGATCGAGATCGCCGCCTATATCGGGCCAGTGATCGAGAGTCTTGATCACGATGGGAGAATGCCCCGTCAGTTCCAGTGCGCAAGTTACCTTATATAAGGCTGCGAGAGCATGTCCGACTTGCTGCTGCTCGATTTGCACCAGTTCGTGAAGCCCGAACTGCAGCGGCCCGACCACATCAGCCACATTCCATTTCTCCAGGAGCTGCAACGTGCGAAGGTATACGCGCTGCAGTTCAGCAAAGCTCAGAAACTCGGACCACTCCTCCTTCGACATGCGTTGCAATCTCGAGAGAACTCGCTCGAGCTGCGCGCTAGTTTCACCACGCTCCCCCTGTAGGGTGAGCGCATGAAGATGTAATACCGCTAGCGCCTCGAACATAGCAGCCGCGCGTTCCCTACCCTTCTTCATGGACGCCCTCCGTGCGCGGAGTCCGTTTGCGATTCACTGCAGTGTGGCAATCCGGATTCGATCGCGGTTCCTTCTTCATAATCGTTCCAGGTGGCAATCAAAACGAACGGAATGGGACGCGAGGAGTCGTTATTCTCCTCGAACAAGCGCAAAGTGTCTTCGAATGTCTTTCCACACCGTGTATCGATGTGCCGGTTCAAGCTCCAGGAAGCCTTGGCGTCATTAAAACCCGGCCACACTCCGCCCACCGTAATTTCTTCGGGATGTTTTCGCATCCTCGTATAGAAATCGCTGAGGTAATCTTCGCCCCACGCTTGGCCGTCCGGGTTCCATCCTTTGCGCCCGGGATTCACCCACGCGTACTCTCCGTCGAAGGCTTTGCCAAACTGCGGCGGCGGTTCGTCCCCATAAATCAATAGAGGCGGCGATTCCCACTGATCCACCTGCTGACGCACCTGGTCCCAATCCGTGTGGCCGCGCTTGGGAAATACAAAGATGACGGGCCGGCCGCGATACAGCAGATACGCATCGCGTCCCGGAGCGCCGGGGCCAATGTATTTCTGGTAAGCCAGTTCCATCGCCTCCATGGCGTCTTCCGTGGCGTGCCCGTTGTCATCCTGGGTTTCGTCGTACATAAGCGCGATGTGAAAGTGCTGCTCGCTGGCAATTCGCTGCAGGAGCGCAGTGCTTCGATCGAGGAAGGGACGGCGCGACCCATACCAATCCACCGCAAAGGCATAGATACCCATCTTCCGTGCGTTCTCAATTTGCTTGCGCAGGAAATTTGGGTCCTGGCTGCTATAGCCGACATCGATGTGCTCCGGATCGCCGAACCAGGGCTGGTAGTCCGCGAGAACCCTGGGATGGCCCGGCAAGTCAGAGATGTCCTGCAGCGTGAGGTTCCGCGCATTCGCGTGCGAGCACGCGCCCGGAATCGAGTTCACGATCACGACGTACGCCAGGAGCGCACTTTGGTAGAGTTTCATTCGCTATTTCCTGCTTTGGTTACGATGAGATGGTGCGGCGAACAGTTGGCACGAAATTGCGTGTTAGCAGCGAGCGCTTAAAAGGTTTTGGCAGAGACTTCCTCTAGATCGCGCACGTACCAGCGATCGGCGCCGGGCGTCATCAGAACCATGTATTCCTGGGGTGCATTTTGTGTATCGATTAACTTGTTTCCATCGAAGGTCTGGATCTCCAACTGGGCGTGGTCGAGAAGCTGCATCGCAGATCCATCCGTTGAATAAAAGATTGCCTTCAACTGGTGGCCGTGATCCACGATCCGAACATGTAAACCAACCTGATTCTGTTCACCGATTCTTCGCATAAGGCGATCTTTTGCGATTCCTGTGAACTCTTCGCCAAGGCCTTCAGATCGACCGGATTCAAGGGCCCCCGCCATGTCACGCCACGCCAATGCATAGTGGCGCACTATCGTCGTGCCTGTGAGCTCTTCGATGGGGCGTGGAGCGAGTCCGGCAGCATCCAGGTGAACCTGAGGCAACGATTGGGCGGTCGCCAGAACGCAAGCCGCGACAGCGAATCCTGCAACTTCAAGAAACCAG
>Ga0187863_10004084_pt1 | contig 10516 bp, 8 predicted proteins | sample June2016WEW_11_1_FD_132975 | JGI IMG/M metagenome (GOLD analysis project Ga0187863, IMG submission 132975) | Peatland microbial communities from SPRUCE experiment site at the Marcell Experimental Forest, Minnesota, USA - June2016WEW_11_10 | ecosystem: Environmental > Terrestrial > Soil >...
AGAATTCCTTCCAGTGATTTGTGGATTTTAACGCGCGCAGTCGCCATGCTCTCGCGAATGCGTTTCAGTTGCGGTGAGGCGTCGTCGCTGATCTCTCCATTCGGCAGAACCGCGCGCCTGATCGCCGTCGAAAGATGCCGAAAATCCACCAACGCTGCTGCAAGTTCCGTAAGCTTGGGATACTTCGCCGCCTCTCCCTTGAACGCTTGCCGCACAGCATGCGCCGTATCCATCAGCGATGCGACGTCCAGAAGCTCTGCGGGAACAAGAATCGAACCTGGAATAACCAATCGAGCGAGCCATCCTTCGGGATCGGCAAGCGAACCAAAACCAAATTCAGAGCCGGCGCGAAAGTACTCCGCACCTTCGCGCACCAGCGCAAACTCGGCGTCGAGAGCTTCTGCATCCTGACGCGTCACGAGAGATAGCGTTGCGCGCTTGCCGGGTGCGCACGTGGTGTAACGGCTGACGATGTTTTTCAGCCGGTCGAATTCCAGAAGCTGTTCCGCCGATCTCATTTTCTCTTCTTAGATTGCGGGGAAGCGCCAAGCGTCTCGACCATTGCAACGCCAATCGCATCCATCGCGGCTGTGGCGTCGTGTCCGTGTGCCGTACTATTGTTCCCGAAAATCGTAAAGACCAGATGCTCGCCGCGAGCGGTTGTGGCATAGCCGGACATTGCTCGCACATGCTCGAGTGCGCCGGTCTTCGCCAATATCCGGCCTGACGCCGCCGTATCCTTCATCCTGTTTTCGAGCGTACCGTCCACACCGGCTATCGGAAACGTCGAAATGTAATCCGCTCCCCAGGGCTGTTGCGACACGTAGAGTAGGAGCTGGACGATCGCCCGGGGTGTGACGAGATCGTCTCGCGAGAGCCCCGACCCGTCTGATAGAACAACGTCCCCATCCGCAATTCCAGCCGTTTTCAGAAAATTCTGCTCCACCCAAATTCCTGCGTCCGTCGAGCCCACACCCGCTTTTTCCCGCGCCACCGTGCGAAGAAATAATTCCGCATGTAGGTTTTGGCTCACCTTATTCGTCACGCGGATGCTTTCAAGCAGCGGTGGCGAAATATGCTCGGCCAGCACGAGAGTATTCACTATCTTGGCCATTTCGCCGCTCATTCCGCCGGGATTGAGCGGAATGTCTGCAGGAGGTCGAGTAGCCAGAGTGAGGGCATCAAACGGTTCAGGTGGCGCTGCATGCTGCACTCGTATTCCGCCAGTCACGTGCACGCCGGCGCTTTCGAGGATCTGCTTAAGCGTCCGTGCAACAACCTCGGCCGGATCAATCATCGCGAAGTCGAGTTTTATCGGCGCGTGTCCGGCGGGGATCGAGCCGCGCAGCAGAATAAATTTTGGTCCTGGTTGGCGGACTACTGAAAAAATCGGTTTCCCGCTGCTTGGGCCGGTGCTCAATTCGTGCCCGAAGTCATTCGAAGCAGCCTCCGGTTCGACCATGAGCTTTGCCGGATCGCCCTCCCGGTCCGCGGGGCTTACTTCAACCGAAAAAGAATTGTCGTTGAACGCAAGCGCGGTGACGGGCGCACCAAATGTAAAATACAAGTCCCCAACGCTCCAGCCGGCTGGATATGGATCGTAAGGAAAATAACTATCATCCGCGACAATATCTCCGCCCACCTCCTTCAGCCCTTTGGCCACCGCACTTTGCACCATTTCAGTTAAGGCCGCTTCCGCAGGACCTTCGTGTTCCACTTTCCCAGCGTAGGGAAATTTTCGATTGGAGAGATCTGGATCACCGCGCCCCACTAAAAACAGGTCGCCGGCAAGCCGCCCATCGTTTCCGAGCTGGCCGGACGTTTCGAGGGTCGTATGAAAATGAAAATCAGGACCCAGCATTGAGAGCGCAAGAGTGGAAGTGGCAATCTTCGCGTTTGACGCGGGCGTAAAGAATCTGTCGGCATTCAGATCGTAAAGCGTCTCTCCGCTGTCGCCATCCACTATCAACACTCCCCAGAAAGCCTTTTGCGCATGAGCTTCAGCCAGGACTGAATCGACGCGCGCGCGAAATCGCGCCACATCTGCTCGTTTGGCTGCTGGTTTTTTTTTCGCTGAGGCTGCCTTTGGGACATCCTTCGAGTACTGCGCGACGACAGGCGCCGCGAATCCGCTTAGTCCAATCAGAAGTGCTCCAGCAATAAGAAAATAGCGGCGTCGAACGCGTGAAAACATGGCGAATTTGATCATAGCGACTTGTACCGAATTAAAACGGAACTGATTATATTCGAATGTGTGGCTCCCCGCCTCGCTTGCAGAAAGGTTGCGATTCCAAGGTGAAACTCATATGATAGACGCTCATTAAGGAGGAAATCTATGAAGAGCATTCTATCGGCTCTGCTGATTGCCGTGCTAATCGGACTGCCCGCAGCCTTTGCCCCCTCTACCGTGAGGGCGGATGATGACACCACAAAAGACGAAGACCGCATTAAGAATGCAGGTCAAGTCGTAAAAGAGATTATGAATATTCCCGACAACATTCCGCAAAGTCTCATAGATAAAGCGGACTGCGTCATCGTATTTCCTTCGGTACTTAAGGCCGCATTCATCGTCGGCGCCAGCTACGGCCGTGGCGTCATGACTTGCCGTCGCGGCGATGATTTCAACGGCCGCTGGGGCGCGCCATCAATGATGGCTCTGGAAGGCGCCAGTTTCGGCTTTCAGGCTGGGGCACAAGCAACCGATTTCGTGCTTCTGGTTATGAACGAAGATGGCGCTAAAGGCATTCTCGCCAGCAAAGTGAAAATAGGCGGCGACGCATCCGCAGCCGCCGGCCCCGTTGGACGCAATGCCTCAGCGGAAACGGATGTCACTTTGCGCGCGCAGATTTTGACCTATTCCCGAGCGCGCGGTCTTTTCGCTGGCGTCTCGCTCGCGGGTTCCACAGTACGCCCGGATAACGACGCGAACGAACGCGTCTATGGAAAGAAGGTTTCGGCCAGGGACATCGTCCTTCATGGCGCCGTTCCTCCGCCCCCGTCGGCCGCGCTGCTTCTTTCAACTTTGAGGAAGCATTCACCGAAGCACAGTTCCTAATCGAAACGCTATTCTAAATTCCCTATATTCGGCTTTGGTTTGGAAGCTGAACGAAGCAGGTTGATGTACAATCGACCTGCTTCGGAACCTAAGAGGAAATCAGGCTAGGCAATACGATTCCGAGCTTCAGCTCCGAATCCATCCTATTCAGGAAAGGTTGAACCGTGAAAAAGAGAATGATCGTTTTCGCACTTTGTTTAGCTGTAGCTTCTCCCATGTTCGCTCAGAAAAAAGAAGAGGAGCGTCTATCTAACTCGGCCACCGTACTGCGGGAGATTCTCGTGGATCAGGGCCTGCCTACCAGCATCGTTGACCAAGCCGATTGTATCGTCGTGTTTCCCAGCGTCAAGAAAGTAGCCATCGGCATCGGCGGCAGTTATGGACGCGGCGTACTTGTTTGCCGCAATGGCGCGAAGATGGATGGTGACTGGGGCGCACCGGCGATGTACCGGCTCGATCAGGCCAGCATTGGCGTGCAACTCGGCTCTACGGCCACTGATTTCGTGCTGGTGGTCATGAACCACACCGGCGCAGAGCAAATCCTGAATGGGAAGACCAAGCTCGGAGCAAATGCCGCCGCCGCTGCAGGTCCCACGGGCGCTCAAGCTGTCGGTTACAATGCCGCTTCCATGAAGGTCGACGTCCTCACGTACTCGCGGACCAAGGGACTATTTGCCGGCGTCTCTCTGGAAGGCGCGTCGATGGACTCCGATGACGATGCCAACAAGGCTCTGTACGGCAAAGCGATCAGCGCGAAAGACATCGTTGAAGGCGGACAGGCAGTTCTTCCGTCAGCCAAACCGCTGATTGACGAGCTCGACAAGATTTCAGGCAATCGCAAGTAGTTTCGAAACGAAACAGGAACACGCAGGTTCAGCCAGGAGGGTCTCTATAAGGACTTGGACCGCCCTTCTGGGCTGAACCTGCCGCTCTTTATCTGCTGCGCCGGGGAGAAAATCCCCGGCGCAGCGAACTTCCCGCTGAGTCCTTTTGTGCTGGTCTGATCGTCTTGACCTGCCATCCAAATATGACTTATAGTCGTATTCGTCTATCAGTCATTGTTAGGAGTTCCTCACAAATGAAAACTTCCAGTGCGGTTCGCTCCCCTCACCGCGCCTCAGGCTTCCGGCCTTCCGATCGGCGCGAGCGCCGTCGCGTAGAAACTCGCGAACGCATCTATCGTGCCGCCCTGCGGATTTTTGCCCAACGTGGCTATCTGGAAACTACCGTCGAAGACATCACCGACGCCGCCGACGTAGGTAAGGGAACGTTCTTCAATTATTTCCCCACTAAAGAACATGTCTTGGCCACCTACGGCGAGCAGCGCGTCGCCGCGATCGAACGCGCCTTAAACAAAGCTCGCTCGACAAATCACTCCGTGTTGGCCGTTCTCAAGGAATTGGCTACCAACCTGGCCGGACAGTCTTCGCAAAGTCCCGATTTGCTTCGCTCAATTTTCGCGGCTCATTTGTCGTGTGCGCCCGTGCGGGCAGAGTTGCAAAACCGGCTTCAGCGCGGGCGGCGGCTGTTGGCGGAAATTTTTGTTCTCGGTCAGCAAAAGGGCGAGATTCGCCGCGATCGTTCTGCTGCCGATCTCGCTCGGCTAACCCACCTCATCCTAATGGGAGTGACCATAGCTTGGGCGCTGAATCCGGATTCCCTCCTGCGAAAGTCGGCAGAGGAAGTCTGGGAGCTGTTCTTTCCAAGCCTTTCTGCCGATATTTCTATGTCAAGGAAGGGGAATGGGAAAGGCAAGCGTCACCGGAAAACAGCGCGCTGACTGCTTCGTTGCCGTCACATTTGACGAGGCTTGCTGAATCTCGAAGCGCTGGGTTTCATCATACATAGCATAGAACTGGAGGAGATTCCGTGAAACATCGATTGGCTGCCATCGCCCTCATGCTGACAATCTTCTCGCCAGCGGCCAAGAACCCCCTGTTGGCGCAGACCCCCGTCGGGCCTGTCGCCTCCCAATCCGGAAACTCAAGTTCCAGCGCGGGCAGCACTTCTTACTCTGCTCCTTCCTCCTCATCTTCACCCGCCGCTGCGCAAGGACAAAATTCATTCACAGGTAGCGTGCCATCGAAACTTGTTCCCGGCGTTCTTCCGATTTCGCTCGAAGATGCTATCAATCGCGGCCTGAAACAGAACCTCGGCTTGTTGCTGTCGAGCCAGGACGTCGGCTCAGCTCGCGGCCAGCGCTGGCAGCAGTTGAGCTCGCTCTTGCCTAATCTTACGACCACCAGCTACGTCAATCAGTCTCAAATTGACCTTGCCGAATTTGGGTTCAGCTTCAAAATTCCTGGCGCAAGTATTCCTTCCATCGTCGGCCCTTTCACTTATTTCGACAGCCGCGCTTATGTGACGCAATCAGTTTTTGATTGGAAGGCCATCAACAACACCCACTCCGCTTCGCAGAGTGTGAAAGCCGCGCAATACACGTACAAGGACGCGCGCGACCTCGTCGTTCTCGCGGTCGGTTACAACTATCTTCAGGCCATCGCCGACGAAGCGCGCATCGAAACAGCCGAAGCTCAAGTCAATACCGGACAGGCCCTCTACAATCAGGCCTCCGATCAGCTCAAAGCCGGAACTTCCCCGGCCATCGACGAACTGCGCGCGCACGTGGAGTTGCAGACGCGCCAGCAGCAATTGATTCAGGCCCGGAATGATCTCGCGATTCAGAAGCTGACCATCGCGCGGGTGATTGGACTTGCGCCAGGCCAGGAGTTTGATCTGACCGATAAATCTCCATACGAACCTCTCGAAGGCATTACCGTCGAGGACGCACTGAAGCGAGCGTATGCAACGCGTTCGGATTTTCAGGCCGCACTGGCAACTGTCACTTCCGCAGAGTATTCGCGGCGTGCGGCCCACGCCGGTTATTACCCGTCGCTCTCCGTCAGCGGCGATTACGGAATTGCCGGAACTTATTCGGATCTCTTCACCCATGGGGTATTCGACCTGCGCGCGACATTGAGTGTTCCAATCTTCCAGGGCGGCAAAGTTCACGGGGATGTTTTGGTCGCTGATGCGCAGCTTCAGCAGAGCCGCGATCATCTCGACAACCTGCGCGGACAAATCGATGCGGACGTTCGCACCGCGCTGTTCAACCTCGAGTCTTCGGGGCAACAAGTGGTCGTAGCTAAGAGCAATGTTGCTCTGGCAGATGAGAGCTTATTGCAATCGCGCGATCGTTTCGCCGCGGGAGTTACCAACACGGTGGAGGTTGTCCAAGCGCAAGAAGCCGTCGCCAGCGCGCACGAAAACTATATTTCCGCTCTCTACAATTATAACTACGCGAAGATCGCTTTGGCGCGGGCCATTGGTTTCGCGGAAGAAGGCGTGAAGCAGTATTTCAAAGGAAAATAAATGGCACAGAGAACAGACGTGGAACCACCTAAAACTCCGCCGGACCAGAGCGTCGAAAAACCTGCTGCAGCCGCCGCAGCTGCCCCGGAAACTCATTCGGCATCAGAACCTCCACCGTCTCGTGCGGGAAGATTCATTCAATCGAATCCTAACGCTCGTTTTTTTCTGGTTGCAGCGATCCTTCTGGTGCTGATCGGTGGATTCTTCGCTTGGCGATATTTTCAAAGCTATGAATCCACCGACGATGCGGAAGTGGACGGCCATCTAATGCCGCTCAGCGCGCGAGTTTCGGGCTACGTCACAAAAGTGAACGTAGACGACAACCAGTACGTCACCGCGGGCACTGTACTTGTTGAAATCGATCCCCGCGATTATCAAGTCGCCGTGGACCAAGCCAGGGCCGCAGTGGAAGACGCGCGCGCCACCGCCCAGGCCTCTAACCTGAACGTCCCCATTACAAACGTAAACACCGCCAGCCAACTTTCCTCCTCGGAAGCGGATATTGAAAACGCAAAAGCGGGGATCGCCGCCGCTCAGCAGCAGTACGACGCCGCTCAAGCCCAGCTTGTCGAAGCTCAAGCCAATGACACAAAGGCCCAGTTAGACGTTGGCCGTTACAAACAACTTGTTGATAAACAGGAAATTTCCCAGCAGCAGTACGATCAGGCGGAAGCCGCTTCGAAGGCGAACTCGGCCGGCGTCGTGGCTGCACGCTCCTCCGCAGCAGCAGCAGCACAGCAAGTAACCCAGGCGCGCAGCAAGCTCGTCACCGCCGAAGCCGGTCTGCGCGCATCGCAAACTGCGCCGCGGCAGGTCGCTACCTCCGAAGCTCGCGCTCTTTCTGCTGACGCCACCGTAAAGCAAAAACAAGCGCTCCTCGATCAGGCTGAATTGAATCTCCAGTACACCAAGATCGTTGCGCCGGTGAATGGCGTGATTACGAAAAACGTCGAAGTCGGCATGAACGTCCAGCCCGGACAACAACTGTTCTCTATAGTTCCGCTGGAGGACGTTTGGGTTACCGCGGACTTCAAAGAAACTCAATTAAAAGGCATGCGGGTGGGACAATCCGCCAAAATAAAAGTGGATTCCAATGGACGTACCTACAACGGACATGTGGATAGCTTTGCTAACTCCAGCGGCGCCCGCCTAAGCCTTCTGCCGCCGGAAAACGCCACCGGTAACTATGTCAAGGTAGTGCAGCGCATCCCGGTAAAGATTGTCCTCGAACCCGGGCAGAACAAGGACCTTTCGCTGCGGCTGGGGATGTCGGTGGAAGCCAAAGTTTACGTGAAGTAACTCCGGCGCTCTTATGCCATCGGACGCCTACCAACGGCCGCCTGTAAACCCCTGGGTCATCGCACTCACGGTAACGCTCGCTACATTCATGGAAGTGCTCGACACCAGTGTCGCAAATGTCGCGCTCCCTCACATTGCAGGCAGTCTTTCCGCCGGCCAGGACGAAAGCACCTGGATACTCACGTCCTACTTGGTTTCCAATGCGATCGTTCTGCCCATGAGTGGCTGGTTTTCACAAATGATCGGCCGCAAGCGTTTTTATATGTCCTGCGTGGCGATTTTCACCATCAGCTCATTTCTGTGCGGACTGGCTCCCAGCCTCGGCATGCTGATCTTTTTTCGCGTACTCCAGGGAGCAGGCGGCGGAGGCTTGCAGCCCAGTGAACAGGCAATTCTCGCTGACACCTTTTCTCCGGCCAAACGCGGAATGGCATTCGCGGTCTACGGCATGGCTGTCGTACTTGCTCCGGCTATCGGCCCCACGCTCGGCGGATGGATCACCGACAACTTCGATTGGCGCTGGATCTTCTTCATCAACATCCCGGTCGGCATTATTTCCCTCCTTCTCACCAACCGGTTAATTTCCGATCCTCCCTACATGAAGGAGCAAAAGCGCACGGGCTTTAAAATCGACTACATCGGATTGGGATTACTGGCCCTTGGCCTCGGAACCCTGCAGGTCGTGCTCGACAAAGGCCAGCGTGACGATTGGTTCAGCTCGCACTTAATCGTCATTATGACCACCATCAGCGCGACTGCCTTGATAGCAGTTGTGATCTGGGAGTGGTTTCACAAAGATCCCATCATCGACCTGCATCTGTTCAAAGATCGCTCTTTTGCCGTCGGAAATATGTTGATGTTCATGGTGGGATTCGCATTGATGTCCAGCACCGTTTTGCTGCCGCTCTTCATGCAAACTGTTATGGGCTACACCGCGGAACAAGCCGGGCTCGCGTTGATGCCCGGAGGATTGGCCATTCTGGTGGCCATGCCCGTCGTGGGCTTTCTTCTTGGGCGATATGATGCGCGGAGACTTCTGCTCTTCGGAATGGCTATGCTTTCGTTTGCACTGTTCCATATGACTCGATTCGATACCGCTATCGATTTTCGCACTGTGGCTACGGCGCGTGTATTCCAGGCTATCGGCCTCGCATTTCTCTTCGTTCCCATCAACACCGCGGCGTACGCATTTATTCCCAAAAACAAATCGAACGCGGCTTCCGGCTTGATCAATCTCGCGCGGAACATCGGCGGCAGCATAGGAATTTCACTCGTCACCACAATGCTCGCGCGCCGTACACAGTTCCATCAGGCCAACCTGAACAACGACATACACGCGGGAAGTCCACAACTCCAGGCCATGATTGCTGAGACTACGCGCGCGCTTATAGCCAAAGGATCGTCCGCCTATCAAGCTTCGCACCAGGCCTACGCCATCGTGGCAAACATGCTCGATCGACAAGCCACCATGCTGGCATACATAGACAACTTCTGGCTCCTCGGCGTATCCGTGCTCGTTATGCTCCCCTTTGTCTTCCTGATGAAGAAAGTGAAGCCTGGCGGCCCAATAGCTGTACACTGATGCTCCGGGAGGAACGCTATGCAGGTCCGGACCATCACCGTCGAGCGCGAATACGGCAGTGGTGGTGCGCTTATTGCCCGCCGGCTGGCCGAAGAACTAGGCTGGAAACTTTGGGACGAGGAACTCACTGCGGAAATTGCGCGCATCGCCAAGGTCGACCCTAAGGCGGCAAGGCAATGCGACGAACGCGTGGACCCTTTGGTTTATCGCCTGTTCAAAGTTTTCGCTCGAGGAAGCTATGAAAGGGCGCTCCCCCTGGAGGGAACTGCTTCCAGCTTTGACACGGATCAGATGGTCGAGGTGCTGCGCAAAGTGGTGGAGGATGTTGCTTCCCGCGGAAATTGCGTCATCGTAGGGCGCGGCGCGCCTTACATTTTACGAGACCATCCGGACGCCTTCCACGTCTTCGTCTACGCCTCGCGAGAGGAAAAAATACTCCGCATAAAATCGATCGGGAAAACCGAAAAGGAAGCCGCCCAACTGGTCTCCGAGATCGACGCGGAGCGTGCCTCCTTCATACGCCACTACTTCGGCTCCGAGTGGCCCTGCCGGGCGCTCTACAACGTAATGATTAACTCGAAATTTGGAGATGAGTACGTCGTCGGAATGATTCTTCAACACATCGCCGCGGTTGAGAGGCTGCACGTTCCTCAGAGCGCCAATGCATAGCCCTTCTTTCCGTTCTCGTTAGGACAATCTACCTCGCTTCGCCTGGCTTGAAGTTAGGGTTCTGAATGATGCCCAGAACATTGCCAAACGGATCCCGCACCGCGCCTATCAGAATTCCTCCGCCCACATCCTGGATCTCTTCAAGCGGCGACGCTCCCATATCCACTAGACGTTTGTAAGCAGCGGGAGCGTCTTCCACCCCCCAGTAGGCTACGCCCGCGCGAGAGCGCTTCGCAGCCGAATCCTTCTCTGGCAGAAGTCCCAGCTCATATCCGCCTACGTTGAAGCCAACGTAGAAAGGCTGATCGAAATAGGGCTGTTCGCCCAGCACTTTGCTGTACCAGGCTTTCGCTTTCGCAATATCCGGCGCGTCATATACAGCGGTTCGCAAACCTAAGAACATGGGCTGCTCCTTCGCATCGCCTCTTACAGACTTTGCCGCCGACACATCCACCCGGCCGGCCAAAAACGCGCATAAACATATCACGGAGACAAGCATCGTGAACGCGGACACGTGTTTCAGCTTCACGCCCCGCACA
>Ga0187863_10004085_pt1 | contig 10515 bp, 6 predicted proteins | sample June2016WEW_11_1_FD_132975 | JGI IMG/M metagenome (GOLD analysis project Ga0187863, IMG submission 132975) | Peatland microbial communities from SPRUCE experiment site at the Marcell Experimental Forest, Minnesota, USA - June2016WEW_11_10 | ecosystem: Environmental > Terrestrial > Soil >...
ATCAGCCTGCGCCCCGCCAGCGAATCCGAAACCAGCGTCTCCACCGGCACGATGCTCGAAACCGCCTGCGATGAATCGACCAACGCCACCGCGCGCTTCACTACCGGCTCCATCCGATTCGGATCCCCGTCCACGCGCACCAGAAAATCCGCCGAACTGTTGTCCGCCTGCGCGAATGGGTAATACCGCATGCCGTCGCTGGTGTCCTCCTCGAGAGAACTCAGCCGCACCGTCGCCACCACACCCACAATCGCGGCCGGCTTGTTATCGCACCCGAACGAGATATGTTGTCCGATCGGATTCTGGCCGGGCCAGTATTTCCGTGCCAGACGCGCATCGATCACCGCGACCGGCTCGCTGCTGGCGATATCTTCCCCATCGATCCAGCGGCCGGCCAGCAGCGGAATCTGCATTACCCGCAGATAATCGGGCGTCGCCAGCGTGAGCTGGCTGTGCGGGCCCGGATCGTTGGGACCGAGAGCCCGCCCGATAATCGCGAACGAACACGAATTGCCGCCATCCGGATCGAACGGCAGGGGATTCACAGCCGCTGCGGCGCGTACACCCGGCTGCGCGGCAAGGTTCCCCACCACCCCCGACACGAACACTGCCTGGCGCGGCTGGCTCTTCCTCAGGTCCTTCCCCGCATACTGCACCGTTGCTGCCAGCACCCCCCGCGAATTGAATCCCGGATCGACCTTCTGCAGCTGCCGAAGGCTCGCCAGAAACAAACCGGTCCCGGCCAGCAGGAAGAATGCAGCCGCCACCTCGCCGATCACAAACGCGCTGCGCAGGCGCTGCTTGCCGACAGTGGCTGTGCCGCTTCTGCCGCCCTCGTGCAGGGCAAGCCGCCCACGCGACCGCGGCAGCGTCAGTGCCGGCCCCATGCCCGCGAGCAGCGACGCAAGCAGCGCCACGCCGGCCGTGAAAATCAGAACCGCGGGTTCGGTGCGAACCAGGAATCCTGTCGCGAGATCGTGCGGCACCAGATGCAGGAGCATTCTCCCCATCAGTGGCCCCGCCAAAACGCCAACCATCGCCGCAGCCCCTGCCAGCACCAGCGTCTCCACGAACAATTGCCGCACCATGCGGCCCGCGCTCGCCCCCAGCGCCGTCCGAATCGCAAACTCCTTGCTCCGCGCCGAGGAGCGCGCCAGCAAAAGCCCCGCTACGTTCGCTGACGCGATCAGCAGCACCAGCACCACCACGCCGCACAGTACATACAGCGGTGTCCGCAAAGGACCCGCGGCAAACTCCGTCAGCTGCGTCGCGTAAACCGACCACCCCGAGCTGGTGGCATATTTACTCCCGCCACCGCGGCGCAGCTCTCCCCACATCTTCGTCGCCACCGCCGCGCTGAACTGCGCCACAGAAACCCCTGGCCGCAGGCGCGCAACCGCATAGTAGTTCTCGTTGAAAACCTCATCCGGCTGAAACGCGCTTGGCGCAAGCGCGATCGGAACCCATATCTCAGACCGCCGCGGCCACGCAAAGTCGCTCCGCATCACGCCGATTACCTGGTATGGCTTCTCATCCAGCAGCAACGTCTGTCCCACAACATCGCCCCTGCCTCCAAAAACCCGCTGCCAGATCCCGTAACCCAGCACCACCACCGGACCCGCATTCGGCTGGTCTTCCTCGGCGGTGAACGTCCGGCCCAGAATCGGCCGTGCCCCATACACCTCGAACCACTGCGAGGAAACCCTCGCTGCCGGAATATGCTCCGCCTCCCCGTCGCGGACGATGTTGAAGCTCGCCGGGTGTTCGATCCCCGCCGCTTCCACCTGATCCCGCAGCGAAGCCGCGGTTGCATAGGTGGGCACTGAGTTGAACGGCATGTCCAGCGTGAATTGTGCGTACCGCGTATGCAGCACCGCCACCTGTTCTGGATGATCGACACCGGCCGGGTGCCGCAACACCGCATTCACCACGCTGAAGATCGCCGTGTTCGCGCCGATCCCCAGCGCCAGGGTCACCACCGCCGTCACCGCAAACCCCGGTGCCTTCCGCAACTGCCGCCACGCGTATTTCAGGTCAGCGAACAAAGTTTCCTCCTCGGTTGGCGAGCTGGGACAGAGAGCCTGGGTACCCGAACGGCAGTTGCCGTGCCAAAGCGGTTCGTCTGAAAAAAGAGCGGATAGAGGCGTCCGCAGACGGACATTCTGTCCGCAATCGCAATGGATTGTTCGGAAATGGACAGCCCGATCGCTCTTGGCTCGCAACGTCCTCAATCGTGCCGCAGGGCCCTGTTGGCTACTGGCTACAGGCTCCCGGCTACCCGCTGCTTCTCACTTCTTGCCGCGCCGCAGATCGTCCATCAGGATGATGGCCTCGGCAATCTCCTTGAGCGGCTTGCGCTTTTGCCGGCTCTGTTTCTGCAGCATCAGGTAGGCGGCTTCCTCATCGATGTTCAACTCGCGCTGCAGCAGCCCCTTGGCGCGCTCCATCACTTTGCGCGTCTCCAGCTGATCGGCGAGCTGCGATTTCTCGTACTCCATGCGCGCCAGTTCCACCTCGGCGCCCACCAGGTAGCCGATCATCGTGATCAGCTTGATCTCGCGCTTCGAATGATGATGCGGCTCGCGGTGCTGCATGTTGATCGCACCCACCAGCTTGCCCCGGCACAGGATCGGCACCGCCAGAAATGCCTCGAAACGATCCTCCGGCAGGCTGGGAAACCGCGCGAACCGCGGATCCGCCCACGCTTTCGCAGGCAGCGCCACGGTCTGCTTATGCTCCGCCACCCATCCCGTGACGCCTTGCCCCATATCCACCACCAGCCGGTCCACCACATCTTCGTGCGGATTCTTCGAGGCTCGCATCACCAGCTTTTCTTTCTCCAGGACGTAAATGAAGCACGAGTCGCAGCGCACTGCGGCCGTCACCATTTCGATCACCCGCTGCAGAACCTCGTGAAACGGATCGGCCGCCGCCATCCGGCTGCCAATATCGTGCAGCAGATCGATATCGCTGGTCTCGTCGTGTGTGTGCACTAACTCGTCCAAGGTTCCCCGCTCCCTGAAGGCCCGCTGTGCGCGTCTGCTCTTGTTGTGGACTTCGGCTCGCGCTGTGTGAAATACGGAGTGACAACCTTATCCTGGCACAAGATCAGCCCCAGCGCCGCTCATTCGCCGCCAGGGCGCCCCACGCCGCGATCGGGAGCGCAGCGCAGAAACTTCAACCGGGTCAAATCCAGCTGCGCGCGCCGTCTTATTTCGGATGGATCTTCTGCCACAGCCGCGAAACTGGATTGCCCGCGGCTGGCTTAGCCGCCAGCGGATTGCCCGCCGACGGCTTCGGCGCTGGCGTCGTTTTTGGCGCGCGTTGCCCCGCCCCATTCTGCGCCGGACCAGTTTGCGCCGGGTCACTCCGCGCTCCGCTCGGCTGTGACCCGCTCGGTGGCGCCTGCCGCCCACCACTCTTCGCATCGCCGCCCGTCGCGTCGCCGTCCTTTGCGGCCCCGCTCGGCGCCATTGCCCGCCTTGGCCGCTCCCCCGTCCGCACCTGGCGGTCCGGTTCCTGCGTTCTCCGGAACCGGCGGCGCATCCACCGTCAGATACTGCACGATCAGCGAAATCCTCCGGTTCGATGGATCCATCGGGTTGGAGGGCACGCGCAGCTTCTGATCCGCGTAGCCCCGCACCTGCGACACCTGATCCTCCCTTAGCCCCGAGCTCTGCATCAACCGGCGCGCCGCGTTCGCCCGGTCCGCTGAAAGCTCCCAGTTCCCGTACCCATCGGTCGACGCGTAGGGCTGCGCATCCGTGTGTCCCTCAATCGATACGCGATTCGGAACCCCTCCCAGCTGCCCCGCCAGCATCTGCAGCATCTCCCGCCCGTTCTGGTTCAGCGTCGCGCTGCCCGTGTTGAAAAACGTCCCGTCCTTCGTCTCCAGCAGCTCGATCCGCAGCCCCTCCGGCGTAATGGTGATCTGAATCTGGTTCTGCAGCGCCTTCAGGTCGTTCATTTTCCGGATCGCTTCTTCGATCTTCTGCTTCAGCTCCGGAATATTCTTCTCCGTCAGCGCCAGGCTGTCGCTCGTACCCACCTGATCCGATCCCGTCTGCGTCGACTTGCCCCGCGGATCGTTGAAGTACCCCGCGACTGCCTGCCGGACTTTGACGCTTGAGTTCATCAGCCACAGCACGATGAACAGCGACATCATCGCCGTCACGAAATCGGCATACGCCACCTTCCACGCCCCGCCGTGGTGGCCCCCGTGGCCTCCGTTCTTCTTGATGATGATCACCGGCTTGCTCGCCGACATACCGGGCCCCCTTACTCCACCGCGTCTTTGGCCGGCGCGGCCGCTGCCTGGTTACGGCACGCCTCTTCCACCTCGGCGAACGATGGCCGCACGTGCGAAGGAATCGCCCTCCGCCCCACTTCAATCGCCACCACCGGCGGCTGCCCGCGGATAAACGCCAGCATCAGCACCCGCAGTACATATAGATACGCATGCTCCTCCGCGTCGCTCTTCGCCATGTTCAGGCTCACCGGCCCCACCAGCCCGTAGCACAGCAGAATCCCCAGGAACGTCCCCACCAGCGCGGCCGCCACCTTGCGCCCGATCTCCTCGGCCGGTCCGCCCAGCGCGCCCATGGTGATCACCACCCCCAGCACCGCCGCCACAATCCCCAGCCCGGGCAGCGAGTCGGCCATGGTCGACAGCGCCGCCACCGGCTCCTCCGTGCCATGGTGCTGCACCTCCATGTCGAGGTCCATCATCTGGTCCATATCGAACGCATCCACTCCCCCGGTTATCACCATGCGCATCGTGTCGCACACGAAATCCCGCACGTGGTGATCCTTGATGAATTCCGGATACGCGTTCAGCACCGGGCTCTCTTCCGGTTTCTCCACGTCGCCTTCGATGGTCAGCATCCCGCCCCGCCGCGCCTTCTGCAGCAGCTCGTACATCATCCGCAGCGTCGAGAGATACCGCTCTTTCCCAAACTTCGACGCGCCGATCACCCCCATCGCGCCGCTCACAATCTTCTTCAGCGTCCGCAGCGGGTTCGCCACCAGCAGCGTCCCCATGCCCGCTCCACCAATGATCAGCAGCTCCGCCGGCTGCAGCAGCACGGCAATGTGTCCGTGCTCCATCAGATATCCCGTTAACACCGCGCCAAACACCACCAGAATGCCGATGATCGCAAACATGGGGTTCCGAGCACCCTCCCGCACCGATTCCCGCGCGCGCACTTCTCCCGCGCACAGCCATCCGGCGCCGCCCGTGGCACGAGCTTCTGTCCTCCTCATCGGCTAAATTTCCCCCGGCTACAGTGGCGCCGCGAGGTGGAAAACGCGAGCCTCATCTCGCACAACGCGGCGCCCCGAGCCTTGCGCGCAGCGTCCGCCTCAACAGTAAGTCCTGTCCCCAAACGGACACCGCTTCCGTTCCCGGACGCTCGCCCCACCCCCCAACCTCCCGTCCGATTGACGGAACAACCACTTCGCCCTCCTCGTATCTGGAACCACGCGTGCTGCTTCACCCTCAACCCCAGCTGTTTCCAGGAGCCGACCCTTGCTGCGTGACCTGAAGATTGCCATCCGCCACCTTTCCAAGTCCCCCGGCTTTTCGCTGACCGCGGTGCTCACCCTCGCGCTCGGTATCGGCGCCACCACGGCCATCTTCTCCATCGTCGAAGGCGTACTCCTGCGCCCGCTGCCGTTTCCGCATCCCGAACAGCTCGTGGTGCTTTCTGACACGCTGCAGGGAGTGGAAGTGAACGGCATCACCGAAGCCGGCGTGACCGGACCCGACGTCGTCAACTACACCCGCGACACGCACAGCTTCTCCGCATTGGGAGGCTACACGCAGCCCGCCTATGAGCTCTCCGGCATCGGCGATCCAGCCCAGGTGAACGCGGCGCGCATGACCCCCGGCGTCTTCTCCGCCCTCGAAGTCGAGCCGCTCCTCGGCCGCGTCTTCACCCAGCAGGAGGATGATCAGAAGCAGCAGGTCGCGGTCCTCAGCTACGCCACCTGGCAGAGCCGCTTCCACGGCGACGCCGGCATCCTCGGGCAAAAAATCCTTCTCGACCGCAAGCCCTACGTCGTCGTCGGCGTCATGCCCCGCAACTTTGAATTCCCGCTCGTCCCCGGCCATCTGAACCGCAGCGAGCTCTGGATTCCTCTGAGCCTCCGCCCCGAAGAGCTGGCCGGCGGCGCCCAGGCCAGCTGGAACTATGCGATGGTCGGCCGTCTCAAGCCCGGCGTCACGGCAGCGCAGGCGCGTGAAGACGCCGATCGCGTCGCGAAAGAGACGATGCGCAACTACCCAGCCTTCATGGCCAGCCTGCACATCAGCCCCATCGTGCCCGGCCTGCATGAGGACACCATCGCCCAGGCCCGTCCCCTCGTCCGCACTCTTTTCCTCGCCGTGGCCGTCGTGCTGCTCATCGCCTGCGCCAATCTCGCCGGACTTCTGCTGGTCCGCGCCATCCGCCGGCGCCGCGAAATCGCCGTCCGCCTCGCGCTCGGCTCGAGCGCCGCGACTTTGCTCCGCCAGGCGCTTCTCGAGAGTCTCGTCCTCAGCGTCAGCGGCGGGGTCATCGGCCTCATCGCGGCCGCGGTCGCTCTGCGCGTCGGCACGAACCTTCTGCCCGAGACCCTCCCCCTCATCGGCAACATCGGCCTTGACTGGGTCGTCGCCGCCTTTGCCCTCGCGCTCGCCATCGTCACCGGCGCGGTCAGCGGCGTCGCGCCCGCCTTCGCCGCCATCCGCACCAGCGTCAATGAAACTCTCAAGGAAGGCGGCCGCACCGGGACCTCCGGAGCGGGACACGCGCGCCTCCGTTCCGGCCTCGTCATCGCCGAGATCGCCGTTGCGCTGGTCCTGCTGGCCGCTTCCGGCCTGCTGCTGCGCAGCTTCGAGAAGATGCGTGAAGCCGACCTCGGCTATCGTCCCGACCACACCGTGGTCGCGAACTACAACCTCCCGCGCAAGCAGTACAGCACGCAGCCCGCTGTCGATCAGTTCAATCAGGAACTGCTGCGCCGCCTTGCGGTCCTCCCCGGCGCCAGCAGCGTCGGCCTCACGTCGTTCCTCCCCGCCAGCGGAACCCAGGGCAACTCCGCGATCACCGGGGAAGGCTACGTACCTGCCAAACCCGGCACCCTCGACCTGGCCACGCCCATCCTGATCGAAGGCGACTACTTCCCGGCCATGGGCACGCCCCTGCTCCGCGGCCGATTCCTCACCCCCGCCGACAATGCCAAAGGCGCCCAACTCCTGGTCCTCGTCAACCACGCGTTCGCCGGGCACTTCTGGCCCGGCCAAAACCCCATCGGCAAGCGCATGCGCATCGGCACCTCGGAAATGGTGACCCCCTGGGCCGTCGTCGTCGGCGAAGTTGCCGACGTCAAAGAGGGCTCGCCCGACGCCAGTCCGCGCATGCAATACTACGGCGCCGTCGAGCAGGCCGAGAATTTCTTCGGGTCGCTGGGCAATCCTGCCACCGACCTCAACGGCAACGGCGGATACATCGTCCTCCGCACTTCCCTGCCGCCCGAGCTGATGGAGAATCAGATTCGCGCCACTGTGCGCTCGCTCGATCCGCAGCTGCCGCTCACCCAGCTGCAAACCATGGAACACGCCATCAGCGACTCCGAAGCGCCGCGCCGGTTCAATACCGTGTTGATCTCCTCGTTCGCCGCAGCCGCGCTGCTGCTCGCCATCCTCGGCATCTACAGCGTCATCGCCTTCACCGTCGCCATGCGCGTCCACGAAATGGCCATCCGCATGGCGCTCGGATCGCAGCGCTCCTCCATCGTCGGCCTCGTTCTCATCTCCGGCCTCAAACTCGCCGCCGCCGGCAGCATCATCGGCCTCGCCGGCGCCGTCGCCGCCTCACGCCTGCTCAAATCCTTCGTCTTCGGCGTCAGCACCCTCGACCCGCTGGTGCTGGTCCTCGCGGCGATCCTCGTGCTCATGCTGGCCATGGCCGCCTCGCTCCTGCCCGCCCGCCGCGCCGCCTCCATCGACCCGATCAAGGCCCTGCGCGCGGAATAGCCGCCGCTCGTCCAATTCTCTTTTTTCCTGGCGATCCGGGGCGACGTACAATCATCCCTACCGCCGGAAAACTGAAAGCTCCTCACCGCGCGGCTGAGGTGAGCATGGAAGCAGAGACGGTCTATCTGTTCGTGTTCACCACCATGGCGGACTGGGAGCCTTCGTTTGCCATCGCCGGCATCAATAACCCCCGCTTCCAGCGCGAGCCCGGCCGCTATCGCGTCGCTACCGTCGGCCTGACCACAGAAACCGTCACCACCATGGGCGGCGTGCGCATTCAGCCCGACACCGCCATCAGCGCTATTTCCCCGGCTGGCAGCGCCATGCTTATCCTTCCCGGTGGCGACGCGTGGGAACAGGGCGAGAATATTGAAGCGATCGTAAAAGCCGCCGAATTCCTGGCTGCCGCCGTTCCTGTCGCCGCCATCTGTGCCGCCACCCTCGCCCTCGCGCGCGCAGGCTTCCTCGACAACCGCATCCACACCAGCAATGCCCCCGAATATCTCAAGGCCACCGGCTATCGTGGCAGGTCTTTGTATCGCAATATTCCCGCCATCGCCGACGGCAGCCTCATCACCGCCTCGGGCGTCGCTCCCGTCGACTTCGCTTACCAGATCTTCGGCATGCTCCAGCTCTACCAGGACCCTGCGCTCGACGCCTGGTATGCGCTCTTCAAACGCGGCGACGCTTCGAAGTACTACACGCTCGCCGGTGCGGACGGACAGCCGGCTTAAGCCGCAGCCCGCTTCGCCAAAACTCGTCCCAGTCGCTAAACTTTCTTCCATGGCGCTCAGGTTCACCACCTCGTACCTCGAAGACTCGCTTGCCGTTTTCGCTTACTACAAGAAACTCGCCGAGCGCGCCATGGATCAGCTCACCGACGAGCAGCTCTTCGCGACACTCGACGATGAGGCCAATTCCATCGCCATCATCGTCAAGCACATGTCCGGCAATATGCTCTCCCGCTGGACCGGCTTCCTCACCACCGACGGCGAAAAGCCCAGCCGCAATCGCGACGGCGAGTTTGAAGAACCGCCCGCCACCCGCGCCGCGCTCCTCGCCACGTGGGAAGCCGGCTGGGCCTGCCTCTTCGCCGCGCTCCAGCTCCTCACCGACGCCGACCTCGCCCGCACCGTCACGATTCGCGGCGAAGCCCACTCTGTCCTGCAGGCCATCAATCGCCAGCTCGCGCACTACCCGCATCACGTGGGCCAGATCGTCCTGCTCGCGAAGCATTTTGCCCATGACCGCTGGCAATCCCTCAGCGTCCCCCGCAAAGGTTCAGCCGAGTTCAATCGCCGCGTAGAAGCCGGAGAGGCAAGTCAGCGTTAGCCTCAAAGAAATCTCTCGCAGGGACCGTGAAGCGCCATTTTTCGCTAACCGCTTTTTAGCTGTCCGGCTTTTAGCCAACCGCCTCATAGCCAACCGCCGTTTAGCTGCCAGCTGTTAGATAATCCCTCTATGTCCACGCTCCTCCGCGACCTCCGCTTCGGCCTGCGCATGCTCCGCCGCAACCCCGGCTTCACCCTCGTCGCCGTCTTCACCCTCGCCCTCGCTATCGGAGCCAACACCGCCATCTTCTCCGTCACCAGCGCGCTGCTGCTGCGTCCCTTCCCCTATCGCCAGCCGCAACAGCTTGTCAGCATCCGCTATGCGGACTCCGACCAGCGCCCGCTCACCCTGCTCCGCTACGAGCTGCTGCGCGACCACGCCCGCACCTTCGAAACCGCCGCCTGGGCCAGTGACAACTTCAACCTCACCGGCGTCGGCGAGCCCGTGCAGGTTCCCGTCGCCCGCGTCTCGCCGAATTTCTTCTCCATGCTCGGCGTCCGCCCTGAGCTCGGCCGCACCTTCACCGCCGAGGAAGGCCGCCCCGAAGGCCATCCCGTCGTCATTCTCAGTAACACGCTCTGGCGCACCCGCTTCAGCAGCAATCCCAACATCGTCGGAACCGTCATCTCGCTCGACGGCACGGCCAGCACCGTCATCGGCGTTCTGCCCGCCGCCGTGCAGTTCCCCTTCGTCGGCAAAGCCGAGGTCTGGACCCCGCGCTACTTCGAGCTGACCCTCATGCCCGCGGCGCGCATTCGCATGGGCGTTGGCTATCTCGGATTCGCCGCGCGTCTCGCCCCCGGCGCCACGCTGGCCCAGGCCGACGCGGAGCTCGCCGTCCTCGATCGGCAATACCGCGTCGAGAATCCCACCGCGCCCGATGCGAACTCCTCCCGCAGCATGATCGTCACGCCCCTCCGCGACGTCGTCGTCGCCGACCTGCGCTCCAAGCTCTGGATCCTCTCCGCCGCCGTCGCCGTCCTGCTCCTCATCGGCTGCGCCAATGTCGCCAGCCTGCTGCTCTCGCGCGCCCTGGCCCGCCGCCGCGAGCTCGCCGTCCGTGCCGCTCTCGGAGCCAGCCGCTCCGCCGTCATCCGCCAGCTCCTCACCGAAAGCATGATCCTCGCCTGCGCCGCCGGCATCCTCGGCATCGCGCTCGGCTTCGC
>Ga0187863_10004091_pt1 | contig 10504 bp, 8 predicted proteins | sample June2016WEW_11_1_FD_132975 | JGI IMG/M metagenome (GOLD analysis project Ga0187863, IMG submission 132975) | Peatland microbial communities from SPRUCE experiment site at the Marcell Experimental Forest, Minnesota, USA - June2016WEW_11_10 | ecosystem: Environmental > Terrestrial > Soil >...
AGAAAAAAGTTCTTCAGATCGCCGTTGATCGCCGCGCATGGCAAATCACCTCCGTCGCTCCAAACGACGGAATCATGATCAGACCTTGCCGTCGAGGGACTTTTTCAGCAGCCTGCTAGAGCAGTCCGAATCTGTCGTCGGTGACAGCTCCCGGTTTCGGCTTTCGCCGGACCGGGCAGGCAAGTAGGCTGCGGCCATGCTGCATCCGATCAACTGGTCGTCGGCGCTGCCCGCTTACGCCGCGGCCTTCGCCTTCGGCTATCTCTGCGGCTCGATCCCGTTCGGCGTGCTGCTGACCCGGCTCGCCGGCGTTGCGAACGTGCGCGCCATCGGCTCCGGCAATATCGGTGCCACCAACGTGTTGCGCACCGGCCGCAAGGGGCTCGCCGCGGCAACTCTCCTTGGCGACATACTCAAGGGGACCGTGGCCGTTGTGCTGACGGCCTATATCCTGGGCCGTGACTTTGCGGTCACCGCGGCGGTCGGTGCTTTTCTCGGTCACCTGTTTCCGGTCTGGCTGCGCTTTCGCGGCGGCAAGGGAGTGGCGACTTATATCGGCCTTCTGCTCGGGCTCGCCTGGGTGGCAGCGATCGAGTTCTGCGCAATCTGGCTCGCGGTCGCCGCGCTGACCCGTTATTCGTCGCTGGCGGCGCTGATCGCCAGCGCCGCCACGCCAGTGTTCCTGTGGTGGCAGGGCGACGTGCCGGACGCTCAATTATTTCTGCTGTTGTCGGTGCTGCTATGGATCATGCACCGCGCCAACATCATGCGACTTTTCCGCGGCAAGGAAGGAAAAATCGGAGCCGGTTCAAAGGCCACAGGCGGCGCTTGAAGGCTGGTTGCGCCGCGGGTCGCTCCTCGCGATGCCGCAGTCGTTTTCGCCCTCCCGATCGCGTCTTTTAGCGTTATGCTCACGTCCTGATTGGCAGCAGCTTGGTGTCCCTGGTGTAGCTGCGGGCCGCGCGCTTAGCGTCGCGCGGGCAGCAATCCGAGCCGTTTGCCGATCATGCGATCGACAACGCGCTTGGGCAGATTCCGCGCGAGCCAATGTTGCAGCGGCGTCGGCGACACGTTGTAGCGCACCTTGGGCTTCGCAGCGGTAAGTGCGTGCAACACCGCTTCGCCGATCTTTTCCGGCGACAAACCCTTCTCGCCGAGTGCCAGCATGTAGCTTCGCAAGCGCTCCAGCGCTGGAGCATACGGCGTGCCGAGATATGGCGCGGTGTCGACCTGCTCGGCTTTGCTCCAGATCGGCGTCGCGACGGCGCCGGGCGCAACAACGATGACGTCGATCCCGAACAACAGCAGCTCCCGTCGCAGGCTCTCGGAGAGTCCTTCGAGCCCGAATTTCGAGGCGTTGTAGGGCGCGACGAAGGGATTGCCGATCTGCCCGCCGACCGAACCGATGTTGACGATACGGCCGGAGGGCCCGTGAGCTGCGGGTCGGTGCCGATCAGCGGCGCGAAGGCCTTGGTAGTGATCACCACCCCGATCAGATTGATGTCGATCTGACGCCGGAACTCTTCGGTGGGCAGCTCCAACAGCGGCCCGGCGACGGCCACGCCCGCATTGTTGACAAGGCCGGTCAGCCGCTGGCCGGCAAGCGCACTGCGCACATCGGCTGCGGCCGCCTTCACCGCCGCCTCATCGGTCACATCGAAGAGTAACGGCACGAAGCGTTCGCCGAACTCCGCCGCGAGACGTTCCGCATCGGAGGTTTTGCGCACGCTGCCGAAAACGCGGAAGCCGTGGGCGATGAGGATTTTGGCCGTGCCCCAGCCGATGCCGCTGGACGTTCCCGTTATCACGACGCTGCGCATGCATGCCTCCCGGGCGCATCGATGAACTGACCGGCCCGTTCGCATTCGAACGGTCCACCATACTACGTCGATATAAGTACACAGGCGAAATACGAGACCGACAGTCCTTCACCGGACTCCTCACAGCGGAGGCCTCGTCGGCCGTGGCGGCAGCGAGCGATCCAAGCTTTCAGTCTGAGTCGGCGGCAACGGGGGGCTTTTCGCCGACCCAGCGTTTGGAGATCTGATCGGCCTCAAGCCGCGCCATATCGAGAATGTAAGCGAGAGCCTCGAGATTGTGGCTCTTGGCGAACCGCGCCAGTTCATCGGCCATCGAGGCAATGTAAAGCGCGGTGTCCGGGGTGTCCGAGGCTTCAGGTTGATGTCCATTTTCGGGAGTCATTGCGTCTTGCCTCTCGACGACTTGCCTTTGGCCACACTGGGCTCTGGCCTGCGGTCTATGTCCGTTCTAGATATGCTTCCAAAACAATCAACTATGGCGCGTGGCCGCTGAGCAGAGCGAATTATCTTGTGTGGGCGCCAATTTGCCCTGCCCGACTGCCTTTTCGGAGGTTCCGCCATGCCGAATCCGGGGTGTAACGATTTGACAGGCGGGGTTGCATTACCCATGTTCGCGGCGGCCAGGAGGCGCTAAGACCCGCCGCCGAGATGTAAAAAGGCCAATAAATCATTGGGTTATCATGAATCTGGTAGTGGTGGAATCGCCCGCCAAGGCGAAAACGATCAATAAGTACCTTGGCCGCGGCTATGAGGTTTTGGCTTCTTTCGGCCATGTGCGCGACCTGCCGGCGAAGAGCGGCTCGGTCGATCCCGACGCCAATTTCCGCATGATCTGGGAGGTCGATGCCAAGGCGCAGAAGCGCCTCAACGACATCGCCCGCGCCGCTAAAGGAGCCGAAAAGCTGATCCTGGCGACCGACCCCGACCGCGAAGGCGAGGCGATCTCCTGGCACGTGCTCGAAGTGCTCAAGCAAAAGAAGGCGCTGAACGGACAGGTCATCGAGCGGGTGGTGTTCAATGCCATCACCAAGCAGGCGGTGACCGAGGCGATGGCGCATCCGCGCCACATCGACCAGGCCCTGGTCGACGCCTATCTCGCGCGCCGGGCGCTCGATTACCTGGTCGGCTTCACGCTGTCCCCGGTTTTGTGGCGCAAGCTCCCGGGCGCACGTTCGGCCGGACGGGTGCAGTCGGTGGCGCTGCGGCTGGTCTGTGACCGCGAACTCGAAATCGAAAAATTCGTCCGCCGTGAATATTGGTCACTGCTCGCCACGCTGGCGACCCCGCGCAACGAGACATTCGAAGCGCGCCTCGTCGGCGCCGACGGCACAAAACTGCAACGCCTCGACATCGGCTCCGCCGCCGAAGCGGAAGCTTTCAAGCAGGCACTCGAAACCGCCACCTTCACCGTTGCCGGCGTCGAAGCCAAGCCGGTCAAGCGGCATCCGCAGCCGCCTTTCACCACCTCGACGTTGCAGCAGGAAGCAAGCCGCAAGCTCGGTTTCGCTCCCGCGCATACCATGCGTGTGGCGCAGCGCCTCTACGAGGGCATCGAAATCGGCGGCGAAGCGGTCGGCCTCATCACCTATATGCGGACCGACGGCGTGCAGATTGCCGGTGAAGCGATCAGTGCCGCCCGCCGCGTGATCGAAACGGACTACGGCGCCAAGTACGTGCCGCATGCGCCGCGGCGTTATGAAACCAAGGCAAAGAACGCGCAGGAGGCGCACGAGGCGATCCGCCCGACCGATCTCACCCGGCGGCCGCGCGACGCCAAACGCTTTCTCGATGCGGATCAGGCCAAGCTCTACGAGTTAATCTGGCTGCGCACCGTGGCGAGCCAGACGGAATCGGCCGAGCTCGAGCGGACAACGCTCGACATCACCGCGAAGGTCGCCGCTCGATTGCTCGAACTGCGCGCCACCGGCACGGTGGTGAAGTTCGACGGCTTCCTCGCCCTCTACCAGGAAGGCCACGACGACGACGCCGACGACGAGGAGGCGCGCCGGCTGCCGCCGATGAGCGTGGGCGAAAGCCTCGCCAAGCGCGCGATCGCCGCCACCCAGCATTTTACCGAGCCGCCGCCGCGCTACTCAGAGGCCTCGCTGGTCAAGCGTCTGGAAGAGCTCGGCATCGGCCGGCCGTCGACCTACGCGTCAATCCTGCAAGTGCTCAGGGACCGCAAATACGTGCGGCTCGACAAGCGCCGGCTTTATCCGGAGGACCGCGGCCGTATCGTCGTTGCCTTCCTCGAGAGCTTTTTCGCCAAATATGTCGAGTATGATTTCACGGCGAGCCTCGAAGAGCAGCTCGATCTGATTTCCAACAACGAAGTGGCGTGGCGCGAGGTGCTGCGCGATTTCTGGCGCGATTTCATCGGCGCGGTCGACGAAATAAAGGATCTGCGAATTTCGCAAGTGCTCGACGCGCTCGATGAATTGCTGGCGCCGCATCTGTTCCCGCCGCGCGCCGACGGCGGCAACCCGCGGCAATGCCCGAACTGCGGTGGCGGCCGGCTCACGCTGAAGCTCTCCAAGTACGGCGCCTTCATCGGCTGCTCGAATTATCCCGAGTGCCGCTATACCCGTCCGCTGTCGGTGCCCGCCGACGGTTCCGGCGAGATCGGCACCAAGAAACTCGGCGAAGACCCCAAGAGCGGCCTCGAAGTGACGCTGCGCAGCGGCCGATTCGGTCCTTATGTGCAACTCGGCGAGGCCGTCGACGGCGAGAAGCCGAAACGCGCCAGCCTGCAGAAGGGCATGACGCCTGACGACGTCGACCTCGACCAGGCGCTGGCGCTGCTGTCGCTGCCGCGCGAAATCGGCCGCCATCCCGAGGACGGCGAGCCGATCCGCGCCGGCATCGGCCGCTTCGGGCCTTACGTGCAGCACGGCAAGACCTACGCCAATCTGGAAGCCGGCGACGATATCTTTCACATCGGGCTGAACCGGGCGGTGACGCTTATTGCCGAAAAGCACGCCAAAGGTCCGCGCTTCCGCCGCTTCGGCTCCGATCCGGGCCGCGCGCTCGGCGCGCATCCGACCACCGGCGGGCCGGTCGTGGCGAAGAACGGCCGCTACGGTCCCTATGTCAGTCACGACGGCATCAACGCCACGCTGCCGCGCGACAAGGCGCCGGAGACCATCACGCTCGACGAGGCCGTGGCGCTGCTCGATGCCCGGGCGGAACGCGGTGCGACCGCGCCGCACTCGCGGCGGCGCAACGCCAAGCGCGCGACGCCCGGCGCGGCGCGACAGGCCAAAAGGCCGGCCAAAGGCGCCGCGACGACACCTTCCAAGCGGCCTGCAACCAGCAAATCCCCACGCAAGACCAGCCAAGCTGCCGAATAACCTGACAGGCCCTTGCTTCCATCTTTGGCCACGGTCACGGCCAATGAGCGGCCTATGAAACGAACCGCCCTTCCCTCGCGCGAACAGCTGCTTGCCTTCATCCGCGAGCACGCCGGCAAAATCGGTACGCGCGAGATTGCGCGGGCGTTCGGCGCCAAAAATGCCGACCGCGCGGCGCTCAAGCGCATGCTGCGCGAGCTTGCCGACGAAGGCCACATCGAACGGCGGCGTAAGCGCTTGCATCATGCCGGAACGCTGCCCTCCGTAGTGGTCGCCGACATCGCCGGCCGCGACCCCGACGGCGAGCTCCTGGCCCGGCCCACGGAATGGGATGAAGAGACGCACGGCGCTGCGCCGGTCATCCGCATCGCCAGCACGCGCCGCGCCCGGCCGGGCGAAGTCGCCGGCGTCGGCGACCGCGCGCTCCTGCGCATCGAGCGGACGAGTGACGAGGAAACGAGCGCCCGCGTCATCAAATTGATCGATCGCGCCAAGCACCGCGTGCTTGGAATCTTCCGCAGCCTCCCGGGCGGCGGCGGCCGCCTGGTGCCGATCGACAAAAAGCAGCTCGGCCGCGAACTCGCCATCGCGAGCGGTCACACCGGCGGCGCGGCGGATGGCGATCTGGTCGCGGTCGAGGTGGCGCGTTCCGGCAGGCTCGGTTTGGCGGCCGGCTCCGTTGTCGAGCGGCTCGGCTCGATCAAGGGCGAGCGCGCGGTGAGCCTGATCGCTATCCATGCCCACGGCATCCCGCACGTCTTCCCCGGCGCGGTTGTCGCCGAAGCGGAGGCCGCGCGGCCGCCGCGACATGCGGCGAAAGAGGCGCGCGAGGACTGGCGCGAGGTGCCGTTCCTCACCATCGATCCGCCCGACGCCAAGGACCACGATGACGCCGTGCATGCCGTGCCCGATCCGGACCCGCGCAATCGCGGCGGCCATCTCGTCAGCGTCGCCATTGCCGACGTCGCCTATTACGTGCGGCCGGGCTCGGCGCTCGATCGCGCCGCGGTCGAGCGCGGCAATTCGGTTTATTTTCCCGACCGCGTCGTGCCGATGCTGCCGGAGCGCATTTCCAACGATCTGTGCTCACTGCGGCCGGACGAAGACCGCCCAGCGCTGGCGGTGCGCATGGTGATCGGCGCCGATGGCCGCAAGCGCTCGCACACGTTCCACCGCGTGCTGATCCGCTCCGCGGCGCGTCTGCATTACGAACAGGCGCAGCTCGCGGTTTCCGGCCGGCCCGACGAGGTCACCGGGCCGATCGTCAAAAAAATCCTGGAGCCGCTTTATGCCGCGTATCGAACGGTGCGCCACGCCCGCGACGAGCGCGGCCCGCTCGATCTCGAGCTTCCCGAGCGCAAGATCGTGCTCAAGTCCGACGGCACGGTCGACCGGGTGATCATGCCGCAACGCCTGGAATCGCACCGGCTGATCGAGGAATTCATGATCCTCGCCAACGTCGCCGCCGCGGAAACCTGCGAGCGAGCGCGCGTGCCGCTGATCTATCGCGTGCACGACGAACCGTCGCCGGAAAAAATCACGGCGCTGCGGGAATTTTTGACGACGCTCGATATCTCGCTGCCCAAGGGCGGCACGCTGCGGCCGGATGCTTTCAACCGCATCCTCGCGCAGGTCAAAGGCCGCGATGTCGATAGACTGGTCAACGAGGTGGTGCTGCGCAGCCAGGCCCAGGCGGAATATGCGGCGGAGAATTTCGGCCATTTCGGCCTCAACCTGCGGCGTTACGCGCACTTCACCTCGCCGATCCGCCGCTACGCCGACCTCGTCGTGCATCGTGCCCTGATCCGGGCGCTCAAGCTCGGCCCCGACGGCCTGCCGGACGGCACCGAGGTGCGCGCGCTGGCCGAAGTCGCCGCCAACATTTCAGCGATGGAGCGCCGCGCCATGAAGGCCGAGCGCGAAACCGTCGACCGACTGATCGCGCATTTTCTGGCCGATCGCGTCGGCGCCAAGTTCGACGGCCATATTTCAGGAGTGACGCGCGCCGGCCTGTTCGTCGAGCTCGACGAAACCGGGGCCGACGGCTTGATCCCGGCGCGTTACATCGGCGACGAATATTTCCGCTTCAACGAGGCGAGCCGCGCGTTCGTCGGCAAGTCGGCGACCTATCGGCTCGGCGATCCGGTCACGGTCGAGCTTGTCGAGGCCGCGCCGGTCGCCGGCGCCTTGCGTTTTAGGCTGCTGCGTGACGATCATGCGGCCGCCGCCCGCGGGACCCGACATAGACCGCGGCGGCAACGCCCCGTTGCGCGGCGAGCCGAGCGACACGGACGCTCATGAACAATGATGCCGGTAACTCATGAACGATAATCGCAAGATTACGACCGCAGGCGGTTCGGCGGCCGACCGATCCGAAGGCCTGACTCGCGCTGTGCGCGATCAATCCTTCGCCAATCTGAGACCCAGGGATTCCGCCACGCTCATTCTGGTCGACAACTCCGAGAGCGTGCCCAAAGTGCTGCTCGGGCGCCGGCACGAAGGTCACAAGTTCCTGCCCGGGAAATTCGTCTTTCCCGGCGGGCGTGTCGAAATCACCGACCGGCAGATGTCGACCGCAGCGCCGTTACACGCGGGCGACGCGGCGCGGCTGATGCAGCGGGTCAGACGGCCGAGCCTCGCCAAGGCGGCCGGCTTCGCGCTCGCCGCGGTGCGCGAAACCTATGAAGAGACCGGCCTGATGCTGGGCCGCCCAGGCCAAGGCGCGATGACTTCGCCGGCCGGCGTCTGGCAGGCCTTTGCGACAGCTGGCGTCCTTCCCGACCTCAGCGCGGTCCATTTCATCGCCCGCGCCATTACTCCGCCGCGGCGGCCGCGGCGTTTCGACAGCCGCTTTTTCGCGGCCGATATTTCCGCCGTCGCCCGTCGCGTCGAAGGTGTCGTTGGTCCGGAAGCTGAGCTCGTCGAACTGGTCTGGTTGCCGATCACCGAGGCGCGCCGCCTCGACATCCCCGCCATCACCGCCGTGGCGCTGGACGAATTGCAGGACCGCATCGCCACCAGCATGAGCCACGACCATCCAGTGCCGTTCTACCGTATGCTGCATAAGCGCTTCGTTCGCGAAATGCTTTGATCGCGCTGGCAATTTCGCGATATCGACGACCTTCTTGACATTGAAGGCTTGGCCACTAGGTTGACGGCGAGCACAGCGAAGCGAACCGATTTCGAGGACCGACCATGGCGAAAGCCGTAACCATCAAGGTTAAGCTGGTTTCCAGCGCCGATACCGGCTTCTATTACGTGACGCGGAAGAATTCGCGCACGATGACCGACAAGCTGGTGAAGAAGAAATACGATCCGGTGGCGAAAAAGCACGTCGAATTCCGGGAATCCAAGATCAAGTAAAGCTCGCGGAACTGGATTTCAGTCTCGTCATGCCCGGCCTACGTGCCGGGCATCAATGTTTTAAGAGCTGCCGGGCGCCAACGCCTGCGCCGGCAAGGTGGCCGGCCGGGAGTGGTGTCATGAGGAGGCCACTCGCACCACCCCCGTGCCGGCCGAACCCTACGGACCCAGGAGATGCGGCGGACCTGAGCACTCCGCAGGGCTATCCAAATAAGGCTATCCAACGCACCGCGCCCTCCCAGGCCGTTTTTCGGCTCGCCGGGAAGGCGTATTGCCATCATTGCTGATTACCGTCGCGGAACAAGGCTACCGCAACCGGTATGGAAATCAATCGCCAAGATTGAGACGGCAAGAATTCTTAGGCGGCGTCTGGGACCACCCGGTTTCGCCCGTCCCGCTTCGCCCGATAGAGCGCCTGGTCGGCGCGTTTGAGCAGGCTCGCGGCGGTGTCGTCGCGGCCGCGCAGCGCCGCGATGCCGATCGAGAGCGTCACCGGAACGCTGCGCGCGCCCTGCTGGATCTTAAACGGCTCGGCGGCGATGCGCCGGCGCAACCGCTCCGCCACCATCGCGGCCACCGCCATGTCGGTTTCCGGCATGACGATGACGAATTCTTCGCCGCCGCAGCGGCAAGCCAGGTCGATACCGCGGATTGAGCGCTTGATGCGCAAGGCGAAGTCGCGCAGCACGTCGTCACCGGCATCGTGGCCGTGGGTGTCGTTGATCGATTTGAAATGATCGATGTCGAGCACCAGCACGGCCAGCGGCTTGCCGCGCCCGGCCGCCTGTTCGACCAGCGTTGCCAGGTGACTTTCCATGTAACGGCGGTTGAATAGGCCGGTCAGCGCGTCGGTGATCGCCATCTCGATCGAGATCTGGACATTGTCGCGCAGCCGCTCGGCATAGCGGCGTTTGCGCACTTGGCTGCGCGCCCGCGCCAACAGCTCGTTCTTGTCGATCGGGCGCATCAGATAATCGTTCACGCCGATTTCCAGGCCGCGCAGCATGCGCGCGTCGTTGTCGGGTTCGGCGATTGCCAGAATCGGCATATTGCGGGTCCGGTCCAGCGAGCGGACCTGGCTGCACAGCCGCAGCGCATCGAAGCTCTCCAGCCCCAGCGAGACGATCAGCAGGTCGTAGTTACCGTCGGCGGCGCGAAACACCGCCTCGTGCGGGTCGGTCTCGATGTCGACGCTGTGCTCCTTGGCCAGCATGGCGGCGATGCGTTCATACTGCGCCGGCCGATCGTCGACGACGAGCACCCGCCCGCCGCGGCCGGTATCGGCAAGCGCCTCGCGCTCCGGCGATTCGATGCCGATGTCGCGCGAGGTCAGCGCCCGCATACGCAGTTCGTCGGTGACCGTCTTCAGCCGCGCTAGCGAGCGCACGCGGGCGATCAGCACCACTTCGGGAATCGGCTTGGTCAGGAAATCGTCGGCGCCGGCTTCGAGGCCGCGCACGCGATCGGAGGGCTGGTCGAGCGCGGTCACCATCACCACCGGAATGTGGTGCGTCGCCGGGTTGGTCTTCAGCCGCCGGCACACTTCGAACCCGTCCATGTGGGGCATCATCACGTCGAGCAGGACCAGGTCGCATTCGGCGCGCTCGCAGATGGTCAAAGCCTCGGCCCCGCTCATGGCTGTGATGACGTCGAAATATTCGGCCGACAGCCGCGCTTCGAGCAGCTTGACGTTGGCCGGAACATCGTCGACGACGAGAACGCGAGCGGTCATTCGCTTGTCCTACGGATTGCCCAGAAAATGTCGGATGGTCTCGATGAACTTGCCCACCGAGATCGGCTTACTGAGATAGGCTTCGCAGCCGCCCTCGCGAATGCGTTCCTCATCGCCCTTCATGGCGAAAGCCGTCACGGCGACCACCGGAATGACTCGCAGATCCTCGTCATCCTTGAGCCATTTGGTAACCTCGAGGCCGGAGACTTCGGGAAGCTGAATATCCATCAGGATCAAAT
>Ga0187863_10004095_pt1 | contig 10497 bp, 7 predicted proteins | sample June2016WEW_11_1_FD_132975 | JGI IMG/M metagenome (GOLD analysis project Ga0187863, IMG submission 132975) | Peatland microbial communities from SPRUCE experiment site at the Marcell Experimental Forest, Minnesota, USA - June2016WEW_11_10 | ecosystem: Environmental > Terrestrial > Soil >...
GTATCCAGCGTCTTATACAAATGCCGCGCATTATAAAGACCCGTGCAGTCATCCGTAATCGTCAGTTCCTGGATGCGTTCCACCCAGCGCGCATTCTCAATCGCAATCGCCGCGTAGTCGCACAGCGACTGCAAAAAGAAAAGTTCCTGCTCGCTGAACTGCGACATGTCCACATTCACCAGTTGGATCACGCCCAGCACGCTAAGCTTCGAGCGCAGCGGCACGCAGATGATCGATTGCGTTTCCCACTGCGTGCTCTCGTCAATGCGTTTCGCAAATCGCGGATCGGCCGCCACATCCGGCACCACCAACTGCTCGCCATGTTTCGCAACCCACCCGGCAATTCCCTCTCCCACTTTCAGGCGAACATTCTTCAACGCCTCCGCCGCGGGCCCCACGGCAATCGCAAAATAAAGTTCCGCGTGCTCGTCGTCCACCATCAGCAGCGACCACGTATCCGGACGGAAATATTCCGCCATCTTTTCCATGATCGTCTGCAGAATTGAATCGAGGTCCAGCGAAGACGTCAGGGCCTTGGCCACGTCGTGGAAGATCGTCAGCTCCTGGCTGTGGCGGCTCAATTGTGTGCCGGTTGCCTCAGACATTCCCACTTCCGTTTCCTTCAGAATGGATGGGGTAGTGATGCGAAAATTATATTCGGCGTTTCGTAACAGGGGAATGACCGTTGGTAACCAGAACCCCTAAAGCCAATGCCATCAGCAGCCTGGTAGGACTCCGACCAAAGTTCCAGAACTCCTCAAGACGGCCGTTTCGGTTCGGCCGTCACTGTGATTAAACACTCTAATTATGATTCCATCCAAGCCGTGTCATTCTGAGCGAAGCGAAAGCCTGCCCTGAGCGAAGTCGAAGGGAACCTCATGTCCGCCGGCGCTGACTCCGGCCTCGCAAGGCGTTTCCATCACGAGCTCTCCGCGGCCGGCAACATTCGCCGCATGCCCCAACGTAAGGGTGCTTGGAAAACGCATTCGACGCCGGGCACTTAGAAGCGTAACCTTTTTCCAGCGGCAACCTGATCCTGCGTCATTGAGTTCGCAACAACGACGGTCGCAACAACGACGGCCGCAGCAACTTTACCCAGCAATGAAGAGGTACACATGAAAACCCATCCCCAACTCGCAGCCGCATCCCTGGCTCTCTGCCTGGCTGCAGCCGCGTGCTTCTTCCCCACGTCCAGCGTCTACGCCCAGGACTCCAAAACGGCAGCCGCCGAAACGGCCGCGTCCCACACCGTCCCCGTCATCGACGGCGCAATCGGCACTTGTTCCGCCAACTTCACGGTCACCGACGACAATGCCGCTCCCGTCTACGACGCTAAAATCCACGTCCACATCGCTTACGGATTCATGTACATGCGAAAGATGGATCTCGAAATCGGCACCAACATCGACGGCAAAGCTCGCTTCACAGGCCTGCCCGCCCGCACCAAAGACGGCCTCGCCTTCCAGGCGTCCAAAGCCGACCGCGCCGGCACCGCCTTCGTCGACCCCTCCACCAACTGCAAAGCCGATCTAACCGTAGTCCTGCAAAAGAAACCGCAGTAGCCGCGAATGTGGTCTGAGGTTGTGTGGGGACGGCTCGTGTAGGGACGGCCGGTGTGGGGACGGGCACTCTTGCCCGTCCATGCCGAGCGAAGCTCGGCTGGCTCTCATGTCAAGAAGCAAACCCCTAACCACGAAGGCCTCCTCAAAGCGTTGCGGTGATGTAGAGATTAGAGATGTAGAGATCAGGCAGCCGACCCCGCTATTCGAGCTCGACCACCCCGCTACTCCACCGCCAGTCCCCGCACCTCGGTAACCCTCAAGACACATCCCAGCGTCGGCAACTGTGGCGCAGCCTGCGCCCTTGGCCTATGATTATTTTCGTGGGCGGGAATTTAGCTGGGTCCGACTGAGGCGCGGCGTGGGAAAGTTCGGCGACAAATTCCGTAAGGAGCGCGAGCGACGAGGCATCAAGCTCGAGGATGTCTCCAACTCCACTAAGATCGGCTCCCGCATGCTTCGCGCCATCGAAGAGGAGCGCTTCGACCAGCTCCCCGGCGGCGTCTTCAATAAAGGCTTCATCCGTGCCTACGCCAAGTATCTGGGCCTCGACGAGGAAGAAATCATCACCGGGTATGTAGCCGCATTGAACCAGTTCAACAGCCAACCGCTGGGCTCCGAAAAGCTCGCCGCGCAGCCCCCGGCAACGGAATGCAATTCAGGCCAGCGCGGTTCCCCTGAGTCCAGTTCGGGTGAGTCCAGTTCCAGTCAGTCCAGATCCAGTCAATCCAGTTCCGGCAAGCCCGCGGAAAGCAGGCAGGTCGGCGGGCGGAGAAGTGATCCTCATCGCGGGTCCCCCGACTCACGAATCAATAATCCGCAAGACATCGAATTGCCCGACCTGCAACTGCCGAAGGCTGAGCATGTCCGCCCCCGGCGCAGGATGGCGGTCCACTCCGATCTCGACGGCTCCCGCTGGAGACTCCCCGCTCTGGTCGTACTCTTGATTGCCGTCGGCGCCTTCTGGTGGAGTCACTCCCGCAACGCCCGCGCCAATAGCGCCAACCCAGCTGCCGCCAGCATTTCGTCTTCGTCCGCCGCGCCCGCCTCCACCCTGCTCACCCGCGCGTCGGCGGCCAGCAATAATGCGACAGCAACGGCCGCGTCATCGCACCTCTCTTCTTCCCTGCATCCCACCGCCAAAGCCGCGGCCCACCCCGGCGCGCCGTCTATTTCTTCCCAGAGCTCCACGTCTTCTTCCCAGTCTTCCGCAACCGCCAACGGAGCCAATGCCTCCAGCATAAAAGCCGTCACCACCACCGCCGCAAAAGTAGAAGCCACACAACCGGAAGCAGACGCCGCCGCTGCTCCGACAGCACCCAGACCAGTCGCCAACCTCACCCTGGTGATTCGTGCTTCCGAAAATTCCTGGATCGCCGTGACCGCCGACGGCCAGCCCGTGGTCCACGAAACGCTCATCGCCCCCGCTCACACCTCCATCCGCGCCGCCCACGAAATCGTAGTCCGAGCCGGAAACGCCGCCGGCGTAACCTTCGCCCTCAACGGCCAGGAGTTCCCTTCCCAAGGCGCCGAAGGCGAAGTGAAAACCCTGATCTTCGACAGTTCCGGCGTGCGCCCCGCCGCCAATCCAGCCACAACTCCCGCAGCCCCGGCATCCACCACCCCGCCCGCCGATCCCAGCCACTAGGCGCTCCGCTTCAAAATGTCGCCCCAAACAGAACCGGGTGCCCCATTTCTCGCGTCTTTTGCGAGAAGTGGGGATTTCTTCGAAGCCTAAAAAAGCCCCAGTTCTCGCAGAAAGCGCGAGAAATGGGGCACCCAACATCTTGAGCTCTGAGCGGCTTTGTCCTTCTGCGTATTCCAGCGCACACGAATCTCACCCGCTCGACCTCTCATACCTCCCGCCCACCCCGCCATTTACGCTATTGGATTCAATCATTTGCAGTTAGCGTTAAAATCGTTGCGCGGAAGAAACCCGTCTGATAGCCTGTTTCCAGGGCCATCCCTCGATGCTATAGCCCTTTCGCGACCGCGTAGAGATCCGCAGGTCCCGCCCTAGATAAAGTCCAGAACCTGGCTTAACCAGAGCCGCAAGGAGACATATAACTTGGCAGCAAACCGCTATTTATTCACTTCCGAATCGGTGACGGAAGGCCATCCCGATAAAATCGCCGACCAGATTTCTGACGCCATCCTTGACGCCTGTCTCACGGAAGATGCCTTCAGCCGCGTCGCCTGTGAAACCCTCACCGCCACCGGCCTGGTCGTGATCGCCGGTGAAATCACCACCAAAGCTTACGTCGATTTCCAAAGCGTAGTCCGCGGCACCGTCGGCGCCATCGGTTACGACAACGCGGTTTACGGCTTCGACTGCAACACCTGCGCCGTGATCTCCAGCATCAACAAACAATCCGGCGACATTGCCATGGGCGTAGACACCGGTGGCGCCGGCGACCAGGGCATGATGTTTGGCTATGCCGTCAATGAGGGGGTGAACGGAAATGACGAGCTGATGCCCACTCCCATCTCGCTGGCGCACAAGCTCACCCAGCGGCTCTCGCAGGTGCGCAAGAACGGAACACTTCCCTTCCTTCGTCCCGACGGAAAATCCCAGGTCACAGTCGAATATGACGCTAACGGCAAGGTGCTGCGCATCGACGCAGTCGTCATCTCCACGCAGCATTCCGAAACCGTCGCCAACGACGAGTTGCGCGCCGGGATTCTGAAGCATGTGATTCAGGCCGTGCTTCCGGCGCACCTGCTCGATGAAGACACCAAATACCACATCAATCCCACGGGACGTTTCGTCATCGGCGGCCCCATGGGCGATACCGGATTGACCGGGCGCAAGATCATCGTCGACACCTACGGCGGCATGGGACGCCACGGCGGCGGCGCCTTCAGCGGCAAGGATCCGACCAAGGTGGACCGCTCGGCGGCCTACATGGCGCGGCATATCGCGAAGAACGTAGTCGCGGCGAAACTGGCCGATCGCTGCGAAGTGCAGCTGGCTTACGCGATTGGCGTGGCCGATCCGGTAAGCGTGCTGGTGGAAACGTTTGGCACGGCGAAAGTCGATCCCGCGATTATTCCGGACCTGGTGCGGGCGCACTTCAAGCTGACTCCGCGGGGAATCATCGATTCTCTGAACCTGCGTCGGCCGATTTACAAAAAGACCGCTGCCTACGGACATTTCGGGCGCAGCGACCCCGACTTCACCTGGGAAGCAACCGACAAAGCGGCCAAACTGGCCAGCGATGCGGGGGTGGGTCAGCCAGTAGTGGCGCGTAAATAGGGCTTCAGGCGGAGCCTGCCCTGAGCGAAGCCGAAGGGGCCATCGGGCTTCGGCACATCCCCACTTCTCGCAAGAGACGCGAGAAATGGGGCGCCCGGGTGAGAATTTCTCGGCGATCTCTGCGGATTTTCTCGGCGTCCTCTGCGGTTCAAAGCTTTCTGCCGAGAGAGCGCAACCGCAAAGTTCGCAAAGAAGTTCCGCAGAGGGCGCTAAGAAAAGCGAACCAAAGTGCCACTCCGGCGCAGGCCGGAAGGCGCATGACCAAATGAGCATTTCGATATCCTGACCGGGCCCCGGAGTTTGTGTATTCTGCAGACGTAACCAGGCAACAACAGTGAAGCGAGCAATATAAAAACATTCTTATTGCCACCGTCATTATTCTGATAACCAGCTGGAAATCAGAATTCAGGTAATCAGAATTTTCCGCGCATAAAGCGCCACCGAGGAGAAGCATGTCAACCGCAGCAATCAATGGCGATATCAAGAACGTCGAACTGGCCGATTTAGGCAAGAAGCGCATCGAGTGGGCGAACCAGTCCATGAAGGTGCTGCAGATTATCCGCAAAGAGTTCATCAAGAACCAGCCGCTGAAGGGCATCCGCGTTTCCGCCTGCCTGCACGTCACCGCCGAAACCGCGAACCTGGCCATCTGCCTGCGCGATGGCGGCGCGGACGTGGTGCTGTGCGCCTCGAATCCGCTGTCCACTCAAGATGACGTGGCCGCCAGCGTGGTGCGCGATTCGAACATCCCCGTCTACGCCATCAAGGGCGAAGACAACGACACGTATTACAACCACATTCTGGCCGCAATCGACCACAAGCCGCACATCACCATGGATGATGGCGCCGACCTTGTCACCATCCTGCACACCAAGCGCACCGACGCGCTGGAAGGCGTGATCGGCGGAACGGAAGAGACCACGACCGGCGTGATCCGTCTGCGTGCGATGGCGAAGGAAGGCGTGTTGAAGTTCCCCATCATCGCGGTGAACGACGCCGACACGAAACACTTGTTCGACAACCGTTACGGCACCGGGCAGTCGACCATTGACGGCATTATCCGCGCCACCAACTTCCTGCTGGCGGGCTCGAAGTTCGTGGTGGCCGGTTACGGCTGGTGCGGCCGCGGACTGGCCAGCCGCGCCCGCGGCAACGGCGCGGAAGTCATCATCACGGAAGTCGATCCCACGAAAGCGCTCGAAGCCGTGATGGACGGTTTCCGCGTGATGTCGATGACCGAAGCGGCCAAACTGGGCGACGTGTTCTGCACCGTGACCGGCAACAAGAGCGTGCTCACCAAAGAACATTTCGACCTGATGAAAGACGGCGCCATCATCTCCAACTCCGGCCACTTCAACGTGGAAATCGATATTCCGGCGCTCGAGAAAATGTCGTCGTCGAAGCGCACCACGCGCACCTTCGTTGACGAATACTCATTGAAAGACGGACGCAAGATCAACCTGCTGGGCGAAGGCCGCCTGATCAACCTGGCCGCAGCCGAGGGCCATCCCGCCTCGGTAATGGATATGTCCTTTGCCGACCAGGCGCTCTCGGTCGAGCACATGGTCAAGAACCACAAGAAGCTGGAAAAAACCGTCTACAAAGTTCCCGACGAACTCGACAAGCGCGTAGCCAAACTGAAGCTGGAGTCGATGGGAATCAAAATCGACCGCCTCACCCCCGAACAGGAAGAGTATTTGGCAGGCTGGAGCGAGGGCACGTAGCTCTCAGCAATCAGCATACAAGAACAAGCGGGTGCCCCATTTCTCGCATCCTTTGCGAGAAGTGGGGCTTTTGTCTTTTGTAAGCCCTCTGTTTTCGTTGCCAATAGGCTCGGCGCGGATCAGGGACGTCCGTGAGAACGAAGAGGCACGGATGCCAAGCTTGAAAATCCCCACGTCTCGCAAAGGAAGCGAGACATGGGGCACCCGGTGTCAGATGTGGACAGAGTCGGGGCGGCTTGCGCCGCCCCGTTTCTGCGTTCGGGGGGTGGGGCAACTTGTGGTGAAACTTGCTTAAAATTCTTCCGACGGCCGATCACACGAAACGCTAGTAACGATTCTGCTGAACCCAGACGCGGACTTGCTCTTCGACGGAAAAGCGTCCGGCGACGGGGCGGGCGAAGCGGGACTCCAGCGAAAAAGCGTGCGCTTCGAGCGGCACGGTGAAATGAAATTTCGTGTTGGCGAAGCAGCGCACAAACAGTTCGACGTAACGGTCGAGGCCCAACACCTGGAACTGCACGGCGTGGACAAGTCCGTGAAACAGCGCGCGTTCGGTCATGGTCTCGTTGAACACGATGACGTCGAGGAAGGTCAGAGAATCCATGTGCGTGACTTGCGGCAGATTGTCGAAGCCCAGAGCTTTGGCCTTCTCGTAAAACGCCGGAGCGGGCACGCGCGCGCCCTTGAGCTCGGCGACACGAATCTGGTCGAGCAGCGTGGCAGAGAAATACGGACCCATGACGGCCCGCTGGTGCGCGCTGAGCGGCGACGCCTTAGCAGCGTAGCATTCACGCTGCTCGCGCAGGTAAGAAGAGACGCAGTTGGCAGCCTCGTCGAGCTGCGCCCCGGTGAGCTTAGGCGGCTGCGCGGGCTTGGGCGGCGGCATGCGACGCTCCAGGCGGGAATAATATTCGTTCAAAGCGCTGGCCGCTTCGACCGACTTGCGCAGGAGTTCGGGCTCGCCGAAGCGAGCCACATCGTCCTGGGAAAAACGGAGGCGGAGCTGATGGGTGGCGCAATGGGCGCTGATCAGTTCGAGCTGGGCTTGCCGCAGCTCGGAGTTCAGTTGAAGGATGGCAACTCGGTCATCTGGGTTCTCCCAGGAATACATCGCAACACTCCTGCATCGAACAGCATTCAATTCGGGCGAGGGGGCCGGGGATCCAAACATCCGAGGATGAAGAATCCGAAAAATATACTCTTTACAGCGTAATGGTTACATCGTAAACGTTATTGCGCACAACCCTGAAAGTCCTGGACCTCACGTGCGGGGAAAAACCCGGCAAACACTCCGCCGCCAGATGAACCACCGGCGGCACCAAACCTGACATCAGAGGATGTAAAGCAGGGGGAGGGCCCTGTGCTAAATTATTTATACAGCGTTACGTCTACATTGTCAATATAATAATTGACGAGCGGACTGAATCGAGGGGGCAATCAAATGCCACGGCATCCCGATCCCGATCTGGAAAGGCGCATTCTTGCCGCCGCCGGCAAGCTGTGGGCCAAGGGCGGCGAAGAGGCGCTCACCATGCGCGCCGTCGCCAAAGCCGCCGGCACCAATACACCCGCGCTCTACCGGCGCTTCAAAGACCGGAAAGACATTCTGCGGGCTCTGGTGCACCGGATGCGGGCAGAGATCACCGCCCTGGCGGAAGCTTCGCGGACGCCCGAAGAGATCTGCGAGCGCTATGTGGACTACGGCATGAGCCATCCGCATGAATACGAGTTGTTCTATCAGCACGAATATGAACTCTTTCGGGCATCGCGCGCCGGGCGGGCTCCCAGCCGCGAGACTCGTCCCGCACTCGACGCGGTGAAGCGAAAGCTGGCCGAGAAGCTGGGCGGTGTCCCCGACGACCACACCCGCCTGGCATTGGCGCTGTGGATGCTGGCGCACGGTATGGCCATGCTCATGATCGGAAGATCGCTGCATGACTTCGAACCCGCAGTGCGCAGCGTGTTCACTGCCGCGGTGGCGGCGCTGGTGAGGGAGAGTGCGAGTTTATCCCGCAAGTGATGCGACTCTTCCGGCTAGAAGCTTTCACCACGGCAGCGTTCTCCGGTGATGGCGGTACAGCGACTCGATCTCGGCGGCGTCGGTGCGGTCGGGGTGCACCGTTCGGTCTCGATGATAGGACAATCGAGCGGGCGCGATTTGTCTAAAGATTGCGGGGAAACTGCGGAAAAATTGGGGCGCCCCCTTTCGCTGTCCGCCATTGCGGTTACTGTTAGGCGAAATGACGCCAAATTGGATAATCAGGACGGGCTGAGTGCTTTCACAGCGTCAAGAACGTTGGCGAAAAAAGTCTTGTCCATGCTAACGAAATTCAGATGATCGCCATCCGCTATGTATGACTCCGGGCGAATCCATTCGATCTGCTTCCAGAACCGAGTGGCGAGATCTTTCATCTCGGGACGATGCAAGGCAAAGCAATAATTCACAAATACGCTTACGTGTCCCTGCTCCTGCGGGACCTCAAAGACGTTCTCCTCAAGATGGCTTGTTCCCAGGTCAGTGGGACTGGCGAAAACGTACCATTCGTCAAACCCCGCACGCGGTAAACTCCTAACGCTTTCGACCTTTGGGCTGTACGCAACCTGCCCTCGACTCTCCCAACCGGCGGACACCTCTCTGTCAGTAAGAGCGACCGGGGCACTGTCAATAGACGTGATGGCGATGTACTTCCCGAGCACGACTTCCGGACAGATTTGCAAGACGTCAAATTGTTGGTCCGTGACCAGCCATTCGTAGAAGCCTTGCGATCCAACCGCGAGCATCAGATTGATTGTACGTCAGCCGACGGAGCGGGCTGCAGGTGGCGTAATCGGGGCATTGCGCGACCTAACCCGAACGCGATTTATGAAACCGCTTCTCGATTCCGAGTAGGAGTTAAACCTCAGCGGCTACAGCCGGAGTCGAGTCACACGCGATCGCAGCCCTGAAGGGATGCGCCACCCGAGTCCAATTACAACTCCGGGCTCGAGCGGGAGTCTATCGCCGGTAACCTGCGGCCGGTTACCTCTGCATGCCGTGGGCGGGCCTTCACCATTCGCTCACGTTCGCAGCTCAGGCCAATCCTTAACCAGGCGATTCACAGGCTGATGATCCGCTGATAATAAGGCACTTATTGCGGGAACCCTGGGCCTGCTGTCGGAGTCTATGTTTGCAGACGTACCGCGTCTGGCTTTAATCGACGGTAAGTGGTCAAGCCTGAAATATCCGGACGCGGAGGGGTGGGAAATCCTATAATTGAGGGACGCCGGAGGATTATGGCGGGAGCAACCACCTTGGGAAATTTGGCGAGTCCGATCGCGGCGCAGACCCAGACGCAGGAAGCGGCCGTGGTCGCCGAGTTGAAGGCTGGTTCGGAAGAGGCCTACGCCTGGCTAATTGGCGAATTTCAGCAGCCGGTGTATGGACTGGTCTACCGGATCGTGGGCGATCCTTCGGACGCGGCCGAGACCGCGCAGGAAGTTTTCCTGAAAGTGTTTCGCGGGATGAAACAGTTTCATGGACAGTCCAGCCTGAAGACCTGGATTTATCGCATTGCGCTGCACGAGGCGGCGAACCGGAGACGGTGGTGGTTCCGGCACAAGGCGCAGGAAACTTCGATCGAGCCGGCGGATTCGGAGTGTATGCCGGAAGGGTCGCAGCAGATGCAGGTGGCGCTGACCGATCATGCGGAGTCTCCGTTCGACAACGTCGCGCATCACGAGGTGCGGCGAAGAGTGGAAGAGGAATTGAGGAAGGTTCCGGAACCCTACCGGACCACGCTGGTGCTGCGCGATCTGGAAGAAATGTCGTATGAGGAGATTGCCGAGGTGCTGGAGATTTCGCTGGGCACAGTGAAATCGCGACTGACGCGCGGGCGAGAGGCGCTGAAGCAGCGCCTGACGCCTTACATCCGGCAGGTGGGTGCGGAAATGGGGTTGACGGCTCCGCAGGAAAAAAATA